>Ga0079997_122478_pt1 | contig 62800 bp, 68 predicted proteins | sample PerSpoCPS_CMetaG_FD_69200 | JGI IMG/M metagenome (GOLD analysis project Ga0079997, IMG submission 69200) | Archaeal communities from Yellowstone National Park, Wyoming, USA - Perpetual Spouter C (PS_C) MetaG (SPADES assembly) (version 2) | ecosystem: Environmental > Aquatic > Thermal springs >... | reverse complement strand
GGGTAGAGGTTCGGCTGAGGATAGAGCCCATAGTAGGTATGACAGCATAGACTTACCAGTAGAGTTCCTTCCTATGAAGACCGTTAATGGTTTTAACTCCACCTCCGCCTCCTCGAAAGGCCCAAGGTTGTTTAGATAAAGTTTAACCAATACCCAGCACACCCACCACTAACAGGGGGTGCCACTTATAACTATTAAAAGTAACCCTCATATTAACATCAGTTAGCGGATATCCGGTAACCCTGGTTGTTAAGTGGGTTTAAAATATCTTCGAAACCTTCTGGAACATGGGGTTTAAGGTTTGGGCCTTGTGTATGTTGCTGGTATAGTGAAGCATCGCGGTAAAGAGGTTAGGGTTAACTTTCTAGTCGACTCCGGGGCCACCTACACGGTTTTAACGGAGAGGGTTTGGAGGGAGCTCGGCCTAGAGCCTATCGGGGAGATGGAGTTCATACTAGTCGATGGGACTATCATCAGGAGGAGGATATCGGAGGCCCTCCTAGAGCTACCAGGCTACGGTGAGAGGCACACACCCGTAGTGCTGGGTGAGAGCGAGGACGAAAACCTACTAGGCATAGTAACCTTAGAGATATTCGGCCTCATACTAGACCCGTTCAAGAGAGAGCTAAGACCAATAAGAGCTCTAATGAAGTAAACATATGCAGCACAAACACAAACCAAAGATCCTCTAGAAAGAAAGCGTAACACAGCGGAATACATGAGAACTATAGGATCCATAGGGGGTTGTATGCTTGTAGGAGGAATGGGAGGAAGGTTAATGCTGATGCGAACGCAGCATTAAACATAGCAAGAGGAACGATGTACAAGGTAAAGGTGACAAGGAAGATAGAGAGTTACATTGTGACACACAGTGGTGTTAAACCATTAAACCCCCGTCGGAGGAACACGCTAGACCCAGAGGTTTGAAACCCCGCCTTTCAAGGCGTGGAGGGGTCATACCTCCAAGTCTAACACAGCCTGTAGGCGATTTGGGATAGCTTTTATGTTGTTATCGGGTATCTCCCCTTAGCTTTCCCCCTTCTTTTCCCCCTCTGGATTCCTAGTTGTGTTTAGTTCGGCTGGGCTATAGTGGGTTCCTTTGGGTGGTTGTTTTAGATGGTTTTGTATTTTGTTTTAAGGTCTTCTACCATTTTCTTGTATGCCTTATATCTATGTGATATTCTGTTCTTCTCCTCTAACGTCATCTCCGCGTATGTTCTTTTGCTGTTTTCCGGTATGAATATTGGGTCGAAGCCGAAGCCGTGTTCTCCTCTGGGTTCTAGTGTTATCTCTCCGCATGTTTCCCCTGTGTACACCTTCTCTAGGGGTGGTATTATTGTTGCTATTGCTGTTTTGAAGCAGGCTCTCCTGTTCACCTCTCCACTCATTAGTTTTAGTATTCCTCTAACTCCTATCTTTTTATACACATAGCTACTATACGGTCCTGGGAATCCGTTTAGTGCTTCTATGAATAACCCTGAATCGTCTACGAGGAGCGGCTTCCTCAGGGTTGCGTAGGCTACTCTAGCTGCATGCAGCGCTATCTCCTCCAGGCTTTCTGATTGTATCTCCTGCTTACCCATTAGTACTAGTCTGGCTTTAACACCTAGGCTGGCTAGAATGCTTAGAGCCTCCACGCCCTTAGCCTTATTCTCTGTTACAACACTCAACTCTAGCCTAGAGCCCTCCACACGCTACGCCTCCTCTCCTCAACATACCTACCCCTCAACCTAATCTCCTCAGCTCTCTCTATAACCTTCAAAGCCTCACCTCCCAGAACCCCCTTATATCCTTCCAGGAAGGCCTCGAACATACCAGCTGCTATGGATGCATGTGTGCTCTCAACAGCCCTCCTATAGAGGTGTACGTCTACAGCCTTATCCTCAACATCCTCTGTGAAATCTGAGAGACCATAGTCTATCAACTTCAAACCCCCATCAGAGGATACAATGTAGTTAGACGTTGTCGGATCCCCGTGGGCAACGCCCACCTCGTGGAGCCTCCCTAGTATGGACCCTGCTATCCTAGAATACAAGAGAGCCCCCCTGGGATCTCTGTATGCGTAGTCCTTCAATGTAACCCCTTGCACGTACTCCATTACAATCAACCCTATGGAGGGGAGTACTGCTAGGAGTCTGGGAGCTGGGATCCCATGTTTTAGAGCGTATGCTATAACCTTAGCCTCCTTCCTAGTCCTCTGTGATATCAATATATCGGCGAGCCTGGGGTGCATGTAGGGTTTGGGGACCCTGAGCTTGAAGATAGCCGGGATACCCATGAAAAACCCTAGTCTTATCTCAGACTCAGCCCCCCTCTTCACCAGCTCAAGCCCTCTAACCCAGCCTAGCATATCCTTGAGGGGGCTCATCTCAGGCGACACCAGAGGTTACGGGAACTCGTAGTACCAAGGTACATCCACCTGGTCTATCCTCCACCTCTGCCTTATGAAGGCTCTCGACACCTCGATAACATAACCCCACTTGTAGGCGGCCATCCCAGTCACAGCTATCATGACACCGTTGTCCCCAGCATACCTTGCAGGTATGGGCTTGTAAACCGCTCCGTGGAGTCTAGCCATAGCCTCTATCTTATCATTTAAAATCTTACTAGCAGCCACACCACCAGTTAGTAGAACCTCCCTTCTACCAGTATGAGCTACCCCCCTCTCTAAAACCTCTACAACAGAGGAGTAGGCTATCTCCCTAAGTGTGTAACATACATCAGCTAGCCTAACACCACTCCTAGCCATCCTAAGAGCTGCTGTTAGCAACCCGGAGAACGAGGAGTCCTGACCTTTAACTATGTAGGGCAGCCCTTCAATGAAATCACCCCCCTCAGCACACCTATCAACAGCGTGCATACCGCCAACAACATATGGTGGGGCTATGCCAACCTCCCTAGCGAAAGTATCTAGGAGGTTGCCTAAAGGCATGTCGAGAGTCTCACCGAAAACCCTGTAGCGGCCCTCAGAGTATGAGACAACAGCAGTATTACCACCAGCAACGTACAAGACTATAGGATCCCTCAACCCCGTCAGGAACCTAGCAATCTCAACATGGGCTACAGCATGGTTAACGGGGACGAGTGGTTTAGAGTAGTAGCTTGCAAGAGCCCTAGCAACTGTAGCCCCAACCCTAAGCTGAGGCCCCATACCAGGGCCTAGCGCAACAGCTATAGCATCCACATCGCCGATCCTAACACCAGCAGACTCCAAAGCCTCCCTAACAACCTCACCTGCAACCCTAGAGAAGAAAGCCGCCACCTCCCTAGGTAGAATACCCCCCTCCCTAGGAGTGTAAACCCTCCTAGAATCCGATAGGATATAAGGGGGGCTATCGGATACAACGGATACACCGAAGCTATGAGCGGTAGACTCTACACCAAGCACTAGCATAACCCGGCCCTCCACCAACCCACGCTAGCTGAGAGGCCCGATATCCTCACCCCGATTACCATAAAACCTCCCAGCCCAAAAGCATAATCGTAGTAGCGGATCAACAGCTTTCCGGAGGTGGAGCTCTGGGGCTGTAACCCCACCCCTTTGGATGGTCTAAGCTCACCTCCTACCTTTAACGATGAACTCTGTGTATCCGCATTTACCGCAATGCCATCTCTCTGTAGGTTTAAGGTGGTGGGCCATTATGCTACCACATCTAGGGCATCTCTTATTCTTAACCTTGATAGTGCCAGTCTTTGTGTCAACTATGTAGAGCTTATGCACATAGGTCTTAAGCTCCTTCCCACCCTTCTCCGGCATACTCTAGACCCACCTCCCCTGGGTTGTTTGAGGTTTAAAAGCACCCTCACCTCTCCTACTGTTGTGGTTTAACACCGCCATTCCTCTCCACAACGTATTTTGGCTCGAAGGCTAGAGCTCTCTCAACGCTATCGTAGATGTGGGCTTCAACCCTCGAAACCCCCATGCCATACTCTGTTTTAACACTTCTAACGTATACCCTCTCAACATCTGTGTTAAAGGCTTTAGCTATGCTAAACCTTAACTGCAGGCGGGTTGGGGTTGGTTTAAGTGGGTGGTCTACTCTTAGTACAAGCTCCCTCCTACCTATAAGCGGGTTATACCTGTCTGAGACCACCTCAGCCTTATACTCACCAATATTTAGTATCTTAGATGTCACGCTCAAATTTAAACCCTATCGTGTGTTTGAAGGTTTAGGATTTAAAAGCTTAACTTAGGGTTCAACGTTTGGCTGGAGCTCCGGGGCTTCAACTGGAGGTACCTGGTTTGAGCTATCCTAGTGTTTAGATTAGAGTATCTGATGATGCAAGCGCCTACACCCGGTATGCCGTAGACTACGGCCCAGCCGCTCTTTAGACACGCTATGGCTGGGAGTGCTATCATATCCTCCTCACCTACCACCTCTAAAACCACCCTCACTTTATTCAAGCCTATGAGGTTACATAATACTCTGTAGACCTCCAGGGATACGGTGCTTCTCTCATTAACTAATACAATCCTCTCAAACCCCCGTACATCGAGCTCGCCCCGAGCTTCAACCCTCCTCGTAATCCTATCATAGACTAGGATTAAGCTTTCAACATGGTCTAATAGGTCTAGACAGTACCTTGAAACCACATCGCCTACGCATACAAGCCCCTTAACTCCGCTAACGTAGCCTTCCAAGCTTCCAACTACAACTGGGCCCCACGGACTGCTATAATCCTCCCTCCTAGCCTCAGGGAGGCCTAGCGATAGATATTCCACCCTCAAACCACTATCCTACCCGCTATCCTTATAGCCCTCTTAATAGGCTTTAACAACCCTACGTGAGCTCCAACCCTACTATTGGAGGGGCTTATTATGACAACCATGCCCTCCCAGTCCTCGGTTAGCCTTGAGGAGCCGCAATTAGAACATACCTGGGCATCCCTGGGGTTGAGGGTTCCACAATCACTACAAGCTTTTAAAGAAGGCTTCTTAGAAGGAGCTCTCCTAGCGGGCATAGCATTACACCTCTACCTCTTAAACCACTCCTCCTTGCCAAGGTACGGTTGCCTCATAGTCATCCCTATCCTTAAAGCCCTTATATTGCTAGTTGTAGGCCTGGAGACCTGTGTTATCCTAGCTCTAACCACATCCCCTATCTCCACAACCTTCCCAGTCTCAGTAGACCTAAACCCCCTCCTATCAGGGAGCATTTCAAGGCTTTCATCTAAGATCTGGCCTCTGAAGACGAAGCCGTCCACGGGGCCGAGGTCCACGTATAAACCCTGCTCCCTAACATCTCTCACTACACCCTTAACAACCTCCTGTACGAGGGGCTCGAATGATAGTACCTTGTAGCGTACGGGGAAGTATATGTTGGGATCACCTGATATCGGTAGTATTACACCATCACCAACAATCCTGGCGTCCACAACGGCTATGATAACCCCGAGTCCTGGATCGTATATGCCTTCAAGCCTATCCCTAAGTATGTCTAATACTATGGAGTCTAGATCCTCTCCAGTGTAGACCTTAGCTGGTGGAATCCCAACCCACTCCTCAACCTCGAACTCAACATACAATACCGGACACCACTATATCCGTGCTAAACCCTCTGGTCAAATGTGCTATTTAAAGCCTGGGGTTTAAAAGGTTTCATTAGAATACAGGGTGCCAGTCAACCTCCAACCCCCCTCTAGCTCTCCTATAATACATTGTTGGAACCCCTATTCTCCTCAAACGCCTCCTAAGAACCCTATCGTTCGTAGCCACTATAACCCTACACCTACTCTTCAGACTTAGAGCTAAAGCCACTATAGCGTCATCGACCCCGCCTTCCACCTCACCTAGCACAACTACACCCACCTCCTCTACGAGGTTCAACGCCCTCCTAGCTATCCTAGATCTCAACCCCCCACCCTCTGCTATCCTAGAGAGCTCCTCTAGAACCCCTTTAACCGTGACCAGCTTATAGGAGCCAGCTATTACACCATCTATGGAGGATAAGGGTATAGTCCCCCGGGCTATATCGAGTACTATGCTTGTATCCAGTACTACGATTAAACCCTCACAACCCCCCAGCCTATCAGCCTCCATCTACCTACAACCTTCCTACTAATAGCTACCTTAGCACCCCTCCATGACACCACAGGCCTCGCCAGGTCAACGTCTAAGACACCCCTCCTAACCCCTTTTACGAGGGCTGGGACTGTCGACGGGCCTATGGAGAGTAGTAGCTGCTCCCTGGGCTTCAGAGGCTCGACCCTAACCTCTCCCCGGGTGCCAACGAGTGTTTCGAAGAGGCTGTACTCTATGGTTAAGCTCGTATACTCAGGTGGTAGCTGGCCTGGCTTACCAGCTATGTTTCCAACCATGTTATCAGCCTTTGTTATCGAAGGGTCGAGAGTGGTAGCTATAGCTACAAGCCCTCCGGGCCTCGCCTCGTCAACCTCAAGGCTGCCATACCTAAGCCCTTCAATCCTGGTTACTACAGGCTCGTAGCCTATACTTCCATCCCTCCTCCTAACCTGCAACCCCGGTCTTATCTCAATCTCATCGCCCACCCTAAACCTACCCTGTATAACAGAGCCTCCTAGAACACCTCCTACAAGCTTCTCTGGTAGCGTTCCAGGCTTGTTGACATCAAAGCTTCTAAGCACGTACATTAAAGGAGGCTTATCTAAATCCCTCTCAGGTGTCGGTATATACTCTTCTATTGCAGCTAGGAGGGCATCAACATTAACCCTCTTAAGAGCGCTCACAGGGATTACGGGAGCGCCCTCCGCTATAGTCCCCTCAAGGAATCTCTCTATCTCCTCGTAACTCTCCCTAGCCCTCTCAGGTGTTACAACATCAACTTTATTCTGTGCTACAATAATGTTCTTGATACCAAGTATCTCTAAGGCAACCAGATGCTCTCTCGTCTGAGGCTGGGGGCACGGCTCGTTAGCGGCTATCACCAATATAGCTCCATCCATGACAGCGGCTCCTGAGAGCATAACAGTCATAAGGGTTTCATGGCCTGGTGCATCTACAAATGAGAGTCTTCTAACTAGCTCTGGCTTCGCCCCAGGCTTACACTCACACACAGGCTCCGGGGTGTACATTTCAGGGTAACCGCAACCCCTGCAAACCCACACCTCTCCATCAGCGTATCCAAGCTTTATAGTCATAGCCTTCCTTATCTCCTCACTATGCCTCATAGTCCAGATTCCTGTGAGAGCTTGAACCAACGTAGTCTTACCGTGATCTACATGCCCTACAACCCCTATGTTAACCTCCGGGTACTTCTCCACCTTCAAAACCTCAGCCCTCATAAGCTATAACTAGGTTAAGCTGAGCTAAGCTAGTCTTCCTCCTCTCAGCTCTAGGATCTGGTATCATGCGACCTCTAACACTCTTCCTAACCCTCTCACCCTCCCTCCTAGGTCTAAAGCCTGGAGGCCCTGAAAGCAGTATACTCCACCTACCCGTACCCGGGACGCCTGGATGCATGGGTATTCCTGTAGCGTCAACACCCCCGGTCACCTTAAGCCTCAACCCCTTCAATCCAACAAGGCTTCCATCAACATAATCTCCTATCTCAAGACCGGCAATCCTCGTAGCAACATCATCGCCAACAGCCACCTGCCACGACATAGCCCTGAAAGCCTCAGCCTCACCCTCACTAGACCCTATAGCCTCTAGTAGTAGAGCCTCGCTAACCCAAACCTCCCCCTCGGGCACAGCATCGCTAACCTCAACCCTAAACGGAATCTTAACCTTCCTCCCCTCAACCTTAAACCTCAAAGTCATAACTCCAACCTCCCCTAGGCCAAGCCTCTCAAACACCCCCCTACTAACCTTAGCTAGCGGGAGCTCCACCCTCTCCTGCTCCTTACTCTTCCTCATAGAATCACTATAGGGAATATCCTGGACACCCCTAACCTTAACTCTAATCACATCACCCTTAGCCTTGGGATCCGATATAACCACCCTTAGAGGAGGCCTCTCCTTACTAGCCATTCGAACAACCCTAGTACGCTCCACTAGGAGTAAACCTTATAAACATAGCTAGGCTTGAGATCTACTTAGATAAGGTGGAGACGGCCAGAAGCCCCTTCATTCTAGGGTAGACTATGGTTATAGCTATTAGGCTTTCTTCCAACATGTAAAGGTGGGGGCTATCATGGGGTTTGGTGAGGTTAGGAAGCTTAGACAGCCTATAGTAGTGGTTTTAGGGCATGTGGATCACGGTAAGACTACGTTGCTTGATAAGATTAGGAAGACGGCTATAGCTGTTAGGGAAGCTGGGGGTATGACCCAGCATATTGGGGCTAGCTTGGTCCCAGCAGATGTTATAGAGTCTATAGCTGAGCCTCTTAAGAAGATTGTCCCTGTTAAGCTCGTTATACCAGGCCTACTCTTCATAGACACTCCGGGTCACGAGCTGTTCTCGAATCTTAGGAGGAGGGGTGGTAGTGTTGCTGACTTCGCTATACTAGTCGTAGATGTTATGGAGGGGCCTCAACCGCAAACCTATGAGGCCTTAGAACTTCTAAGGTCTAGGAGGACTCCCTTCATAGTGGCGGCTAACAAGATAGATAGGATTCCAGGTTGGAAGCCTAACCCGGATACACCGTTTATATTCAGCTTCCAGAAGCAGGATGAAAGGGTTAGAGGGGAGCTTGAGAGGAGGGTCTACGATATAATTGGGAAGCTCTACGAGAAGGGGGTCCCATCGGAGCTCTTCACTAGGATAAAGGATTACACGAAGAAGGTCGCGGTAGTCCCTATATCAGCTAGGACCGGTGAGGGTGTGGCGGAGCTCCTAGCTATACTAGCTGGTTTAACACAACAGTATATGAGGGATAGGCTTAGGTACGCTGAGGGGCCTGCTAGGGGTGTTGTCTTAGAGGTTAAAGAGCAGCACGGTCTCGGAGCTGTAGTAGATGCTATTGTCTACGATGGCGTTATAAGGGTTGGTGATGTGATAGTCCTTGCAGGTAAAAGTGGGCCTGTGGTGACCACAGTTAAAGCACTGTTAATGCCTAGACCTCTAGAGGAGATTAGGGCTAGAGAGGCTAAGTTCATGCTTGTAGAAGAGGTTGTAGCAGCAGCAGGTGTTAGAATAGCTGCTCAAGGCCTAGAGGATGTCCTAGCAGGCTCCCCTCTATACGTGGTTGGGGATGGAGACCACTCTAAGTACGTGGAGTTGGTTAAAGAGGAGGTTGGAGGTATAGTTATTAGAACTGATAACATAGGGGTTGTAGTAAAAGCTGATACCCTGGGGACCCTTGAGGCTATAGTGGAGGCTTTGAGGAGGAGGGGTGTCCCGGTTAGGATAGCAGATGTAGGTCATGTGAGTAGGAGTGATGTGATAGATGCAAGTGTAACAGCTAGAATTGATAAGTACCTAGGTGTAATACTAGCCTTTAACGTCAAGATACTACCTGAAGCGGAGGAGGAGGCTTCAAGAACCGGGGTTAGGGTGTTCTCAAACAACATAATATACAGGCTTTTAGAGGAGTACGAGGAGTGGGTTAGGAGGGAGAAAAGCGAGGAGAGGGTTAGAGCTTTAGAGGCCCTCGTAAGACCGGGGAAGGTAAGGATAATACCTGGATATGTGTTTAGGAGAAGCGACCCTGCAATAGTAGGGGTTGAAGTTTTAGGGGGCATAGTGAAACCAGGATACCCCGTAATGGACGCATCTGGGAGACCACTGGGGAGGATAATGGCTATAAAGGATAGGGATAGAAGCTTAGCTGAAGCTAGAACAGGAGCCGCTGTAGCAATATCAATACAGGGGAGAGTGCTGGTAGGAAGACATGTAGATGAAGGTGACATAGTATACACTGATGTACCAGCAGAGCACGCTTCAAAGCTTATAACGGAATTCCAGGATATGCTATCACTAGACGAGCTAATGACCTTAAAGGAGATAGTGGAGGTGAAATATAACAGTGGGGATAAGAGCTATCTAACACCACTACTTAAAATCAAGAAAGTACTTGAGAAACCTATGTAATTAAACCCTCCGCACGCTCACACACTAGTAATCTGAGACGACCTCCAGGTCGCTGAATAACACCTTATACTCCCTATAGAAAGACTCCTCGGAGTCGGAAGCGTGTACAATGTTTTCTAGTATCGATAGGGAGTAGTCCCCCCTAATGGTCCCCGGCTGTGCTTTCCTACCATCCGTAACCCCTATCATTATCCTCGCTACGCTTATTGCAGACTCACCCTCTAAGATCATTGCCACCACAGGCCCGCTAGTAACGAATTTCACGAGCTCCTCGTAGAAAGGCTTACCCCTATGAACCTCGTAGAACTGCTCCGCCTGCTCCCTAGTCATCCAGGTCATTTTGAGAGCTTTCAATCTAAACCCTTTCCTCTCAAACCTCGATATAACCTCCCCCACTAAACCCCTCCTAACACCATCTGGTTTAACCACTACAAGGGTCCTCTCAAGGGGCATCCCTAAGCTACCTCGCTCACCTTCCTAACCCTCTTAACCCATGAAAGCCTAGCGGGGTTTCTGCCCATTCTAAAGCTCTTCCTACACTTACTACTACAAAACCAGTATATCTCCCCCTTAACCGTAACATACATCATCCCAGTCCCCGGCTCTATGGTTTTACCGCAAAAGCTACAAACCCTCTCCTTAGGCAAAGCCTAGACACCTAACTCTCTATAACTGTAAGAGCTTAATAGGCTTAAATAGCCTAGTAAAGGCGGGGGGTTAGAGGAGGTTGAGCTCTGAGGAGAGGAGCGTGGTGGAGGAGATAGGTTACCCGGCTGAGGTTATACAGATAATAGGTAGGACTGGTGTTACAGGAGAGGTTACCCAGGTTAGGGTTAGGATACTGGAGGGTAAGGATAAGGGTAGGATATTAACGAGGAACGTCATGGGGGCTGTGAGGATCGGGGATATAGTCATACTAAGGGAGACTGAGAGGGAGGCTAGAAAACTCTCGGGTAAGAGATGAGGATAAAAGCTATGAAGCTAACAGAGATTACATTAGCTATTGTAGACGACCTCCTAGTCGTTGGAATCCTACTCCTAGCCCCTGTAGTCATAGCGTATAAGATTAACATAGTGGGGTTAGAGGAGGTACTGGTAATAGCTTTAATCCTATTAGCGGTTGCAGCCTTCATCATATACAAGGTCGTAGAAGTCCATAGGAGGGAGGTTAAGGTCGGCATAGAAACTTATATAGGGAGGAAGGCTACGGTCGTCGAGGTCTCAGGGTCTAGGTTAATCATATTAGTTGAAGGGGAGCTCTGGAATGCGGAGTGCGAGAACTGTGAGGCTGTTAAACCAGGAGATAGGGTTTTAATAACGGGTTTTCATGAGGGTAGGTTTAGGGTGAGACCTCTAAGCTCCGGCTAAGATCATTTAACATAATCCTTCCCTATAAGCTCTCTCGCCACAATATACCTCATGACGTTTTGAGCCCCCTCAGCTCCAACTAGGTATGATAGCACGCCTAGCAACCCCCTATTCACCTTAGATTCCTTTGTATAGGATAGAGCCCCTAGAGTCTTCATGGCTGTCTCAAGGATCTTAAATGCTACCTCCACAGCTTTCATCTTCGAGGCTGCAGCGTAGAAGGCTAAATCCCCCGGCTTTAACCCAGGCTCCCTCCTCGCATATATCCTATCTGCCATCCACGCAGATTTATAGACTAGCAGTCTTGCAGCCTCAAGCTCGACAGCTAGCTCTGCTAGCGGGAAGCTCACAGCCTGGAAGCTTGCTATAGGCCTTTCAAATAACACCCTCTCCCTAGACCATTTAACAGCCTCTTCTAGAGCCCACCTAGCAACTCCTAGGTTAGCTGCTGCCACCATTATCCTCGCTACGTTAAACCCCTCCATAGCCACGTAGAAGCCCCTACCCTCACCTCCAACAACTGTGTCGAGGGGCGTCCGAGCCCCCTTTAGTGTGAGAACCCCAGTTGATATACCGTGTCTTCCTATGGTCTTCAGCATACTATACTCCAACCCCTCAACCAACCTACCATTCCTCCTAGCTATGAAGGCGAACGCAGTTAAACCCCTATGCCTATCTTCCAGCCTACCGGTTCTAGCTAGTAGGAGCCAGCCCCCCGTATCAAGCTGTTCTAAAGCCTCCCTAACACCGCTAATGTATATCTTCTCACCCCACAAGCTGTAATAGCCGTCCCCTCGGGTAGCCGAAGCTCTAAGCCCAGCCACATCACTACCCCCCTGAGGCTCCGTGGAGGCTATGCCGAAGAAAGCCCTCCCAGAACCTACGAGGGGGAGTATTTCAAGCTTAACATTCTCACTACCGTAGAGGTATAGTATGTAGGGCCAAGCGTTATTCAAGAGAGTGTACACAGCCGTAGCCATCGAGGGATCATGGTAGCCTACTTCCTCAGCAGCTATAACTGCTAGGGTAAACGTGCCACCCTGACCTCCATACTCCTCTGGAACTGGGATAGCGAAGAAACCCTGAGAGCCCATATCCCTTATGAGCTCAACGGGAATCAAACCACTCTCATCAATAGACTCCCATATGGGGGAGAGCCTCTTACTAAGAAAACCCCTCACGGCCTCCCTGAAGAGCTCCTCCTCCCTGCTAAACGAGAAGTCCAAGCTAGACCACCGAGAGACTTGATACTAGGCCCTTACTTAAATAACCTCCATGAATTCCGCAATACCTCCGAGCTCTTTAGAGCTGCTTATAGTTGAGATAATCAGTTATCCTAGCCGTTCTTGGGAAGTGCTTCTCCTCAAGATCCCTCAACCTTAAACCCTTCTGGGGATCGCTTATCTTGAAGTTCCCCTTCCTAGTCGTCTCCAGAGAATCTAGTGGATGGAACCTCCACTCCCCACCTTCAAGCCTCACAGCTATATATGCTACACCCCCAGCTCTCCTAGCGAAATCCTGCACCCCCAAGACCTGGCTTGAGTCAATGTAGACGGGCTCTCCACCCCTCCCAGTCTTAACCTCAAACACTAGGATAACACCACTCCTAGCCACAACCAGATCAGGCTGGAACCTCCTCCTCACACCCCCACCACTCGAAGGACCTCTCACCACAGCATAGCCTAAACCCCAGAGTATAGTAGCAAGCTCGTTCTCCGCCCTAGAGGCTTTCCTCTTAGCATACGACAACGGAGTAAGCCCCATTCTACTCAAGAGCTGAGACTAGGTTTAAAACCTTAAAGGTGGACGAGTAGCACTCAGATCTTAAAAAGATTAAGGATTTAGACGAGGGCTAGGCCTTGTAGCGGTCCCTAACACTACCCTCAGGTCTATCATTGAAACTGCTAACACTATTGACAGGAGCTCACCCTACCCAGACCTATATGAGGCCTCGCCTCTTTTAGGGCTGAGAGGTGTTTCTAGCTCCCAACCTGTACAGACACCGGGATAGGTTGTGTTACATATGCTTTACGGAGTTTGTGTGGACAAGCTTAGTAGGCGGGAGGCCAATACCATCCGCGAGGCTGACGAGAGGGTTTAGGCATATGCTGTTATGATGCATCCGTGAGGGGCTTCCAAAGGGGTGGGAGGTGGCCCTAGGTGGGTGTAGAAGGAGCTCTCGCCTCTTTCAAGGACGGGGGCTGTCAGCTGGGGATCGGAGGGTTGCGTGTCAACCTCCTACTCGGGGGTGAATCTGAGCTCTAGGCCGTGTTCTTCGGCTATCCTTTTAACCCTTTTTACCTTCCTAGCTGTAATCCTGCCTCCCAGTCTTGGTAGTCTTACTATTAAAACCCCTTCTCTGACTTCAACTTTAGCCTCTGGTATGACCTTCCTTACTTCATCCTCTACTGTGGGGGGTCTTGTCATGCTCTTAACGGGGATGACCATTGTCTGCTCACCGAACGTGTATATCTCGTACTCTAGGTCGCCTGATAGGAAGTCTTTAACCTCCACGACGGGTCTTGTGAGCTCAGCTTCTTTAAGTCCTGTAGGTAGTTTAACTCTTATGGATAGCTCGTAGACCTTATCAACTCTACCTTCGTTTATGAATATAACAGTATCTATTATACTTGGTATCATGCCCAGCTCAACCCTTCTGATAAACCTCTGTATACCGTCTATAGGCGATGTAGCGTGTAGAACTCCAACCATCCCTATCCCAGCTAGTCTCAGATCTACGTAGAGTTTGAAATCCTCATCCGTTCTAAGCTCGTCGAAGACCGTGTAGTCAGGCCTAGATAGTAGTAGTATGTCGTGGAGCTCTCCTATGTCAGCGTACGACTTAGAATACTGGGTTACTATTGGGGGTAACCTCATATCCCTAGGGGATTCCACGGTTTTAACAATCTTACCCTGCCTGGCGTAGAACTCTGCTAGAGCCTGGGCAAACGTAGTTTTACCCATTCCAGGAGCTCCTGCTATCAATATACCCTCAGCTCTCTCTATAAGCCTTTTAAGGAGCTTCTCTGGTAGGTTGTAGTCCTCAAGTCTAAGCTTCACCAACGGCCTCACAGCTGTAATCTCCCAGCCGTTGCTTAGAGGAGGCCTAGTTATGATAATCCTGTAATCCCCCAACTGAACTATGGTAGAACCCAGCCTATCGATCTCCACAAACCCGCCCCCCCTCGATGCAACCTCAACTATCTCCCTAGCCATCTCCTCTATCTCAGAGGCCTTCATAGGCTCCTCTCTGAGCTTAACGAAAACCCACCTACCCGGAGCTCCAACCTTAGCCAGGGGAGGCGCACCCTCCTTGAGGTGAACGCTCATGGTCTTAGAGTCGAAGAAAGACTCGAACTTCAACCTACCCTGAACCCCCCTCCTAGAGTATATAACGGGTAGTCCGAGGGCCCCAGCGGTAGATGCCTGGACGCTATCCGATGTTACAAGCGTTGCTCCAACCCTCCAGGCGTAATCCCTTATAGCTGTTTTAACCACATACACATCGTAGTCCTTAGGGCTCCTCTTCTCATCCTCGACAACTGAAACCTCTACATCCGGGTTCTGGAGCTCAAGCAGCCTTCTAAGCTCCTCTAAACCCGTATAGCCTAGAGATCTACCGGAGCTAGCCTCCTTGTGGAAGTACTCGACCAGAGATTTAAGGATTACAACCTTACCTCTAATCTCACCCCTCTCCACCATAGCCCTTATACTCCCATCTAGCACAGAATCTACATCTACAACATAGACCCTCATATCGCTCTTACTCAAACCCCTAACACCACTATCCACATTCTAATGCTACCATTTGAAGCTATAAATTCTCTACCACCTCACTAACGAGTACGCCTCGGGACAAGCTTCTCAGCCAGCCTTCTAACCTCGTTGAAATGCTTCTCCACTATGTACAAATGCTCCCCTGTATCAACAAGAACATCCTCTCCGGCTATGAGAGTCTCAAGCCTAGCCCCCGAAGTGTAGATCCCTAAAATCTCCCTCTCACCAGCCATATCAAGTAGCATTGCCGGAGGTCTGCTAACATCGTAGACAGCTATCTCAGCCACCCTACCCGGCTTTATAGAAGGTGGAGGTAGGGATAAGACCCTCCTAAGCTCTAAACCCTCAGCCCACGGATTCTCAGAGTTAGCCTTAGAGATAGTATATGAAACACCTCCAAACACGCTTAGAAGCCTTGAAGACCCCTTAAACCCCCTACCGTCAACCTCAACCACCTCAGCCTCACCCTCACACTCAGGACCAGCTATGGTGATAGCTGAGGCTAGGCCAGGAACATATCTAGGCTCGACCCCAGAGCATACGGGGACGGCTAGCCCGTAGAACCCGCCTACAAGCCTTGATAGCTCTAAGGGGAGCTCTGGCGTTAAACCCTCAATGATAATAGTGGTTACACCGCTCATGTGGAGCTCGTAGACGGCTGGGAGCGATGATAGGATGAGAGTTTTAAGATCGCTATCCGCATAAAACCTAACCCTACCACCCATAGAAGGCGATTTAAGCCTGATAGGGTACGCAGCAACACTAGCTAAGGCGGCTAAACCGGGTACAATCACCCTACCCGGACCCCCCAGTATTAAAGTAGCATACGTATACTCCTCCGGCACCGGAGCCTCTCCTACAGAATCGATCCTACCATCTCTCAAGTACACGTAACCATTCCTTAGAAACCTCTCACCAGTAAATACTATCGACCCAGTCACCAGTATATCAACCATAGCAGCCTAACCCCACCTAGATCTACCTCCCACACGGTTTTAAACCTAGAAGATACAAGCCATAACACTTTAAAGGAGAACAGGGGCATAACCTTGATCAAAGTAGAAAGCTGAATAACTTCCCCCGGGAAGGTGAGGTGCTCAAGCCGCTCATCCCCCGGCCAATGATGGGTAGGAGTAGAGCTTAGCATGCCTTTCCTCAGCAGATGGCCAGTCATAACCGAACTATAATGTGAGAGACGGCTAGCCGTTATAGGTGAAAAGGAGTCGCCGGAGTGGGGGAGGGGGCTTGTAGGGGGGCTTCAACATCATCATGTACTTAGCGCTAAGACTCCTCGGTAGGGGATCCTATCTTCTCAGGTGCTTCTATCGAGGTTAGAGGTTCTACTGGGATATTATACTAATATTATTCTTTTTCCGCTATTCTCGGCTATTAAGTAAACCTCTCTTCTTAGGCTGGTTCTTAGCATTACCATGTCCTTGGATATGGTGGCGTACTCGTAGAGGGATCCCGGAGGGGGGTATATTGTGAGGTAGTAGCCTACGCCTTCGATTATCGTGTAGGCGAGCCCGTAGGATCCAATGTATGTGTCTATATCTGCTTTGTGAATTGCACCTCCACCTTTAATTCCTTTTATTGGGAACGCTAGGTCTATGTATATGTTTTTACCCTGCCTCCAGCGGTACTCTCTAATCTTCTCGAACAACCCTTCTATGTATAAGCTTCTATTCTCGAAGACTATGGTGGTATTTGAGGCTCTAACCTCTAGGTTTCCTGATGTGATGCTACACAGTATGTAGCCTTCGCCCCAGTAGAATCTACTCCCCCTACTCAAGGCTACGCCCTCAATGTAGAATTATAGTTTTAGGCTTTCTAGTATCTCGTTTAAACTCCTTGATTTAAGATCTATTTCTAGGGGTTCGGGTACGACTACGTCTACGACCTTATCGTACTCCTCCTTAAACCTATCTACACCACCTCTCGGAGTTGGTGTAGCTGCTAGACCGCATACCTCCACTTGCCTCTTGTTAAACTCGTAGGTTCCAATCCTCATCGCCTCCTTGACTATCTCATCCTTATCTGAGCCGGAGAGGGGTCTAAGTACTGGGAGTTTCATACCACCTCCTATAAGGTGTATACTCCTAATAGTTTGGCTTGCAGTCTGCCCTATAGACTCTCCTGTTGCAAGAGCCTCCGCTCCAATTTTCTCAGCTAGGGTCTCAGCATGGCTTAGCATAAGCCTTCTCATAACCAGGGTTCTGTATTGTGGTGATACAAGGCCATTAACAATTCTCGCCACACCCCTGAAGTTCACTATGTACATTTTAACTTTGTGGCCGAAGCTCCAGTTATCAGCAATATACTTAGCCACCTCAACTGCAACTCTAACAGGTTCGGGGAATCCGAGATCGTAGTGTACTAGGTGCACCCCGCAACCTCTCCTCATAAGCCTCCACGTCGCTACTGTAGAGTCGAAGCCACCGCTAAACAATACTAGTACTAAACCCTCACTCCCCACGGGGAGCCCTCCAGGGCCGTCCACTATGGTGTCAAAGAGGTAGGCTCTACCCCCTCTAACCTCCACGTACGCTGTGTACTCAGCGTTCTCCAAGTCAACTCTGAGAGCTCCAGCCTCAAGTAGCCTTGAGCCTAGAAGTTTCTCAACATCCTTACTTGTAAACTGGTGGACTCCAACTCTCCTAGCTCTAACTCTGAAAACCCTCCCTTTAACTCTTTCCGCAAAGAACTCCTCAGCTCTCCGGATTAGATCATTGATATCAGTGAAATCGATACTATAAGCTGGGGATGCAGATTTAACACCGAAAACCCTTGTTGACGCCTTAACAGCCCCCTCAACACTACTAGGCTCCCATATGAAAACCCTCCCATCGCTAACATCTATAACACCTTCAACGCCATGGTAGCTTAGAGCCTCTCTAAGAGCTTTAACTAGGAGACCCTCCATCCTCCTCCTAGTCCTTAAACCCTTATTACCAATCTCACTATACCTAACCAGGACCACGTTGAAATCAAAGCCTGCCAAGGCACCCCAGCTACCTCCCTCGTGAAGCTTTTCCAGCCTTAAGATCCCTAAGCGATTCCAGCCTATTAAGGGTTTTCATATGACCCCTCCCTGCCCTTTAAAGGTGGGGTTTCTAGTCTTGGATTTCACTTTTGCTCTACAGGCTTTACCAGCTCTAACGGTATCGTCACAACCATCCTAAAGTCCAGTAGTGATACATCTACATCCTTCCTAGCCTCGTGGATCTCGACAACTCTACCTTTCATGCCTTTAAACGGGCCGCCAACAATCTCTACCAACTGCCCTCTCGACACCTTAGGAGCTTCCACTACGGGCTTAGCTATTCTTAGCACATCCTCCTCCCTAATAGCTACAGGCCTCTTCCTCTTAACATACCTGATGCCCTTAACCAGGTGGTATAGAACCCCTGGATTCCCCACCTCCACTATTATGTAGCCGTTTGCCTCTACAGGTACAACAATACTCCTTACATCCAACCCTGCATTCCTGGTTCTCTCCTCAAGTAGTAACGCTACTCTACCCTCCATCCCTTTCACGACGTGTATTGCGTAGAACCTCGACCTAGCTTCAGCCACTGATATCACCTCGATGTTAGCAATACATATAGCATGTGTATTGTGAACCCAATACTACCTATTAGAGCGAAGCCTAGAAGGCTTAGCCTTAAAAGTAGTAGGTACTCATCTGTACTAGGCTTAGACGATAAAGCTACTATCCTACGCCACATTAATAGAGTGTGCTTAACCCTCCCTAACACTCCCTAAACCCCGTTTACTACAATGTTACCTCCTAGGTCTATAAGCTTTCCTCATCTCCTCAGCTAACCCCCTAGAAATCTCAACCACCCTTCTAATGTTATCCCAATGACTCCCCTCCCAGTAAACCCTACCGCATACAGTGCACACGTAGAACACATCGTAGGTATTATAAGCTAGGGGGGGCACGCGATCTCTAACAATACTCTTATCATTAACCCTCTCCAACACCCCATTACACTCCGGGCACCTACTCGTATTAGGGTCAACTCTAAGCTCAAGCCCTAGTTTTACAGAGAGCTCTGCAAGCCTCTCCTCTATAGTAGTAGACTCTAGGAGCACCGCTCTCACAGAGGCTTTACGAGCCTTAGCATGCAAACCCCTATCCCTTGTAATCAGAATCCTGCCTGTGAGGATGGCCTCGCTGAGAAGCTCTCTATCACCATAACTCCTAGAATACCTAGTATCATAACCCATAATTCTAAGCCACCTAGCAACATCACCTAACATGGTATCAACAATAAACCTCATCTCGGCAAACACACTCCCAAACACTACATTAAAGGTTTAAACTTAAATCCAGCCCAGTAACCAGGTTATCTAAGCGTTTAAAGCCTTAGAGCTAGATCATACCCTAGAGGAGCGGGGGTGCCCGAGCCTGGTCAAAGGGGTCGGGCTCAGGACCCGATGGCGTAGGCCTGCGTGGGTTCAAATCCCACCCCCCGCACCAAGGATGGTGAAGTTTAAAAGGAATGGAGAGTGTAAGTGAGCTTGGTGTGGAAGCTGGATGCCCGATGTGCTTGGATTACTTGCTAGCGTAGCTGAGAGGTTGCCTAGTGTTAGTAAACCTGCTCCAAGGCCTACGCTTTATAGGAGGCTCGCTCTAACCGGGTTAGTTCTAGTACTCTACTTTATAATGGCTAACATCCCCCTCTACGGGGTTCCGAGGCAGGCTGGTGTGGCTCAGTTAGAGTTGCTTAGGATAATATTTGCTAGTAGTGCTGGGACCTTAATGGAGCTCGGCATAGGCCCTATTGTGACAGCAGGCTTAATACTCCAGATCTTGGTTGGAGCTAAGATCATAGACCTGGATTTAACTCAGCCTGAGGCTAGGAAGAAGTTTACAGGCGCCCAGAAGACTCTAGCCATACTCTTCGCCTTCTTCGAAGCCTCGGCATTCGTTATTGGTAAGAGGTACTGGGCTGGGACCGGGGTTGAGCCTAGCACTGTTATCATGGTACTTGTAATCCTACAGTTAGCTTTTGGAGCCGTCATGGTTCTAATGTTCGACGAGCTATTACAGAAGGGTTGGGGTATAGGTAGTGCGGTTAGCCTTTTCATACTAGCTGGTGTAGCTCACAGTGTTTTCTGGAGCTTCATGGGCATAGTGCCTGGGGTCGCCTACTACGGCCTAATACCAGCTCTTATAAGTGAGAGGAGCGCACTACTACTAGCTAGGCCTAACGCCTACCCAGACGTTACCGGGGCCCTAGCAACAGCTACCATGATTGTTTTCCTAGCGTACGTTCAGGCAATGAAGGTGGAGATACCGGTTACATCGCCTAGGTTTAGGGGTATTAGGAGTAGGGTTCCACTACAGTTCATCTATGTAACCAACATACCAATACTCCTCGTAGGGATACTAATATCGGATCTACAATTAATCCAGGGCATCCTAGGCGACTTCCTAGGCCCAACACATGGATTCTACCAGGCTTACTCAAAGGCATTATACTATATAAGCCCACCTAGGGGTATAGTGGAAGCCTCTTTAGACCCCCTTAGGACTTTAACCTTCGCAACAACATGGACTATAATGGCGGTCATATTCGGCCTACTCTGGGTTGAAATAGCAGGGCTTAACCCAAGGGAGCAAGCTCAAAGGCTTGTTAAGGGGGGCTTGGAGATCCCAGGGGTTAGAAGGAATCCGCAGGCTGTGGAGGGTATACTAAGCCAGTACATATACCCACTAGCAATCCTCAGTAGCATCATGGTAGCTGGGATAGTAGTGGTAGCAGACGTGCTCGGAGCCTACGGGACCGGAACCGGGCTACTATTAGCAGTGGGGATTATAAACCAATACTATGCTTTGATAGTAAGGGAGAGAGCCTTGGAAGCATATCCGTTAATCAAGAGGATACTAGGTGAGGAGTAGTGGAGGCTATGAGAAACCCCTTTAAGGTAGTGGTGGTAACAGGGGTTCCAGGGGTTGGGAAAACGACAGTTCTAGAGCACCTAGCTAGGATAGCCTCTAGGAAGGGGTTAAAGCTTAAAATAGTTAACTTCGGCGATTACATGTTGGAAACAGCTTTAAAAGAGGGTCTTGTTAAGAGTAGAGATGAGCTTAGAAGGCTCCCTCTGAGAAGGCAACTCAACCTCCAAGCACTGGCAGCGTCTAGAATAGTTGAGGACTCCGTGGGGGAACTCGGGGAGAACGACTTCCTTATAGTTGACACCCACGCCCTGGTAAGAACGCCTGCAGGCTACCTACCCGGACTCCCTTTCAACGTTCTAGAAAAGCTCAAGCCAGATATGATAGTTGTTGTTGAAGCCGAGCCAGGTGTTGTAGTGGAGAGGCAGGCTAGGGATAGAAGTAGGTATAGGGGTGATATTGGGGGTGTTGATGGGGTTAGGAGGTTGATGGAGCAGGCTAGATCGGCTGCTATAGCTAGTGCTACTAGGTACGCTTCAACAGTCTTGGTTGTAGACAACAGGGAGGGGGCTCCGGAGGAGGCAGCTTTAAAGTTGTTAGAGGCTTTGGAGGGCTTGTAAAGTTGAACTTGATACCGTTGCTAGCCGTACTAGCATCTATGGCATCCCTCTATGTGGCGGTGAGCGTTTATAGAACCCTGTATCCCTACGAGGATGTTAGGAGAGCTCTTGAGATAGCCTCTGAGTACAGGTCTCTCACAGCTTATGTTAGGAGTAAGAGGGTTGCTAGGAAGGCTAAGAGTAGAGAGCCTGAGTATAGGAGGGCTAGAAGTTTAATACTGAGAACTATACTCGTTAAATTCACCCTCATAACTTTATCCTATGTTAGCGTAGCCCTAATACTTACAATGATAATGCCTGTCGTTGAGACACCCTACTACATCCCCTTGATTACCTTTAAATTCAAGGAGTGCCCTGGGGAGGGTGGGGTTAGAGCGTGCACCCTCATGCCCATGCTCTACCTACACTTCTTCACATTCATATACACTATGCTCCTACTCAGAGAGCTAATGCTCTAACCTCTCTAGGAAGCTTTTAACAACACCATCTAAGCCCTTAAGCGATGCAAGCGCTAAAGCCTTACCAAGGCTATCCTCAGCTATACCCTCAACCTTAAACCCCAGCCTCGCGTAAGACCTGGCTTTAACGTATGTTGCTAGGTTATCACTAATCCTCGCCACTATAGCCTCAAGCGTAGAACCATCTCTATACTCCCTATAAAGCTCCTTGAGATCCTCGGATACCTCCAAGTCTTCAAATGCCCTAGCCTCGGCAACCTCCTTAGCCTCAACTATACCAGCCCTCCTTGAAATATCACCTACCACAGCCTCAGCTAAATCATGTGAAAGAGCTATAACAGCAACCCTCTCCGGATCAACATTGAACCCCGACCTCCTCGCCTCCACCGAAAGCTCGTAGGCTATGAGAGTAGATGCAAACAAATGCTCCGCTACAGACTCGGCAATAGCGCTAGGAACGCCCCTCAACATCCACCCAGTCCTAGCGAGACCAGAGAGAGCTACAAGAACCTCGCCCAACCTCACTGCAAGCACCAGCTCTAGACCATAGAGAGAAGGCCTAAAACCACGCATCTAGAGCACTTGTAGCCCTCTAGGTACTTTAAAACCACCCTACGACCACCCACCTCGCCTCTTCAAGACAAGCTCCCAGCACTCTAACACACCTTCCACATTTCATAGTCGCCAAGGAGGGTGTGGAGCTCCTCGCCTAGCAAACCTCCCCGTCGCTGTTTAAATTTTTAATATGAGTTCACATAGAATACCTGCATCTAATGTGTACGAGAGAGCTTTCACCTGGGCGGTAGGATAAGGGTTTAAAGTTTTGGAGTCCGCACGTTCCCCGGATGGGGTTTGAGAGTTGTGAAGTTTCAGAGGAGGGTTGTTTCAAGAGGTTCTAGGGTTTTAGCTATCTTAGGGTCTATTGTGAGGGTTGTGGAGTTTGATGCTGTGGAGCTCGACGTAGATAGGGTTACTTTAAGCTTTGGCTATCCCCGTAAATCCGATCTCAGCTTTCTACTAGAGGGGGATACAGTAGAGGCTTTTATTGGTGGGGCTCCGTGGTTTGAGGGGCGGGAGTTAGAGCTTGGAGACATTGGAGTTTCAGTCTACGTTAAGCCTTCAAACACCCTCTCGGAGGGTTTAAGGTTTAGGTCTATCTATGAGGTGTTACCTAAGCTTGTCATATCGCTAGACCTGGATATGTTGAGGGAGTTAGCTCTGATCACTACTAGGGGTGGGGTTGAGTTCATAGCGTTGTACATGGAGGGAGGTTCACTCTTGGTACTTGAGGGGGATAGGTATAAAGTTACAATACCAAGTCTGGAGGCTTTAGCGGCAATCCACACTCACCCAGAGGGTGGGTGTGGGCTTTCAGAGGCTGATGTTAAGAGTGCCGCCCATGCTTTAGCTGACTTAGCGTTATTCGAAGCTGTAGTAACTCCTTCATGTGCTTTCTACATAGCTAGGATAGGATTCCTAGACGAGCCTGATTTCGAGTTGCTTTTAAACAATAGTGGGGGTATGGTGAACCCCGTGGAGCTAGCCACTGTGAAGGCTAGGAGGATGGCTTTAAGCGGTGTTGAAAACCACATAACATATCTATATTAGGCCTCAACCTCCAAGTATAAAACGGAGGGGTGTAAAGGTGGTTGGCAACGAGATTATAGGCTTTCAGGCTCTACCACTCCTAGCCTTCATAGCCCTTATAGTGATCACACTCCTAGCTATGAGCATTAGGGTTATCAGGGAGTATGAGAGAGCTGTAGTGTTCAGGCTCGGCAGGCTCCTAGGCGTTAAGGGGCCGGGCCTCTTCTTCCTCATCCCATTCATAGACTCCATGGTTAAGGTTGACTTAAGGATTGTCGCTGTTGACGTGCCAGAGCAGAAGATAATAACTAAGGATAACGTTACTGTGGGAGTTGACGCTGTAATCTACTACAAGGTCTTCGACCCGGAGAGGTCTATCACTAAGATCGAGAACTACCATTACGCAGTCCTAATGCTAAGTCAAACCACCTTAAGAGATGTAGTGGGCCAGGTTGAGCTAGACGATCTCCTAACTAAGAGAGACGAGATTAATAAGAGGTTACAGGAGATCCTAGATCTACTCACAGACCCGTGGGGTATCAAGGTTACAGCAGTCACACTGAAAGAGGTTAAGCTACCCGAGGGCATGCTAAGAGCTATGGCTAAGCAGGCTGAGGCTGAGAGGTGGAGGAGAGCTAGGATAATAGAGGCTGAGGGTGAGAGGCAGGCTGCATCGATAATGGCTGAGGCCGCAATGATGTACGAGAAGCACCCTGTAGCTGTGAGGCTCAGGGAGCTCCAGACACTAATAGAGATTGCTAGGGAGAAGAACATGGTGATAGTAACCCCCACAACGCTAGGTTCCAATGAGATGATGGGCTTAATAACGGGGATGTCTAGGGCTCAGCCTCAGCTACGAGAGGAGGGTCGGGCTGAAGGGGGCTAGAGCTCCCTTGTTTAAACAACTACATCCTTTATACATTGTAGTACTTGCCTTTCTAGTTTTACTCCCAGCTATGGTAGTCTACAGCTCCGAGGATCTCGGGTCTAGCTATTGTGGGGTCACGGAGAAAAAGTATGGGATTGTGGGGCGTGAGGGCTCATATGATAGGGTTGTAGGGCCTAAAGCTCTAGTAATTAGGATTGAAGGAGTTATAAGCTCCTGGTCTAAACAATACCTTATTAGAGCTATTAGGGAGGCTGAGTCTAGGAACTACCCGTTGATAGTAGAGCTTAACACACCGGGAGGCTTAGCGGATGTAGCCACCGATATGGTGTCGGAGATTACGAGGAGTAAAGTCCCGGTTATAGGCTATGTTGTTGACAAGTGGGCTGAGAGCGCTGGAACCTTAATACTCGTCTCAACACATATAGCTGCTATGCAACCGGGGACCATTATAGGATCGCTGCAACCCGTGACCTACGATCCCACAACTGGTAGGTACGCTCCTGTAAACGAGTCTAAGATAATAAATCCTATAATACAGACGCTATGCGAGCACGGGGCGTCTAAAGGTAGGAACGCTACCGCTCTCGTTAGATTCGTCCTATACAATGACAACTACGGTGCTTATGACGCTCGGAGGTATAATGTGGTTGATATTATAGCACCTAGCAGGGAGGATTTAATAAGAGGGGTTAACGGATTTATAGTAGCTCTCTACGGGGATGAGAGGGTTAAGCTAGAGCTTGATGGGAGTTACGAGTTTTTAAGCTTATCTCCTTCGGAGTGGGTTCTAAGCGTTCTATCAGACCCCCTGATTTCAGGGGTGCTACTATCCGTTGGAGTCCTAGCACTCATATTCAGCATAGCCTCAGCTAACCTACCTGGAATAGCCCTTGGGCTCCTATTTGTAATACTAGGCCTCCTAGGCTCAGGCCTTAACCCCAACATAGCATCTATAATACTCATAGCTTTAGGCGCCCTACTAGTGTTCATAGAGCTTAACACTCCAGGCTTCGGCATAATAGGCGGTACAGGTATACTAATGCTTGTAATAGGAGTGGTACTACTACCCGCAATCCCGGGCCCCGGTGGCTTCTCCATATCCGGGGAGTATCTAAACCAGATCATAATATACATATACGCTCTCGGGATAGGAGCTGGGGCCACAACAGCTTTCCTAGTGTACAAGATACTCCAGGTTAGGAAGGTTAAACCATATATATGGAGGCTTGAGGGTAAGATAGGGGAAGCCCTGGAAGACATAGAACCCGGCAAACCCGGCTACGTAATGGTGGAGGGGGAGTACTGGAAGGCTATAAGCGATGAGGAGGTAAAGAGAGGAGACAGGGTTGTCGTGGTGGGGAAAGAGGATTACATGGTTAGAGTTAAGAAAGCCAAGAAGACCTAGACACACCTACTTCTAACGCCACGTCTAAGCTCAGCTAGTAGATCGTAGACTTGATTCAATATATCTAGAACCTGAATAACGACCTTATCATCACCCTTAGCAATAAGGCTAACCCTACCTTCAAGTAACTCCATCTTAACATAGATTCTATCAATTAACTCCTCTAAACCATCGTTCTTCAAAGACCGCACACCGAGACTAAGGGGGTGAGTGAGAGTTTAAAGTAGAAGGTAGCCTACGAACTTAGATCTACGATGCTTAGCGTTGCTAGGCAAGCTAGCCGGGATCCAGGCCTGCTTGTAGGCGGGCATTAAGCTTATATTTGCTGATTGTTTAAACAATATGGGGGGTGGGGTTAAATGGAGACTCTAACCGAGGCCAGGCAGCTTAGGTTAGAGCGGAGGCCTAGGGTCTACGGCTACCACGTCTACGGCAACTTCATAGACTGTGCTAATAGCGAGATACTAGTTGACGAGGAGGCTTTAAAAGATCTTGTAGTCGAGGCGGCATATATAGGTAATATGAAAGTCCTAGACATTAAATCCTGGAAAATAGGCCTCGGGGTTAGCGTTGTAGCTGTAATACTTGAAAGCCACATAGCAATACACACCTGGCCTGAATACAGGTTTGCAACAGTAGATGTTTACAGTTGTGGAACACACACAAACCCTGTAGCCGCATTCGAACACATTAAATCAACGTTGAAACCAAGGATTGTAGAAAGCGGGGGGTTCGAAAGAGTATTGGAATAGGCTTCAGCCCCAGGGGGTTAGGGCCCCTGGGGCGTTTACAAGAAAACTGATTTGTTAAACACCTCGCTCCTCCTCATTAAACCTCTAGGGCTCTCAGGTTGATTCCTAGTGTTAGTTAAAGGGGGGTTTCCCCCAACTGCAGGGTCTAACACACTACCCTCTGGTGAGGGGATACGGTCTCTACTAGCATCTCACGGGCCCGGTAGGATAAGTTGTACTCTGAAACAGGGTTAACCCTTCAACCTCCAAGTCCTTTATGTAGAGCAAGCCTCATCTGTCTTCACAACTGGAGCTCTCGCCTTTCATGGCGGGGGGCTGTTAGCTTAGTGGTGTGTTCCTAGGAGGTTTGAAGCTTAACACTTCAAGGCCTCGCCTCGCCTTGGGAAAGGTGGGTTTGCCGGGTTTTTGTCGACTTGTGGTTAGCATACTTTCACTATGGCTCCATCTGGTACCACCTGTACCTTCTTGTTCCTCGCGGTAGCCTCCATAGCCTCCACTTCGCTCCACTGCGTTAGATGGTAGAGTATTGCTTGCTCCGCTCCTGATACCTGTTTTAGGGCATCCTCCACCACTGTATGCCCTGTTATCCTCGCCTCCTCTCTCATGTTGGATGGCAGGGTGGCTTCATGTATGGCTATATGTGCTTCCTCAGCCTCTCTCCTATATGCTATTGTGGGTCTACTATCGCTGCTAACCACCACCTTTAGGCCAGCGTACTCCGCTACCACTCCTAGGGTCTCCACTGTGTGATCTGCCTCTATAAACCTTATCTTCGCATCACCTACGGTTATTTGTGAGCCTAAAGTTACATGGTGTACTCTATAGCCTACGCCCTTCCCGGCAGTCACAAGGTCTAAGATGCTCTTCACAAAATCCACTCCTGAAGCTACAGTATACACTTTGAGCTCGGGCTCTCTACTCCTAAAGGTCTTAGTGAATGCAACCATTGGAAGCCCGCATAGATGGTCATAGTGAGCATGGGTTACTATGAATGATTCAACTTCATCAAGCTTATAGCCAAGTCTTTCAGCAACATTCGGAGCACAACACCCAACATCAACTACCACGGTATAACCACCCATATCAAGGATTACGGAGACCTGCCCTCTAAGAGGGTTTATAGCAGAGCCTGTCCCAGCTAAGACAACCTTAACGCACGACAACACAGGACACCGAGCATAGTATGGTAGGAAGAGGCTTGAATAACCTAAATCCATACAAAGGTTGTAGCAAGAGGCCTCCCAGTATGTAGAGTGAATTTTTAAACCCTAAGGTTACCTTTTAGGGCTTTGGCGAGGTGGTGTTAGTGTTTGAGAGGAGCCTGGTTGAGGGCGCTTTAAACTACGCTGTTGAAACCCTATCGAGGCTGATAGCCATACCTACGGTGTCTCCCGCTGGGGAGCATTATGAGGAGGCTGCGGAGCTCCTAGCCGGGGAGCTCGAAAGCCTAGGGTTTAACGTTGAGATTCTAAGGGTTCCTGCTGAGTATCAATCATCCAAGTGCCCGGAGGCTAGCGGTAACCCTAGGTTCATAGTCTTCGGTAGGCTTGGTGATGGCGGTAGGAGGTTGCACTTCAACGGCCACTACGATGTTGTCCCTGGAGGCAGTGGGTGGACTGTAACGGATCCCTTCAAGCCTGTTATAAGGGAGGGTAGGCTCTACGGTAGGGGGGCCATAGATATGAAGGGCGGCATAGCCGCCACCCTTGGGGCTTTCAAGCTTCTAAGGAGCTTAGGTTATAAACCAAGGCTAACCCTTGAAGCTGGGTTCGTGCCTGATGAGGAGATTGGTGGTAAGTGTGGTTCAGGCTATCTCATCGAATACATGGGGAGAGCCCCGGACTACGTATTAATACCGGAGCCTAGCGGCCTGAAAGCACCATGGCACGGCCATAGGGGGATCTTATGGGTTACAGTTAAGGTTAAAGGTTTAAGTGCTCACGCCAGCACCCCCTGGCTTGGTAGGAACGCCTTCCTACTAGCATCCCAGGTCGCCCTAGAGCTGCAGAGGATGATAGGCTCCACGTACCCAGCTAGGAGATCAAAGTATAAAGTTGAACCTGTAGAGGCATCAATGCCAACAGCGATGATTGGCGGTGTAGCAGGGGTTGTTGGGGGTGGTAAGACGAACCAGGTTCCGGGCGAGTTTATGTTCACAATAGATAGAAGGCTTATACCCGAGGAGAGCGTAGCATACGCTCTCGAAGAGCTTAGAACAATGATAGCCTGGGCTACACACCTAGTAGGAGCGGATTACGAGATAAAAGTAGACTACAGCGCGGAACCAGCCATAAACGAGCCAGGGGAGCTATACGAAGCCCTAAGAGAAGCCTCAGAACAAGTAGGTGTTAGAATAGGAGAACCCATAGTGTGCCCTGGAGGGCTTGACATGTGGTACTACACAAAGGCGGGAAGCAAAGCACTAGCATACGGACCAGAATATAGAACAGCACACGCACCAGACGAGCACATAAGCCTAGAGGAGCTAGAGAAGCTAATCCAGATATACGCAAACCTAATAATAACATTAGATAAGAGGGCATAAGAGAAGACGAGAGAAACTTATTAAGCCCGAGCAGACTATAAACTAAATACAGGGGAAACCCGCCGTAGCTCAGCGGTAGAGCGCCCGGCTGTAGTGGGACGGGCAAACCTGCACCATCGGGGCCTGCAGGGGGCCGCCCGCCTGCAGGCACCGGGTGGTCGGGGGTTCGAATCCCCCCGGCGGGACCATTTCTACCTCCCAGCCTTTCTCAACATGTACGCTGTGTACGCTACGGCTATTGAGAGGGCTGTAAGTGTTACTAGGGTGGCTAGGGCGTTTAAAGCGTTTTGGCTTGCGAACTCTGATATGCCCGGTCTTCTAGCTCTATTCCATATTAGTATTGGTAGTGTGTAGAACCCAGGTCCCGTTGTGAATAGTGTTTTTATGAAGTTTGTGAAGCTTAGGAGGAATGTGATTGCTAGTGCTGCTACTATCCCTGGCATCGCTAGGGGTAGGATTATGTCCTTGAACGTCTGTAGTCTCCCAGCTCCAAGGGTTCTAGCTGCGTCCTCCAGCTCCTCGAACCTGACCCTTGAAACGGTTAGTGTCACGTAGGCGAATGCTAGGTTGAAGGCTGTATGTCCTAGCATTACCGTTAACCACCCCTTCTCTACGCCCAGGTAGGTGAATGCTAGGAATAGTGCTACAGCTTCAGCAACCTCTGGCATGACTATTGGTGGGTAGACGAGCGCATCTACAGCCGTCAACCTCCTACCCCTAACCTGGAGGGCTGCTAGGAGGGCTGTAGAGACGCTTAGGGTTGAGCTCACGATAGCTATCGTTAGGCTGTTCACTAACGCTATGTGGGCTTCACTATCCCTTAGGAGTAGCTGGTACCAGTACGTAGTGAAGCCCTCCCACACCCCTATGTAGGGGCTTGAGTTGAAGCTACTAATCACCATGAAGGCTATCGGTATGTAGAGTAGGAGTGCGATAACATAGGTGTAAACTCTTAGTAGTTGCTTGGAGCTCATAGAAGCCACCCTTTGAACCTCCTGTAGGCTAACACTATGGATAGCACGGAGAGCACGGTAATCACTATGGCTAGAGCTGCACCCCTACCCCAATCGTCACCAGCTAGGATTAGAGTGTATATGAGGGGGCCTACCGTGAACCCTCTAACACCACCTAGTAGTGATGGTATGACGAGCTCGGTGAAGCTCATGAGGAGTACTAGTGCTGAGCCTACGAGGACTCCTGGGACCGCGTAGGGTATTATGATCCTAGTCCATATGTCTAGAGATCCGGCCCCAAGGGTTCTAGCTACATCAACAATATGCGGGGGCATCCTAGCTAGGGATGCGTATACAGGTAGGAGCGTGAAGGGTATGTAGTCGTAGACCATCCCCACCATTAGTGCTAAGAACCCCTCTCTGACACCTACCATGTAGAGGAGGCTTTTCAAAGCCCAAGCTCTTAGTAGGAAGTCTATCCAGAATGGTGTTGTAAAGATAACAAGTAGTAGGATCCTCTCGAAGCCACGAGAGTATAATGCTATGTAGGCGGCTACGGGGAGTGTTAGAGCTAGTGTAGCTAGAACCGTTGTAACAGCTATGCTTAGGCTGTAGAGTATGACGTTAAGGTAGACTGTGTTGGTGATGACATCTAGGTAGAAGTCTATGGTGAAAACCCCTCTAACCCTATCGTAGAAGCTGTAGTAGACTAGTGCTATGTTGGGAGCGTAGAAGAGTAGGAGTAGAGCTACGACCAGGGGGGCTACGGCTATGACTAGACTACGTTGTACCACTATTAAACCCCCTTACTTCGGAGAGCTTCCATCCAACTCTAACCCTAGAACCTAGGCTGACACCCTGCCTCGCGAACTCCCTCCTAGGCACTAGGAGCTTCAAAGACCTATTGTTAACGTTAACCTCTAAGCTTACAAAAGCCCCCTGGAATATTATGTCCTCCACGACACCCTCATACACAACATCAACATCACCGTTAGGGTTGAGGATTACATCCTCAAACCTTAATGCTACAAGGCCATCTGAGTTTAAGCCAGCGAACCTTGAGTCTAGAATGTTAGCATCTCCGAAGAACGAGGCTACATACAAGTCCCTCGGGTTCTCGTAGACCTCCCTTGGGGTGCCAACCTGGACTACATAGCCATCCCTCATAACAGCTATTACATCACCTACGGCCATGGCCTCTAGCTGATCGTGGGTTACATAGATTGTCGTTATCCTAAGTGATCTCTGTATCCTCCTAACCTCCTCTAGGAGCCTCTGCTTAACCTTGTAGTCTAGGTGTGCTAGGGGCTCATCTAGTAAGAGCACCTTAGGCTCTATGACGAGAGCTCTAGCAAGTGCAACCCTCTGTTGCTGACCACCGCTAAGCTCCGTAACCCTCCTATTGTAGAAACTCCTATCGAGGCTAACAAGATCTAGAACCTCCCTAACCCTCCTCTCAAGCTCTAAACCCCTTACACCTCTAACCCTAAGCCCGAAGGCGACGTTCTCGAAGACGCTCATGTGCGGGAAGAGTGCTAGATCCTGGAAAACCATCCCAACATCCCTCCTCTCAGCTGGAACCCTTGTATAGTCAACACCGTTAAAGTAAACCCTACCCCTATCAGGCTCTAGGAGGCCTGCTGCGATTTTAAGTAGTGTAGTCTTACCGCAACCGCTTTGGCCTAGGAGTACTGTTATCCTACCCCCAGGGGCTGTTAGAGTAACCCCTCTTAGTGCAATAACAGCTTCATAGCTCTTCCATACATCCTCAAATCTAACTTCGACACCAGCCACCTCAACCCCCAGTGTTCAGGCTCCCCTTGGCCTTCATATGCTCCAGGCTTTTTTAGGCTATCCTCCTCCTTAGAATATAGTATGTTATTACCGCTGATATCACTATGACGGCTAATACCACAGCGGCTACGGGCATCCACTGTGTTTCAGCCATTACCTCAGTGTGAACCATCGTTATGAGTCTAAGCATCTCCTCGTCGAATACAGGGCTTGGTATTAGCTTCACGCTAGCCGGTGGGTATACCAGGGGGTCTTCTAGGATAGCCTTTAACTCCTCATCCCCACTCTTCTCAGCAACCTCCTCTAACAAGCTCTTCTTAACCGATGATGAGTAGTATACTGCCTTGACGTTCCTAGCTGCTATATCGGGTCTTAGCAGGTAGTCTATGAACATGTGTGCTTCCCTAACATTCCTAGCATCCCTGGGTATCACTAGGAAGTCTACCCAGAAGTACGCTCCATCCTTTGGGGTGACGAACCCTACATTGGAGTTCTCCTCTCTAACAACTAGTACATCACCACTCCAGGCTTGAGCTAGGCATAGCTCCCCCCTTGCTAAAGCTGGCATGTACTTAGCGGCACCCCAGAACCCTATGAGGTAGCCTTTAATCCCCCTAAGATGCTCTATAACCTCCCTCATAACCCTCTCATTCCAGCTACCCCTATCCGTTATATCGTAGCCTAACGCTATCATGGTAGCTTCAACAACATCACTGAACTCCTCTAGCAGGGAAACCCTACCCTTATACCTCTCAAGGAACCTTGGATCCAGGAACTCCCTCCAGGTTTCAGGTGGTTTCTCAACACACCTTGAATCATAGGCTATCCCCGTAATACCCCACATGTACGGTATAGCGTAATCCTGCCTGGGATCAGCTGGGTGCGAGGCCACGAGGGGGTCGAGGTTAGCTATGTTGGGTATAAGGCTTTTATCGAGAGCTCTCACCAAACCCCTCTCTATGGCAAGCCTAACATGGGTATGAGCTATGACTATTACATCGTAGCCACCACCCCCCACACTAAGCTTAGCCCAAGCCTCCTCAGCAGCCTCATACTCATCGTATACAACCTTAATCCCAGTCTCCCTCTCGAAATCCTCCAAGACACTCTTATCAATGTACTCGCTATAGTTATAAACCCTAACAACCCTCTCCTCACCAAAACCAACAACAGGGTGTAGGAGAGTAGCGACAACAAGGCCAAGCAGAAAACCAACCACCAGGCGAGCTAAAAACCCCACACCAAGCCACCAAACAACCCTGAAAAAACATAGACCCTATAAGCATAACATGTCAGCACTGAGAAACACTAAGACGATACCAGGAGCCATAGAGGGGATCTAGGCGGGGAGACCGTAGCCATAACCCGCCTTCAGTACTACAGCGGCATTAGACTCAGCGGTCCCCCCAGGGGGCTGCACGGCCCTCAAAGCCCCCCAGCCTTGCTCAGCCAGGGTCGGCCGTTTCAACGCATCCCCCGGGTTACTCAACCGGCTACTACCCCCCGGTCACCCAGGGGGTCTCACGGCATCCTCGACATCCCCGGGGGCCGTGTCGTTTCTGTGCCGTTGCCACGGGTGTCACCCGTGCCCCTTACGGAGCCTGGCCTCCGTGTTGAGGGCGGTGTGTCCTCAGGCCTTAGGCCCGTGGGCCGCTGGCCACGGCCTCCCCTATGCCCTCTCCGCATCCTAGGGTAGTGAGCTACAGCTTATATGTCTTCACAGCTAATCTCTATGCCCTAGTGGTATTAGAGCTCAGCAAACCCCGCCTCTAAAGATGGGGGTTCGATGTCCCCGGTATTCTAGAGCTCCTCTACCCACCTATCATGTCCTTCACTACCGCTAGTGCATCCTCGATAACCTCATCTAAACTCTTTCTAGCCCTTATTAGGGTGTAGCTCGCTCCCCTATAATAGTTGGATCCCATCTCTTTAAGAGCTCTAAAGCTCCTTTCAAGCCTCCAGGTCACCTCTCCTAGGTTTACTCCTCTAAGCTCTCGTTCTAGGTAACCTTTCATCTTACGTTTATCGAGGTACCTTGCAATCCTCAGGTCTAACGCTAGTTTTAGGTACTCGTGTAGGTATTTTAATATGTCCTCCTCACGCCATCTCTCCACCACGGGTTTAAGCTTGAGGATTACGTGGAATTCAGGTTCTGTTATAATAGCGTTATGCCTGTAGCCGAATACATCGTGTGAATCCAGCAGGGTTTCCGGGTACTCGAGTCCAAAGCTTATCTCTACTAGAACCTCATCTACTAGGATGTTGGCGTAGCCTGTAACGTTCTTAAACACCCTCCTAAGCCCCCTTATAACCTCGTACTCTCTAATCTCAAGATACTCGTGGAAGGGTCTACCTGTATACCTCATTAGCACAGGGTATCTAAGTGGTATTACGAAGGGTAGTAGAGCTCTATCCCTCCCCACATCGTGTTTTAGGATGTAGAGGTTCCTATTAGCTATCTTAACGGCCTCCCCTATCTCCATGAACCTAGAGTTCGCGCTCATAACCTCTTCTAGCACTTCACTCTTACTCCTAGCAGGCTTCCTCCACCCCAGGTCTAGGTCGTAGGTGAATCTTGGCATTTCATTGTGTGATGGTAGTATTATGTAGTTGACCACCGAGCCTCCAGCAAGTCTAACATTCTCGCCGAACACCTTCTCGGTAACCCTAGCAACCCTCATTACATGCCATGCTCTTTCAAGCTGTGGTAGTAACTCCCTCCTACTCCTCTCATCCCACACTCCAAGCCTATCGAGGGCCCTCTCCAGGTCATCTACTGGTGCTATAAGCTTAGCTAATGCTTCTTCGTCGATCTCCAGATCGTAATCCCTAAGTTTACGGTTGTAGGAGGTCATGGTATCCTCCCATCGTACATCATATGTTTAACCTCCATAGTGCTTCGTTTGCAAAACCATATGATAGTAGTATTGGTAGTTGTTGTTTAAACAACTCCCGGTCTAGGAGCTTGTAGAAGTCTATCCTCGTCCTAACATCGAGTCCAAGCCATGTCTCCATGAAGGCTAGTATGTTAGATAACCTCTTTAACCCGTTTACCGTACACCTTCTAGCTATCCCATCTAGGTTGAGCTTGTTAAAGTTCAATAGGATGTCCGCTTCTATGGGGTATAGGGGGTCGTAGCTTAGGATATCCGCTACCGCCTGGTCTTCGCTTGCAACACTACCCCAGCGGTCATCCCACATCCACTCTCTACCCCTAAGGCTTACGAATACCGGGATGGTGACAGGGGTTGTTAACGTGGCTTCACGGTACTCGCCTAGATCCACCCATGTTATCCCCTCTAGTACTGGTTTGCCCTTGAGCGTGATGTCTATGAATGTTAGCTGGCCATGTGGGAGGCCGAACCATGATTGAATGTATACGTAGGGTTTAGAGACATAGTATGCTGTCTCAGGGAGCTTGGTGAAGAGGGGAGGGTATGCTGTGGGGGAGCTCCCGTAGAATTCAAGAAGCTCCCCTAGAATCCAATCCCTCCACTTCAAAGCCTTCTCTGTACCAGCTAGAGCATAGTTACCCCTTTTAACTCTAACAGCTAAACCTCTATCAACAAGCTCCTCTAAGACCCTACGAGTATACCAGGCGTTAAGCTTGAAGACACGAGAGAGCCTTGAAGCACTCACCCCCACACCCCATAACCCGGCCTTAGCAATGTTAGAGTAAATGATACCCCTCAACCTACTACCTCCAACCCTCCTAAAGAAACCATCAACATCGGGGCCCACGTACAACCCCACATGTGTAAACATGAGGGCAAAACCTAATAAATTTAATACAGTAACTGTACCATTTCCAACTACTAACCCCAAGGTAACCCCTCCTCGACAGCATCACTGACATCACATGGATATGGGGTGAGGCTCTAATCGTGTTAAACTCGTAAGAGCTCCTGTAGATGCTATCTCAACGCTGAGTACATTAAACTACGTGGTACAATACATAGATCGTGGGGTTGTAGAGCCCCTCTAATGGAGCTTGAAGCCCCACACTAGCTTAGAAGCCACCATAGTCTACGCCAGTAGCCCCCCTTAACCCGGGGATCGCTCTAAGACAGCTCTCCCCCCGCTCTCGCCGAGGCCTCCCAGGAGAGGTTCACACTTAAAGTTTTCAATACGTCCTTCAACCATGTGACCACAAGTACAAAACTCTCCACCCAGAGCTCCTTAATGCAGGTATCACCTACGTGAAATCCAGCCATCAAGCAAGGGTTAGGAGCCTCAGGATTCCCCCATTGTTAAACCCAGTTTAGGGGTGAGTGAGCCTCTACAACCTAACAGCTTCCGCTCACGGCCATGAAAGGGGTTACTTAGAACGATGATAGCCTTACCACTTAGAGCTCCAAGCCAAACACCTCAACCCTATAGGCGTTCTGGTAACAAATACAGCTAGGCTGAACTATAGAGCTCCCCGGTAACTTGCTAGATCGGGGCTTAAGGTAACCTCCGGATGTCTTTTGAGCTCCCAGCTTTAGAAAGATTCCAGTTGTAGTGTAGTAATTCTAAGTCTCGTATATACAGTATATACTCCTGCTTTTAAACCCTTGTCTTCTCTCTCTAGGTGAAGTGTGGTGTTATTGAGAACTCTCAGGCTGTTCTCCAGCCTCGCCTTAGCTGTTATCGTTGTGTTTGCTATTACGGCTCCTCTAGCCTCTGTTCTCCATGCTAGTGGTGTTGATGGTAGAGTCTACGTTGTAGCTTCTAGATCCTTCGTTGATTGGCTTGAGAAGCAAGGCTATAGTTTGGGTTCTCTCTTCATAGCCATGATGTCTCCTTTGGATTATGAGGGTTACTCTTACTGGCTTAGAGGTGTTGTTGGGGAACGCTTGGATCTTGATTTTAGGAGGGTTGCTAGGTCTTGGGAGGAGTTCTATAGGGGTAACCGTGATGTTTTAAGGTCTCCACCTCTACCGGCGATCAGCATAACTATTACGCTTAGTAGGGTTGAGGGTGATAGGGTTTTGGAGTGTACTGCTCATTACACTTACAGCACCATAGATTATTTCATTGAGGAGGGTTTGAAGTTAGATCAGGCTGTTGAGAGCTCTAGAGCCGATCCTCTAGCCCATCTTAGGAAACCTCTTGTGATAACATTGAATCCTAGGATGCCTAAGGGCGAGTTTAAGGTTTCATGCGCTGATCTAAGCCCTATAGTAGAGGATCTCAGGAGGGCCATGGGTGGAAGTGTAGGGGTAGCTGGAGAGAACCCCCTGGATGGCATGGCAGCTCAGGGTGGTCTAGTGCAGCAGTCCACGTGCCCGGCACGGTTCACGGAGGTCTGGTGGTCCGATGTATACAATAGCATTAATAGCCCTCTTAGTGGGTGGATGAGCAACATTTACTACTACACTAACGGTAGCCCGGTACCGGATAGCCTTAAGCTAAGGGTTTGGAGTGCATTCGCTAGGAACTGGAGTCTAGCATATTACTATAAAGCGGACAGCTATAGTGTGGAGAATGCTAAGTTTATCACCCTATGCGAGCTATCCTTCAGACCACCATCAAACCCAGCGTTCATCCTAGGAGAGAAGGTGTACTGGATGGATGAGTGGGTTAACAGGGTTTTCAAGATATTCACAGACCCCTACCGTGTAGGCAGGATATTCGAGTGGAAAGACTATAATGAAAATAACCCTGGTGCGGTAGTAGAGTGGACTGACTATCAACCATTCTTCGGCATGAGATGGGAGAACCCAAACAACAAAGCCTTCATGGCGACAGGATCATACGCCGTGGCTGAAAGCAAGTATTATAAACATGGGGTTACAATAGCTGGGTTCATATTCCTCGGCAAAGAGTCTCTAACCATAAAGAACCATATTACCGTTGATATAGGTCTTAGCCCTGGGATTGTTAATAAAGCGTATGTGGGTGCTAAGACCACCTATAGGTATCTAGGGGATGGCATCCTCCTGCGCTTGGAGGTTCAACCTGTTAGAGTTGTGAGGAGTGGCGTTGACTGCGGTGTCTACTGGAGGGTCATCCCGGTGCACGGCTTTATACCTTTGTACTCGGTTACGATAGACCTTGCTAGCTTAAGGGATTTCAATAATAACGAGCCCCCATTCCATGATGAGATCCTCCACACAGAGAGTTTAGATACTGTATATTATGCACCCGTCTACAATCCTCAACCGGGCACAGTCCTATACCGAGATAATAGCTCTCGCGTAGCGAGTATAGCTTCGGATCCAAACCTAGCATCGATCGTCTCCAATCTGTTCCTACCAGCACTTGAATTGTTGATTATCAACATTGGGTGTAGAGTAGTTACCCCGGTTTCTGTAATGTGCACCTTCGTTTCGTTCATTGCAAGTAACGTCATAAGCTATGCTTACGAAGATCTACATAACATAGCAATAGCGTTTAGCTTCAGGCTTGTAGCAGGGAGTGAATCTGCCATTGTTCAAATAGATAAGGTTACTTTAAGGTACGCTAATAACACCTACGTTAACCTAGGGTGGAGGCCTCTAATGGTGGAGTATAGAATATACATAGATGTTGGTGGAGGCCCACCACCCTGTGGTAACGCGTGTCCTTACGATGGGCATAGATGATGCTCGACCAGGATCCATATCTTCCCTTACAACATAATGTTTTCCTAGAAACACTATTTCTAAGAGCTCCTCGGCATGCCCCTCTTCCAGTCTACGATGTGAGACGTAGTACTCGTAGTGGTTTGCTTTACACCCACCTATGCAATCATACTCTTCACGATAAACCTCTCGACGACACCGGCAGGGTTGTTGACCCCCATCCCGGTGGTGCTCAAGGAGAATCCTAGATAATCATAGCATTGAGCTTAATAGCCTTCACCACAGGCCTTAGGTTACTAGGGTAACCCCCATAATAGTGCATGGGCCCAACGGGATCCCATGGAGTGTTTCACGGAGGGTTTTTAACACTAGAGGGCCCAAACATCCCAGCCTTGAGGTTGAGTTTTACCTTCGGCAACTCTCACAACGTCTAGCACCTTCTAGGGCTCAGGTCTTGTTGAACTCCTGGAAGCTTTCATACACGGTTGAACTCCAACGAACTCATAGAGGTTACCATAGGCTTGTGATATATCGATCTGGCTATCAGGTCTAGGAGCTCTACGCATTGAGACACCATGAGGTTACCTAAGCTCTGGTTGTAACGGTAACCTCATGAGGCTAGGATCCCTATCAACATAAATGGGCTTTGGAGGTAACCCTGGAAGCTCATGGCAGGTTGATGAGGTATAGGATTAGGTTACTCTAACACCTAGGCTCTTTCGGGGAGAAGATGACCTAGGAGTGGAAGTCTGGTTGACTACCGTATCACTACATGTAGGCTATGATTGTCTGTGAAGGAGGTGTGCTGGTTACTTTCATTGACGGGTGACCTGAGGGGGTCTGTTTATTGAGGATTGTGTTGTGGTGCGGGGGGTGGGATTTGAACCCACGCAGGCCTACGCCAACGGGTCTTAAGCCCGCCCCCTTTGACCTGGCTCGGGCACCCCCGCTCCGTTAGTGTATTTTAAGGTTCTAGGGCTTTAAACGCTTAAGATAGTGTTTCCAAGTCTCAGAGCTTGTGGTTTTGTTAGTAGCTTAGGTGCATTCCACCGTCTAGTGGTATTAGAGCTCCCGTTATGTATGATGCTCTCTCTGATGCTAGGAACGCTACTAGGGCTCCTAGATCTCTTGGATCCCCCATTCTGCCTAATGGAACCTTTGATGTCCTCCTTTTAAGTGCTTCCTCGAAGCTTACTCCAAGCCTTTTTGCATCCGCTTCTGCTAGCTGTCTAACCCTCTCTGTTAGGATGTCGTATGGGAGTATAGCGTTAACTGTTATATTATACTTTGCTAGCTCCAGGGCTAGGGTTCTAACTAAGCCTACTATAGGCATCCTCATTATATTACTTGTGGCTAGGTTCTCAAGAGGTCTAATGAGTGTTATTGAGCCTATGAAAACTATCCTACCCCACCTACCTCTAGCCATGAGCTTAGCGGCTTCACGTGAGACCCTCAAAGCACTCATTGTAAGTAGCTTGAACGAATCCTCCCAGTCGTCATCACTTATATCGAAGAAACCCCCAGGCTTAGGGCCTCCAGTACTGTAAACCAGTATATCGAGCCTTCCATACCTGCTCTCTACGTACTTGAAGAGCCCCTCTACATCCTCTTTCACCCTCAAGTCGCCAGCGTAAATATCAACATTAACACTGGCGACCTCCCTAATCCTCCTCCTAGCCGATTCAAGCCTCTCCACACTCCTAGAGAACAGTATAACATCCGCCCCTTCAAGGGCTAGCTCTAAGGCTGAAGCGAAACCCAGGCCGGAGCTACCACCTGTAACTAACGCTAGTTTCCCTCTAAGACCTAGGTCCACGACACTACACCAGCTACCGGGATAGGAGGAGGGGTTTAAGTAAGTATATTCTAAAAACCCGGGATTCAAACCTTTGCTTCTAAGTAGAGTTAGATCTCGCAGGTCTTACATGTGGAGTTCTCTGTTAACTGTACTACAACCTCGTCTCCTTCTCTAGCCTCCTTAACTTCGAAAACCTCCTCTAACCTCTTATCCTTCGCTATCTCGCTCTTCCTCAGAACCCTCCTAGGTATCGCCATCCTTGAGAGTGCTCTGGCCTCCTCTCTCTTCTTCAACAGCCTTCTCGTCTTACTAGCTCTACTCCCCCCGAACACTATGACTTGCACTCCTTTACTCTCATCCCTATACACTGTGAAGCCCTTGAGGCCTCCGAGCCATGCTATCATGTATGCTGAGTACACACTCTCAACCGGAGCGTCTCTCGGTAGGTTCACTGTCTTGCTTATAGCCTGGTCTACATAAACTTGTGCCGCCACCTGGTGTGCCATGTGATACCATAGGTCGAAGTCCATTGCAGTAGCGTACTTGCGGGCTAGCCTGTAGAGGCCTTCTATGAAGCCTCTGGGAGCCCCCTTCTCCTCAAGGCTTCTAGCTAGGTCTGGGAGAGCCCACCTAAGGCTACCCTTACTAGCTCCTACAGCCTCGTAGACCTCTGTTATAGCCTCCCCAGTAGCCCCCGTGTCTCTAGCTAGGGCTAGCAGGTCGTCTCTAAACCTCCTTATTATCTCCAGGAAAGTCCCTATAGCTACCTGCCTCTTATATACAAGGGCGAAGTAGGGTTCGATACCACTGCTAGACCCAGCTAGTATGCTGATGGTCCCTGTAGGGGCTACAGTTGTAACAACGGTATTCCTAGGAGCCTTAGCTCCCAGAACTCTACCGTAAACACCGAGGATCCCCCAAGCTCTCTCAGGAGAGTATATGGCTAGGGCTAGTAGCAACTTGGGGTTCTTGACTACCTCAAGCGGGCTCGACTTAAGAGCTCTCCAGTAATCCTCCCTGTTCACACCGAAAACCCTTAAAGCTATAGACTCTAGAACGTCTACAGGAACTAATCTAAGAGAACCGTCGGGCTCAACCCTGGATGCTGAGAGGCCTGCGAGCTTGCCCATAATAACATCAGGTATCCTAATACCATTATGGTATTTAACTTTAACCCACCCATCCTCAACCCTCATGACCCTACCTGCCTTGATAAGAGCTGGAGTATGCAGGGTTGATAGGAGCTCTGGATCTCCTGATTCTACACACTCAAACCTCCTCCAATCAAAGCTCTTACACTCAAACGCCTTGGCATGCCCTAGCTCAGCCCCCAGCTCCCAGCTCCTCTTCCAAGCGAAAATCTCTAGTGCTGCGGTGGCGAGGAGGGTGAAAGCTACAGCTTCATCACTATCATATGGTATGCCGAGCTCTGCGAGAGCATCAGCTAACCCCATTAACCCTAAGCCTATCTTCCTCGTTAAAGAGTTAGCCTTATAGTGCCTCTCATCAGGGTGGTTGTTGAGGTCTATGACGGCATCCATAGCGTCAACAGCTAACTGTACATCCTCGTAAAACTTGTTTAGATCAAAGACCCCTCCTACCACGTATTTATCTAGAGCAAAGCTACCTAGGTTACAGCTCTCGAAGGGATATAGGGGTTGCTCTCCACACGGGTTTGTTGCCGTTACAACTCCAAGCCACGGTGTTGGATTCCACTTATTGTGGTTATCTAGGTAGAAGAGGCCTGGATCCCCTCCCGCCCAGGCGTTCTCCACAATCTCATCCCATAGTATCCTAGCTTTGATCCTCCACATGTAAGTGTTCTTCGTATCAACGTTAACTTCAACCCCCTTAGCTTTGAAAGCCTCCTCCATATCCTTAAAGGCCTTAGCTTTAACCTCCTCCAGCACATCCTCGTATATGTTTATATAGGGGTTCTCAAGCATCCACGGGTATCTTTCAAGGAGCTCTCCCAGCCTCCCAAGTCCCGTCTCCCTACTTACACTATAATGTAACCTGTACACACCATCCCCCCTATCACTGTACTTCGGGTTGACCATTAGCCAGTAGTCGTCCCTCAGAAGGGCTGCCATGAAGGCGTCGTTAACCCCAACGCTTATGTTGAAGTTTGTTAAGTTAGCATCCTGTAATGGGGGTTTCTTAGCCTGAATGAACCCTGCATCTTCAATAGTCCACCAGCCATTCCTCAATAGCGAATCCACAGCTGTTTTAAGCTCGCGGTCAACCTCGTAACCCTCAGCCTCTATCTCCTCAATCAACCTCCTAACAGCCTCTACCAACGCTGTAACCTGTGGTGGTAGCTTGTTCTTCAACGCCACGTAGGGGTCGAAGCCCGGTGTGTAGATATCAGGATGCCATACATGCATTATACCCATGTTAGCTCCACGCCTCTTACCCCCCTGTTTCACCATCTCTGTTATCACATCGTAGAGCTGCATGAAGCTCATGGGGCCGCTGCTATAACCACTAGTCCCTTTAACCAAATCCCATCTAGGTCTTAGCTCGCTAAAACTGAAACCCTGACCTCCGCCCCACTTGAAAGTCATGGCCTGGACTACGCCAGCATCCATTATAGACCTCATATCATCGTACACAGGGGTTACATAGCATGCTGAGAGAGTCCCCCTAGCGCCATCTGCATACATGTTGAAAAGCGTTGGACTGTTAAAGACGAACTTACCTTCAACTAGCAATCTATAAAGCCTAGCAGGGTCAACTTTACCGGAGAAGCCTAGAGCAACCCTAGCCATAACCATGCTAGGAGTTTCAGTGTAGAGGCCTCCAGAACCCCTACTCATATACCTAGCCATCAAGACTCTGATGGCGTTATAGGAGAAGTTGAGATCATCGGGGCACGGGGTGTTCGATATACCGGAAGCGTAGGCCTCAACACACTCAGGGAGGGGAGCTAGAAGCCCCCCGTTAAGAGCTCTTCCCGTATAACCTCTTAAAACCTCAGAGTAGATTCTCTTTAAAACGCTGAGCCTAGCCTCAACCTCAGCCTCAGGCCTTAGGGCTGACTCCTGGACGAGCTTAAGCTCCATCTCCTCACTCAAAACCACACACCCCCACTTACTACACCTACCTCAATTAAGGCAACACAGTGGACCAGACTAGTTAGAGGGAGACGGAAGGCTGAATATACACGTAGAACACCGAATGTACCCACCTCTTCTCTTGGATCAGAGGGAGATATGAAGTCAGCCTTCCCACAGGAACCTCTAACAACTACCAGCTCCGCCTTAATACCCGTGATTAAACCCACCTCTTCCCTCTCTCCAAACACCCACTAAAAACTTATCACAGTAATACCTAATATGTTTTACGATCAGAAGATAATCTAGCACATCAGGAGAAAGAATGTCATTTGAGAGTTGCCACCGTTCTCGTAGATGTGGCTCTCCGCCACCTATCTCTCAACAGTTAGCAGACCCAGGCTACCCTACGGAGGTTGTTTGCCCCCGATCACTCGAAGGGTACATCCGCTCTCCACCGGGTAATCAGGGCCTGAGAGCTCGTAGACCTCAAGACCTCGTCGGCCTTAGCATTTACAGGAATAGTATTGGGGGCTTTGTGAGTTTAACCTATATGGCTTATCATATGTTCTGGTTTTCAGGGCTTGAAGAGATCTCATTCATAAAGTATGTGAGTGATGCGAGTAACAATGAAGGCTGAAACAGCCTCTATTACGGGCTCCTAGGGAGGCTATAGTACGGTTATTAGCTTTAGGTTAAATAGCTAGATGTATGGGGCTTTTCTTGCCGAGAAAGGGTGGCCTTACTAGGAGGGATGCAAAGACTAAGGAGGGTTCTGGTGGGGTCCAGAGGGCTTCAGGTGTTTCTAGTCCTAGGAAGGTTGTTAGTGTTGAGGAAATCGATAGGATTGTGGGTGAGGTGTCTGAAGAGCTGGTTGTTAGGCTTGGGCTTCAAGGGTTGTTCGGGGTGGGTGATTTAAGGGATGTTGTTGAGGGTGTTGTAAGAGAACTTGTTGATGAAGGTAGGAGGGTTGATAAGAACTCTATAGTCAAAAGATTTGTGCTTAACAAGGAGAATGTGTATAAGTACCTTGCTGTGAAGGCGTTGGAAGGTGGTGATTTGAGGGGGGAGCTAGCAGAGTTCATAGTGTATAGTGCTCCAGAGATTGCAGGTAGGGCTGCTCCCGAGCTCTACAAGCTAGTTAAGGGTAACCCTGTCACATTAGATACTCTAAGGTATCTGTGGGAGAGGTTTGGTAGGCCTACTCCGCTTAAATGCCCAGTCTGTAACTTCAAATCATTAACACCGGATCTCACATGCATGATATGTGGGAGTACGCCTAGCGAGGAGGACGTTAAGAAGGCCAATAACTTCGAAGAGGAGCTAGGGAACGCTGTAAAAGGATGGCATAGGAGGCTTGTAGAAGAGGTTGTAGCAGCGGGGTACGTGTACTACGATTACCACGATAGAGAGATTAAACCACCGAGCATGGCGAAACCCGGAGGGGTAGGAGCTTTGATAACACTGGGTATACGTGAGAAGATGATGTTAAGGGAATACCTATCCAAGCTCGCCTAGGAGCTGGCTAGAGGTGAGAAAAGGCGAGGAAGAGCGGTTGAGGTGGAGGTGGTGTAAACAGTCGACTTAATATTAATAGTTTGTTGTTTGGGATTGGGGAGTTGTATCCTCTAGGGTTACGGTGTAGTTATACACATCTATTATCCTATCTATTATAGCATCCCACGAGTACTTCTCCTCTACAAGCCTCCTAGCGTTAGCTCCAAGTCTTCTCCTGTACCCCTCGTCTCCTAGTAGTGTTTCAATGGCCTCGGCTAGCTGCTCCTCAGATCCAGGTTCTACTAGTATGCCTGTTTCACCGTTAACGACCACGTCTTCAAGCCCTCCAACTCTGCTTGCAATAACAGGCCTCCCCGACGCCATAGCCTCTAGGGCTACTATGCCGAAGCTTTCATTGAATATGCTTGGTACCACTACTATCTTAGCTCTCCTGTATAACTCCACTTTATCCCTCTCCGAGACTACTCCTAGGAGCTTCATCCTATCCTCAACTCCATAGGCTTTAGCAAGTATCTTTACAGGGAGCTCCATGTAGCCTCCTCCTATAACGTATAGCTTGAAATCCCTACTCCTAATCCTCTGGAGGGCCTTCACCAGCACATGTAAACCTTTCCTGTAGACGAGCCTGCCAACAAACAATACTATGTCATCCTCAGGCTCCCTGGCTGGTGGGGTGTACTTTGAAGTGTCAACTGCATTAGGTATAATGAACCTCCTAGCTTTAAAATCAACACCCATTATACTCTCTACAAACTCGTCGGCAACCTTGCTAACCGATATGACTGCCTGAGCATACTCCAGGTAGTACCTGGTTGGGAGTAGAAGCGAGGCTATACTCCAGAAAGTTCTAAAATCATGGGCGAGGAATAAAGTGTGGTTTGTAGCAACCCTAGCTATACCTAGCTCGCTAGCAACCTTTAACGCGAAAAGAGGTGTTAGCGTGAATATATGATGTGAGTGGACTACGTCAGGCTTAAGTTTTACAATTGCATCCTCGATACTCCTAGGATCTGGTGGGACGAGGATGTAGTCTAAGGGTATTAGAGAATCCACGATATAATACCCCTCACTCTCCTGAAACCTTAAATCCGCTAAGCCAACCCTCCTGGATATAACACTAACAGTAAAACCCCTCCTAGAAAGCCATACAGCTAAATCCCTAACATGAGCTTGAACGCCGCCAACGCTACTCGGATGCCACTCCATAACAAGGCACACGCTGAGATCCAAACCCTACCCCGAGAGAGTTAACCTAGATGGAGAAAGAGGGGAAAAAGCGTTAATCCTGGAGCTAGGTGGTTGCTCTAAAAGGAGATATGGTTTAGCTTAGAGCTCCTCCAGCCCAGAAGGCTTAGTCTCCTCCTCTTCCTCTTTACCCTTACCCTTACCCTTCTCCTCCTTCTTGGGCGGTGCTGCTGCTATAACATCATCGATCTTCAGTATGCTTATTGCCGCTTCTGTAGCGCTCTTGACAACCTGTTTCTTAACTAGTAGTGGTTCGAATACGCCAAGCTTCAGCATATCCTCTGCTATCTTACCTTCGAGCACGTTTACACCTGCATTCTTCAGCCCTTTGGCGTGCATGCTCCTGAGTTGTAGTAGTGCATCTAGAGGGTCTAGTCCTGCGCTCTCCGCTAGGATCACAGCTATCTGCTCTAGGGCGTCTGCATAAGCTTCTATGGCTAGCTGCTCTTTACCTCCCACTGTTCTAGCATAGGTTCTAAGCTGCTCGGCTAGCTCAACCTCTACCGCTCCACCGCCAGGTGTTATTTTAGGTTCTCTCATTATGTTCCTTAGCGAGTGTAGGGCGTCCTTAATGTTCCTCTCAGTCTCATCTAATAGCATGTCGTTAGCCCCTCTTAGGAGTATTGTGACACTCCTCGGGTTCTTAGCCCCCTCTATGAACACCATTTTATCCTCTCCAACCTTCCTCTCCTCTACTAGCTCAGCGTAGCCTAGGTAATCCTCTCTTAACTCTCTCAAGCTAGTCACTATCTTAGCCCCTGTGGCTCTGGCTAGCTTCTCTATATCACTCCTCTTAACCCTCCTAACAGCTAGGATACCCTTCTTAGCTAGGAAATGTTGGGCAACCTCATCTATACCCTTCTGTGTTATAACAACGTTAGCCCCTGTGGCAGCTATCTTCTCAACCATATCCTTTAATATCTTAGTCTCCTCCTCTAAGAATCTATCCAGCTGCTCTACATCTGTAACTCTTATCTTAGTAGTCAGATCAGGCTTCTGAATCTCAAGTGGTGCATCTAAGACTAGAATCCTAGCATTCTCAACCCTCCTAGGCATACCAGGGTGCACTACCTCCTTATCGAGAACAATACCTCTTATAATCCTCGAATCATATATGCTACCACCTTTCTTCTTCTCAATCTTAACATTATCCAGGTCTACATTGTATGTTCCGTCGGGCCTCTTCTCGGCAATAATCCTTATAGACTCTAAGACCATATCAGCTATCTTAGATCTCTCAGGACCATGGCCTATGTACTTGCTAGCCAACGTCGTCTCAACAATCTTCTTAAGGCTAACATCATCATCTACGTTAACAGGCTCAGCTATCTTACTAAGAATCTCCAACGAGTTCTTCAAAGCCTTTATATAACCATTTATTATTATCGTTGGGTGGATATTCTCATCTAACAGCTTCTCAGCTCTCTCCAAGAACGTCCCAGCTAGGACTACAACAGAGGTCGTACCATCACCAACCTCGGCATCCTGAGCCTTAGCAACCTCAACTAGAAGTTTCGCAGCAGGATGCTGAACCTCCATCTCCTTAACTATGGTTGCACCATCATTAGTAACAACTATATCACCGAAAGCATCTACAAGCATCTTATCTAAACCCCTAGGCCCTAGACTTGTCTTCAAAACCTCAGCCATAACCTTAGCCGCTAAGATGTTAGCCCTAAGAGCCTCCCTACCATAAGTCCTCTGAGCCCCCTCCTTCAACACAAGTATGGGAACCCCAGTCGCCATACCCAACACCTCATTTACCTAGCACACATCCAACTCCGAATCTCTAATATTAACCTACCTCTATATAAGCTTTACTATACATCAAAGAGACAAACCAGGCAATGGGGAAATCACATCAAAACGCGCAGCACAAAACCCCGAAACCATCCTACCTAAAGCTAACTCTCTAACAAAGAAAAACACCCACCAAACACCCATATCAAGGAAAGACCACATATACCCCTCCCCGTAAACCCTAACCATTACGAGCCTCCCTCCTAGTCTAAAGGGGAATCCAAGGGCTTAAACAGAGAGCTTAGATTAAATATACAGCATATAGTACTCAGTCTTCTCAATCCTCCCCGTAACAGGATCCACCTTGAGCCCGAGAGTTTCAAGCGTATCAACACCTACAACGGGGATAGCGTTCTCGAAAGCCATTATCCTCAACGGCCCCCTCCTACCCTCAATTTCACCCTCAGCTACAAACACCTTAGCCTTCACAACCCTTCCATCACCAAGTTTAAGATCCACTGTAAACGGGGTCTCAATGAAGTACCTCTCAGCAACATCGAGGGGCATTATAGTGAACGAAGCTCCAATATCAACCAGGATTTTCTCAAACTCAACAACACCCTTACCCCTAAACCTAGCTCTAACAAACAGGTGGCCCACAACTATCCCCAGGTGTAGGTATCCTACCAGTCAGACCTTAATTAGCGAAACTCCAGTCACTACAGGGACGTGATAGCGGTATAACCGGAGCTCCGCCTCCTTTAAGGACAGGGGCGGTCAGCCTTCTCGACCAATGTACCTGTCTAGAGAGCATAAGAGGATATAAGGTTTAAATGGGGAGAGGAGGAGATGGTGATGAACGCCACGGGACGAGGCCTCAGGAGGGCCCCGAGGCCTATGAAATAGGCCTGTGTTACTGAGCTCCTAAGCTTAACTTGATAGGAGCTCACGTGTTCTCTCCAACAAGCGTTCTATGTGTGGTAAGCTTAGTTTAACATGTTCTATGCTTAGAACGGCCTCGTGGAAACCCCATACGTGCAGGTCGTAGGCTACACTCCACCCAATGTTGATTAGAGGTTCTTCAAGCTTAAGGGATAGTGTTTTAGCTGCTCTCGATAGAAGCTTAGCCCACCATCTCCCCTCCCTTCTAGTCTCGTGAACCTCTGGGGTGTTAAACTTGACGGCTAGGGCTTTCACACACTCCCCTGCGACCTTATACATCTTCTCCGAGCTTTGAACGGGATCCCCTCTCTCCACGTACATCCTGGCCTCCTCAAGATACCTTTCAGCGAGCTCAAGACGGAAGCTAACCTCGTCACCCGGATCTAGCTCTAACCTCTCGCTAAGCGATAGTAAGAGCAGGTCTACCAGGTCAAAACCCTTCTCCTCAACCGTCTCGTACAAACCCTTAGGAACCGCCACATACTCCAATACGATAACACCCTGGGGTAACCAATGTTTGAGATATAGTTTAAAGCACTTATCGGGATACACTTCTCTACACCCTCTGTAGAAGCCGTTGGGAACTGTTTTGTGAAAGTTGATGAGTGGTTGGGGGCTGGGGTGCTGGTGGGCAGAAGCTTATGTTAGACTCCAGCTCTAGAGTAGCTCCTCGTAGAGTGTTTCTTGTGTTGCTTGTAGTCCTGTTCCTAGTTTTATGTTTGCCCCCATCCTCTTAAGCACCCTCTCTAGTAGTGCTATTGTTGCTATTACATCGTTGTGGTTTACGGAGCCCATGTGGCCTATCCTTATGCTCTTCCCTTTTAGTGCTGGGTGTATTGGCATTGCTATTACTATGTTCCCCTCCATCACGGCCTTTCTAACCTCGGCTGGGCTCACTCCCTCTGGTAGGTATACGGCTGTTACAGTGTTAGCTGCTATCTCCTCGCTTCTAGCTGCAACCTCTAACCCCATTGCTCTAAGTCCTGCTCTTAGGGCTTTAGCTAGAGCCCTATGCCTCTTAAACCTCCTCTCAAGCCCCTCAGCTTGTATCCTTTCAAGTGACCTTGCTAGGGCTGCTACTAGGTGTGTTGCTGGTGTAGCGTAGTATGCTACCTCGCCCCTCTCATAGGCCTCCATAACCTTAGCCCAGGAGCTCAGCCTAGCATAGTAGCCTCTCACTCTGCCCGAGTTCTCGTTGAATGCTTGTACAGCCCTCTCAGTACACAAGGCTATTAAGCCTAGGCCTGGAGGTGTCTCAAGAGCCTTCTGGCTTGCTGTAACAACAACATCAACATCCCAATCACTACAGCTTAGAGGCTCGGCTGCAACACTTGATACACCATCAGCCACCAGGAGGACATCAAACCTCCTAGCTATAGATGCAAGCTTCACGAGATCAGCTCTAACACCAGTACTAGTCTCAACATGGGATACAAGCATAGCACCATAGCTACTGCGGGAAAGCTCTTCAACAATAGAATCTAAGGGTACAACGTCCCCAGGCTCGCTGGAGAGCACTGTTACATCGTAGCCATTAGCTCTAGCAATCTCACTCCACCTATCACCGAAGAAACCATGGGATACAACTAGAACCCTAGACCTAGGGTCAACTGTGTTCAGAAGAGTAACCTCCATAGCCAGGGTACCACTACCAGGTATTACGAAAACGGGGGAGTTACTACGAGCTCCAACAACAACCCTAAATCCCCTAATAACACTACCATGTAGGACTGCGAAATCAGGGCTCGTATGCTCGTAGACCGTAGAGACCATAACCCGGAGGACATCAACACTAAAAACAACAGGACCGGGGGTCATAAGTATCCTACGCTCATCAGGGTACATTTCTAACACCATTAGAATTTACCTAGGAAAGGTTACTTAAATAGGCTTACTACAAGCCCTTAGTGGCAGCGATTAGGATCAGAACAGCCCACCAAGAGGCATGGGCGTGGCCGACCTTAATCCACTCAGGTACCACCAGCTTTTGAGCAGCATACCCCCATATCCCAACTATCCCGGTGAACGTGCCTATGGCGATGGCGATCATGGAGGCTACGAACAATGGGATGTTAAGACCGAGTCTTATGGTGTCCTTCAATCTACCCCACCCAGCCTAGTATATATTTTTATATAAAGATACTTATGTCTAACCCCGAACATGTTCGGAGCTTCACTTAGTTCACATAATCCCCTACTTATGGAGGTGAGGGGTCCTTAAGGGTAGTTAGTGTACTCGATATAATGTTTGGTATGAGAGAAAGGAGGATGGGGTGGCTGTGTTTTGGTTTGTGTTTTTGCTTAGGGTGCTACTATGTTGTTGGGGTTTAGTTTTACTGTTAGCTCTACTGCTTTATAAGTCCATCTTGGCCACTCGTTGTACCCGTGTATCTTCCTGTAGAAGTCTGATAGGAGTAGCTTTGTTTTGAAGAGCTGGCTGTACTTGAGCTCTCTAGCCTTCTCCTCTCTAACATTCTCTCCCTGGGATTTTGTTAGCATTGTTATTATCCCGGCTGTTGGGCTTATGAAGTTCATCCTACCAGCTAGCTCGCTTGAGGCTTTAACTGATCCCTCGTAGGATCTCTCTATGCCTGTTAGCATGTAATCCCCTGTTATCCTTAGGATCTCCTTATCCAGCATTACTCTTATCGAGAAGTTTGCTGGTACTGGGTTTTCTCCTGTAGCCTTTGATATATCACCTTCTGGGAACACTAGGAACCCGTACTTCACATCTCTAACCCACTCCTGGCTGAACCTGTAGGGTTTGAACACGCCCACTCTATCCTCTGGAGCTGTATCAGTCCTATAATCCCATGTTAGTTTGAATGTTAGGTTAGACCAAACCCCTGTTTCATCGTACAACTGTGTAGCCCTTATACCAACCCTCATGTACGTTGATGCTATGAAGCTACCGCCAGTCGTGGCTATGATCGATACAGCTGATACGCCTCTCATGGAGTCTATCGTGTAGTTGAAAACCCTAGCTCCCCCTGGGAGTGTCCCTACAACCCTCTCCTCCTCAAATGCCGGGGGCGCTATGACTCTGTAGCTTAACATGTTGTAGCCTGTAGCCCTAGGCTCCCTGTATAAGGCTAGAGCTCCCGCTAGGGTCCAGTAGTTCTGGAGTTTTGACACGGTAACCGTTATATTGTGTTTTCCGACGAGTAGTGGGAGGAGGCCTGTAACGTCTATAACTAGGGGTTCGAAGCCCAGGGTCTTAATGTTTGGGACAGGCCTCCAGAGTAGTGGGCTTAAGCCACCAGTATGGATCCACGGCTGTGGTTGGGCTACAACCACTGGGATCCCATCGGAGTATATCCATATGAACCTATCCGGTGGTATGTTGTAGTACCAGAACTCGTCGAAGGAGAAGCCCTCAGTATATAGTATTAGTAGGGCTCTACTAACACCACTGGGGACCTCGAAGACCTCCCATGCCATGGGGTTAGCTCTATCAAGCCATACATTCGATACACCCGGCCACGCGGTCCTAGAGCTGTAGGCGAATAGGGGTATTACATCGTCTGGTAGCCCCTCAGGCTTAGGGCCTGGGTATAGTAGTAGCTTGAGGTAAACGCTGAAAGCCCCGGTTAGCCCTAGAGCTGGTACGGCCCAGTTCCTTAAGGCTACGGTGACGTTGATGGTAGGCCTACCTACTATGACGTTGTATAGGTGGGTTACATCGACTGTAACAGTCTGGTTGAACCTCTGAACAGTGGAGCCGAAGAGTGCGGGTATGCCGTTAATGTAGACCCAGAAGGGCCTATCGTACTGTACAGCAGGCCTGCCCGGGACTACGCTGACAAGGTAGACATCAGCTCTCAGTAGGATCCTTGAGAAGCTGGATCCAAGCTTACTCCAGTCAAGCGGTACGATGAAGCTCTCCGGGGCGGTGAACCATGATACAGTGTAGTTTCTAACAAGCTCTACAACCACGGGCTCCACGGGGGGAACGCTATACGGGTAATCCTGCCAACTCCAGAAACCAGCTACAGACAGCCCAGGCCTAGGGTCTAGGGTGCTAGTTGAATAGGGGAGGGTAGAATCTAAACCCGCTTGTTGTACACTATAGTGGTTCTCGTTGTAAAGCGCTGGTGTTAGGATCTGAGCTGCCAATAGCAAGGTGATTAGTAGAGGTGCTAGGGAGCTCATACAACCACCCCGCACCCTCTCTACTAGGTTAAATGTCTTATCTGGAGTTTACCTTAAATACCTTACTATTATCTCGCCTCCTCCTCAAATGCTAGGGAGCACCAATCTACCTCAGCTACCTCCCTCAGGAGCACCGTTACGTAGGCTGCGGGGGGTAGGCATAGTGTTACTATAGCCTTATCCCCTCTTGTAACGCAGCTCCCTAGTTTGAAGGGGAAGTATAGTGGTCTAGGGCTTGGTTTAAGCTCTCCTAGCATCTCCAACCTTACACCTTCAAGCTCTGCTACACTTCTAACAAGACGGGCCCATGTTGTTGTTGCTGAAGCTAGTTCTTTTGATGGTAATCTTACAGCTGGGAGTGTTGTTGTTAACCCGCAGTAGCCGATCTTCAAGATAGTCTCTCTAACACGCTCTACATAGCCCCCCTTGATAGCCTCTGAAAGGGCTCTATTGAATATGTAGGCTTGTAGTGCTTCAAGAGCTATGCCTGGAGCTCCCTCCATTACAGCCCATGGATCCCTCCTCTTCGAGACTAAAGCTAGGGACTCCTCTTCGTAGCTTAACCTAACATCCCCCTCTAACGGGTACCTGTAGGTGTACTCTCTGATAAGCCTCCCAGGCTCCCTTAGAGCTAGAGCTAAACCGTATAGGTGGCTTGAAGGCCTTCTAACACCAAACCTCTGCGGGCCGTAGTAGGCTGGGATCCTATCGAGCGATCTGATATTCCTGCATAGTAGCTCTGGATCCCCAGCTTTAACCTCAACTCTGAACATGTTACCATCATGGGATCCGGGTTTGACCACGGATCCAGACCCTAGATACCATGCTCTCACATCGCCTAGATCCACGTAGCTAGGAGTTACCCTTGGGCTGATTAGGGATACGTATTGGTATGCTATGGCATTGGCATCCTTAAGGCCTGCAATGCTATACCTAGGGGCTCCGAGATGTCTAGCTAGCTTCCAACATGCTATGGTTGATGCTACACCAACCTTCCTAACTAGATACAAATGCCAATCTCCCCTCTTAAACCAGGTCTTGGATGGAACCTCGAATATCCTAAACCCGTGGGGGGCCTCAACTCTAGCTCTGGTAACCTCCAGGTCGCTAAGCCTCCCTTCGATACCCCATAGGAGCTCTAAAGCTTTGATATTAACGCTAGTACAGCTTGAGATGGCCTGTCACCTTATCAACTAGATCCTCTGGAGCAGGCCCTACAGCTACAGCTGTTAGAGTCCCAGGTGGGAGCTGTGTTCTACCAGCATCCCTTATGATAGATGCTGGTAGCCCGAGCTTTAAGGCGTTCTCGTAGATCTCCAGGAGCTCCTTCTCGGAGTCAACGCGGAGTACAACCTTCATCTGACCCCCTCTAACCCATTCCTCAAGCCATCTAACCCAGTCTTCGCGCTTAGAATTCACTATGGATAGGACGGCATCTACGCTAGCATGGGCTGCTTGGGCAGCCGCTTTACCCCTACCCATATCTATATCCCTCCTGAGCACTATAGCTTGTTTGAAGTTCAACCTCCCTTGAGCCCCCTACATCAATATCCTTAGATCCTAGTCTAGCTAGTTAAAGTTTTAAGCTATGACGTTTACGGGTGGAACCGGTGGTGTGGGGTTGCTACAGCCTATTATTAGGCCTGAGGGTGTTAGAGCTCATGTGGGCATAATTGGTGGTTCCGGGCTCTACGACCCGGGTATTGTTGAGAAGCCTGTTGAGGTTAAGGTTGATACACCTTATGGTAGCCCCTCAGACTACATTATAGTAGGTGATGTTAGGGGTGTGAGGGTTGCATTCCTTCCTAGGCATGGTAGGGGTCATAGGATACCGCCTCATATGATAAACTATAGGGCTAACATGTGGGCCTTAAAAGCTCTAGGCGTCAAATGGGTTGTTAGCGTTTCAGCTGTAGGTAGCCTTAGGTGGGATTACAAGCCCGGTGACTTCGTCGTCCCAGATCAGTTCATAGACATGACTAAGAATAGGAGGTTCTACACCTTCTACGACGGCCCCGCTACCGTGCATGTTAGCATGGCGGACCCCTTCTGCGAAGACCTTAGATCTAAGATATTAGAGGTTGGGTCTAAGCTAGGCCATACAATACACCCTCGTGGAACCTATGTTTGCATAGAGGGGCCTAGGTTCTCTACGAGGGCTGAGAGTAGGGTTTGGAAGGATGTGTTTAAAGCTGATATCATAGGTATGACATTGGTGCCGGAGGTTAACCTTGCTTGTGAAGCCCAGCTGTGCTACGCCACGATAGCCATGGTTACAGACTACGATGTGTGGGCTGAGAGGCCTGTAACAGCTGAGGAAGTATCCAGGGTTATGGCTGAGAATGTAGCCAGGGCTAGGAAGCTACTCTACGAGCTAATACCACTACTAGAGGGGGAGCCGGATCCAGGTAGGTGTAGTTGTTGTAAGGCGCTAGAGTATGCAATTGTATGATGTTGAGAGGTACTACTTAGAGGCTTTAAGGGAGGCGGAGGAGCTCCCTCAAATCCACGTAGGTGAGGGAACACTCATAGCATTCTCTCGTGGAGCGGAGCCTCCAGCCTACACACTATACATTGCAACGCTACACGCAGGGCTTAAAACACGTATTGCATCAGCTACAGAGGCATCAGTACACCTACTACCATACAAGGACCAGGATAGAATGGTGCTATTCACATTAAACCCAAAGGATACAAGGGCTCTAAACACAGTTATAACAGCTGCACTACTAAACGTAAAGGTAACCCTTGTAACACCACCACTCCACGAAGCCTACGAGGAGAGGGTTAGGATGCACGATGTAGAGGTGGTGGGGATAGCGTCGAAGCACCCACTACTAACAATGACGATAGCATCTCTAAGGTGGACACCGAAGCTAATGGGGTTCAGGGAGGGGAGGGTTAGAGGAGAGATCTCAAACCTAAGAGATGCACTAAAATGGATCCATGAAACCTACAAGGACACTGTGGAGAGCGGGGCGAGATACGAGATAGCAGCCTACACACCATCAACAAGACCGGGAGCCTACTACTACTGCAGAGCAACAGGATGCCACGAACCACTACCACTAGAAGCGGTAGCAGAGCTCCCAAGAGGAGCAAAAATCCTAGGACTCCTAACAACAACAGAAGAGCATGCATACAAAGACCTACTACTACTAGCGAGAACACAGGGAATACAATTAGACACAGTAACATTCAACACAGACCCGGTAACAGCAACACTATACTCAACACTACTAGCCCTAGCAACAACAAGAAAACCACTATAAAACAAACAGGAGCTCCCTTAAAACACGTGAAACCCAAACACCCCACATGAAAACTCAAAGAGAGCTAGACTGTTACAATTCCACCGTTAAATCTTTAAATACCCCCGGATACTCATGGTCTACATGGAGAGCATGCTCGGAAGGAGGATTGACTGTGATGAGGTGCTGAGAACTATGGTAGATAAGCTCCCCAGGAGGAGACCCGAGCTCCTATTATGGCTTGTAGAGAACCCTGTGAAGGACTATGATAGGACGTCGGCTCTAAGGATATTAGAGGAGGGGAGAGCAAGAGATGAGAGGTTTAGAGAGTCAGGTGGAGAGTGTGACTCTTGATCTCATGACCCCCTTTCCGCACCCCTGGGAGGCTTTAAGTGCCTCCTCCGAGCGGTTTGGCTCCTCTTAACCCTCTAATGCCAATGATTCAGCCTTAAATCTCTCCATCTCCGCCTTGAAAGGCGAGATTTTCGTTGTAAGTTTAGAATCCCTGTTAACCTTGGAGACTGCGCAATGCTAGCCTTGGCGAAGAAGCATAGGTTAACACTACTATTTCTAAGAATGGAAAAGGATTTGAGGACGGTAGGGGAGAGGGTGAGAGAGTGGCTTGACTTGGGGTTGGGGTTCGTGCTAGGAGGGTAGAGTGGGAGAGCACTGTTCTCTCACCGGGTTATTATTTAATACCTGTGGGTGCCCTTTACTAAGCTAGAGGGTTTCCCTGGGTGGCTGTTTGTGGTTAGGCTTGCTTTGATTGTTACTAGTGACTCTGTGTATAGGGGGTTGAGGGCTGACGAGGTAACTCCTATTGTTTCTAGTGATGGTAGGTTTGAGGTGGTGTTTTCTAGGGTTGTGCCTAACGATGTTGGCGAGATTAGGGCAGCCGTTCTTGAGGCCTCCAATCTAGCTGATGTCGTCCTCGTCACGGGGGGTACTGGGGTTAGCCCTAGGGATGTTACCGTTGAGGCTTTGGAGTCTATAGCCTCTAAGAGGGTTCCGGGTCTTGGGGAGGAGCATAGGAGGAGGAGTTACCTTAGGGTGGGGGCTAGAGCTCTTATGAGTAGATCTGAGGGCTTCGTGGTGGGCGGAGCACTTGCATTCGCCTCCCCAGGTAACCCCGATGCTGTTAAGGTAGCTCTAGACATATTAGCTGAGGTAGCTGAACATTGTCTAGAGGAGCTTAGAGGGAGAGGGCATAGGGGGGCTCATCAAGGTTAATGTAATCAGATAATGTGATGTGGGGGTTTCCCCACGTGGGAGTGGTTGGAGGTAACCCTGATGCTGTAAGAGCTGGGATTGTTGATATCGTTTCACGTGCTTTAAAGATTACAGTAGAGCTCGGAGACCTCGGTGATGTGAGGGAGGTTATCATATTCGGCTCGGCCGCTAGACCCGGTGATTTCGTGCCAGGTTTAAGCGATGTAGATGTGCTCGTAGTAACAGAGGGGGCTCCTAGGAGGAGGTCTCTAAGATTCTACCACGAGATAGGGAGTTACGAGGTTAGAGTTGAAGCCACCCTCTACTCTGTAGATGAGATTGAGAGGTTAGCAGAGGAGGGTAGCACTTTAATTCACATGCTAAGATACTCAATCCAAGTCTATGTGAGAGGTGATAGTGTAGTAGCTAGGCTTAAGCCAAGGATTACAGATCACACGTTACAGGTATTAAGACGCTCGACACTAGCAGCCCTAGGTCTAGCTCTCCAAGCATACTTCTATGGAGAGTATAGGAGGAGCGTTCACCACACATACCATTCAATAAGACACCTTATAAGATACGAGGTTGCTAGAGAGGGTAAGCAGATACCAATCTCAGATGGGGAGCTCCTAGAGGTAGTAGGAGCGGACACCAAGGATCTAGTATTAGAGCTTATAGAGCTGAGGAGAGCTGATCCAGGAGAAGAAGAGGCCTTAAAATACATGGTTAAAGTACTAGAGAGGGTAGCATCCAGGTTGAAACTCGTAGCACCAAGCCTAGAGCATGTAGTGAGAGCACATAGAGATAGCAGGGTGGTGGATGCTAACATATGCGAGGAGGAAGGCAGAATAGCAGTTAAACTCATGGTAGTAAGCGGGATGGGCACGAGAACTCTAAAGCACTCGGTTGATGGGGTTGAAGAGGTTGAATCAATACTATGCATTTAATTGAAAACCAAGTGAACCCGTCTTTCCAAGGCTAGGTAGTCGGTGTTAACGTACTTTGATAAATAGTCAACCGGGAGTACCGAGGTTATTGGAGTTAATTAAGATAACCCCCTGTCTTAAAGGCAGTAAAGCTTATAAACCACTCCTAGCATAAAATGAGTTGAAGAGAGGGCTTGATCTCTGGGATGGAGGAGGAGGGCGAGCAAAGTAGGCTCCAGAAGGATGCTATAGTAGGTAAGCATGTCTATGGAAGCTTCTACGGTATAGATAGAGATGTAGCAAGCAACGAGGAGCTTCTGAGAACGGTGGTCTTAAGAGCTGTAAGAGAGTCTGGAGCAACATTACATGACATACATTCCTGGAAATTCCAGGGTAGGAAGGGAGGGGTTTCCGTGCTAGCCTTGGTTCTAGAAAGCCATATAGCTGTACACACGTGGCTAGAGTATGATTACGCAACCCTAGATGTATACACATGCGGCTCTCACACAGACCCCTGGAAGGCCTTTAACGTGATAAAGGAGGCTCTTAAACCAAAATACTACACAGTCCACTACGCTGATAGAAGCCAACTACCAGTATAGCACATGGGGGGAGGGTTCTACCCTTTCCCCCATATTTTTAAACCATAGAATGGCTATCTTGAAGGCGTCGAGACCTCCTTAATCTCCAATGTTAAATTCAGGTTGCTCCCAGCCCTTTCCCTGTTTTAGAAACATTTATATACCAACTCTGCTTTGCTACATATTACTATTGGTGGTTTAAAAATTTGGGAGACGCGTATTCCTCCGTGGCTTTACGCTAGGATCTATGTTAGTTGGAGGAGGGTTAGGAGGGAGGTTGGTGTTCTGAGGGGTGTCTTTGAGAGGTTTAATGCTAGGAGGCTTGTTGAGTTTGGTTGTGGTATTGGTAGGCATGGATACCTCCTTTCAAGGCTTGGCTTCGATGTTCTACTAACTGATGTTGTAGATTGGAGGTTTGGTGTTGCCAGGAGACTTCCTTTCGCTTCATACGATGTGCTTAAGGGTGGTAGACTGGGGGAGTTTGAGGGGGCTTACGCTATGGGGCTCCTCATTGTAATGGATTTGGATGGCATTGTTAGAGCTCTATCCAACATGGCCTCTAATGTTAAGAGAGATGGGGTCCTCGTCTTCGACTATAACTTCACAACATACAATGAGCCTAGGGAGGTTAGCGTTAGAGCTCGTGGTAGAACATACAAGGCCCTCATGAGGTGGGAGGATGTTAAACCGATAGAGGGGGGAGTATACTATAGGTATAGGGTGGAGGTTGTAGATGAGGGTGGTAGAGTGGTGGGGGTGGAGGATACAGGGTACCCTGTGTACACTAAGGAGTCTTTATTCAAAGCCATAGAGAGAGCTGGTCTGGAGCTAGTAGAGGTTATATGGGCTAGGTGGAATCCGGAAAAGTATGTGTACGAGCTAGCGAGGAGAGAGGCTGACAGTGCATTCATAGTGTTAAGGAACCCTTAGCTCTGGCACCCTGCAATGGTTGTGTACAACCTCCTCCTATAGAGTAGAGGGCACTGTACACTGCTGACACCGCCTCCAACAACCTCGCCCAACACTATACTATGATCACCACCATCGTAGACAGCATACCTCCTAAGCAGAATATAGGGTCTAGCTATGGTAAGCAGAGGAGCCTCAAACTCGTCGGTAAAACCAACCTTCTCAAGCTTAACCCTAGGATCCACAGGCTCGGCCATAACCTTAGCTAGCTCGACATCATCAAAGCTAAGCAATGTCACAGCGAAGTATTCAGAGTTAACCAGAGGATCGTGACTTAGAGAGCTCCTATCCACAGAGACCATGATGAGAGGTGGTTTAAGGCTAATACTAGTAACACTTGAAGCTGTGAAAGCCGAATACCTACCACCCCACCTAGCCGTCACAACGTAAACCTGCTGTGCAGCCTCCCTCATAAAAGCCTTCAGCAAATCATGCGAATCCAAGGCCTGAGGCCCACGCCAAGAGGGGTTTAAGGGAGGCTTAAATCAGGGGTATATACATGCTGGTTCCGGGGGGCCTCTAAGCTCTTCTCAGAAGGCGGAGCAGGGATAGCACTATTACGAAGGTTACAATGAAAACTAAAGCTAGTCTCGTAAGGAGCTCTGTTAGCCTCTCACCCTCTACGTAATAGCTGGTTTCAGGGGCCTGTGTTACATACCAAGACTCTGGGTATCCCGTAGTATACATGGTGTGCTCTGTTGTAGTCTCTGTCCTAGGCTTCCTGGATAGGAGCTCCTCCGCCCGCTCCCCCGCTATGAATCTAACAGCGTGGGCTATGGTGGCTTTTACTAGCGCTGGACCCTCATAATTCTCCTTTCTAACCTCCCCCGTCGAAGCCGGCCACTCCCAGTACGGGCTGTAGAGCCCGGCCTGGATGACGTTAAGATGGCACCCCGAGGCATAAGCTCCAATAAAGCCTCCTACCATTGTATCGCCTGACACTACAACCATCCTGCCTTCCAGCCTCTCGACTACCATGACAGGATACGTGCCCTTAGCCCCCTTCTCGTAGAAAACAGGATCTTTACTAAGATCCCTCACTTCACGTGGGTTATCATAGTTTGATATCGTGGATTCAGCGTAGACCACTACGCTTATACCCTCTAAGCTTGTGTTAAACGGGTTTACAGTTGTATTACCTTGTACCACGTAGAGTGGGGCCGCCATGGGTAGTATCACCTTACCCTCCTTTAGCCCTAGAGCTCCACTCACAATAAAACCCTCAACTGGGCCCCACGGAGATGATATGGAGGCCATGTCAACTCTGATACGGGAGCCTAGTGCCTCTAGTAACCTGTTAGCATTGAACTGGGAGTGCCATCCAAAAGCTCTAGCTGGAGGATTACTGGATACTATGCATGTGGGCCCTAGGCTCGTTATCCTAGGGTATTCTACGATGAAATCACCTACAGATGCTATCCAGATAACCCTCCTCTCCCCAGAAGCCCACCACCCGGTTAGGCTCCCAAGCTCCCAGTCCTCAAAACCCCTAGCACGATCTCCGTGAAAAGCCCCTATGACCAGCATATCAACACCGTCAAGAACCCCCTCCCCGAAGCCCCCTTGCCTAACTTCAACATTGTAACCCATACCCCTATACCTATCCCCCAGAGCCCACGCCCCCGGATCATAAGCATACACTACCAGGATCCACCGACAGCCAGGACAGCTCTCAATGAGCACGTCGAGGCCGTTAGAGTAGGGGGCGTGGTAGAGGTCTACTGCTATGGTTACAACGGGGTTTCCACCACTTGCTATGAGAACCCCTAGTAGTGGGCTTATTAGCACAGTTAACAGTAGTGCAGATCTTAACACGCCTAGATCGCCGCAGATAGCTAGCTCTTAAATAGGGGCTTTAAGGGGGTGTATATACTTACGATACTTAACCATCAACATCCCGCATGCTACCTACACGCTGACGCACTATGCTCTGGTTAGCGTTTCCCCGCTAACGGTATTTGATTGTATCTGTGAATACCTGTATCTCCGTTAGCGGGGTTGGGCCTAGGTGCGGGATCACCAGCCTCACCCGCACCTCATGGGTCCCAGTCGAGCCCAACGCCATTGGGCTCCCATCTGAGTATAGGTACTTCAAGCCAATGTTTATAGCCCCTACAACATCCCTTTCAACAATCCTACCATCTACGTATGCAACCCTTAGGACAACCTTCACTACCTTGAACCTACCTTTAGCCCCCCTCACCGCAGTGCGGATCACCAAGGGGCTGTACCCATCAATCCTCTTCCCTGTGAACGGATCTACGCTTGAGGAACCCCTCTCAGATATCCTAACGACGTGGATCGGTCTATCCTCTAGCAGTTTTATCAATGTAGCGATACTCCACTGGTGTATTCTGTGTCTAAGCTTCCTACCCTTATTCTTCTCCATCCTCCCCTTATCATCTCCACTGATATCACCTATTACTACTACTGCGTTGTTCTCTCTTGCAAGCTCCTCTATGAAGTTTACAACCTTGTATGGTATATCCTGCTTCCTATCCCTCTCTCTAAGCATCTTAAGCTTCTTCTTAACCTCCCTTGTTTTAGTAGACTTACCCTTTGATATCCTCTTCCTTCTAACAGCGTACGCTATAACAATCCTACCAAGACCAGTCTCAATCCTAATAACCTCAACCAAGATACCGGTCTTGAATATAGCTATTGTTATGTTGTTCTCGTTACCATCAACTGCGATAACGTTAGTTTTATCGTAGAGTATGGCGTATACCTTCACGAATGTTATGTATGCCAACACCCTCCTACCCCCATCTGTTTTCAGCTTAAGCTCGCTTGCAGGAATCCAACCACCATAGAGGTATCTAAGCAGTTGTCTGTTATTAGCGTAGCTAAGCTCAACCC
>Ga0079997_115887_pt1 | contig 62801 bp, 55 predicted proteins | sample PerSpoCPS_CMetaG_FD_69200 | JGI IMG/M metagenome (GOLD analysis project Ga0079997, IMG submission 69200) | Archaeal communities from Yellowstone National Park, Wyoming, USA - Perpetual Spouter C (PS_C) MetaG (SPADES assembly) (version 2) | ecosystem: Environmental > Aquatic > Thermal springs >... | reverse complement strand
GATCGCCCCCGAAGCCTTCGAGCAAATGCGCGGCACCGTCTCCTTCCCCTTCGAGCCAGGGGAACACCGGCGCATTGCGGTGAAGGTGATTGATTTCCGGGGGAATGAGGTGGTGAGGGTGGTAAATCTTCAAACAGGAGGTGCACCATATGCCCATTCCTGAATCTCAACTGGAAACGTGGTCTAAACCAGGAGCGGTAGAGACTGCGGAACAAACCCATAAGTCTATTCGAGCGGCCCTGGAAGCCTACAATTGGCCAAGTGGAGTGCAGTACGAGGTATATCTGCAGGGCTCCTACAGGAACCGCACTAACATCCGTGGTGATAGCGATGTGGATGTGGTGGTTCAGCTCAACTCAACTTTTTCCCATAATCTATCGGAAGACCAGAAAAGGCAGTTTGGATTCAGAGATGCATCTTACGGGTGGCAAGAGTTTAGGAGAGATGTCTTGAAGGCGCTTCGGAACTATTACGGACCAGGACGGGTTAGAGAAGGCCGCAAGTCCCTCAAGGTGCAAACGTCTTATCTACCTGCGGATGTCGTTGTCTCCCTTCAATACCGTAAGTATCCAGGGTATCCTCGTAGTGAAGACGATTTCGTTGAAGGGATGACCTTTTGGGTGCCATCTGAAGGAAGATGGGTGATCAATTATCCAAAGCTTCACTACGAGAATGGTGCCAAGAAAAATCAGGATACTAATGGGTGGTACAAACCAACCGTAAGGATGTTCAAAAACGCCCGCGCTTACCTCGTTGATAGAGGGGTTATACCCGCCGATTTAGCGCCGTCTTACTTCTTGGAATGTCTACTTTACAATGTGCCCGATGGCAAATTTGGCACAAATCTCCAAAGTACATTTCGTGAAGTGATCACTTGGCTTCTGAAAGCCGACTTCAGCCGATTCGTTTGTCAGAATAGACAACTTCTTCTTTTTGGGAGTTCTCCTGAGCAGTGGTCGGAAGATAGGGCATACCGCTTTCTGGAGGCGATGGTGGAACTTTGGGCCAATTGGTGGACGAGGTAAAGGAGGGCAAAGGAGATGCACCCCTACGCTACTGATTCAGAGGAAAGGCGAAGTGTGCCACTAGGAATAGCCTTAGTGAGCGTGGGTTTGGCATATGTATTCCACCAGCTTATGGTACACATGAACATCCAACCTTCATGGTGGATGGAATCTCCATCTGTGCTATTTATCGCAGGAGCCCTTTACGGGGCATTCGATAAGTGGTTATGGCGCTGGTTTAGGAGGCTTGGCATTGTCAAGGTTCCCGACATCCAAGGTCAGTGGGAGGTAGAGGGCTATACCTCTTTTGAACAAATGAAGTCATTTAAGGCAAAAGTGACCATAAGGCAAACATGGACTCACATAAGCGTGTATTTAGAAACGGAGCAATCCACCTCTCGGAGTTTAGCTGCGTCTCTATTGTTAAATCAGCCGGAGGGGCCTATTCTCATCTACCAATATCGCAACGAGCCTAAGCCCAATGCGGTGGAAACGATGCATGCCCACATAGGCACGGCTCTGCTAAGACTGAGAAACGCTGAGTGTATGGAAGGAGAGTATTATAGTGGTCGCGATCGTCAAAACTATGGGGGTCTCACCTTGAGGAGGGAAGGTAATGCTCGTAGACAACCCCATCCTCAACTCCCCCTTTGAAGAGCCCGCACGCCACTGGGCTTACGAGGAAGGCCAGCCGGTGCTCAAAGAGGGGCGTCGTCCCGCCGGCTACTATCTGAAGCCGCGCACGCGCGGGCCACAGACGTCCCTGTTCGAGGAGGAGTTCGTCCCGCTGGACTTGGTCAATACCATTCGGGAACGGGTCAAAGCGTGGCGGGCGCGCGGCTACCCCGGCGTTACGCCCATCACCCGGCAGCTGCTCAATCACTGGAACAATCCAGATCGGGAGCGCAGGCTCTTCTTCTGCCAGCGCGAAGCCGTCGAGACCCTCATCTGGCTCATCGAAGCCTCGCCTGCGGAAAAGCAGGGCATCGCCATCCCTAAGGATGGCAATCTCACCCGGTACGCCTGTAAGATGGCTACCGGCTCCGGCAAGACCGTCGTCATGGGCATGGTCATCGCCTGGCAGGTGCTGAACAAGCTGGCCAATCCTCAGGACCGCCGCTTCTCCGATGCGGTGCTCCTGGTATGCCCCAATCTCACCATCCGGGAACGCCTGCAGGTGCTCCTCCCCTGGAAGTCCGGCAACTACTACGAGAAGTTTGACCTGGTGCTGCGCGGGATGATGGAGCGGCTGCAACAGGGTCGCTTTCAGATTACCAACTGGCATCTCCTCCAACCCAAGGACGACAGCCGCTCCAAAAGCGTTGTGCAACGCGGCGTGGAAAGTGATACAGCGTTCTGTCGCCGGGTGCTCAAAGAACTGGGCAACAAGCAAAACATCCTGGTCATCAACGACGAAGCCCACCATGCCTACCGCCCTGCGCCCCTGCCTGAGGAGCTAAGGGAGCAGCTCTCTGATGAGGAGATCGCCGAGCGCGAGGAGGCAACGGTCTGGGTCAGTGGGCTCGACAGAATCCATGCGGTGCGCGGCATCAACTTCTGCGCGGATTTTTCTGCCACGCCGTTCTACATCAAGGGCAGCGGTTACCCCGAGGGCGAACCCTTTCCGTGGGTCGTTTCAGATTTCGGTCTGGTGGATGCCATCGAATCGGGCATCGTGAAGATCCCGCGCGTGCCGGTGGATGACAACACGGGGGCGCTCATCCCCAAGTATTTCCGCTTGTGGGAGCACATCAATCAGCAGTTGCCCGCCTCCGAGCGTCAAACGGCTCGTCGTCGTGCCAAACCCGAGTCCGTGCTCCGCGAAGCGGAAGGGGCGCTGGCGATGCTGGCTTCCGAATGGAAGAAGACCTTCGAGGAATTCCAGCGCGCGGGCTCGCCTGTGCCGCCGGTCATGATCGTGGTGTGCGATAACACCGACCTGGCCAAACTGGTTCATGAGCACATCGCCCGGGGCAATGTGCTGCCCGAACTCGCCAACGGCCCAGACGGCGAGATGACGTTCCGGATCGACACCAAACTGCTTGCTGAAGCCGAAACAGCACTGGAAGGGGAGACAAAAACAGGAGCCGCCGAGCGGCTACGCAAGGTGGTGGACACCATCGGCAAGACCGAATGGGAAGGGGAGGGTGACCCGCCGGGCAAAAACATCCGCTGCGTGGTCTCGGTGGGGATGCTCAACGAAGGCTGGGATGCCCAGAATGTGACGCAGATTCTGGGGCTGCGCGCCTTCACGTCCCAGCTTCTGTGCGAGCAAGTCGTGGGGCGCGGTCTGCGGCGACTGAACTACGACGACTTCTCCGAGCCTGAGTACGTGGATGTCTACGGTGTGCCCTTTGAGGTCATCCCTGTCAAGAAGAAGCCCCTGAGCCGGACGGAGGTGCCGAAGGTTTCCACGCTTGTGCGGGCGCTCCCTGAGCGCAAGCATCTGGAAATTACCTTCCCGCGCGTCGAGGGCTACATTGTGGATGTGAGAAGCCGCATCCGGTTGAATCTTGACGGCGTGCCCTTTTTACAAATCGGCGGAGAGGATCCGACCGAAGTCATTGTCAAGCCGGCGGTCGGCTACCGCATTGGGCGACCCGATCGGCTGGGTCCGGGTCCCGAGGTGGTACACGACCGCAATCCCTTCCATCGCGAGAAGCGCCTTCAAGCCACGGTGTACGAGATTGCGGCGGAGCTCACTCACCGGCTCAAGGAGAAGCGGGAGGAGTGGAGCGCGCGGCACATCCTGTTCCCTCAAGTGCTTGCCGCCGTCCGGCAGTATCTGGAGGAGCGAGTGGTAGTCGTCGATCCAGACACGCCGCTGGAGGAGATTGCTCTGCTCAAGTACAAGCAGCGGATAATTGAGCGACTGACTGAGGCAATCGAGCCGGTCACGGAAGCCGGCGAACCGCCCATCCTGCCCATCATCGAGCGCTTTCGCCCGCTGGGGTCCACGTCCGAGGTGCTGTTCCGCACCGTGCGCCCCTGTGTGGGCACGACCAAAAGCCATATCAGCCACGTCGTGCTCGACGCGCCACAATGGGAGCACAGCGTGGCGTATCAGCTGGAGCGGATGCCGGAAGTGATCGCTTATGCCCGCAACGACCATCTCGACTTCACCATCCCCTACGAATGGCAGGGCACGCGACACGAGTATCGCCCGGACTATCTCATTCGCTGGCGCTGCGAAGATGGGAGCGAGCTCAAGGTCATCCTGGAGGTGAAGGGCTTTGAAAGGGAGCAAGACCGACAGAAAGAGATTGCCGCCCGTCGCTGGATACGCGCCGTCAATCATCATGGAGAATTTGGGCGCTGGGAATTCCTGGTTTGCAAGCACCCCTCCGCTCTCCCCGAGCAACTCCGCGCCCTTGGAGCATCGGCGCGGACGAACCCCTCAGGAACAGGCACGTGAAGGAGACAGGCTTGAGAATCCTTTGCCTGATAGCGTCGGCAAGGCAAGCAGCGGAAGCCTCAAGCGCAGGCATGGAGAGTGAGAGCCCTCGCAGAAGCAGAGCATACCGCACGAGCCTGGGAGGGGCGAGTGGGAATCTCCGAATGTGGGCGCTACTCAGGCGGCGAGCACCTCTCCGAAGAGGGTTGCGGAGGTGGCGCGGTGGATGCGGACCCGCACAAGCGCTCCAACGGAGCACTCCGGAGTGCGCGGGAAGATGACAACCTTGTTCGTGTCGGTGCGACCCTGCCACTCCTCGGGATTGCGCTTGCTGGGACCTTCGACGAGCACCTCGTGGATGCGCCCGATTTCGCGCTCCTGGTTGACCTCGTAGGAGATCTGCTGCTGCAGGGCGATGATCTCATTGAGCCGGCGCAGCTTGACCTCTTCGGGCACGTCATCGCCCCACTTCCATGCCCGCGTGCCCTCGCGCGGGGAGTACTTGAACATGTAGGCGCCATCGTAGCGCACGGTTTGCAGGAGCTCCAGCGTTGCCTGGTGGTCCTCTTCGGTCTCCGTGCAGAAGCCGGCGATGATATCGGTGGAGAGGGCGCAGTCGGGCATCACCTGGCGGATGCGCTCGATGCGCTCCAGGTACTGCTCGACGGTGTAGCCGCGGTTCATCAGGCGCAGGATCCGGTTCGAGCCGGATTGCACGGGCAGGTGGATGTATTTGCAGATGTTCGGATACGCCGCCATGGTTTCGATGAGCTTGTCGCTCATGTCGCTGGGGTGCGAGGTTAGGTAGCGGATCCGCATGTGCGGGACGGCTTGGGCGCAGGCGGCAAGGAGGTCGGCAAAGTCTGCGCCGCTGACTGGGTCGCGGTAGCTATTGACGTTCTGCCCCAGGAGTGTGACCTCTTTGAAGCCGCGCTCAGAGAGGCGCTGCAGCTCGGCAACGATGGAGTTCAGCGGGCGCGAACGCTCCCGCCCTCGGGTGAAGGGCACGATGCAGAAGGTGCAGAATTTGTCGCAGCCGCGCATGATCGAGACCCACGCGCTGATGCCCTCGGTGCGCAGCGGCTCGATATCGTCGTAGGTCTCCACGCGGCTGAGCCGGACGGCAATCCCCTGTTCGCCAGCGAAGGCATGCTCCAGCAGTTGCGGGAGCTTGCGGTACTCGTCCGGACCTACGACCAGCTCCACCAGCGCATTGCGTCCCAGGAGTCGGGAGCGCAGCCGCTCCGCCATACACCCCAAGATGCCAACCACCAGCCAGGGCTTCTGCCGCTTGTAGGGCTTGAGATGGTTGAGCCGCTCCAGAACCCGCTGCTCAGCATGCTCGCGCACGGCACAGGTGTTGAGCAGAATGACGTCCGCCTCCTCTGGACGGGACGCCACACCGTAGCCGTTGGCGCTCAGGATGCCCAGCACGATCTCTGTGTCGTTGAGATTCATCTGGCAGCCGTAGGTCTCCACGTAGACCAGCCGTGCCCCGTTTACCGTGTGCACGGCGGGCTGTGGAGCGGTTTCGGACCCCAGTACTGGAAGCTCCAGCATCCTCGTCTCTATCCCCGCGCTCGCGTTCGGACTCCTGTGCCTATAACGAACCAGGCGTGGGTTTCGTGATACGGCACAGCCGAAGCAATGACGGGTGGCATGGCGGAGAGATTCGGAGAAAGCGCGATGAGCACAGTGCTGGAGCATCTCATCGTGGTCGGCGATCGGGTGCTCATCAAGCCCAAAACGGGCGAGCTGCGCACACGGTCCGGACTCTACCTGCCCCCCAGCGTTCGGGAGAACGAGAAGGTGCAAACCGGCTACGTGGTCAAGGTCGGACCCGGGTATCTGCTCCCGACGCCTCCGGAGTGGGACGAACCCTGGAAGGCGCGCGAGGTGCAGTACCTGCCACTGCAGGCGCAGGAGGGCGATTTGGCAATCTACCTTCAGCGGGAGGCGCTGGAGCTGGAGCTGGAAGGAGAGCGCTACGTCATCGTGCCGCATTCGGCAATTCTGCTGCTCATTCGGGATGAGGAGCTGCTGGAGGGATAGCTCTCGGGAACGCGGACGCGGGGTGGGGCGGTATTTGAGCTCCTGCGTGTGTCATTGGCGAACGGGATGAGTGCCATGAAGCGCGGACTACTCCTTGGTTTCGCTGCCGCAGTGAACGCGGTTGCCCAGTGCTTGCTCTATCCGGTGCCGCTTGCCCAACGGGTTGCCGAAGCGGAGCTGATTGTAGAGGGCAGGCTCGAGAGGCAGCAGGTGCTCTACGAGCCAATCCGCCCCATGCTCTACACGGTCTGGCGGCTTCGGGTGACCAAGCTCTTTATGGGCGAGTACGCGGCTGATACTCTGCTGCTTGTGCACGAGGGCGGTCGAACGGACACCCTTTGGGTCGAGGTTCACCCATCAGCACCGCTTGCCGAAGGTGTTGTAGGGACGTTCCTGCTTCGGCGGGCAAGGGCGGAGGTGGGTGCCCGGCTCTCCGCGCCGGCATTTGAGTTGGTGGCGGGTCCGCAAGGGGTGCTGGTGTACGAGCTGCAGTCGGGATGGGCGTGGGACCCCTTTGCCCGCTACCCGATTGGTGAACTCTACCGAAGCCTGGAGCAATTGGTCGGGCAGCCCTATCGGGAGCGTGCGCCGTTGCCGCTCTCCTGGCAGCCGCGCAAGGATGCTCCTGCGCGCCCCTTGGCGACAATTACGGGCTTTACGCCAACGCAGATCACCGCTGGCACCTTCGACACGCTGCGCATCTTCGGTTCGGGGTTCGGGAGCACCCCGGGCTCTGTGCAGTTCCCGCACGCAGATTACGGAGGCAGCCAATGGTTCACCGCGCCCAGCAACCACATCGTGCTGTGGAGCGATACGGAGATCCGCGTCATCGTGCCGACGGAAGCCGGAACGGGCAACTTCCGAGTGGTCACCAGCAACAACGAAACGGTGCAATCCCCTTCGGCGCTGAGCATCCCCTACGCAGTGCTGACGCTAAGCTCCGGCGGGCAGCGCTACCGTGTGCGCCTGGTCAATGCCAACAGCGCCGGCGGCTACACACTGGTGCCGAACGAGAGCTTTGCTGCCAATACGGACGCGTTCAACGCCTTCAAACGAGCCCTGCAGACATGGCGCTGCGGCACGTACGTCAACTTCGGGCTGGCGCAGACGACCACCACGGTGCAGTGCGCTGCCGATGACGGCACCAATGTCGTGAGCTTCGATAACACCAGTTGCAATCTGCCCAGTGGCGTGCTGGGCGTGACGTACAACTACTACGGTGGCTGCTCCGCCGGTGGGAACTCCTACTGGTATCGCCGAGGGATGGACCTTATCTTCCGGCGCCCCGGCGCCGGTATCAATTGGAACTTTGGACCGCAGCCGCCGGGGACGGGGCAGTACGATTTCGAATCCGTTGTGCTGCACGAGCTGGGGCATGCGCACCTGCTGGGGCATGTGATTGCGCCGAATACGCTGATGCACTACGCCATCGGACCCGGCGTGATGATTCGCACGCTGGGAGCGCAAACGGACCAAGCCGGTGGGCTGTACGTGATGCAATACAGCACGGTCTCGGCTCCGTGTGGACCAAGCGCAATCGTGGCGCTCAATAGCTCGAACTGTGTCATCGGGGCGCCGGTTGCCCGATTCGGTGCCCAGCCCTTGAGCGGGTGCCCACCGCTGACGGTGCAGTTCTTCGATTCCAGCGCGGGCAATCCCACCGCGTGGGAATGGGATGTCAACGGCGACGGTGTGGTGGACTACACCACCCAGAACTGCGTGCACACGTACCAGCAGCCCGGGCAGTATACGGTCCGCCTCGTGGCACGCAATAGCGCTGGGAGCGACACGCTGATTCGCCCGCAGTATATCACCGTCTACGAGCTGCCGCAGGTGGATGCCGGTCCGGACCGCACGGTGTGCGCTGGTGAAGCAGTTCGCTTGGGGGGCAATCCTACAGCACAGGGTGGCGCGCCACCGTACACGTACCAATGGAGCCCGGCAACGGGATTGGACAACCCGTCCGCGCCGAATCCCACTGCGCGGCTGACCTCCTCGATGCAGTACGTGCTGACCGTCACCGATGCGCGCGGCTGCCGCAGCAGTGATACGGTGACGGTGGTCGTGCAGCCGCTTCCGCAGCCGCGGCTGAGCGTGGTCGGTGCAGCGCAGTTCTGCCAGGGGGATAGCGCGCGCTTGGTTGCGCCTTCGGGCTACCGGCGCTACCGGTGGAACACCGGTGATACGCTCCCGAGCATCACCGTGCGCGCGGGTGGGCTCTACTGGGTTGTCGTCACCGACCAGTACGGATGCAGCGGTAGCTCCGATACGGTGCAGATCACGGTCTTTGCCCGACCGCAGGCGCAGGTCAGCGGAGGTTCGCGCGTGTGCCGAGGCGATACGGCACGCTACAGCGCAGAATTCCCTGGTGCGGGCGATACGTATAGCTGGGAGGTGCGCGGAGGGCGAATTGTGAGCGGACAGGGGATGCCCTCGGTCCTGGTCCTGTGGGACACAGCCGGAAGCGGTTGGGTGCGACTCCAGCAGAGCACTCCGCAGGGATGCACGGCGCAGAGCGAGCCCCTCTCGGTGGCGGTGCTGGAGCTGAACCCACCGACGGTGCGTGTGCTGGGACCGAGTGCATTCTGCGAGGGCGATAGCACCGTCCTGGAAGCCGAAGCTGGGTACGTGCGCTACCGCTGGAATACGGGCGATACAACGCGGCGGCTGACGGTGCGCACCGCCGGAAGCTACACCGTCGAGGTCGTCTCCGCAGAGGGGTGCCGTGCTGTTTCAGCGCCGGTGCAGATTACGGTCCATCCACTGCCGCCCAAGCCGAGCATAGAGCGTCGGGGCGACACGCTGGAATGCCAGAGCTCGGTTGCCATTGGCTACCAGTGGTACCTCAACGGTGAGCCGCTCCCGGGCGAACGCTCCTGGCGCCTTGTAGCGCAGCGCTCTGGGCAGTATGCCGTCGCGATTGTGGATTCCAACGGCTGTAGGGCGATCTCCGACCCGGTGGATGTTGTCATTTCGGTGCAGGAGCCCGCTCTGGGGCAGCCATGGGCGTGCCTGCCGAATCCAGTGACGGGGCAGTTGCGCGTGGTGCTGCCGGAGGATGTCTCCGAGCTTGTGGTGGTGAACGTGCTGGGGCAAGTGGTGCTCCGCTCCACGCCGTCGGTACCGGCGCAGGGGTCTGTCCAGCTTGCTCTGGAGCAGCTTCCGCCGGGGGTGTATAGCCTCTGGGTGGTCCGCGGAGGGAAGCCCCAGGTGTGGTGCCGGTTTGTCAAGATGTGAGCGCATGATGGATACTGCGGCAGCGATTCGGGAATCGATCGAGGTCAAACGGCGCCTGCTCGAGCAGTGCCTCCAAGACATCCAGCACTGCGGGAGGCTGTTGGCGGAGAGCCTACGGCGGGGAGGGAAGGTGCTGCTATGCGGGAACGGGGGCTCGGCAGCGGATGCACAGCACATTGCGGCGGAGCTGGTGGTGCGGCTGCGCAGCCAGGTCAACCGTGCGGCGATTCCGGCGATCGCCCTCACGGTAGATAGCTCCATCCTGACGGCTGGGGGCAACGATTTGGGCTTCGATAATGTCTTTGCCCGCCAGGTGGAAGCCTACGGGCGCGCCGGCGATGTGCTGGTGGCAATCTCCACCAGCGGCAATTCCGAGAACGTGCTGCGGGCGGCTCAGCAGGCGCAGCGCCAGGGGCTTGCCGTCATCGGCTTGTTGGGGAGCGGTGGAGGGCGCATCCTTCCACACTGCACGGCAGCGGTGGTCGTGCCGAGCTCGGTCACGGCGCGGATTCAGGAAGCGCACATCCTCATCGGGCACATCTGGTGCGAGATGGTGGAGGAGGCGCTCTTCCCGAACCAGGTCCCCGCTACGTGAAAACTCGCCGCACTGCGTCCCCACGCCCGGGTTGGTCAATCCGTGCATGCACCGATGAGCACCAAGGCAGAGTACCTGCGTCCGGAAGCGGTGGTGGAGCACGTAGACATCACGCGCTACCCCGAAATCGCCGATCTCGTTGCCGCGATGGGGCGCATGTCCTTCCAAGCCCGCAATCTCCATCGCGCTGTGGAGATCTACGACGCCATGCTCAGCGACCCCGACTGCACGGTGATTCTGTGCCTGGCGGGGTCCTTGGTCAGCGCGGGGCTGCGTCGCATCCTCGTGGAGGCAATCCGCTCCCGCATGGTGGATGTGGTGGTCTCGACCGGGGCAATCTTGGTGGACCAGGACTTCTTCGAGGCATTGGGCTTTCGCCATTACCAGGGGTCGCCGCGCGCCGATGATGAACAGCTCCGGCAGCTCATGATTGACCGCATCTACGACACGTACATTGACGAGGAGGAGCTGCGGGTGTGCGACCACACCATCGCCGAGATCGCCGATAGCCTTGAGCCAGGCGTGTATAGCTCGCGCGAGTTTCTGGCAGCAATGGCGCGCTACCTGCAGCAGCGCGGATTGGGGGAGGATTCGATCGTGCGCACTGCCTACGAATGCGGAGTGCCGCTCTTCGTGCCGGCGTTTTCGGACTGCTCGGCGGGCTTTGGACTGGTGCTGCACCAATACCGGGCGGGGGCGCGTCACGTGGCGATCGATTCGGTCAAGGACTTCCGCGAGCTGACCTTCCTGAAGATCCATGCTCGGCAGACGGGGCTGGTGATGGTCGGCGGCGGGGTGCCGAAGAACTTCGCCCAGGATATCGTTGTGGCAGCCGAGGTGCTGGGCGTGGAGGTGCCCATGCACGCGTACGCGATCCAAGTCACCGTTGCCGATGAGCGCGATGGAGGGCTTTCCGGCTCGACCCTCCGCGAGGCGAGCTCCTGGGGGAAGGTCTCCGCACAGCGCGAGCAGATGGTCTTTGCCGAAGCAACGCTGGCGCTCCCGTTGCTCTTCGGTGCGGTCTACCATCGCGGGAGCTGGCGGCAGCGCACGCAACGGCGCTGGGCTGAGGCACTGGAGAAGCCGGAGTTCTTCACCCTTCCGGTGGCGCAAGCCGTCTGAGCCGAAGGCTGCTCACGCCTCCTCCGCGGGGGGCTGCACAATCAGCACGCCGACGATGGGGTCGTTGACGTGATGCCGGAGGAGCCGCTCAATGAGCGCCGAGGTCAGCACCGTCCCGCTGGGCAGCAGCTTGATGCCAGAGCGGGTCTGCACATCGCACAGGAGGCGCATGCCCTCCCGCAGCTCGTGCAGGGCAACGCTGCGAGCGGTTGCTCCTGCCTGGCGGAGCACAGCGTACTGGCGCAGCAGCGGAAGAAGCTGCGGGTCGTACGCTTGGCGGGCGAAGCGCTCCAGATGGGCTGCCACCGCGAGTGGCTCCTGCGAAGTGCTCCAGAGTAGCTCTTCAAAGTCAACTGCCAGCCGCAGCAGGCGTGCCGGCAGTGGGATCTCCCACGCGCGGAGGTGGTGAGGGAAGCCCGTTCCGTCGTAGTTCTCCGTTACCGCCTCCAAGATCGGGACCAGCGGCAGCAGTCGGCTGTGCTGTCGGCACACGGCGGCTGCGGCCAGGGGGATTTGAACGAGGAGCTCGTGGGCAAGATGCCCGCTGTGCGTCATCGGCTCGTAGAGCAGGGAATCCGGCAGTGCAAGCCTACCGACCGGGTACACCGTGCCCGCATGCGGGAGCAGCAGCCGTTCCCGCTCCTCCAGTCCTTCGGCATGGTCCGCCAGCCATTGGCAGCAGTGGTGGAGCTGTGTGGAGAGCTGCCGCAGCGCCGGTGAGCGGATCTCCAGCAGTGTTTGCAGGAGCTGGAGCAGCTCGTCTGAGGCTGTAAGTACGATGTCCTGCTGCGGCTGCGGTCGGGATTGAAGCGCGCGGAATGCCGCTTCGAGCTTCTCCTGCAATTCGGCAATGCGGAAGGGCTTGCGCAGGTAAGCGTCGGCTCGGTATTGGTAGAGGGCAGCTTCGCGCCACTCTGCAGTGTCGAACGCGGTCATGAGGATGACATAGGTGGAGGCGAGCTCCGGGGTAGCCTTGATGCGCTGGCATAGTCCCAGACCGCTGGTCTCGCCCGGGAGTACGATATCGCAGAGCACGATTGCGGGACGGTGGCGCTGGATCAGCTCCCACGCCTCTTCGGCAGCACCCGCCGTCAGGAGCTCTGCCTCTGGGAACAGCTCCCGAAGCACGGCTTCGAGCGCCGCCACAACCGATGGCTGGTCATCCACAATTAGGATGCTCAGCGGAGCCGGAGTCATGACCCAGCCGACTGCGTCTGGGCAGAGGTGTCCCGTTGCACTTGCATCAGGCGCAGGAAGTCCGCCGTCGTCAGCCGCCGTACCAGGATGCTCACTCGGCGGTTGGAGGGGTCGAAGGGGTTTTCCGGATTGCGGGGCTTGGAATCCGCATAGCCGATGACGCTGGTGACCTGCCCCTTCCAGAGACCGGCTTGCTCCAGCACACGCCGGGCGGCATTGGCGCGGTCGGTGGAGAGCTCCCAGTTGGTGTAGCGCGAACCGGGGGCATAGGCGCGGCTATCGGTGTGTCCTTCGACCTCGATGTGGTTGGGGAGCCGGGCAAGGACCTCACCCAAGCGGTGGAGAAGCTGTTCTGCTGGGGGACGAAGCTCGGCGCTGCCGACGCGGAAGAAGAGGTTCTCCCGCGTCTCCAGCAGCTCGATGCGGAGTCCTTCCGGGGTCATCTCCAGTCGGAGCGAAGCGAGCAGCTCGCCCAGTTCGGGATTGCGCTGCGAGAGCTCCTGCAGCATTGCCTGCAGCTCTTGGTGGAGCTGTTCCAGGCGGGCAGCGGCGCGGCTGCTATCCTGTACGGCTTGGCGCCACTGCTCTGGGCTTACCCCCGCCGTTCCGATGCCCACGGGGAAGGGCTGGTAGGGTCCACCCCGCTCGGAGAAGTTGTCGTAGTAATCGCCGCCCTTCTCCAGCACGTAGCGTGCCGGACGCATTTTGATATCGATTGGCAGCGCCTTGCCCGTCAGGAAGCTAAAAGCGCCCGGCTCGTTGAAGTAGCTGGCGATGGCTTTGCGGGAGGATTCCGAAAGCTGCATAATCCACATCACCAGGAAGAACGCCATCATCGCGGTGACGAAGTCGGCGTAGGCGACCTTCCAGGCGCCTCCGTGGTGCCCGTGATGGGCTGCCCGGCGCCGCTTGCGGATGACAATCGGCTCGCTTTTGGGCTCTGCCATGGTCTACCGTGCCCGCTTGAGTGCCTCTTCGGTTTCCTGGAAGCTGGGGCGGAAGTCCGGGTCGATGGCGCGGCGTCCGTATTCGACGGCAACTACCGGCGGTGCCCCTTTGACGAAGGCAAGAATGGCTGCCTTGATGCAGTTCAGGTAGCGCTGCTCGGCTGCCTGGAGGTTCTCTAAGCTGCGTCCGATGGGTCCAACCACCCCGTAGGAGAGCAGCACGCCCAGGAAGGTCCCCACCAGGGCTGCGGCAACGCTGTGCCCGACCACCTCCGGAGGTTGGTCCACCTTGCCCATGGTGATAACCACGCCGAGCACTGCAGCAACGATTCCCAGTCCTGGGAGCGAATCCGCAATGGTGATGAGCGCCGCCGGGGCGCGCGACTCCTTCTGGTGAATGGTCTCCAGGTCCAGCTCCATGAGGTCCTCCAGGTCGTGGGGCGGGACCCCGCCGTTGAGCACGACCTTCATCGTGTCACAGAAGAAGTCCACGGCGTGGTGGTTCGCAAGCACCGTGGGGTATTTGCTGAAGATGGCACTGGAGTGCGGGTTCTCCACGTGCTGCTCCAGGGCGATGAGCCCCTCGCGCTTTGCCAGTTGGAAGATCTCAAAGAGGAACTGCAGCAGCTCCAGGTAGGCTGCCTTCGAGAGCTTGTTGCCGCGCAGTGTTGCCAGAACGCCCTGAACGATGCGGCGGAGCATGTCCGGCGGATTGGAGATGAGGAGCGACCCAATCGCCGCCCCACCAATGATGAGGAACTCGCTGACTTGGAACAGAATCAGGAGCTGTCCCCCGTGCATGGTGTAGCCAGCGATGATGCTGGCAAAGACCACCGCCAGCCCGATCAGCACGAACATAGTCCTCAGGCACGCTGTTTCACACTCCCGGCACGCACCGTGCGGTGCCGCTCCGCAGGAGTATATCGGCTGCCAGGGGGAAAGCTAAAGCCGCAGCGGGGAAAACCTTTTTGACTCCGGCACGTCCACAGGCGGCGATGGATTGCGGGGAAGCTCCACGGGTGGGATTCGAACCCACAACCCCCTGGTTAACAGCCAGGTGCTCTGACCGTTGAGCTACCGTGGAACGGGCATGAACGCGCAGGCAAAAATACGGCGTTCGGCACAAACGATGGCGCATGGCGGCAAGGGTGGGCGCTTGCTGCGGGCAATCGGGAGCTACTTTGCGGCAGACCTGCTCGGTGTGTTGGGGGTTGCGCTGTTTTCGATTCTGCTGGGGCGGCTCCGCGGTGCCGAGGAGCTGGGCGTCTTCTCCTTTGCAATGGCGCTGGGCACGCTGGCGCAGGTCTTCACCGATGCCAACTATCAGTTGACGCTCCCGCAGCAGGTTGCCCGCACAGGGGAGTTGACAGCATTGACTGAAGCTCAGGCGGCAAAGCTTGTGCTGTGGCTGCCAGCATTCGCTGCTGTGCTGGCAGTAGCGGCGGCAAGCGGGCAGCCGCAGGTGGTGTTCGTGACGGCAGTTGCGCTGTTTGCGGGGCTTCTCCACAGCGTGGGGGATACGCTCATGGCAGGGCTCCGCGGGGCAGGGCAGCAGGAGCGCGCAGCGCGGATTATCGCTGTAAGCAGCACCATTGGGGCGAGCGCCGCCGTTGCAGGGCTCTTTGCGCAGATGCCGTTGGCGCTGTTGGTGCTGCTCAACGGGGTAGCAACGGCGCTTCCGCGGGTTGCCTGGGGAGCGCAGGCGTTGCACTCGGTCCATCCCGAATGGAATCCCTGGCTGGAGCTACAGCGGCTATGGCGCTTGCGACCGAGCGGTGCGGTCGAGCTGTTGCAGCGCCTTGGTGCTCTCCTGCGCGAGCGCTTCGGCTGGATGGCGTTCGGGTTTTTAACCGTGCTCTTCATGCGCTACGGAGTGCTGCTGCTGGGGTGGGTGGGGACTCCGGCAGCGGTGGGCGTCTACTCGGCGGCGCAGCGCTTCCTGATGGTGCTGCGGATGCTACCGGGGGCGGTGCTTGTCGTGCTGCTGCCGGAGTTTGCCCGCAATCCCGATAGAGCCAGCCTCCGCCAGGGGATTGCGCTGAGCCTGCTTGTGGCTGCAGCCGTTGTGCTCCCACTGTGGATTGCCGCCCCTGTGCTCATGGAGCTGACCTTCGCCATCGAGGAAGCGGTGCTGCCGCTGCGGCTGATGTTGCTGAGCTTCCCGGCGGTACTGCTGTCGCACCTTCTGGAGGCGTATGTGCTGACGCTGCCCGGGACACAGCATCGGCTGGTGCGGGCAATGGTGCTGATCCTGTTGGCGATGCTGCCGGTGACGCTGCTGGGCTACGCCGTCGGTGGGGTCCCGGCAGTGGCGCTGGCGTATACGGTGATGGAGGCGCTGTACATGGGAGCAGTTGCCTGGAGCGCATGGAGCGGACGCTGATTGCAGCACTGCTGCTGTGGGGATGTGCCAATCCACTCCCTCCGCCTGGAGGACCGCCCGACCGGGAGCCTCCCTTCGTGCGTGCGGTGGAGCCGGAACCGGGCACGCGCAACTTCAGCGGGCGAGCCATCCGGATCCACTTCAGCGAGTTTGTGGACCGAGCATCGGTGCTCTCGGCAATACGCCTGCAGCCGCCGGCTCCGATGGAGCTCTCCTGGGATTGGTGGGGCAAGACGCTCACGATTCGCCTTCCCCACGGGCTGGATTCGGCAACGACGTACGTGCTGCTGCTGGGCACGGAGTACCGCGACCTGGCGGGCAACCACCCCGATACGGCGTTCAGCTTGGTCTTCTCCACAGGTCCGGAACTGGACCGAGGAGCAATTCTGGGCGAACTGCTCGACCCGCAGCCGCAAGGGGTCTACATCTGGGCGTACCGGCTGGATGGGCTGCTGCCCGATACGCTCAATCCTTCGCACACGCCGGCGCGCTACCGTACGCAACTGGGGCGCACAGGGGGCTTCCGTCTGATGGGGTTGCCTGCAGGGGAGTATCGGCTCTTCGCCGTGCGTGACCAGGATGGCGATGGGCTCTACCAGGAGGAGCGCGATGCGTTGGGCACGACAACCCATCCCATTGTCGTGCATGCCGATTCCCCAGCGACCGTGCGGCTGCGCTTGGGCACACCGCGAGACCGAACCCCACCACAGCTTTCCGACGTTCGCCCAGTGAGCCAGCGACGGGTCTGGCTGGAGTGGAGTGAGCCGCTCGATCCTGCATCGCTGCGTGCGGAGGGATTTGCCTTCGCTGAGAGCGCCGGCGCCGATACCGTTGCCGTGCGGGCAGCCGTGCAGGTGCCGCAGCGTCCGACGGTAGTGGAGCTGGTGTCGGAGCGGGCGTTGGAGCCGAACCGGCGCTACGCTGTTCTTGTTCGCCCGGGCAGTGTGCGCGATACCGCTGGAAATGTGCTCGTGCAAGCTCCGCAGCCCTTGTCGTTCCGCCCGGTGCCAACACCGGATACGCAGGCTGTGCGCCTGTGGACTGTGCCAGGCGATAGCGCACGCGGGGTCGGACTGGACGAGGTTCTGGAGCTCTTCGCCGATGCCGCGATGGATACGGCGGCGCTGGAATGCACAGTGCAGACGGCGCAGGGGGTACCTGTCCCCATCGTGCAGGAGGCGGTGCAGCAGAATCGGTGGCGTATTCGCCCGCAGCAGCGTTGGCAACCGGACGAGTGGCACCTCCTGCAACTGCGCTGGCGCACGGCGGCTGCCCTGGATGGACGCTCCCTGCGCGATACGCTCCTCCGCGTTGCCTTTCGGACGCTTGACCCGCGGACCTGTGGCGAGCTCCGCGGAGAGCTGCTCGATAGCCTCGGCTGCGGCGGACCGTACGTGCTGCAGCTTTACGACCGCGCGGGCAGGCTGCGCCGCCGCCTTACGCTGGAGCATCCCGGACAATGGGCGTTCGGTGAGCTGCCCGCTGGAGAGTACACGCTGGAGCTCTTCTGCGATGCCGATGGCGATGGCGTCTACAGCGCCGGCAATGCCTTTCCCTTCCGCTTTGCCGAACGAAGTGTGCGCGCAGGACCGTTCGAGGTCAAAGCACGGTGGAGCCTGGAGGGGATCCGCGTCGTGTTGCCGCCGTAGCGGCTACAGGCAGCGCGTGCGCCCGCCATCAACGGGGATGCTCACGCCCGTGATGTAGCCGGCAAGTGGGGAGGCAAGGAACAGCGCCAGAGCAGCAATCTCCTCGGGCTGCCCGATTCGCCGCATGGGGATCTGCTGCAGCGTCTGCTCCAGGATGCTCTCCAGCGGCACGCCGGTCTGCTCCGCCTGGTAGCGCCAGAGGGATTCGAGCCGCTGCGTTTGGATACTGCCGGGCAGGATGTTGTTCACGGTGATGCCCATCGGCGCCAGCTCCACAGAGAGCGTCTTTGCCCAGCTCGCCATCGCTGCTCGGACGGTGTTGGAGACCCCCAGCCCTTCGATTGGCTGGCGTACGGAGGTGGAGAGGATGTTCACGATCCGCCCGTAGCCCAACTGGCGCATCCCGGGCAACAGGGCTTGCATGAGCACATGGGCGCTCCAGAGATGCTGCCGGAAGGCGTGCTCGAAGGCATCCAGCGGTGCCTCCGAGAGCCGTCCCGGTGGAGGGCCACCCGTGTTGTGCACCAGAATGTGGTAGGCGAGCCCGCTCTGCTGCAGATGCTCTTTGAGCACCCGCTGGAGCTGTTCGGTCTGCGCCATGTCCACGACCAGGATCCGGTGCTGCTGCTGTTCGGGGGTGGGGAGCTCGCGCCGTACCTGTTCGAGCCGTTCGGGATTGCGCGCCAGCAGCGTGACTTCGGCACCGGCGCGCGCGAACACGAAGGCGATGGCACGCCCAATACCCTGGGTGCCCCCGCACACCAATGCCCGCATGCCCGAAAGGCTCAGCTCCGGTGCCGGCATGCTCAGCTCTCCGGCTCGAAGCGCTCCAGCTCCTCCAGGATGGCGGGGACAATCTCCTCCTCGCTGACCCGGCGGACAACCTCCCCTTTGCGGTAGAGCAGTGCAACGCCGCGTCCGGCAGCGATGCCGATATCGGCTTCGCTGGCTTCCCCCGGACCATTGACCACGCAGCCCAAGAGGGCAATCTTGACCGGTTTGCGGATACCGGCGCGGCGAATCGCCTCCTCCAGCTCACGGCTGATGCGGAAGAGATCCACCTCGATGCGCCCGCACGTGGGGCAGGCGATGATCTCCACGCTCCGCTGCGCCAGTCCAAGCGAGCGGAGGATCTCCTTGCCGACCTCCACCTCGCGCTCGGGCTCATCGGTCAGGGAGACCCGGATAGTGTCCCCGATGCCCTCAGCCAGGAGCGTTCCAATCCCCACAGCCGATTTAATGATGCCCGTGCCGGGCAAGCCGGCTTCGGTCACCCCCAGGTGTAGCGGGAAATCCACCTGGTCGGCGAGCATCCGGTAGGCTTCGATCATCAAGCGGACATCGGTGGATTTGACCGAGATGATGATGTCGTCGAAGCCGAAGTCCTGGGCAATCTCCACATGGCGCAGCGCGCTCTCCACGAGCGCTTCCGGCGTCGGGTAGCCGTACTTCTCCAGCAGGTCCTTCTCCAGCGAGCCGGAGTTGACCCCGATACGGATGGGGATACCGCGTGCTTTGGCAGCTTCGAGAACCTGCCGGATGCGCTCGCGCGAGCCGATGTTGCCAGGGTTGATCCGCACCTTGGCAACACCGGCTTCGATGGCTTTGAGCGCAAAGATGTGGTTGAAGTGCACGTCGGCAACGATGGGGATGTCTACACGGCGGACGATCTCGGCGATGGCTTCGGCAGCCTCCCAATCGTTGACCGTCACGCGCACGATATCCGCACCGGCTTCCTTGCAGCGCAGGATCTGCGCCACCGTTGCCTCTACATCGGCGGTCTTGGTCTTGGTCATGGTCTGCACCGAGATTGGCGCATTCCCGCCGACGGGGACGTTCCCGACCATGACGCGCCGTGTCTTGCGCCGCCGGAAGGGGCGCGTGGCAATTGGCTGCTGCTCGAGAACTCCGAGTTCGAACTGCATGGTTACCGCCCGTTGTGCACGTGGCGACTGAACTCGTAGAGGATTTGGCGTTCGTGCTCGCTGAGGCTATCGTAGCCGTGCGTGACGATCTTGTCCAGGATGGCGTCGATATCGGACTGCGTGATCGGGGCGCCTTGGAAGTAGAAGAGCACCTCCTCCGCCGGGGGTGCGGGGCGGACGAGCGTCAGCCCCCGACGCCGCTGAGGGGAGGGACGACGGTGGGGAAGTCCGCGCAGCCAATTCCAGAAGCGTTCACCGGCGGCGAATACCCCCCAGCGGTCCCCGAAGCGCAGCAGCAGGAATCCCGTTGCAGCACCGCCCAGATGCGCAAAGTGCGCAATTGTAGAGCCCGCGCTGGTGATGCCGGAGATGAACTCAATCCCCGCCATCAACAGCACCAGGATGCGCGCGGGGATGGGGATGAAGAAGGGGAACATCAGCACGGGGCGGTCCGGGAAGGTCAGTCCAAAGGCAAGGAGGATGCCGTAGATGGCTCCGGAGGCGCCCACGGTTGGCGCCGGATAGGTCCAGAAGAGCTGTACCAGCAGGTGCACAATGCCGGCACCGATTCCGCACAGCAGGTAGTACGTTGCAAAGCGTCGGCTTCCCCACAGCAACTCCAGCTCGGTGCCGAACATCCACAGCACGAAGAGGTTGAACAGGATGTGCCAGATGTTGTCCAGCCCAGCGTGCATGAACTGGTAGGTGAGCAACTGCCAGGGGTAGAAATCCCCGCTGAGCAGCGGCTGCAGCGCGAAGTAGCGCACGATGTATTCGCCGACCGGCACACCGTGGTAGCGGAACAGCCCCAGGAAGAGATGCTGCACCAGGAAGACGGCGATGTTGAGCAGGATGAAGGTGCGCAGCGCTGGTGTGTCGCCCAGAAATCTTCGCCCGTACAGTGTCATTGCATGCGAGCGTGTTGACAGATGCCGGCGCGATAGACGTCAAGTAGCGCTTAGGATTGCTCCAGCGCACGCAGCCCTGGCAACGGCTTGCCTGCCAGGTATGCCAGGGTTGCACCTCCGCCGGTGGAGCAGTGGCTCACAGCAGTATCGGCTCCCAGCGCCTGCAGGGCGGCAATGGAATCCCCTCCACCGACAACGGTGAACGCCCCGCGCTGTGTTGCCTGTGCCACTGCGCGCGCCACAGCAGCGGTGCCGGAACGGAAGCGCTCCTCCTCGTACTTGCCCATCGGACCGTTCCAGAAGATCGTGCGCGCCGTTCGCAGCAGCTCAGCGAAGCGGCGCTCCGTCTCTGGTCCGATATCGTACCCGATCCAGCCCTCGGGGATGCCCTGCTCCACAGTGCACACGCGGGTATCCCCATTGGCTGTGATGAGCACGTCGGTGGGTAACAGGAGCTGCTTCCCCAGCGCCTGGGCGCGCTGCAGTATCGCTTGTGCGGCGGATTCCAGTTCGGGTTCGTACACTGAGGAGCCAATGGCATGCCCCTGTGCCTTGAGGAAGGTGAACGCCATTGCCCCACCCAGGAGCAGGGCGTCGCAGCGCTCCAACAGCGCCGAGAGCAGGTCGAGCTTATCGGAGACCTTGGCACCGCCGATGACCGCTACGTACGGACGCTCCGGGGCAGAACGCAAGCGCTCCAGTGCAGCGAGTTCGCGTTCAACCAGTAGCCCGATGCCCTTCCATTCGAAGAGGTCGGCGATGGCAGCAACGCTGGCGTGCGCGCGGTGCAGCGTCCCGAAAGCATCGTTGATGTACACCTGGGCGCCGTGCCGTAGCTGGGCTGCAAACTCCTTGTCGTTGGCTTCCTCGCCGGGGTAGAAGCGTACATTCTCCAGCACGACAACCTCCCTGCCCGGATGCGCCCGCTGCAGCGCTGTGGAGACCGCTTCCCCGATGCAATCGGGGACGAAGAGCACGGGGCGGTCCAACAGCACCGCCAGCCGCTGCGCAACCGGCGCCAGGGAGTACTCCGGACGCACCTGCCCCTTGGGACGCCCCAGGTGCGAGAGTACAATGGGGAGAGCCCCAGCGTTCAGGAGCGCTTCCAACGTCGGCAGCGCTGCACGGATGCGGCTGTCATCGGCAACGGCGCCATCCCGCAAGGGGACGTTGAGGTCCAGGCGCACCAGGACCCGTGCGGAAGCAATCGGCAGTTCGCGAAGCGAGCGCAGCGGCACGGTCCTTGCCCGAATGGTCCAACCCTCAATCCGCCAAGCGCAGTAGTAGGTCTACGATGCGGTTGACGTAGCCCCATTCGTTGTCGTACCAGCCGACGACCTTCACCAGCGTGCCCTGCGCCATCGTGGAGAGCGCATCGAAGATGCACGAGTGCGGATTGCCCACGATATCGCTGGAGACGATGGGCTCCTCGGTGTACTCCAGGATGCCCTGGAGAGGACCCTCGGCAGCCTGGCGGAAGGCGTCGTTGATCTCTTCAACGGTGGCGGGGCGGCGCAGCACAGCCGTCAGGTCGGTGATCGAACCATCGGGCACGGGGACGCGCAGGGCATAGCCATCGATGCGCCCTTTGAGCTCGGGGATGACGCTGCCGACGGCTCGCGCTGCCCCGGTCGTGGTGGGGATGATGTTCGTTGCTGCTGCCCGAGCCCGGCGCAGGTCCTTGTGCGGCAGGTCCAGAATGCGCTGGTCGTTCGTGTACGCGTGCACGGTAACCATGAAGGCGCGTTCGACCCCAAAGGCATCGTGGAGGACCTTGACCATCGGGGCAACGCAGTTGGTCGTGCACGATGCATTGGAGATAATGCGCTCGGTGCCCGTGAGCGTGTGCTCGTTGACGCCGAGCACTACGATTGCATCGGCGCTATCCTTGGGCGGGGCAGTGAGCACGACTTTGCGGGCGTAGCGCAGGTGCTGTTCCGCATCGGCACGCCGGGTGAACTTCCCTGTGGCTTCGACCACGATATCCACGTCCTTCCACGGGATGCCCTCCAGCGTCGGGCTGGCACTGACGGGGATGGCATGCCCGTCGATGAGAAGCTGGTCGCCTTCGGCACGCACTTCACCGGAGAAGCGCCCGTGCACGGAGTCGTACTTGAAGAGGTGCGCCAGCGTTGAGGCATCGGTCAAATCGTTGATGCCGACCCACTCCAGGGCTGCACGGCGCTGGAGCGCAGCGCGCAGCAGGAGCCGACCGATGCGTCCGAATCCGTTGATAGCAACACGTACTGCCATGGTGTGGGCAGCAGCCTATGATGGCACATTCGAGGGAGCCGTTTCCAATTGGGCAAGCAATTGGCGAATCAGTTGCGCAGCGTCATCCAGGCTTCGGGCAACGTGGAACTGCAGCCCAGAGCGCTGCAGAATCTGAGCTGCCTCCTCGGCATTGGTCCCCTCCAGCCGGATGACAATGGGCACGCGGACCTCCACATGCTGCAGGGCTTGGACGATACCATTGGCGACTCGGTCGCAGCGCACAATGCCGCCGAAGATGTTCACCAGAGCAACGCGGACGTTGGGGTCGGAGAGCATGATGCGGAAGGCATGGGCGATGCGCTCCACGTTGGCAGCCCCGCCCACATCGAGGAAGTTTGCCGGGCGCCCGCCGGCAAGCTGGATCATGTCCATCGTTGCCATTGCCAGTCCGGCGCCATTGACCATGCAGCCGACGTTGCCGTCGAGCTTGATGTAGTTGAGCTGGTGCCGTGCGGCTTCCACCTCCAGCGGGTCCTCTTCGGCAATGTCGCGGAGTGCTGCCAGATCGGGATGGCGGAAGAGAGCGTTGTCATCGAGCACGACCTTGGCATCCAGCGCCAGGAAGCGCCCGTCGGCGGTCAGCGCCAGAGGATTGAGCTCAAGCAGCGAGCACTCCAACTCCTCATAGGCGCGGGCGAGCTTGGGGAGCAACTCCACGAACGCGTTTAGCTGTGTGCCCTCCAGCCCCAATCGGAAGCCGATTCGGCGCGCCTGGAAGGGCTGCAGTCCCCAGAAGGGATGGATGTGCTCGCGCACGATCGCCTCGGGGTGCTCAGCGGCAACGGTTTCGATCTCCACGCCGCCCTCGGTGGAGAGCAGCACCAGAGGACGGTTCCGGCTGCGGTCGAGCGTGATGGCAAGGTAGAATTCGCGGGCGATCGGAACGGCTTGCTCGATGAGCAGGTGGCGGACGCGGCGTCCTTCAGCGCCGGTCTGAGCCGTCACCAATCGGTTGCCCAGCATCAGCAGTGCCAGCCGGTAAGCTTTGTCGGCGATATTGCCTTCGCGCACCAGCATCACACCACGCACGGGGATTCCGTTGAAGAGGAGCGGTTCGCCTGTATCGGCATGCACGAAGTGCCCCTTGCCGCGTCCCCCGGCGTGGAGCTGTGCTTTGAGCAGCACTGCGGGGATACCGCTGAGCACGAACTCCTCGTACGTTATCCGACCGGCTTCTTCGGCTGAACTGACAACGCGTCCCTTAGGAATCGGGACGCCGAAGCGGCTGAGCAGCTCTTTGGCTTGGAACTCGTGGAGATTCATCGTGCCCGATGCAGCGTTACGGTGTACGCTTCTTCTTCTCGGTGCGGACCTCAACGCCGCCCTCCTCAGGCTGGGTGGGTTGGGATTGCTGCGGAGCAGCAACGCCCTCGCGCGGCTTCTTAGTTGTGCGGACTTCGACCCCACCCTCGGATGCCGGTGCAGCGGTTTGGGTCTCTGGCTTGGGCAAGCGCTTCGGCTTGGCAGCAGCGTTCTGCTGCTTGCTTTGGGCGGCGGTGTCAGTGCGTGCTGCCGTGGTGTCGGTGGGTGTCGCGGGTGTAGGAGCAACGCTTGGGGTATCCAGGCGCAGCTCTTCGGGTTGCGCTGCCGGCTCGGATTGCTGGCGCGAAGGAGCACAACTGAGAACCAGGACCAGTGCCAGGAGCGGAAGGAGTCGCATGGTTTGCCGTAATTTGGTGTACGAACTGCCGCGCAAGACGGGTGCAAAGCTATGGAATTCCAGCCGTACAGACGCCGGCAGCGGCTTCTGCGCTTGGCGCTGCTCTACGGTATCATTGCGCTTGCTGGGGTTGTGCGGCTTTCGGTGGCGCCGCTCCTTCGGGAGCAGGAGCTGGGCACTGCGGGGCGCCCCATTCGGCTCTTCCTTGTGCCGTCGGTAGATGCGCAGAAGGTCACGCAGAGCGCTGCTGAATTGGTCCGCTTCCTGCAGGAGCGCACGGGATACGTCGTGGAGGCATCGGTGCCGACCAGTTATATCACCGTAGTGGAAGCCTTCGGAGCCGGTCGCGCCGATATTGCCGCCGTCAATGCCTTCAGCTATCTGCTGGCACATGAGCGCTATGGAGCCCGAGCTGTCCTGCGCGTGGTACGGCGGGGCGGGGAGCTGAGCTATCGCGGGCAGATCATTGCGCATGTTGCCAGCGGCATTACGACGCTGCGGCAACTGCACGGACGGCGGATTGCCTACGTTGACCCAGCCTCCACATCGGGCTACATCCTGCCCAAAGCCCTGTTGGAGCGCGAGGGGATTCGACCGGCGGAGGAGGTCTTCGCCATGCGCCACGACAATGTGGTCACGATGGTCTATCAACGCCAGGTGGACGCCGGGGCAACCTACTACTCCCCACCCGATCCGCACACGGGCGAGATCCGTGATGCGCGCGCTCGGGTGCTCCACCAGTTCCCCGACGTGCTGGAGAAGGTGCGGATCGTGGCGCTGACGGATTCCATCCCGAACGACCCCATCATCGTGCGGGCGGATTTGCCCGAGCCGGTCCTTGAGCGCCTGATCCAGGCACTGCTGGAGTTTGCAGCAACGCCCCAGGGCAAGAGGGCGCTCTACGAGATCTACAGCGTCGAGGGCTTTGCTCCGGTACACGACCGTGACTACGATGGATTGCGCCGCCTTCTGCGGCAGTACGTCGGGGATGTGGAGAGGTTGCTGCGCCAATGAGGGCACAGATTGAGCTCTTGGGCGTGACGAAGCGCTATCCCAACGGGGTCGAGGCGCTGCGCAACGTGACCGTGCGCGTCTACCGTGGGGAGTTCCTTGCGGTCATTGGGCTGAGCGGTTCGGGGAAGTCCACGCTCCTGCGCTGCATCAATCGGCTGGTGGAGCCGAGCGAGGGGCGGGTCTACTTCGAGGGGGAGGATGTGACGCACCTGCGGGGGGAGGCGCTCCGGCGGCATCGGCAGCGGATTGGGATGGTGTTTCAGCAGTTCAACCTCATCGAGCGGCGGAGTGTGCTAGAGAACGTGCTGGTGGGCGCCCTGGGACGGGTTCCGGTGTGGCGGTCACTACTGGGGAACTTCAGCGCCGAGCTCGTGCAAGAGGCGCTCCACAATCTGGAGATTGTGGGCTTGGCGGAGAAGGCGGCTGAGCCGGTTCGGGCGCTCTCGGGCGGGCAGAAGCAGCGCGTTGCCATTGCGCGCGCGCTCATGCAGCGTCCACAGGTGCTGCTGGCAGATGAGCCGGTGGCAAGCCTGGACCCGGCAACGGCGCACTCAGTGTTGCGCTACCTGGAGCAGCTCAACCGCGAACACGGGTTGACCATTGTGTGCAGCTTGCACTTCCTGAGCTTGGTGCGCCGCTACGCCAGCCGGGTTGTTGCCCTCCGCACCGGGGAGCTGGTCTTCGAGGGGGCAGCCGAGGAGATTACCCCTGAGCGGTTCCGCCACATCTACGGCGAGGAAGCCGAGGAGGTCGAGCTGCGATGAGCCTGGCGCTACGCATTCGTGCACTACTTGCAGATGCCCTCTTGGGGGCGTACATCGGGGCGGTGGTGTATCGGATCGTCTGGGGGCAGATCCTCGGAGGCAGCCCGCCGGAATCGGTCACGCTGGCGGAATGGCTGGGATATGCAGGCTGCGCGGGAGGATTCGCCCTTGTTGGGCAGTTGGCGCGGTGTACTCCGGGGGCGTGGCTGCTGTGGCGGGAGAGCATGCGACCCTGGCAGCGCACGGTGGCGCAACACGTTGTCTGGGCAACGGTGGTGCTGACGATCTGGACCGGCTGGAGCGTTGCACGGGTTTCGCCCGTGGAGTTCTTCTCTGCCAAAGGGTTGGAGAGCGCTGCCCGGCTCTTCGGGGCACTCTTGCGTCCGGAGCTCTCGATTCTAGACGCGGCATTGCTGGCGATGCTGCAGACCATCTACATCGCGCTCATGGCGACGCTGTTGGGACTGCCTCCGGCGCTGCTGCTGGGCTTTCTGGCTGCGCGCAACCTCATGCGTGCGCATCCTGTGACCTTTGCGCTCTACGCCGTGCTGCGGGTGTGGATCAACTTCGTGCGCTCGGTCGAACCGCTCATCTGGGCGGTGATCTTCTCCGTGTGGGTGGGCATCGGTCCGTTTGCTGGCATGCTGGCGATGCTGCTGCATACAGTAGCGGCGCTGGCGAAGCTGTATTCGGAGCAGGTGGAATCGATTGACCCAGGCTTGGTCGAGGCGGTGGAATCCACTGGGGCGCACCCAATCCAGGTGGTCTTCTACGGCGTTGTGCCGCAGGTGTTGCTGCCATTTCTGGCGTTCACCATCTACCGCTGGGATAGCAACGTGCGCATGGCAACGGTCATCGGATTGGTCGGCGGCGGTGGTATCGGCACGCTGCTGATGCAGTACCAAGGGCTTGCCCGCTGGCAGGAGGTGGGCATGATCGTGCTGCTGATTGCCGCGGTCGTGTGGGTGATGGATTACCTTTCGGCGCGGATTCGGGAGATGTTGTCGTAGAGGGCACAGACGATGTGGCTGGAGTACGCGTGGACCGTTGTTGTGCTGGTGTTCTTGGAGGGGCTGCTCTCGGCGGATAATGCGCTGGTGCTGGCACTGTTGGTCAAGGACTTGCCTCCGCGCAAGCGCTTGCGCGCGTTGACCTACGGGCTGGTGGGCGCTTATGTATTTCGGTTTGCGGCGATCTTCTTTGCCACGATTCTCCTCCAGGTGTGGCAGTTCCAGGCGTTCGGGGCAGCGTATCTGTTCTACGTTGCGCTGCGCCACCTGCTCAAGCCCAGAGCCCAGCAGCAACGCCAGCTCAAAGCCCCGCCCAGCTTCTGGGGAACGGTCCTGCGGGTGGAGCTCATGGATATTGCCTTTGCGGTGGATTCCATCCTGGCGGCGGTGGCACTGGTGAAGAGCTTGCCACCGACGGATCTGCCGCACGTTGGAGGACTCGATGGCGGACGCTTTGCAGTGGTGATTCTGGGAGGATTTATCGGCGTGGCAGCGATGCGGCTGGTGGCGCGCTTCTTCGTGCGCCTGCTGGAGGAGCATCCGCAGTTGGAGCGCGCTGCCTACCTCATCGTGGGGTGGATTGGGCTCAAGCTGCTGGTCGTCACGCTGAGCCATCCTGAGCTGGGGCTAATTCCCGAGGACATCCCACAGCAGACCTGGTACAAGCTGCTCTTCTGGGGCGTGATGGTGGGGCTCTTCACCTGGGGGATGCTCTCGCGGCGCAAGCCTTCGGAGGTCCGGAAAACAGCTTCGCCGTAGACTTGGCAAGCTACTGCCGCGAGCGCGCCTGGAGGACGTCTTCGGCAAGCAGGTCGAGCGTCCCCACCACGGCTTCCCAGCTCCATTCCCGTGCAGCGGCATGCAGGAATGGGGCAAACTCCCGTGCCCGCCCGTTGCCGAAGAAATCCGCTATGGCTTCTGCGAGCGCCTCTGCACGCGGTTCGACGATGTAGCCGGTCTGCCCTGGACGGACGTACTCAGGGAGCCCGCCAACATTGGTCACCACAACCGGTCGCTCGTAGCGCAGCGCCAGCGGAGTAATGCCGCTCTGAGTGGCGCTCCGGTAGGGCTGGACGACCAGATCGGCTGCGGCAAAGTAGAGCGGGATCTCCTGCTGCGGAATGAAGCGATTCACAACCCACACCCGCTCAGACAAGCCCAGCTGTCGGAGGCGTTGCTCGAACGCATCGGTGGGCATGTACCACTCGCCCACGATGAGCGTCAACGGGGGATTGGGCAACAGTGCCAGCGCTTCGGCAAGCAGGTCAATGCCTTTGTACGGGCGGACCAGCCCGAAGAAGAGCAGCACAGGCTCGGATTCCGGAATTCCCAACCGCTTGCGAGCAAGCGCACGCTCTGGGGCGGGACCGTAATCGAAGGGCGGATGGGGATGCACGCGGTACGGCTTCCGCCTGCAGAACGGCTCCAGCTCGTGCGCGACGGCATGGGAGAGCACAAGGAAGCCCTCCAGCCCATCCAGCAGAAAGCGCGTCAGAAGGCGCGCCAGAGGGAAGCGTTCGTGGGGCGATACATTGTGCACGATGCCCAGCAACAGGGTCTGCGGGCTCCGCCGGCGAACAATCCGTGCAACGCTGCCCAGGCACGGGGCAAAGAAGGGCAGCCACACGTTGATGAGCAGCGCATCGGGAGCGTGCGCGGCAAGCTCAAGCGCTGTGCGGTACCAGTTCCACGGCAGCAGCGAATGCAGCCGCGCTACGATAGGGAGTCCCTCCGGCGGAGGCTCCTCGCTCCACTGGGTGCGCCCGGGGAACAGCCACGGAGGGTACTGGTAGCGGAAGGTGTAGATGAGCGCCTCCCGTCCGGCTCGGATATAGGCTGCGGCAAGCGATTCGGTGTAGGTGGCAATTCCCCCGCGACGCAAGGGGTGGGCCGGTCCAATCAGCACAATGCGGGCGAGCATGCTTGCGACCTCAAGCTCCGGCGCTGAATACGAGCCTGGAGTGGCTGGATTGCACCATGAGGGGGATTGTGCAGCTCTGAGAGGGCAAGCTCGTAAGTTTGTGACGGCGTTGCATCAGCAATGTGGGAAAGCTCATGCGCATCCAGGTCAAGATTCTGCGGTACAATCCCGAACGGGATGAGCGCCCGCACTACGAGATCTTCACCCTCGAGGATGTGCATCCGACCGACCGCGTGCTGGACATCCTGCATCGGATCAAAGAGGAGCAGGACGGGAGCCTGACGTTCCGGCGCTCGTGCGCGCATGGGATGTGTGGCTCCGATGCCATGAAGATCAACGGGCGCAATGCGCTTGCCTGTACCGTGTTGCTGCGCGATTTGGACCTGCGCAAGCCCATTGTCATTGAGCCGCTGCCCTTCTTCCCGATCATCAAGGACCTGGTGGTGGACCTGGAGCCCTTCTTCCAGAAGTACGAAGCCGTCAAGCCGTATCTGCTGCCGCGCGAGGCGCCTCCGGAGGACGGGCGCGAGTACCGCGTGCTGCCGGAGCAGATGGAGCGGATTATGGAGTCAACCAAGTGCATCCTGTGTGCGTGTTGCTCGGCTTCGTGCCCCTCGCTGTGGTCGCATCCGGATTACCTGGCGCCGGCGGCACTGCTGAAGGCATACCGCTTTATCTTCGACCCGCGCGATGGGGCAACCCAGGAGCGGCTGGCAATCGTGGGCACCGAGAACGGCGTCTGGCGCTGCCATACGGTTTACAACTGCGTGGAGGCATGCCCGAAGGAGATCGACGTCACGTGGCATATCTCGCAGCTGAAGAAGGCGCTCGTCAACGGCGGGTGAGCGGTGGGGCAGCGGCAATGCTGCTAATTTTGTAGCTCTGGAACTGTGCCGAACGATGGTGGTGTGCAGATGAACGTTGGCTACATCGTGCAGGTGATCGGTCCGGTGGTGGACGTAGAGTTCCCCAGCGGGGAGCTTCCGGCGGTGCTCAACGCGTTGAAGATCCCGCGCAAGCGCCCGGGGAGCGAGGAGGAGGATGTGCTCGTGTGTGAGGTGCAGCAGCACTTGGGCGAGGACCGTGTCCGCTCCATCGCGATGGACACCACCGATGGGCTGGTGCGCGGCATGAAGGTCTACGACACCGGAGAGCCCATCAAGGTGCCGGTCGGACCCGGTGTTCTGGGGCGCATCCTCAACGTGGTCGGGGAGCCCATCGATGAGCTGGGACCGATTCAGGCGACGAAGTACTATCCGATCCACCGTCCGGCGCCGGCGTTCGTGGAGCTGAGCACCCGCAAGGAGATGTTTGAAACCGGTATCAAGGTCATCGACCTCATCGAGCCGTTTACGCGCGGGGGGAAGACGGGGCTGTTCGGCGGCGCCGGAGTAGGCAAGACAGTCATCATCCAGGAGCTGATTCACAACATCGCAAAGCATCACGGTGGCTATTCGGTCTTCGGAGGCGTGGGCGAGCGGACGCGGGAGGGGAACGACCTGTGGCTGGAGATGAAAGCCTCCGGCGTGTTGGACAAGGCGGTGTTGGTCTTCGGGCAGATGAACGAGCCCCCAGGAGCCCGCGCCCGCGTGGGATTGACCGCGCTGACGATTGCGGAGTACTTCCGCGATGAGGAGGGGCGCGATGTGCTGCTCTTCATCGACAACATCTTCCGCTTTGTGCAGGCGGGTTCGGAGGTATCGGCGCTGTTGGGGCGGATGCCGTCGGCTGTAGGCTACCAGCCGACGCTGGCAACGGAGCTGGGGGCGCTGGAGGAGCGGATTGCCTCGACCATCCGCGGCTCCATTACCTCGGTGCAGGCGGTGTACGTCCCCGCAGATGACCTTACCGACCCGGCACCCGCCAACACCTTCACGCACCTGGATGCAATGACGGTGTTGTCGCGCCAGATCGCCGAGCTGGGAATCTACCCGGCAGTGGACCCGCTGGAGTCCACCTCGCGCATTCTGGACCCGCTGGTCGTGGGATGGGAGCATTACGAGACCGCAATGCGCGTCAAGCAGGTCCTGCAGCGCTATAAGGACCTGCAGGACATCATCAACATCCTGGGCATGGACGAGCTCTCCGACGAGGACAAGCTCACCGTCTACCGGGCGCGCAAGATTCAGAAGTTCTTCTCCCAGCCCTTCCACGTTGCCGAGCAGTTCACCGGCTTGCCCGGGCGCTATGTGAAGATTGAGGACACCATCGCCGGCTTCAAGGCAATTCTGGATGGGGAGGTGGACGACGTGCCCGAAGTAGCCTTTAGCTACGTTGGGACGCTGGACGAGGCGCTGGAGAAGGCAAAGAAGCTCAAAGCCTCCGAGCTCAAAGCGGCGGCATCCTGAGCCATGGAGAAAGCCCTGCAGGTGGATATCGTTACGCCCCAAGGCAGCGTCTACAGTGGGGTGGTTGCCGCGGTGACGGTACCGGGGACGGTTGCACCGTTCCAGGTGCTCTACAACCACGCGCCGATTATCTCCTCGCTGGAGCCGGGAATAGTCAAGCTGCTGCTGGCAGATCTGTCACCCCGGTACTACGTCGTGGGGGGCGGGTTTGTAGAGGTACTGCACAACCATGTGACGGTGTTGGTCGATCAGGTAGAGCCTGCCGAGCGAATCGATCTGCAGGAGGCGCAGCAGCAGGTTCGCCAGGCACAGCAGCGGTTGGCTTCTGCGCAAACGCTGGAGGAAGCCCGGCAGGCGCGCCAGGAGCTGCATCGAGCGGAGCTGCGGTTGCGGGCAGCCCGCCTGGCACAGGGGCAGCGGGAGAGCGTTGCCGGAGATTGAGCTCGTGTTTCGCTTATCTGCCGTAGTTTTGCAGCCGGATGTTAGCACTCACCCACAGAGAGTGCTAACAATAGGCTCAACAGTCGCATCGTCATTAGCCTCGGCGCAGGGTGTATGTCGAACAGTTCGGTTGCACAGCCATGAAGCTCACCCCGTTGTATGATCGCGTCGTCATCAAGCCTGCTCCGCCGGAGGAGGTGACCAAGGGCGGGATCATCATTCCGGACACGGCGAAGGAGAAGCCACAGCAAGGTGAGGTGGTTGCCGTTGGGAAGGGGAAGCTCACCGAGGACGGGAAGCTCATCCCCTTGCAGGTCAAGGTCGGTGACCAGGTGCTCTTTGGCAAGTACGCCGGCACCGAGGTGACCATCGATGGGGAGGAGTACCTCATCATGCGCGAGAGCGACATCTACGCCATCATCAACACAAACGGGCAGTCGTAAGTTGAACAAACACCAGGAGGGACGCCATGCCTGCCAAGCTCATCCTCTACGATGCTGAAGCGCGTGCGGCACTGAAGAACGGTGTGGATAAGCTTGCCAACGCCGTCAAGGTCACGCTGGGTCCGAAGGGGCGCAACGTCGTCATTGATAAGAAGTTCGGACCGCCCACGGTGACCAAGGACGGCGTCACGGTTGCCAAGGAGATCGAGCTGGAGGATCCGATTGAGAATCTCGGCGCCCAGATGGTGCGCGAGGTAGCCTCCAAGACCAGTGACGTCGCCGGGGATGGGACGACGACGGCGACGGTCTTGGCGCAGGCGATCGTGCGCGAAGGGCTCAAGAACGTGACGGCGGGAGCGAATCCGATGGACCTCAAGCGCGGCATTGATATGGCAGTGGCTGCCATTACGCAGGAGCTGCGCCGTATCAGCCGCGAGGTCCAGGGGCGCAAGGAGATCGAGCAGGTTGCCACAATCTCCGCCAACAACGACCCGGAGATTGGCAAGCTCGTTGCCGATGCCATTGAGAAGGTCGGCAAGGACGGCGTCGTCACGGTCGAAGAAGCCAAGGGGATCGAGACCACGCTGGAGGTGGTCGAAGGGATGCAGTTCGACCGGGGGTATCTCTCGCCGTACTTCGTCACGGATGCGGACACGATGGAGGCGGTGCTGGAGAACCCCTACATCCTCATCCACGACAAGAAGATCTCGGCGGTGAAGGACCTGCTGCCGATCCTGGAGAAGGTTGCGCAGTCGGGGCGTTCGCTGCTCATCATCGCCGAGGATGTCGAGGGTGAAGCTCTGGCAACCCTGGTGGTCAACAAACTGCGTGGAACGCTCCGCGTCTGCGCGGTCAAGGCGCCAGGCTTCGGCGACCGGCGCAAGGCAATGCTGGAGGATATCGCCATCCTGACCGGCGGCACCGTGATTAGCGAAGAGAAGGGCTTCAAGCTGGAGAACGCCACGCTGGCGTACTTGGGCACGGCAAAGAAGGTGGTCGTTGACAAGGACACGACCACGATCGTCGAGGGGGCGGGCAAGCCCGAGGAGATCAAGAAGCGCATCAACGAGATCAAGGTGCAGATTGAGAAGACCACCTCCGACTACGACCGCGAGAAGCTGCAGGAGCGCTTGGCGAAGCTCAGCGGCGGCGTGGCGGTCATCAAAATCGGTGCCGCTACCGAGGTGGAGATGAAGGAGAAGAAGGCGCGCGTGGAGGATGCACTCCACGCAACCCGGGCGGCAATCGAGGAGGGGATCGTACCCGGTGGCGGAGTTGCCTACCTGCGGGCGCTCCACGTCCTGGATACGCTCTCCCCTGCCAATGAGGACCAGCGCACCGGCATCAACATCGTGCGCCGGGCACTGGAGGAGCCCATTCGCCAGATCGTCGCCAATGCCGGGCTGGATCCCTCGGTGATTGTCGCCAAAGTCAAAGAGGGCAAGGATGGCTTCGGCTTCAACGCCGCAACGGAGCAGTTCGAGGACCTCTACGAAAGCGGGGTGATTGACCCCACGAAGGTCGCCCGAGTTGCCCTGGAGAATGCTGCCTCCGTTGCCGGCTTGCTCATCACGACCGAAGCCACGGTGGTGGAGAAGCCCGAAAAGGAGAAGCAGTCCTCGGCTACACCACCGATGGACTACTAAACGTCTATAGCCTCAGGACGCAGGAAAAAACCGCCTGCCCTCTTGAGGTTCCCTCCACATACTCACACCGCCCCCCAGCCCCTGTGCTTGCGCCCTGCAGGCACAGGGGTCCTTTTTTCTCAAGGCTCGGCGCGTGGAGGTACCCAGAGGTAGCGCGCAAGGTCTACGCGGTCGTCTTCGACGTGGACACCCTCCGACTCCAGCAGCTCCTGCATGAGCGTTGGGGTAGCGAAATGGTGCTTTCCGGTGAGCTCGCCGCGGCGATTGACAACCCGGTGGCAGGGGATTGAAGCATCGAAGCGAGCAGCGTGGAGAGCCCAGCCCACCAAGCGCGCGGCAGAGCGCACCCCAAGCGCCTCGGCAATGTGCCCGTAGGTGGTAACTTTGCCCGCTGGGATTTGGCGAACCAGTTCGTAGACCCGCTCGAAGAAATCCCGATGGTTGCCGGACATGTTCCGCGACCGCGCTTGCCACAGCGCATTGTGTGCTTGACGGAGGAGACGACGGAGACGCTCTACGCCTTGGGTGCCGGAGAGCTCGTCGTCGGCGTTTCGGGGTTCACGGTACGCCCGCCAGAGGCGCGGAAGAAGCCGAAGGTGTCCACCTTTCTGGATGCCAATATTGAGCGGATTCTGGCGCTGCAGCCCGATGTTGTGCTGGCATGGTCGGATCTGCAGGCGAACATTTGCGCCGAGCTGATTCGCAACGGTGTGGAGGTCATCTGCTTCAACCACCGCACGGTGGAGGGAATCCTCTCCATGATCGTGCGTCTCGGGGCGTTGGTGGGGAGGGCTGCTCGGGCACGGGCGTACGTGCGCTCCTTGCGTGCGGGATTGCGCCGAGCTGCGCAGCGTGGGCGGCAACGGCGCCGCCGTCCACGGGTCTACTTTGAGGAGTGGGACGACCCCTTGATTACCGGCATCGGCTGGGTCAGCGAACTCATTCGCCTGTGTGGAGGCGAGGATATCTTCCCCGAGCTCAGTGCGTATCCGGATGCACGGCGCCGGATCGTGGCTGACCCGGCGGAGGTCGTGCGGCGCGCGCCGGACATCATCCTGGTGTCCTGGTGTGGGAAGATGTTCAAGCCCGAACGGCTCCGCAGCCGTCCTGGGTGGGAGAGCATCCCCGCAGTCCAGAGCGGGCACGTCTATGAGCTGCCGGCGGAGGTGATTCTGCAGCCCGGTCCGGCTGCTTTGACCGATGGGGTGCAGTTGCTGCTGGAGATCTTCGACCGCTGGGAGCGGCAATGCGCCGACTGAGCTTTGATGCCGCTTTCGATGCGGTTGTGTGCCTGGATGGCACCATACCCGAACGCGAGGTGTTCCAGCGCGTACAGCGCTGCCCGGTTGTGGCTGCCGATGGAGCTGCTGTACAGCTATTCCGTCACTACGGTCTCCGCGCGGATGTGATCATCGGAGACCTCGATGCCTTCTGGCGGGCTCCCGAGGCGCAATGGCTGCAGACGGCACGCCTGGTCCAGATTGCCGAGCAGGAGACCAACGATTTCGAGAAAGCCCTGCAATTCTGCCACCAGCAGGGATGGCGGCGCCTGCTCGTTGTCGGCTTCCAAGGACGCGAGCCAGACCATACGCTCATCAACTGGAGCGTGGCGCTCCGCTGCGGTCGGGAGCTGGAGCTGTGCTTCTACGATAGCGGTCGGTACGGAATCCTGCTGTGGGAATCGGTTGAGCTGGCGCTGGAGGTGGGCGAGGTGCTCTCGCTGGTGCCGCAGCCGGCAGCACGCGTTCGGACGCATGGGCTGGTTTGGGAGCTCACCGATGAGCGCCTGCAGTGGGGGGTTCGGGAGAGTGCCCGCAACGTTGTCCGCTCTGTCCCTGTGCGCATTGAGCTCAGCGAAGGTGCGGTGGCGCTGTTTTGCCAGGCGCGCCTCCCGCATGCCCCTCGGTGGGAGCGGTAGCGGCACTGCCGGGATGCCCTGGGGAGGCGAGTAGCGCTCGGAGAAGGTGCTCGGGTGCTTGGATGACGGTGCACTGCGGGTGAGCCCGGGCAATGCGGACGGCGGCGTACTCGCTGGAGTTGCCGGCGTAGAGGATCCACAGGTGCCCAGGAAGCTGCTGCGCGTAGCGCTCGAGTGCACGGTCAGGACGGGGCTTCCCGTGAGGGTATCGGTCCAGCAGCACCAGCAGCGTGCCCTCAGTGAGCGGGAGCTGCCGCAGGAGGATGTGCTCGCGCAGCAGGGACATCGGGGCATGCTGCGGGCGCACCGCCAGCACTCCAAGGAGGGTCAACACAGCAACGGTCAGCGCGCGTGGCAGGAGAACCCGGAGGTTCGGTGCCCACAGGAGCCAAAGGAGTCCCCACTGAATTCCAAATGCCAAGGGTATGCTGCTCCACCCCTCCACGGCTGCAATGGGGAGCTGCGCCGCCGTGCGAACGCACGCCATTGCCGGGAGCATGCATGCTTGCGTGGCGGAGGCGTAGAGTCCGGCAACAGCGCTGCTGAGCGGATATGCCAGCAGGCTCAAAATCCCCGCAAGCATCCCCAGCGAACACAGGGGCACAACAACGAGGTTGAGCGGAATCGCCAGCAGCGAGAACATCTGGAAGTGCAGCGCAACAAGCGGTGCGCTCACCGTGGAGGCTGCCAAGCTGACGGCGCTCAACTGCACAATTCCCGCCGGCATCCAAGGGAGCAGCTCCTGAATCCGCTGCCGGAGCGGTTCGTAGAGGAGTGCAATCCCCAGCATCGCCATCGTAGAGAGCTGGAAGGAGCTGGAGAACGCCTGAGCGGGGTCCAACAAGAGCGTCATCAAGGCAACGGCGGCAACAAGGTTGGGCAGCATGACCGGGCGCTGGAGCAGAGCAATTCCCCACGCAAGCGCTGCTGTGATGCCCGCCCGCACCGCCGAGGGCTGCGCCCCGGTCAACAGCACAAAGGCAGCAAGGGCAATGCAGAAGATGCCCCAGCGCAATCCCTGCCACGGCACAAATCCCAATGCGATGGAGAGCGCCGCCGCAAGGATGCCAACGTGTAATCCGCTGACGGCTAACACATGCGCAACTCCGGCAAGCGCAAACGCTCGCCGCTCCTCTGGCTGCAGCTTCGAACGGTCCCCGCACAGCAGAGCTGCCATAACTCCGGCAAGCCACTCAGGGTAGAGCTGTGCGATCGCGTGCAACACATGCTGCCGCTGCTGCGCAATCCAGCGGGAGAGAGATGCTGACCATGAGCCCTCCCGAGCCCACAGGGCGACACCTTCGCGGTGAGCGGTAGCAACCCATTGCGCGCCAAGATGGGCGCAATACTCCCATTCGGGGAAATCCGTGGGGAGCTGGGCTGGAGTCGGAGGGCGGACCCGTACGTGCGCGCGCAGGAATTCGCCAGGCGTTCGCCATGGTTCGGTGCCATCGGTTCCGAAGACGTGGAGGAGCACCGTTGTCCGCACGGGCGGAAGTGCTTGGGCATCGAGTTCGCCTTCGACCAGCACTCGGAGCACCGGGGGCTCATCGCGGAGCACCTGGCGTATCTGTCCGGCGAGCAGAGCCGGAATTGGCTCCAGCCGATGCGGGATTCGCACCGGAAGTGCCTCGCGCCAGCACATGCTCCACCAGAGAGCAACAGTGCCGACCGAGCAGAGGTACGCCAGCGCCCGGTGCCGCAGCACCCACAGAAGGGCTCCGCACGCTGCCATGCCGCAGAGCAGCGCTGTGGTCAATTCCCGCCCCCAGTTCCAGCCAAGCTGGAGGAGCGCGATGGCTACTGCAAGGCTGAGCAGGCAAAAGCGAAGCGCAGGGGCTTCGCACAGGGCTTTCTTCAGCGCCTCCATCGCACGGTGGTTCGGTGGTGGAAGCAGGTGCAAAGATAGCACTCTGCGGTGAAGCAGTCGGGAGCGGAGCATTCGCTAAATTTGCTCTAAGGCGGCTCGAAGCAGCCGCGTCGGATGTGCCACACAAGGAGGCTTCCAATGCGGTGGGGCGTGATCGTGTGCTTGTGCGCAGCCGTGCATACACTGTGGGCACAGCTTCCGGGGATGATCGTCAACCGGCTGCAGCTCAATGGAGAGCTGCTGCTGGGCGGCAATGCTGGCAGCGCAGGACAGGTCCTGCTCTCGCAGGGTGTTGGCGCAACGCCGACGTGGGCGGATCCAGCAAGTTTGGTCACCATCAGCGCTGCCAATGGTCTGACCAAGGTCGGCTCCGAGATCCGGCTCGGAGGCACGTTATCGAGCGCCACAGACATTGGGCTTGCCGGGCAGGTGTTGAGCTTCTCCGGAGCCGGGAGCAGCATGGTGGTCATCGGTGCCACCACGGGGTCTGCTGCTCGGCTCTACGTGAGTAGCGCAGCCGCCGCGTACGACGCCATCCGAGCGGTGCACAGCTCCTCGAGCACAACGTCGGCGTATGCGGCAGTGCGAGGGGAGCTCAGCGGCAGCGGGTACACGCCAGTCACAGGATTCCTGGGCTACCATGCCAGCAACAACAAGACCTTCGGGGTGCGTACCATTGGCGGGGATTACGGGGCATGGTTTGAAAAGCCCGTCGCCATCACCCCTGGAACCATTCCGCCAACGACGACGGCGGATCTGGAGGTGCGCAATACCAGCACAGGGGCACCGGTGCAAGTACTGCTGCGGCAGACCACTGCGCTGAGTTCGGCGGGGGTGGTGCTGGCAAGCGTGGATTTCGGTGACAACTTCACAACGGCGGCGCAGGCGCAGATACGGGTGCTGCGCGGCGGCAGCGGAAGCAGCTCTTCGCTCCCCACGGAGCTCTCCTTCTGGGTGACCCCGGCGGGGAGCACGACACCGGTGGAACGGCTTCGGCTGAGCTCTTCGGGCAATCTCGGGCTGGGAGTCGCTACACCGCAAGCGCAGCTCCACCAAAATGGGGATGCCGGAAGCGTGCACAAGTTCACTGCCGGCGCTGCTACCGGTACCGCTGCCTCCGATGGCTTCGATATTGGCATCGGCAGCGATGGGACGGCATTCCTGCGCCAGCGGGAGAATGCCCCGCTGCTCTTCTACGCTAACGACCAGCCCTGGCTTCGGCTGGAGCCCACGGGCGAGCTCATCGTGCACAAGCGCTTGATTGCCCAATCGGCGCGGCGCTTCAAGCAGGATATCCGCCCGCTGGAGGGAGCCGCTGAACTGCTCGGCCATCTGCGTGGAGTGCGCTTCCGCTGGAAGCCCGAATTCGGTGGCACCGAAGATATCGGCTTCCTTGCCGAAGAGGTCGCCGAGGTGCTTCCGGAGGTTGTCCAACGCAACCCTGCAACGGGCGAGATCGAAGGGGTTGACTACACCCGCATCGTTGCCGTAGTGGTGGAAGCCTTCAAAGCGCAGCAGCAGCGCCTGGAGCAGCTTATGCGTCAACTTGAGGCGCTGGAACGGGAGGTGCAGCACCTACGCCAGCTGCTGCGGTAGGCAGTACACAGCGGAGCAGAAGTGGGCCCGGCAGGACTCGAACCTGCAACCAACGGATTATGAGTCCGCCGCTCTCACCATTGAGCTACGGGCCCCTACGCCTCAGTTGAAGAGCCCCAGAAAGATGGCAAACTGGGCAGAGGCTCCGGAGAAGTTGACCTTCGAGGGAACCCCCTCCAGCCGGGCGATGCGGTTCTGCTTCCACTCGCCCATCGAGGAGAGCACGTATCCACCGCCCAAGCGCAGCGCCAGGAAGGGTAGCGGAGCGTATTCGACGTAGAGCTGCGGGTGCACAAACAGCGCCGATGCCGCCAACCGGTGCAGGAAGGTGAGGCTGTCGGCGGTCGCCCCAATCTCCTCCCAGCGCGTGGTTGCAGGGGCTTGGGCAAGCTCGAGGGTCAACATTCCCCATCCTGCCGAGAGCACAGGCAGAACTGTAAACGAACGGAAGGGCACGATAGCGTATCCCAGGCTCAGCCCTGTCATGCTCACAGAGAGCTCGGCGGTGCGGGTGACCTCTGTGCTCCCGAGCGCGAAGGAGCGCTGCAACTGCTTGCTCCCGCCCACGCCGAAGATGCCAACCCGAACATTCGGCACAATGCCGATGGCGGTGAAGCCTTCAGCTCCGCCCAAGAAGAGCGGTGCGGAGAACTCCCCCAGTGCCCAGCTCTGGGTCTTCTGGTTCAGCTCGTCGAGCGTGGGGAAGAGGAAGATGCCGGCAAAGCCGCCGCCGATGCCAAAGTAGGGAATGCTGGTCTCCTCCGGAGCTTGCGGAATCTCCAGTTGGCTCAAGTCCAGCTCATCCTGTTGGGCAGCAGCGGAGAGAAGGCTCAGCAGCGCAGCGCAGACACACACGGTGTGCTTCATCGGCATGCCCGAGGCGTTGGACAGACAGTTCAGTGCCGCAGCTACAAAAATACTACGGCGCGGCATCCAGCCTCTCACGGGGAAGATGGTGGGGAAGGGGGAAGGCTCACCTCGACGGTGGTGCCGCTGCCGGGTTGGGAGGAGATGGAGATGGCACCGCCGTGGAGCTCGACCAACCGCTTGACAATCGCCAATCCCAGCCCGGTGCCGCGTTCGCCGCCGGTGCCTGGCTTGACGGCAGCACTGAAGGGCTCGAACAGGTACGGGAGGAGTTCGGCAGGGATTCCAACTCCCGTGTCGCGCACGCGCACGATGATCGGGCGGGACAGCGTGGGGTCGGTGGTGACCTCCAGCTCGACGGTCCCCCCGTTGGGCGTGAACTTGATGGCGTTGGTCAACAGGTTGGTCAAGACGCGTTGGAGCTTGTAGCGGTCTGCTCGGATGGGAACGCTCTCCTCTGGAAGGCGTGGCACAAGCTGAATCTGCTTCTGGTAGGCGCTCAGGGTGAGCGCGTCGAGCACTTGCACAGCAAGCTCGCACAGGTCGAACTCCTCCAGCTCCAGCTCGAGCTTTTCCGCCGTGTGGGTGCGGAAGTAGGTCAGCAGGTCGCCGATGAGCTTGAGTTGGTAGTCGAGCAGCTCAGCAAGCTTCGTTGCATGGGTGCGCACCTGGTCGGCATCGGTAGACTCTGAAAGGATGAGCTGGCACAGACCCTGTGCCGCTGCCAATGGGGAGCGCAGGTCGTGCGAGATCGTTGCCAGCATGCGGTCGCGGGCAGCCATGAGCTGCTGCGCCTGCTCCAGAAGCTGCTGGAGCTGCTGCCGCTGCTGGTGGATTGGGCGCATGTCCTGGTAGAGCGCCAGAATCCCTTTCCGGCGCAGGGGCGTGCGCAGGACAATACCCATAATCCAGACCGGAATCCGCTCTCCGGAGCGGGAGCAACGGACGCTCTCCGTGCTAATCAGCTCCCCATGCAGTGCACGCTCGGTGAACTCCAGTCCTTGCGTGCGGAGCTCCTCCGGAACGATGAGCTCCCCGAGTGGGCGCCCAAGTGCTTCGGCTTCGGTGTACTCGAAGAGCCGGGTGAAGGCAGGGTTGATTGCCAGGACCCGGTCGGAGGCATCCACAATGGCAGCTGCCATCGGGAGATGCTCAAAGAGCAGGGAGAGGAAGGGCTCATGGTTGCGCCGTTTCCGCAGCAGCGGGAAAAGTGCTGCAGTGACGGTGGCGACATACATTGCGGCGCTGCACATCGGCAGCATCGTTGAGGTGTTCGCAGTTGTACTGTTTTGGGTGCGCGGCTGGTGCGGCAGGTCCAGCGATTCACGACCTCATGGAATTTGCAAGCGCTGTCCGACTTGGATCCGGTCACCCTCCAACCCATTCCGGGCGCGCAGCTCTTCAACGCTCACACCGAAGCGCTGGGCAATGGAGAAGAGCGTATCGCCAGCTTGGACGATGTAGACCTTGGATTTTGCCGAGGGCGCCTGAGTTGTACCCGTGCGGTAGATGCGCAGCGTTGTGCCTGCCAAGAGTTGATTCTTGCGGAAGCTGTGCGGGTTCCACTGGCGCAATTGCTGGACGGTCACGCCGTAGCGTTGGGCGATGGCGGTTGCGGACTCGCCCCGGCGCACGGTGTGGAACAGCACCGAGGGCTCGGGAGCAGAACCTTGGTAGATGCGCAGCCGCTGCCCGGCGCGGAGGTGGTCGCCGGAGAGCCCATTCCAGGCTTTCAGCTCGGTTACGCTGACGCCGTACCGCGTGGCGATTTCAAAGAGCGTCTCGCCTCTGCGAACCCTGTGGTAGCGGACAGTGCTGGCACCCGAGGAGACGGAATTCGCCACTGGAGTGGCGCTTGGAGCTGCAGACGGGGGATTCTCCGAAAGGGCTGCCAAAGCTTCCGGGGTGACGGGGATGCGCAGCCGCTGCCCGGCGCGTACGCGTCCGTTGGGCAGACGGTTGAGGCGGCGCAGCTCCTGCAGGGGGACCCCATAGCGGGCGGCGATGTCACTGAGGCTTTCGTGACGGCGTACCGTATGCACAAGCCAGGGCTGCTTCTCCTCCTGCGAAAGGGTCAACAGGCACTGTGCCAACTGGCTGGTGGTCCCTGGGGGGATTTTGAGCGGATAGGGGCGGATGTCCGGCGGCGTGGAGAGGGTGAGTAGCTCCGGATTGAGCTGGCGCAGGCTGTCGGTGCTGATGCCGATGCAGCGGGCAAGGGCGGAGAGGTTGATCGGCTCGGCAAGCTCGTAGAGCTCGTAGGCGTATTCAGGGTGGTAGGCAAGCTGGTTGGTCGGGAAGCCGTAGCGGTCGGGATTGAGAGCAATGAGGGTCGTGGCGATGTAGAGCGGCACGTAGTTGCGTGTTTCGCGCGGGAGGAGTTCGCGAATCTCCCAATACCCAAGCCGCGTGGCGGTGCTATCGGCGCGGCGGGCTTGCAGGAGGGCACGCTGGACGGCTTGGGCGCCACAGTTGTAGGCTGCCAGCGCAAGGTGCCAGTCCCCAAACTGCGTGTACAGATCGCGCAGATGGCGCATCGCTGCACGAGTGGATTTCTCCGGGTCGCGCCGCTCGTCTATCCATGGTGTCACGCGCAGTCCGTAGAGCTCGCCAGTGGAGCGGATGAACTGCCACAGCCCGACGGCGCCAGCCCAGGAGACGGCAAAGGGGTTGAGCCCACTTTCGATCATGGACAGGTAGATGAGCTCTTCGGGCATCTGCTCCTGGCGGGCAATTCGGCGCATCATGGGGAAGTAGCGCGTGCTGCGCTCCAGCCATGCGCGCATGAAGCGGTACCCGCGCGTGGTGAGGAACTCCAGTGCCCGTTCCACGTACTCGTTGAGCACCAGCGGGACGGTGGTTCGGGGCAGCTCCCGTGCCGTGGTGGGGAGCTCCAAAGGCTGTACGCGGTGCTGGGCATAGGAGCGCTCGACCATCTCCAGCAGCCGCTGCCGCATGAGGAAGAAGCTCGAACCCGGATCGCCCCGGTCCTCAGAGCGGACGTAGCTTTGGTAGTCTTCGATGACCGATTGCAGGAGGTCGAGAAACTCCTCCGAGCGGCTTGCTGTTGGGAGCTCCGCCACGGGCTGCAAAATATTCAGCGCTCGTTCGAATGCGAGCACGGCTCGGGCGGTGTCACCCCGTTCGATATAGTGGAGCGCTTGCAGGTAGGATGAGCGTGCCTGCTCAAGGGAACGCTGCAGGAGCGTATCCTGGGCTGGAGCCGAGGGTTCATCATCGAGTTCGGCGAACTCATCGGGGAAGCGCGTGGCGTGCTTCGGTTCGATCGTCACGGTCCATCGTTGCTGGGAGGGGGTGGCGCTGGCGCATCCCCAGCAGGCAATTCCCAGCCATAGCACAATGGCACCTTTGTGCATGGGGCAGCCCTCCCGTTCCCGTTGACCTAAGCCCACCGTACAAATATACAAGCTCCGTGCCAAGAGAGCTGCCGCTACAGGCATGGCGGGCAGTGTCTGCGCACAGCTTTGTAATTTTGCACTGCACATGCGGAAGTGGCGGAATTGGTAGACGCGCACGTTTGAGGGGCGTGTGGGGAAACCCGTGAGGGTTCGAGTCCCTCCTTCCGCACTCTCCCCGCAAGACTCCAGCGGGAAAGTCACAGCAGTGAGGGTGAGTTGAAACAGCAAGCGAATCGGGCGCCAGTAGTGGCACAGCACCGCTATCGGGTCAACGAGGAGATCACCGCACCAGAGGTGCGCGTGGTGGACACCCAAGGCAAGACCATCGGGATACTGCGGCGGCGTGAAGCTCTGGCGTTGGCACAGCAGCAGGGATTGGACCTGGTCGAGATCGCTCCGCAGGCAACGCCGCCGGTGTGCAAGCTGATGGACTACGGCAAGTTCCTCTACGAGCAGCAGAAGAAGGAGCGCCATCAGCGCCGCCAACAGCAGCAGCATCAGCTCAAGGAGATCCGCTTCAAGTCCAACACGGACACGCACGACTTTGCCTTCAAGGTCCGCCATGCGCGGCAGTTCCTGCTCGATGGGCACAAGGTCAAAGCAACGGTGCTCTTCCGCGGGCGGGAGATTCTCTATACGGAGCGGGGCGAGGAGCTGCTGCAGCGCTTCTGGCAAGCCGTCGAGGACCTTGCCAAGCTGGAGCAACCCGCCAAGCTCGAAGGGCGCATGATGACGCTGATTGTGGCGCCCGATCGGCTCAAAATCCAGAAGTTCGAAGCCGAACAGCGGAGCGACAGCAAGGTCTAACGCATCTTCCCGACGACGATGCCGAAGGTCAAAACGAATCGGTCTGCAGCCAAGCGCTTTCGTGTGACAGCAACGGGCAAGCTTCGCCGGCAGCGCGCCTATCGGAGCCATCTCCTGCTGGGGAAATCGCGCAAACGGAAGCGGCGCCTGCGCCGCCCGGCACTGGTCAGCAGCGCCGATCGGCGCCGGGTCGAGCGGATGCTTGCCCTCCGGTGATGTGAGCTCAGAGGTCAGCCAACCCCATGCGTGCACGGAATCGAGTTGCTTCGCGGGAACGGCGGAAGAAGATTTTGCGCCTTGCCAAAGGCTATTGGGGTGCGCGCAGCAAGCTGCTACGGCAAGCAAAGGACCACGTTGCCAAGGCGCTCCAGTATGCCTACCGTGACCGGCGCCAGCGCAAGCGGATGTTCCGCCGCCTTTGGATTGTCCGCATCAATGCGGCTGCCCGGCAGGAGGGCACGACCTATTCCCGCCTCATGCATGCCCTGCGCACCAAGCACATTGAGATCAACCGCAAGCTGCTGGCGGAATTTGCAATGAACCAGCCCGAGCTCTTCCGCGCCTTGGTGCGCCGGGCGCTGTCCTGATGCGGAGTGCTCGTGCCCGAGACGATGCAGGAGGAGCTGCAACAACTCCGAACCCAATTCGAGCGGGAGCTTGCGCAGATTGCTTCGCTCCAGGAACTGGAGCAGTTCCGGCAACGCCACTTGGTCCGGCGCGGCACGCTCGGGCAACTGCGTGAGCGCTTCCGCCAGCTTCCCGCAGAGCAGAAGCCCATCGTGGGGCGGCTGCTGCATGAGTTGGAGCAGTTCGTACAGCAGCGCTACCAGGCGCTACAGCGCTCCCTCCAAGAGCGCGCTGAAGAGCAGCTGCGCTTCGACCTGTGGTTGCCCGGACGGCGCTCCTTCCTCGGTGGGCGCCACCCCATCCAGCAGGTGCTCGATGAGATCGTTGCCATCTTCACCCGGCTGGGCTTCCAGGTTGCCGAGGGACCCGATATCGAGGACGACGAGCACAACTTCACCGCGCTCAACTTCCCGCCGGAGCATCCCGCCCGCGATATGCAGGACACCTTCTTCCTGACGCCCGACCGGCAATGGCTGCTGCGCACCCACACCTCGCCGGTGCAGATCCGGCTCATGCGCGCGCTGCGCCCGCCGATTCGGGCAATCGTGCCCGGTCGGGTCTACCGCAACGAGGAGATCACCCCACGCTCGCTGGCGGAGTTCCACCAAGTCGAAGGGCTGGTGGTTGACCGTTCGGTGAGCTTCACAGAGCTCAAAGGCGTCCTGGTCGCTTTTGCGCAGGCGTTCTACGGTCCTGGCACCGAGTACCGCTTCCGCCCCTCCTTCTTCCCCTTCACCGAGCCCAGCGCGGAGATGGATATCCGCTGCTTCCTGTGCCAGGGCACCGGCTGCCGAGTCTGCAAGGGCAATGGGTGGCTGGAGATCTGCGGCTGCGGGATGGTCCATCCAGCAGTGCTGCGCAACGGAGGGATTGACCCGGAGGAGTTTCTCGGCTACGCCTTTGGGATGGGCATCGAGCGGATTGCACTGCTGCGGTTGGGGCTGGACGATATCCGCTTGCTCTACCAGAACGACCTGCGCATCCTGCGGCAGTGCCGATGAGTGTGGTGCTGCGAGCGCAGCAGTTGTACAAGAGCTACTCCGTGCGCGCTCCGCAGGATACTCCTGTGCTGCGTGGGGTTTCGCTGGAGCTCGAACTTGGGGAGTTCGTTGCCTTGGTTGGACCCTCTGGGGCGGGCAAGAGTACGCTGTTGCATCTGCTGGGCATGCTCGATGTTGCCGATCGCGGCGAGATTGAGCTCTGGCTCGATGGGCAGTGCTACCGCTATGGGACACTGCGCGAGGCAGAGCGTGCCTATCTGCGGAATCGAGTGCTGGGGTTCGTCTTCCAAGCCTACCACCTCCTGCCGGAGCTGACAGCACTGGAGAACGTCATGCTGCCAGCGCTCATTGCGGGTGTGGGTTGGCGGCGGGCGCGGCAGCGTGCGTTGGAGCTGCTCGAACGCGTTGGGCTGGCACACCGTGCGCAGCATCGTCCAGCCGAACTCTCCGGTGGCGAACAGCAGCGCGTTGCCGTTGCCCGAGCCGTGATGAACTCCCCAAAGCTGCTGCTGGCAGATGAGCCAACGGGGAGCCTCGATACGCTCAATGCACAAGCGGTGCTGCAACTCCTACGGGAGCTGCGGCGCGAGTTCGGCTTGACACTCCTCCTGGCAACGCATAGCGAAGAGACCGCCGCCACCGCTGACCGAATCCTCTTCCTGCGCGACGGGGTTCTGAGCAACGCTAAACCTTGAGCCTTCGCAGACGTCTAAAGCCCTCTGTGGGATAGCCAGAGAGCCCAGCATGCGCAGATACCGCCGTTGGTTCGGAGTGCTTCTCTGCAGCACCGGAGTGGTTGTACACTGGGCGCAGGCGCAGCTCCTGGTGCGGGGACGTGTGCTCGATGCCCGCGAGCGAACTCCGCTCCCGGGGGCAACGGTTCAGCTCCTCTCTCTTCCGGATACGGCGCGGCGATGGGGCGCGGTGGCGAATCCGCGGGGTGAGTTCCAAATTGCCCTTCCGGAGCCGGGGCGCTACCGGTTGCGTATCAGCCTGGTGGGATACCGCACGCTGGAGCGCCCGCTACAGGTGCGCCAATCGCTCGATTTGGGTGAGCTGCTCATGGAGAGCTTGCCAATCCAGACGGGCGAGGTCACCGTCGAGGCAGTCCAGGAGCGCGCACAGATCAAGCAGGATACGGTCGAGTACGCCGCCTCTGCGTACAAGGTCAATCCCGATGCCACCGCCGAGGAGCTCGTGCGCAAGCTCCCGGGCGTGAGCGTCCAGCAGGGGCAATTGACCGCGCACGGGGAGACGGTGCGTCGCGTCCTGGTGGATGGACGCGAGTTCTTCGGGCAAGACCCAATGGCGGTGCTGCGGACCCTACCGGCAGAGATGGTGCAATCGGTGCAGATCTTCGACCGCGAGGGGGAACAGGCGCGGCTGACGGGCGTGCGCGATCCCTCCTCGGTGGAGAAGACCATCAACATCATCACCAACCCGGCGATGCGCACCGGGCGCTTCGGGCGGCTCTACGGCGGCTACGGCAGCAATTCACGCTACCAGAGCGGAGGCACGCTCAACTTCTTCCGCGATACGCTGCGCATGTCGTTGGTGGGGCTGAGCAACAACATCAACCAGCAGAACTTTGCCCTGGACGACATCCTCGGCGTTGTGAACTTCGCCGGTCAGGCATCCAGTGGAGGACCGCCGCCCATGGTGATGCGCATGCTCTTCCAGGGTGGGCGCTTCCCCGGACCTCCGGCGGGGATGCGGGGCAGGGGTGGACCGTTTGCACAGCTCCAGAACTTCTTCGTTCCCGAGCAATCGGGAATCAACACCACGCACGCCCTGGGGCTGATGTACTCCAACCGCTGGGGCAACTGGCTGGACCTGACGGCAAGCTACGTGTTCAACCAACTGCGCAATTCCGCAGAGACACAGTTGTGGCGGCAGTACTTCACCGTGGATAGCACCGGCGCCGCGCTCTACCGCGAGCAGAGCCAGAGCTCGGGCATCCTGAACACCCACCGGCTGAACCTGCGGGCGGAGTGGACTCCAGATTCAGCCATTACACTGCTGCTGACCCCACGGGTGGTCTTCCAGCCTTCGGAAAGCTCCCCGCAGCAGTGGGGATGGACACTGCAGAGCACAGGCGACACGCTCGCCAGCATCCGCAACCGCAGTGCAACGAAAGCGGAGCTGCTGCAGGGCTCAACACAGTTGCTGCTGGTCCGGCGGTTCGCTCCTGGGCGCTCCCTCTCGGCGGAGCTGGAGGCGGAACACCAACCCCAGCTCCAGCGCTCCACGCAGTGGGTAACGCGCGCGCTCGATGCGCACGACACACTCCCTGCAATGGGCAACTTTGGGCAGCGAACCAGTGTGGACGGGCGCACGACGACCTTCTCAGCGGAGCTGCGCTACTCCGAGCCGCTGGATAGCCTCCTGACGCTGCAACTGCTCTATCGCCCTGGCTGGGAGTGGGGCTACAGCAACCGCGAAGCCTGGCAGCTCGACTCCGCAGGCAGCGACCTGCTGCGCATAGGTACCTTGAGCTCGGCACTCCGCCGGAACCTTTTCCAGCAGCAGCTTGGAATCTCCTCACAGTACAGCTCCTCGCGGTTGCAATGGACAGCGCGCCTGGACTACCAATGGGGGCGCCTTTCGGCGCGGGAGCAGCTCGGCACTCCCTGGGAGGTGGAGCGCCGCTTCGGGTATCTCGTGCCCCTCCTGATGCTGCAGTACAACTTCTCGCGGATGCAGAATCTGCGTGCGGTCTACCGTCCTTTCGTGACCCTTCCGACGGCTACGCAGCTTCAGGCGGCGGTGGATAACTCAAACCCACTGGCGCTCAGTTCGGGGAATCCGGAGCTGCGTCCGGGCTATACCCACATGCTCTTTGCGCGCTATCACCAGGTTGAGTTGCCCAGCGGCAGCTTCCTCTTTGCCATGCTGCGCCTGATGTACGGGCAGCAGTACATCAGCACCGAGACCATCATCGCATCCCGGGATACAGTGCTGGGACCAGCTCTCCGGCTGCCTCCGGGGGCGCAGTACACTCGTCCGGTCAACCTCGACGGCTACTGGAGTGCTCGGACATTTTGGGTGCTGGGGATGCCGGCTCCGATATTGCGCAGCACGGTAACGTTCAATCTCACGCTCGACTACACCCGGACACCCGCGGTGGTTAACGGCGTGCGGATTGCTTCGCGGGCGCTTGCTCCGGCGCTCGGGCTGGGGCTGAGCAGCAACTGGAGCCAGGAGGTGGATTTCAACCTCTCGTACACGCTCAGCTACAACCGTGTGCGTTCCGATGCCGCAACGCTGGGCAATAGTGCCTACGTGCAGCACCAAGCCAATGCCAGCATCACCCTGCTGCCCTGGCAGCGGTGGGTTCTTGCAACGCAGCTTGGCTACACCAACTACAACGGGCTCGGGGGCGAGGCAGACCGCCCCATCCTCCTGTGGAATATGGCGCTGGGATACCGCTTCTTGGAGGGCAATGCAGCGGAGCTTCGGCTCGCCGTTACCGATCTCCTGGGGCAGAACACGGGGGTGAGCCGTTCGGTGAGCGGGCAGTACATCGAGGATAGCCTCACGCAGGTGCTGCGCCGCTACGTGATGCTGCAGTTCAGCTACCGACTGCGCAACTTCCAGCTCTAACGTTGCTTTTCCCATCCCTGGCGCTGCGGAGAGGGTACTGCCGCGGAGGCGGAGGCACCAGGAGGACAGTGTTTCGGGAAGTGATGTACATCAGCATCCGGACTGACTAAAGTCAGCCGGACTCGTTGTATATTTGCGCCGGCGAAGTTGCATAGGAGGGCAAAGCGATGGCACCGACGACCATTCTGCTCCTCTGGCTCATCATCGCCTTGTTGGTTGCTGCGGTGTACATCTACGTCTGGAGCACGACCAAGGGCTCGGGCGAGGCAGGTGCAACGGCTTCACTGACGCGCTTCCGTAAGCCCCTGTTCATCGCCATGGTGGTGGTGCTGGGGGCGACCTTTCTTCTCACGGTGCCCCGAGCGCCGTACCCAAAGGGGCAGATCCCCGATGCCGTTGTCTACATCACGGCGAAGCAGTTCGCCTTTGCCCAGTCCCTGCAGCCGGTGAGTACCGATGAGGAGTTTGGTAACGCCCTCGGCTACAGGGCAGAGGTGCCCGTGGAGCGCTGGGTGGAGTTCCGCGTAACCAGTCTGGACGTCAACCACGGGATGGCAATCTTCGATCCCGATGGCAAGCTGGTAGGGCAAACCCAGGCGATGCCGGGGTACGTCAACCGGCTCTTTGTGCGGCTGCGAAAGCCTGGCAGCTACACGATTCGGTGCCTGGAGTACTGCGGCACAGCGCACCATGTGATGCAAAGCGGCTTTGAAGCTGTTGCACAGAAGTTATCCTCACGGTAAGTCCCTCTTTGCAACGGAGGATACCATGGCAGAGCTCGCTCTCGGACGGCAGCATGCGATGGCGGAGAGCGCAGGAATGCGGCAATTTGCCTGGTTGTGGGGCGGATTGTTCTTGGTGCTCTTCCCGCTTCTGGGGTTGCTGGGGGTCTTCATGCGCATGTACCAGGCGGGCTGGCTACAGGAGTTGGTTCCGGACCCGCAATGGTTCTACGCTGCGATGACCTTGCATGGACTGGGATTGGTGGGGTTGATTTACGCAGCATCGTTTGTGGCGTTGCTGTGGGCGGTATCGCCGCATGTGCAACTGCAGACCCGGTGGCTGTGGATATCAACGGGCTTGACCGCTGTCGGCGTGGTGCTCTTGGTGGTGAACTTCTTCAACGGCTTTGCGCCGGGGTGGTACTTCCTCTACCCGCTGCCCTTTATGCCCTCGGGAGCGTGGTCCGGAACGGCAACGGATATCTTCCTTGCAGCGGTGGCGGTGCTGGGGGTGGCGTGGGTGATCTGGGAACTGGAGCTGCTGCGGGCGATCGCTGCACGCTACCGGCTCGGAGTTGCGCTTGGATGGCAGTATCTGCGCAAAGGAGAGCCGAGTCCGGAGATTCCACCCGTTGTACTGGTGGCAACGGTCTGTGCCATTGCGGGCATCGTCGCGCTGCTGGCTGCCGTGGTGATGCTGGTGTTGATGCTGGTGCATCGCTTCAGCGGTTCGATGGTGGACCCGCTCGTGGTCAAGAACCTCATCTTCTTCTTCGGGCACACGCTGGTAAATCTGGCGATGTACCACGGGATCGGTTTCCTGTATTCGACGCTGCCCAAGTATAGCGGGCAGCCCTGGAAGACGGGGATACCGCTGGTGGTTGCGTGGAACTTGGTGCTGCTGCTGGTGTTGACGGCGTACTTCCATCACCTCTACATGGACTTTGCACAGCCCAGGTGGGTCAACTTCGTGGGGCAGTTCGCCTCCTACGGTGTTTCGATTCCAGCGGCGGTGGTGACCCTGTTGGGGACGCTCTCGCAGGTGTATCGCCGTCCGGTGCGTTGGACTCTGGCATCGAGCCTGATGTTCTGGGGCACCATGGGCTGGGCAATTGGTGGCGTTGCGGCGGTGTTGGATTCCACGATTGCGTTCAACTTCCGCTTCCACAACACGCTCTGGGTGCCGGCGCACTTCCACACGTACTTGCTTGCCGGAATCGTGTTCATTACGTTGGGCTTTGTAGCGCACCTGGCGCAGGAGCTCTCGGGCAAGAGTGAAAGCGCGGGGACGCGGCGTACGATTCTGGCGCTGCTCCTCATCGGTGGCTACGGCTTTGTGCTGATGTTCTACTTGAGTGGTGCCAACGGTGTGCCACGCCGCTACGCTATATACCCGCCGGATGCGGAGCTTGGGGTTCAGTTGGCGCGAATCGCTACGTTCTTCGTCGCGCTGGTGGTCCTTGGAGTGCTGCTCTACCTGGTGACCGTAGGGAAGCAATGGGGCGCGGCATTGGCTGGGGCACAGGGCTCCTCTGCATCGGATTGACGATTGCAAGTGCCCAGGAGCGCCGGCATGCTGCCGGAGCCGATCCCCTCATGCCGCGGGAGGGGAGGGTGCTCTACCGGCTGCTGCCGGATGCCCGGCTGCAGAGCGCTGATGGAGCAGTGCAGACGCTCGCTGCGCTGTGGAGGGAGACACCGCTGCTGCTGGTCTTTGCCTTCTCGCGCTGTGCAGGCGTATGCTCGCCGCTGCTGCTCCAGCTCAAGGATGCTGCCGAGCGGGTGGGTGGCATCGGGACGGAATACCGCATCCTGGTGGTGAGCTTCGATTCTGCCGATACTCCAGAGCAGCTCGCGGCGTTTGCCCGCAGAAGTGGTGTGTGGCAACAGCGGGGATGGCTCTTTGCCACAGCCGAACCCGATTCCCTTGCCCCATTGCTGCAGACGGTGGGCTTCTGGTATTCCCCCGTTGCGGGGACCGACCAATACGACCATCCCGCAATGGTGCTTGGGGTGCGGAAGGGGCGAATCGTCCGGGTGCATGTGGGCGCACTCATCCGTACGATGGAGCTTCGGGCAATCCTGCGCGAGCTGCGGGGAGACCCTGTGCTGGCATACCCCTTGCCGACGGCGGAGATGCCGTTCCGCTGCTACGGCTACAACCCCGAAACGGGTGCGTTCACGCTCGAGTGGGGCATAGTGCTCCTGTTTGCTCCAACGCTGGTGGGGGCTGTGGCGGTCTGGTTGACCTTCGCTCGGCAGCGTCGGAGGGCGGAGCGATGTACGTAAAGCCAGACGAGCTGCTGCGTCAAGCGATCGAGTTGGGGGAGCGGAAAGCGCGGCTTTCCGTCCAGGATATTGGCATTCGTGCCTTCCTCTCGGCAGCGCTGTTGGGGTTTGCAACGGCATTGGCGGTCTACGCTGCGGAGTTGACGGGGATGCCGCTGGTTGGTGCATTGGTGTTCCCAGTAGGGTTTGTGATGCTGAGTCTGCTAGGATTGGAGCTGGTCACAGGCAACTTTGCCCTACTCCTGCTCCCCTTGTGGAGGCGGCGTATCCGGTTACCTGAGCTTGCGCGGAACTGGACGCTGGCGTATCTGGCGCACATCGCCGGTGGGCTGCTCTTGGCGTATCTGATTGCCGTCGCCTGGACGGCGGCGGGAACAACGGTTGAGCCCTGGGTACGGCGTTTGATTCGCATTGCCGAGCACAAGACACTGTTCTACGCTGAGCTCGGCGCGAAGGGCGTTTGGCTCGCCTTTGTTAAAGCCGTGCTGTGCAATTGGATGGTCACCCTTGCGGCATTCCTGGGGCTCTCAGCGCAGGACGTTGTGGGGAAGACCCTTGCCATGTGGATGCCGATCTTCACCTTCTTTGCACTGGGGTTTGAACACTCGGTGGTCAACCTCTTTCTCATTCCCGCCGCTATGCTGATGGGAGCCGACATCACCGTTGGGCAGTGGTGGCTGTGGAACCAGGTTCCCGTGACGCTGGGCAACATCGTCGGTGGGGCTCTCTTCACTGCTGGGATGCTCTACTGGACCTACGGGCGCGCCTGAGCGCGAGTGCTGCGGTCGGTGCGCAGGCGTGGCGGTGGGGCGCCATCCGCCGGTGGCATGGTATGCATCTGTTGGGGGCGGTGTTGTAAATTTGCAGCGCACCGATTGCATGGCAGGCGGTAGCGCAGAAGGGGCTTCGGTGTAGCAGACGGGCGGCAGAGGACGAGGAAGAGCAAGGTAGGCTGCACCTTCAGCACCATTGGCAGGAGGGACGCATGCGAGCACGACAACTTGTGCAAGGGTTCAAAGCGGAATTCGCAGAACCACTCCGCAAGGCGGATTACCTGCTGGCCGATACCCGTATTCCCTGGGTCTCACTCTACGACCACCTGGTGCTCACGGGCGGGATTGCCGCGGCATTTGCCGAAGAGCTCCTGCGGCGGGGAAGGGCAGCGGAGGGTGTTAGGATAACCGGTTTGAGAGAGCAACTATGAGTGTGTTATGCCTTGAAACAATCACCCCCTTGTTTCTCACGGGTGCCGATCCGCGGGGGGAGCCAGAACTGCGTGCTACTTCTATCCGGGGCGCACTCCGCTTCTGGCTCCGGGCCCTTCTGGGTGGGGTGATCGGAGACAAAGATCTGGACGCCCTCCGGAAGGCTGAGTCAGCCGTCTTCGGAAGCACTGATACTGGCGCCTCTCCCGTCGTGGTGCGGGTTGCTGGGAATGTGAAGCATGCTTCCTATCGCCCATTGCTCCATAATCCTCAGAAAACCTTTACTTTCAGCGGCATAAAACCGGGGGAAACCTTCTCCCTCGAAGTTGTCCCTCGGCGACCTTATGAGAGTGTAAGTCCCATAGTGATTCTCACCACTGCCATTTGGCTCTTACTGGGTGGGGTGGGGAAGCGCTCAAGGCGAGGCTTCGGCACCCTTCAGCTCCAAAACGAGGTGGCAAGCTTCCCGTTTACACCCAAGGTTTACAAAGATGCGAGTGAAGTTGAGACAACCCTGCGGCGTGTCATCGAGCAAGCCCAGGCTGAGGCCAGGAATCTCACGAGCGCACTGAAAGTCGCTTCAGGCACTCCCGGCACACCGCCTGCCTTTCCGATTTTGCACCCCGACCACACGAAGATCCTTTTGTGCAAATATCCGTTTGCAACCTGGGAAGAAGCCATGAAGACCTTCTGGGGGTTACTTCGGTCTAGCCAATATCGGAACGATCCTGTTTTCGGTTTCGCTGGTAGTGGTGGGCGACAAGCCTCTCCTTTGCACCTGCGCATCGTGAAGACTGACAAAGGGTATCACTTGCTGATGACCGCTTTCCGAAGCCGTTTCGCAGGTAGTTCGCCCAATTGGACAAAACTTCAGAATTTCCTGAATGATTGCGCTCAAAAATGGCAAGGGATTTGGATAATGGGAGAAAGCACCAAATGGTGACCCGGTGGACGCGTAAAATCGTCGCCTTTCTGCACGACCCGCCAGGGAAGGCACTGGTCCTGCGGTCGGTGCCTCATACATCCCACGAGCAGCTGGCCGAAGCTCTGCAGCGCATTGCTCTGGGGCGTCCGGCCACTGCCGACGAAAAGGACCGGGCGACGAAAGCGGACCATATCGCCTCGGCCGCCGACCGTGTGAATTTCCCTGCGGGAGCGACAGCTTACTGGGACCAGGTATCTCCCACCCTCACGCATCCTCTCGCAGCAGACGCACCACCGCAGCCTGTGCAAATACCTGCCCAAAATCTTCAGTCGCTGGACGAAGAGGTTCAGAAGGAAGCTGGTCAGAACATCATCCAGCCATGGGTGAATCAGTTGACCGGACAGCCTGACAAAGAGAAACGCCTGTACTTCCACATCTGGCGGCTTTTGTACGAGGAGCTGGCCCGGCAGACAAGCCTCAAGGGCTGGGTGCGTCTTCTGCCGGCGGATACCCGCCAGCCGGACCATCCCTTAGAACAGCACCTCTCTATTTCGGCGGCGATTGCAGACGCCCTGCCTAAGCCAGCATTTCTGGTTTTCTCTATCGGACCCGTGCAGGATTTCATTGCAGCGGCCCGGCGCACGCAGGACCTTTGGATGGGTAGCTGGATCCTCTCTTACCTCTCCTGGAAGGCGATGGAGCGGCTGGCGGACGAGTTCGGACCGGATGTGATCGTCTTCCCCTCGCTTCGTGGCCAGCCCTTGTGCGACTGGTGGCTGAACAAAACGTATGGGTTGCCCTGTCAACCTGTATCAACCGACCTCGGCCGCCCCACCTTCCCCAACCGCTTCCTGGCCCTTCTGCCCGCAGAGGAGGCTTCCCAAGCGGCCCAGAAATCAGAAGAAGCCATCCGGGAAGAATGGAAACGACTGGCGCAGCAAGTTTATAACGCCCTCACGAGCACGAGCATCCTGCCTGCCGATGAGCAAACGGCTGACATCTGGCGGAATCAGATTCAAGGCCTTCTGGAAATCTACTGGGTGGTCCTCCCCTGGCCGGGGGATGACCAGCCCCCCGGAACAGCTCAGGCAGAGGCGGGGAAAGAGCTTTACGAACGGCTTTGTCAGCCTCCGCAGGGTAAAGATTGGGAATTCCGACAAATCTATGAAGCTCTGACGCAGAAAGGGCAATACGACCCCAACTGGGGCACGGTGTGGAGCCTTCTCTATGACCTTGCAGACCGCGCGTTCAACGCCCGGAAAAACCTGCGGAACTTTGAACAGGCGGAGGAAACCGGCGACAAGTGCACCCAGTGCGGTCAGCGGGCGGCCTTGCGTTCGAAAGCTCTGGATGGCCGGGATTTCTGGGCTCAAGTTGCCAGGAACCTACAGGCGCAGAACCACTACGACATCCAACCCGACGGCAAAGAGCGCCTCTGCGCCGTCTGCGCGGTGAAGCGCTTCGTGCAGCGGGAGGTGCTGGAGCAGCAGCTGGGGCTTCAAGGTGGCTTCCCCTCCACGAGCGAGGTCGCCGCGGTGTCTTTCAAGAAGCGGGTTCTGGAGGCCTTGAAGGAAGGCAAGCAGGAAGTCCGGCAAGCCCTGGAGGACTTTCTTAAGATAGCTCCTTCCCGTCTGGAAACGGTCGCCCGGGGAGCCGTCCCCTATCTCGAAGAACGGAGGAAGAGCCTCCGTGGGCCGGAAGCCTCGCTGGCGGAAAGACTGTTGAAGATCGATGGGGAGTGGCTCCACATCGAGTCGTGGACCGAGGAGCGCCTAAAGGAAGCCGAGGTGACGGTGAGCAAAGGGGAGATCCAAGAAGCCACAAAAGCGCTTCGCAGGCTTTACGAGGCGGTAGGCGCAAAGCCCGCCAAGTATTACGCCCTCCTCTACATGGACGGCGACCACATGGGGCACTGGCTGAGCGGCACGCACAAAGAGCTGGCCACCTTCGGCGACATCCCGCATCCCGCAGTCCGGACAACATTGCAGAACGATCCCCACTGGCAGCCTCTTCTTCAAATGAAGCGCCTCATCACGCCGGCCGTGCATGCGGCCATTTCCCAAGCGTTAGGGCGCTTTGCTCTGAGGCTGGTACCCTATATTGTCGAAAAGCGTTACCCTGGACGCCTCATTTATGCCGGCGGGGACGACGTCTTAGCTCTGGTACCGCTGGAAGATGCGCTGGCGGTAGCCCGAGAACTGCGGGCTGCCTTCAGCGGGCACGTTCGGTTCGTAAACGGCAACCTGCAGGTCTGCCTCGGGGATTCCGTGACCGGCTATGTGGAATGGGACGATGAGATCTCCCTCACCATGGGACCGAAAGCTACGGCTTCCATTGGGATGGTTTTTGCGCATCACCTCCAGCCGCTGGACTTGGTCTTGCAGGCCGTGCGCCGGGCCGAGCAGGCCGCCAAGCGCCGCTACGACCGCAATGCCCTGGCCGTGGAAGTTCTCAAGCGCTCCGGCGAGACCGTGACGGTGGGCACGAAATGGAGCTATGACAAGACGTCCGATGTGGTAGGCCTGCTCATCGAGCTAGTCCGGCGGCTTGAGAAAGAACAAATCAGCGGCAAATGGCCCTATACGGTCGAGGCGGAAGTAGTGGCCCTGGAGGAGCTCCCCGCTGTAGCTCAACGCGCCGAGCTCAAGCGCCTGCTCAAGCGACAGGCAGGCCAGAAACTCCGCCAGGAGGAGAAGGAGGCTCAGGCAGAAGAGCTCTCCGGGAAACTGGCCATGTGGGCGGCGGAAGCCGGCTTTGAGGAGATGAGCTACTGGCTTCTGGTATGTAGTTTCATCGCCAGGGGAGGGGAGGTATGAGCTTTGGCCTGATGATACAACCGCATGATGTGCTGCTTTTCCGGGACGGGAAGCCCTTCTCGGCGGGCACCGATATCCGAGCTCGGAGCCTCTTTCCGCCGACGCCCTTCACCATCCAGGGCGCCATCCGGGCACGGATACTCTTTTCCAGCGGCACGAGCCCTGCGGACTACGTCCAGGGCACGACTCCGATAGCCCAGAATCTACACAACCTCATCGGTACTCCACAAGGAAGCTATGGACAGCTTCACTTGCGAGGACCCTTTTTAGCCAGGCAGGAGAACGGTCAGTGGGTGCGCTACTTTCCCTTGCCGGCCGATGTAGTGCGCCTGGGAGGCTCTTATAGGCTTGTGCAACCCCTCAAGGACCCACGCTGGCCGTCCAACCTGCCCGATGACCTTCAGATGCCATGGCTCCGCACGATGGAACACCCGGAAGAAGCACGAGGCTGGATTGGTGAGCAAGAGCTTGGGGATTACCTCCAGGGGAAGGCTCCGGGAAAAGTGCATGAAGAATCTGAGTTCGTCGAGCGGGAGTATCGCTTCGGTATTGCGATGGAGCGGAGCCAGCGCACCGCACGCGAGTCGTATCTCTATTTGGCGGAGTTCCTCCGACTGAAAGAGAATGTAGCTTTCTGGGTGGAAGTGGACGGCATCACCCCGGCGGATTTGGGAGGGGAAAGGGGCTTTCTTCAGCTGGGTGGGGAGGCTCGGGCGGCTTATTACGAGGTGCAGGAGTCGGGATTAGGTTCGCTTCTGAGCCCGCCCAATCCCTTGCCCCATCGCTTCAAGGTAGTGCTCCTAACGCCGGCGTGGTTTTCCGGCGGCTGGGTGCCTCAGAATCGAAACTGGAGTCCGTTCTTCAACGGTTCGGTCCGGCTCGTCTCTGCCATCATCCCTCGTTATCAGGCCATCGGCGGCGCGTATGTGGACGACCAGCGACGCCGGGCCGCCTTCCAAAAACCCATGCGTCGCTTCGTGCCGGCCGGCAGCGTGTATTTCTTCGAGCGCGAGGGCAACGCTTCCTGGGCCGGGAAGCCGTTCACGGAAACCCCTTCAGGAGAGGGAGACTACGGACAAATCGGGTTTGGCATCTGTGTCATCGGTGAGTGGAACTATGCAACTATGCATAAACAAGGAGGTTGCTATGTTTGACAAGGCAGCATTGCTTTTCCTCTACACGGAGACCCCGCTCCATGCGGGAAGCGGCACAAGCCTGGGCATTGTGGATCTTCCTATCCAGCGCGAGCGCACCACGGGCTATCCCATGATCCAGGCTTCCGGACTCAAAGGATGCCTGCGGGATGTGACGACAGACCACAAAAATTGGTGTCAGGACAACAATTGTCCGCTATACCCCCATGCCGACTGGGATAGAAAAGTGGAAATCGTTTTTGGGCCCGCCGATACGCAACGCGCCTCTGAGCATGCCGGCGCCCTTTCCGTCGGCGATGCCCGGATTCTGCTCTTTCCCGTGCGGTCCCTCATAGGGGTTTTTGCCTGGGTCACCTGCCCGAATGTCCTGGCTCGCTTCAAGCGGGAAGCGGAGATGACAGGACTTTCGATGAGCTGGAATCTCATCGGACCGAAGGACGACGGGACCGCCCTTGTCGCGGACGGGAGCATCCTGATCGCCAACGGAAAGGTGGTCCTGGAGGAGTTTGCCTTTACGGCGCAGACGGACAGTGGGGTGAGGGCGATTGCCCAGTGGCTCAAAGACAACGCTTTGCCCGTAGGGAAGGAATATGCCTACTGGCGAGACACGCTGGAAAAACGCCTCGTCATCCTGCCCGAAAATGCCTTTCGGGACTTCGTCCAGCTCTCTACGGAAGTCATTGCCCGGGTGCGGATTGATGATGAGAAGAAAACCGTAGAACCAGGTGCCCTCTGGACCGAAGAGCACCTACCCTCGGAGACGCTTCTCTACGCGACGCTCTTTGCCAGCAAGCCCCGCGTTCAGAACCCGCCGTCCGACCTGCAGGATGCGGCAGCCGTCCTGAACTTTGTCAAAAACGCCGTAGACGGCAAGCGCCTCCAGCTCGGCGGCGACGCCACCGTGGGACGGGGGATCGTCAAGGCGCGAGTGGAACCGCAAGCTCAGGCTCAGGGAGCCAGTACAACCCAACCGGGAGGTCAGCCATGAGCGCAAAGTCTCTCCAAAGGATGCTGGAACAGGAGCGAGCCCAGCAGGCATGGGCGTGCGTGCAGGAGGTGACAAACAAACCTCAGGAGTTCAAGAAGAAGTACGGTTCCCTGGCCCGCAAGGTCCCGATGCTGGTCCTCACGAACGGTCTCGGCCAGACATTGGGGTTTCTTTTAGCCAAAGCGAAGCGGCATGAGCCAGAACAAAAACGAAGTGTAGAAGCAAAAGCTCACGACCTTCTTTTTATCCATCTCTCAAACTGGGTCCTAAGCCAGGTAGCCTCGAGCACAACTGCCAGTAATGGGGATCTGCTCCAGTGGGTGCTTCAGAACGACAGCGCCGCCTACCGCCGGGCGACTACGGAAGCCCTGGCTTTCCTGACATGGCTCAAGCGCTTTGCCGAAGCCGAACTGCCCACGGAGGAGGTATGAACCATGTCTCGCCCTCCTCAACGGCAGCGCCCTTCACAAGAAAGACTGGAAACGTATCCCCTCCCAGAGGATACGCGAGACATACTGGAAAAAGTCACGGGAGAACCTCAGAACTATGGCTTGAGGATAGATCGACTCCTGCTCTGCAACAAGGAAACCTGGGAGCCCACAAAACGCTCCAAGGAAAGGTTTATCCCTTCAAAGAATGGGAAAAAGGTGCTCACCTTCACAGATGATGTTGCGTCTATTTTGCGTGCCTGCAAAGCGCGGCTGGAGGCGATATTGGGCGCCTACCGGAACGCGGGATGGGAAGTAAGGCCTGTAACGCTCCGCGCCGCCAGCCGCGTCGTCGTGGGCCTGGGTGCCGAGAGCGTCCTGGAGACCAGCATCCGCTTGCACCGACTTTATGGGTTCCCAATTATCCCGGGGAGCGCCCTTAAGGGCCTAGCCCGAGCGTATGCGCTCTGGGAAATAGCTACAAAGCTGGGAATACCCCCCCTCTCTTACAAGGAGCTGGCAGAAAGGGAGCAGAGCAAAAAACAGACTCCGTTACAAAAATTGGAGAAATGCATTGAGGAAGTAGAAACCGAAAAACCTAAGCGGCAACAGCTCCTCGAGGAACTGCAGACAGACCCGGCCCTTCCTACAGAAGCTCGTATTCGGCAGCTTGATATTGAGGCCTTTGACCGTGAAGTGGACCCTCTACGGTGTATATTTGGCGTAGCTGGGCAAGCTGGCAAAGTCATCTTTTTCGATGCCATCCCTGCGAATCCCGCTAACCTGCAGCTGGAACTGGATGTGATGAACCCCCATTATGCGCCTTACTATCAGGGAACCCAGCCGCCAGCGGACTATCACAATCCTGTACCAGTGTTTTTCCTCACGATTGGGCCAGGAAGCGAGTTTCTCTTTGCCGTGGCTTCTCGTGAGGCGCGCCTGGCGGAAAAGGCCCGGGATTGGCTCAAAGAAGCCCTTACAAAAATGGGTATAGGAGCAAAGACCGTGGCTGGCTATGGTTTCTGGACGGGATATTAAATGAAGGAGGCCGTATGCGCACCATTCTTGTTACCGTAGGCACCTCGCTTCTCATGAACGCTCGGCGGGACCTGAGGAAGCAGGATCCGAACATCCAGGAGATCGCCGACTACCTTCGCCATACCCCTCCAGAAAAGGCGAGCGCAGAAACGAATTCCCTTTCCCGGATTCTACAAGAAGGAGATAAAATTATCTTTCTCCATTCCGAAACACATGAAGGGAAGTTTTGCGCTGAAGCACTGAAGCAGCGTTACCAGGACCAGGGATACTTGGCAGAAGTCTGTGAGATTCCTGACCTCACCTATGCGGAAAGCCGATTCAAAATGCGAGGCCTGCGATCACTTGTCGCCACCTTGATCGAGCGCATTCGACGGGAGCGGCAAGCCCAGCGCGAGGTCCTCATTAACGCTACAGGCGGCTTTAAGGCCGAAATCGCTTACGCCACCGTAGTGGGCCTGTTGTTTGATGTCCCCGTTTACTACATTCACGAAGCCTTCCGGGACATTATCCAGATGCCTCCCACCCCGATTGGCTGGGATTACTCTCTGATGGCGGAGTACGAAGAGTTTTTTGAATGGCTGAATGAGGACCTGCGCCGGACTGCTGATGTAGAGAAACGATTGCGAGGGCTGCCCAGATCCGAAGAGATACATCTCCTTCTGGTCGAAGAGGAGAACTTCACCTTTCTCTCGCCTACAGGGGAAGCCTTCTATGAAGCCTATAAGACACGTCTGGAGCAGGCTCAGCAAACTCCCTTGTGGCTTTCCGAGGTTGCCTGGCGGACCTATGAGAAGGCAGCGCCGGATGTAAAAGCCCTTTTCAATCGAGCCTTGCGTAAGTTACGGATGAAAGAACTCCGCATTAGTGGATCGGATCGAGTGCAGAATTCCGATTGCTTAGTCTTTCCAAAGGGACATCGCGATGAGCGTGTGTTCTACTTTGAAGAGAATGGCAAGATATATGTCTGCGAGCTGACCCGCCACAGTGACAAATCATACGAAAGAGCTATGCAGGCTGGTGTGTATCGGAATCGTTATAAGGAGTGGAGACCGTATTTCTGATCACACCTCTCGATTGTGTTGGCTCGTCACCACCGCCACCACCCCGGGCCAGCTGGAGGCGGCTCGCCGGTGTGTGGAACGCTACATCCGTCGCTGGAAGGGATAGGCCATGGGAGTCTACCACCTGATGGGCCTGGGGCGTTCCCCGGGCACGGTGATCGGGCCGCTGACCTACCTGGCCCACCGCTACTCGCGATGGGAACCCGAGGATCAGGCCTTCTTCGCCGGATCCGGCGAGGCCGCCCTGCGCCAGACGGGTCAGAGCGCAGGAGATGTGCAGGCCCTCGTGCTCTTCACCACCCGCGAGATCCTCCAAGGCGACCTCCCCTCCTTCGATTACATCGAGAACCCGCCCGGCCGCGTCGCGCATGGACCGCTGCAGAAAGGCGGGCCGATGAAAGAGGTGCTGCGCGCGCACCTGCGCCGGGAGTGGCCGGCCATCGCCGGCGGGCGCCGGGAGGGCGTGGTGTTCTGGTGCGAGGTGGACCGCCGGGATATCCGCACGACCTATACGCGCGTCGCCCGCGTGGTGG
>Ga0079997_104793_pt1 | contig 63052 bp, 60 predicted proteins | sample PerSpoCPS_CMetaG_FD_69200 | JGI IMG/M metagenome (GOLD analysis project Ga0079997, IMG submission 69200) | Archaeal communities from Yellowstone National Park, Wyoming, USA - Perpetual Spouter C (PS_C) MetaG (SPADES assembly) (version 2) | ecosystem: Environmental > Aquatic > Thermal springs >... | reverse complement strand
CCTTCCGATCTCCTGCATCCTGCATACCCGGTGTGCGGGTTTTTCGAAGGCAGGTGCCAGGTACCGGGTACCCGGTATCGGGTACCGGCTATCTGGCACCTGGGACCTGGTACCCGGCACCGGAGCCGGTCTGACGCCGAGGGCCAGATACCGAGCACCGAAGACCGAGCCCAGCTACCGGGTTTGCATCTTGCATCCCGGATCCATTCCCCGGTGTCCCGCACCCGGATCATCGCCCTATGGCCATACGGCCGTATTGCCGTACTGCCCTATTGCCTTACTGCCCTACTGCCCAATTGCCTTCTTCCCGGACCCGACACGGAGACCCCTACCCCGGTGACCGCAGGGGGAGCTCCGACACACGGGTCTCTGCCGCCTTGGACGGCGTCGTCTCGGCCAGCCGTCGCTCGAAGACCCACTGGTCCAGGACGTAGGACCCAAAGTCCCAAAGCTCCGTTCGATACCGGCGGTTTTTTTGCACAAAGACGTTGTAGCCGATGAGGGCCGGGATAGCCGCCGCCAGACCCATCGCCGTAGCGACCAGAGCCTCGGCAATTCCGGGAGCGACGACCGACAGGTCGGCCGTCTGGTACCGGCCGATAGACTCAAAGGCCGCGATGATGCCCAGCACGGTCCCAAAAAGTCCGATGAAAGGCGCGACGCCAGCGGTCGTCGCCAGAAAGCCCAGTTGCCGCTCCAGTTCCTCCAGGACCTCGTTGGTCGTCCGCTCGACGGCCGGTTCCAGCTCCCGCCGCCAGTCGATCGGGCGGTCCGGGATCGCCTGGTCCCAGGCGCGCCGCTGTTGAAACAGTTGGGCGAAGACCCGGGCATACCCGCTGGCCCGGGTGTGATAGGCCTCGCGGTAAAGGGTTTCCGCGTCCTTCGTCCGATGAAACAGCCGGATGAATCGGTCGTCCAGGCGGTTCAGCCGCCACCATACAAAGGCTTTCCCCAGGATGATGGCCCACGAGACCAGGGAGAAGACGAGCAGGACCAGGAGGACGCCCTTCGAGACCCAGGAGGCCCGAAGTAGAATGGCCCACAGGTCGATCCCGGTCCCCGGCGGGGGCTGGACGGCTTGGGACATAAGGAGCATCCCGCCCATCATGAGGACGACTCCGCCGGTAAGAGCCGCCGGGCCTCGGCCGTCAGGGGCGACCCGCCGTACTTTTGGATCAACTGTTCGAGGGTCTGTCGGGCGGCGTCCCTTTGACCCTGCGCCAGAAGCCACTGAGCGCGCAGGTAGAGGATGTAATCGTCATGGACGGCTCGGGGTTTCTGTTGTTCCAGCCGCCGGAGTTCTTCGAGGGCCTCCCCGTAGCGATTCAGGCCGGCCAAGCTCTGGGCATAGCCCAGGCGGGCCAGGGAACCGATGGGCTCGGGCGCCCCTCGGATAGCCTCGAACCGCTGTCGGGCCTCGGCCATGCGGTCCGTCTGGAGATAGAGACTGGCCAGGTAATACGTCCCGTACGTCTGCAGATGGGGGTCCCGGAATTCCCGCAAGAGCCGCTCAAGGTCCCGGATGGCGGCTTCCAGCCGGGCTTGGTACACCTTTGGGTCGGCCGGCGGATCGTTCAAGAGTTCCTGGGCCGTCTGGATCGCTCGGTCGAACATCGGACGGGCTTGACGTTCGACCCGCTGATTCCAGACGACCCAGGCGAAGACAGCGCCGATGGCCAGGGCCAGGGTCATCCACCACCATCCCGGATGGGTCTGCCATCCCGTAAGGATTAGACGCAGAAGCCGAAAGGTCGGTTCTTCGTAATGCTGGATCTGCTTGCGTGTCAGACGTTTCCGCCCCATCGGGTTCTCCCTGGGCCGGTTCGACGGTCCGGCCTGAAAGCATCGACCGCTCCATCAGTATATCCCATCCCTCCGGACAGACGTCAAGCTTTGAGAGGGCATCGAACGGCCGGCACCCATCAAGTCCGGTTCCGGCATGTGGTGATACCCAGCATGGCCCACAGGGGACAGAACCGGACGAGGCCCGTTCCAATCGGCACCAGGGCGATCCCGCCCACGACCCAACGGGCCGTCCCGTCGAGGGCCAGGAAGGCCAACAGGAGGAGCCCGAGGCCGATGAGCAGGCGGATCGCTCGGTCCACGCCGCCGACGTTGCACGTCATGGCTGACCTCCCCGATTTCCGAGATTTTTCCTGAATTTAGAGGTCTCGGGTCGAGCCGGAGTTACAATACAAAACGGAGGGGCGGTTCGGGACGGCCCATGACCTCTACCGCCTCCCACCGACTCAGAAGGAGGCAAAGGCGATCCGTACAAGGTAGGCAAACCGATTCGGCAGGACGCCCATCTGGAGGGTAAAGAACAGGCACAGGGCGACCGCCAGGGCGAAGCCGGCCACGGGGACGACCGGTGCCGTCGGCTCCTGCTTCCAGGACCGCCGCACGTCGGCCGTCGGGGGCTCGAACATCGTCCACACGACCCGGAAGTAGTAGTAGGCGGCGATCAAACTGGTGACGACGCCGACGACGACCAGGCCGGGCCATCCCGCCTGGAAAGCCGCTCGGAAGACCCCCAGCTTGGCCACGAATCCGGCCGTCGGGGGGATCCCCGCCAGGGCCAGGAGAAAGAGCGTCAGGCTGAGGGCCCAGCCGGGGTGACGATACCCGAGGCTCCGGTATCGTTCCAACGTCGGCTCGATGTCCCAGGCCTCCAAGGCCGCCACGACCAGGAAGGCCCCCATGTTCATGAACAGGTAGGCCAGCAGGTACAGCAGGACCGACTCCCGGGCGGCGTCTCCGGCCGCCGTCAGACCGATCAAGATATAGCCGGCATGGGCGATACTCGAGTAGGCCAGGAGCCGCTTGACGTTCGTCTGTCGCAGGGCCAGGACGTTGCCGACGACCATCGTCAGGACCGCTACGCCGGCCAGGCCCCAGCCCCAGACGTCGGGCGTCCGGCGGAAGACCTGAACCATGTCGCCGAATAACCGGAGCATGGCCCCGAAGGCCGCCGCTTTGACGGCCGCTGACATGTAAGCGACCGTCGGGGTCGGGGCCCCCTGATAGACGTCGGGCGTCCACATGTGAAAGGGGACGGCCGAGGCTTCAAAGGCGAGGCCGGCCAACATGAGAGCCAAGCCCAGATAGGCCAGCCACCCCCGGGGACTTCCCCGTAAGTCCGGAAGTCGAGCCGCCAGGTCGACCAGGGACGTCGACCCAACGGCTCCATACATCAGGGCGATGCCATACGCAAAGACGGCCGCCGCGAAAGCCCCCAGCAGGAAGTACTTAAGGGCACTCTCCAGGGCCGGCTCGGTGGGATTCTCATAGGCGATGAGGACGTACAGGCTCAGGGAGAGCAGTTCCAACCCGATGAAGATGACCAGTACGTCGGAAGTCCCGGACATCATCCCCATGCCGACCAACGTGATCAGCAGGAGCACCATCCAGGAGCCGCTTCGCTCGGGGCGTGCCTCCCAGACGGGCCCCAGGGCGATGATGACGACGGCCGCCGCCACGACGTACATGATGAGGGTCAAGAGCGTCACGTTGTCCAAGACAAGGCGATTCCCAAAGGCCACAAACCGCTGGTTGAAGAGGAAGCGAAACGTGACAAAGACGAGGCCGATCAGGCAGAGGACGACCCCATAGTACAGCCACCGAAGCCACTCGGGCCGCCAGGCCTCGACGACCATGAGGACGACGGCTAAGCCGATGAAGAGGCCCGCCGGTAAGAGGGCCCACCCTTGCGTCTGGGTCCACCAAGTCATCCAGGTCTGCATGGGGTCTCCCTACGGTCGGAGGATCGACTGGACGGCCGTCTGGGTGCGCTCCAAGAAGGGTGTCGCCCATAGACCGATCCAGACGGCCAGGACCAGGAGGGGTACCATGGCGGCCCACTCGGAGGGACGCATGTCCGCCAGCCGGCGGTTCTCTTCCCGCGTCACGGGACCGTGCATGACCCGCTGGTACATCCTCAGCATGTAGACGGCGCTCCAGATGACGCCCGTCACGGCCAGGGCCGTCGCCACGGGATATCGCCGGAAGGCGCCCCAAAAGATCAAGAACTCCCCGACGAAGCCGTTTAGGAAGGGTAGCCCGATGGACGACAGGAGGATGACCAGAAACACGGCCGCATACCGCGGGAGGACGGAGGCCAGGCCTCCGTAGGCATCCATCTCCCGGGTGTGACGCCGCTCGTAGAGCAGTCCGACCAAGACGAAAAGCCCCCCCGTGCTGATTCCGTGATTGACCATCTGAAGGATGGCTCCCTGAGCGGCCGTCGGCTGAAGCGCAAAGATCCCCACTACGATGAGGCCCAGGTGACTGATGCTTGAGTACGCCACCAGCCGCTTCATGTCCGTCTGGGCCAGGGCCGCCCAGGCCCCATAAATGACTCCTACGACGCCCAAGGCGACCATCACCCCCTGAAATCGGGTCACGGCTTGGGGAAACAGGGGCACGCAAAACCGGAGGAGGCCATAAGTCCCCATCTTGAGGAGGACGCCGGCCAGGAGAACGCTCCCCGGCGTCGGAGCCTCTACATGGGCCGCTGGAAGCCACATATGGAGCGGTACCATCGGGACCTTCACGGCAAAGGCAAGGGCAAAGGCCAGAAACAGGAGGGCTTCCTCCCGCGGCGTCAGGGGGTGCGCCGTCTGTAAAGCCTGTAAGACGTCCCCGTACAAAAGCGATTGGCCGCCGGTCCGGACATACAGGTAGACGATCCCGGCCAGCATGAAGAGCGAACCCGCAAAGGTGTACAACAAGAACTTGAAAGCCGCATAGACCCGCTGGGGCCCGCCCCACACGAAGATGATGAAGAACATTGGGACCAACACGAGCTCCCAGAAGACGTAAAACATCAGGAGATCGGTCGCCAGGAACACGCCCAGGAGGGCCGTCTCCAGAAAGAGGAGAGCCCCGTAAAAACCGGGGATGTGCTCACGGACCTCATGCCAGGCCGATAACACGGCGACGGGGACCAAAAGCGCCGTCAGGCCCACGAGTAGCACGTTGAGGCCGTCCACGCCGAGGGCATACGAGATGCCCCACTCGGGAATCCAGCGGACCCGCTCCTCAAATTGAAGGCCCGAGTAGCCGGTGTGGAAGAAGATCACGACGGGAAGCACCATCAGAAAGGTCGTCCCGGAAAAGAACAGAGCCGCCTGGCGGTAAAGGTCCAAAGGCCAGGCTCGACCCCGGATGGTCTCCAGCCACCGGAGCAGGCCGATGACGAGAGCGCCCAACGTCGGCCACCAAAGGATCGTGCTCAAGACCGGCCACGTCTGCATGTCCGTCTCCCATTCAGCCCCGACTCAGGCGTTCGGTCCGAGAAGATGCCCCATCGACCGGTCAAGGACCTTCCACCATTCCCGCCCTGGGACATCCCATCAGGAAGCTCGGAATAGGAAGTGTAAAAGCAGGCTGATGATCGTCGCTAACGTCGCAAATTGAAAGCCGACTATCCATATGAAATAGCGAACCATTCGCTGGTCCAAGTCCCGAACCTTTTGCTCTAAGCTTTGAAACCGATCGGACCAACGTTGATCGAGGGTCCGAATCTGAGCAGACAGCTCTTCCCGGTACTGGTCCACCTTCTGGTCGACGGCCCGAATCTCCGCCACCAGTTCCTCCCGAAATCGGTCTACTTTTTGGTCGACAGCCCGAATCTCCGCCGTTAATTTCTGGTCCAGGGCCTGAATCTGGGCGGACAGTTTCCGGTCCAATTCTTGAATCTGGCCCTCCAGCTCTTCCCGGTATCGGTCCACCTTCTGGTCGACGGCCCGAATCTCTGCCACCAGCTCTTCCCGGTATCGGTCCACCTTCTGGTCGACGGCCCGAATCTCTGCCACCAGCTCTTCCCGGTACCGGTCTACCTTCTGGTCGATGGCCCGAATCTGAGCAGACAGCTCTTCCCGGTACCGATCCACCTTCTGGTCGACGGCCCGAATCTCCGCCACCAGCTCTTCCCGGTACCGGTCTACCTTCTGGTCGATGGCCCGAATCTGAGCAGACAGCTCTTCCCGGTATCGGTCTACCTTCTGGTCGACGGCCCGAATCTCTGCCACCAGCTCTTCCCGGTACCGATCCACCTTCTGGTCGACGGCCCGGATCTCCGCCACCAGCTCTTCCCGGTATCGGTCTACCTTCTGGTCTAAATGGAATACCATCTCCCGCAGTTCTGCACCCAGGCGGGACTGTTCTTCGACCCGCCCCTCCAGGTAAGCGACCCGCTCCTCTAAGGTGGTCACCATGATCTACCTCCGTAAGGCCGTTTCGAGGGTTGGGAAGGAGTCCCGCACCCTGACCGTCACTGCATGGCCCTGGGCCCCATCGCCCACCGCCGCTTTTACTTCCCCCGGATCCCATATAAATAGATTAACAGGATTAAAATACCCAACAGCATCCCATAAGCATAGACTTTTAAGTTGCCCGTCTGGATACGGGTCGCCTGCCGGGCCATCCCTCCCAGGAGCCGAGCGCTCCCGTCCAGCAACCCATCGATGACCCGCATGTCCAGTAGGCCGAACACGACCCGCTCGGACAGCCACAGCAGGGGTCGACTCCCCAGGCATTCGTAAAGCTCGTTCCAGCCCAACTGACGCCGCAGGACGTCCTGTAGCCGGGTCCAGCGGTTTAGACGAGCTTGCCAGCGGTCCCACGCCGTAAGGTATACCCAGTATGCCAGACCGCCCCCGACGGCGGCGACCGTCAGACTCGCTACTACCAGGAGGACCTCCGTCCCCAGGCTCACGGCATGGGGACGGTACCAGTCATGCAGAAACCGGTCCAGGAGGCTTGCGCCCGGTAGTCCCAACAGCCCGCCGAGGACGCTCCCGCCAGCCAGGACGTACAGGGGCCACCGCATGTCCGGTGGCGCCTCATGGGGATGGCCCGGCGGCATTCGGTCTTGACGAAACGGGACGACCCAGAGGCGGACCGCATAGAAGGCCGTTACCCCGGCCGTCACCCATGCCAGACCCCACACGAGGGGACGGGATGCCCAAGCCGCCGTGAGGATGGCCTCTTTGCTGAAGAAGGCTGCCAGGGGTGGAAGACCTGCCAGCGTCAGCGTTCCGATAAGAAACAGGCGCTCGGTCACCGGAAGCGCCGTCCGCAGGCGGCCCAGCCGCCATACGTCCTGCTCGTCACCCGTGGCATGCATGACGTTGCCCGTCGCCAAAAACAGGAGGGCCTTAAAGAAGGCGTGGGTCACCAGGTGAAAGATGGCCGCCACGTAAGCGCCCAGACCGGCCCCCACGAACATGTAGCCGATCTGACTGATCGTCGAGAAGGCCAGGACTTTCTTCATCTCCGTCTGGGCCACGGCGACGACGGCCGCATACAGGGCCGTCGCCAGTCCGACGGCCACGACGACGGCCTGAACCGCCGGGGCGTGGTCATACAGAAAGTGCAGACGCACGACCATGTACACGCCGGCCGTCACCATCGTGGCCGCATGGATCAAGGCGCTGACCGGCGTCGGACCCTCCATCGCATCCGGAAGCCAGACGTATAACGGGATCTGGGCCGACTTGCCCGTCGCCCCGATAAACAGCGCCAGGGCCGCTCCCGTCACGAGACCCGCCGGAGGCGTCCCCGCCGCCCACGTCTGGAGACCCTCCCAGTCGATGACTCCCGCCGAGGCGGCCAGGAGAAAGATCCCGACCAGGAAGCCTGCGTCACCGATCCGATTGACGACGAAGGCCTTCCGGCCCGCCGTGGCCGCCGCCGGCCGTTCCATCCAGTGGGCGATCAGAAGGTAGGAACAGAGGCCGACGCCCTCCCAGCCGACAAACATTAGGGCCAGATGGTCGGCCATCACGAGCAGGAGCATCATGAAGACAAACAGGTTCAGATAAATGAAGTACCGACGGTATCCGGCGTCGCCCCGCATGTACCCCATGGAGTAAGCGTGGATGAGGGCACTCACGCCCGCGACCGTCAGGAGCATGACGAGGGTGAGGGCGTCCACATGGATCCGCAGGGGCCACCTAAAGTCCGTCGTGGCCATCCAGGGCCATAGCTCCGCATGCCAGACGCCGCCCCCCGCCCGGAGGTACATCCCCAGGAGGACCAGGCCACAGAGGAACGAGAGGGTCGGTCCGGCCACGGCAGTCCTGCCGATCCAGCGCTCGTCCCACCGCCGGGCGCCTACGAGCCCCGCTACAAAGTTCACCAGCAGGCTCGCCAGGGGCGCGCCCCACGACGTAAGGATGAGGACCTCTCGAATCGCCATGCTTGGCTCCCGTAGAGACGGGGGCATGATCGATGCAGGGGTAGCGTTCAAGTCGTTATGGGCGCAGTGGGCAGGAGTCGAGCCGTGAGGCAATCGGGCGATCAGGCAGTACGGCTATCGGTGCTCGGTATCCGGCTTCCGGCCATGGAAAATACGACCTTCCCGCGCCCCTCACCCCTCGTCGAACCCGGTACCAGGTATCGGGTCCCAGGTGTCAGGTACCGGATACCGGGCACCTGGAACCGGATATCTGGTACCGGATGCGGTCCGACGCCGAGGACCGAACACCGAGCCCAGCTACTGGAAAACGCGCACCCCGGGTATGCATCCTGCATCTTGCATCCTGTATCCCGCATCTCACCTCCAGGGCGGGACTCATCGACCCTCTCCCAATCGCGTGAAGGCCTCCGTGTCCAAAGTCCGGAGATGCCGGAAAATCATGACCAACAGGGCCAGTCCGACGGCCGCCTCGGAGGCGGCCAGGACGATGACCATCGAGGCGATGACCTGCCCGTCGACCGAGCCGTGATAACGGGAAAAGGCCGCCAGTGTCAGGTTCACGCCGTTCAGCATGAGCTCGATACACATAAAGAGGACGATCAGATTCCGTCGTACGAGGAACCCGACGGCTCCGATGCCGAACAGCAGGGCACCGACCGTGACGTAAGCCAGAAGCCACCCAAGACTCACGGAACCCGTCTCCCTCGGGTCAGGTACACGGCCGCCACCAGGGCGATCAGGAAAAACAGGGACGTCAGCTCCAGGGGCAGGGCGAATCGCTCAAAGAGGGCCTCCGCAAAGGCGCGCACGTCGCCGGCCACGACAGGGGTCGCCGCCGGCGACGTACCCCGCAGGGCACGTCCGATTTCCATGACGATCAGGCCCAGGGCCACGACCGTCGGGACTGCCCCAGCGAGGAGATAACGCCGGCGAAGGCGCCGCTCTGCCTCCGTGTAAACGCCCAGAAAGCCCACGACGAAGAGGAAGATGACGGCGATGGCCCCGACATAGATCAGGACCTGGAGGGCCGCCAGGAACGTCGCGCCCAATAGGGCCAGGAGACCGGCTACGGCCAGGACCGAAAGGGCCAGCGCCAGACCCGAGTAGAAGGCTCGTCGCTCCAGGACGACTCCCAAGGCACCCCCGACGGCGGCCAGACTGCATAAAACGAAGGCGATCAGATGAAACGCCGGGAACGTCATGGGTAGAACACCCGCGGGTAGGAAAGGTCAGCACGTCGCAATTTGCACGACAGGCCCTTCGGGATGAAGGACTCGGGTCCCGTCCCAAACCCGACGGGAAATTGGGACTCATCCTACTGGACTCCAGCGGTGTCTGTCAAATCGAACTGGACTCGACGTCCCGCCGATGCTAAGCTGGACGAAGCAGGGGTGGGGGGAGTCCAGGGACGATGTCCCGCTTGGGCGAGCGGTAGAGATGAATGTCCTGATCGTCTTGGCTCTTGCCTTTGTCCTCTTGGCCCTGATCGGTTGGGTCCTCCGACCCCTCTGGGAGAACCCCGAGACGTCACGGCCTCCCTCGGTCCCGCCGTCCAGTCCCGACGGCCTGGACGACCCCTTTAAGATTCAGCAGTTGATCGACCTCGAGTACGATTACCAGACGGGAAAGGTGTCGTACGAGGAGTACGTCCGACAGAAACGTGAGATCATCGGCACATGACGGGCCTCATTCGCTTGATTCAGGTCGAGCTGGCTTATGGCTTCCAGCGGGTCCTGACGAATGTGAACCTGGAAGTCCGGGCAGGCCGGATGTACCGCCTGGAGGGACCCAATGGGGCGGGCAAGACGACCCTCCTGCGGTGCATTGCTGGCCTGAAGCGCCCGAGCCGGGGAACGGTCCTGCGTCAGCCGTCGGGCCTTCCTGTCGGATGGCTGGGCCATGACGCCCCTCTGTATCCCGAGTGGTCGGCCCGACAGTATGCCCAGTGGCTCCGCTTTACGTTCTTCCCCCACGTCTCGGGGGACTTGCGGCCGGAAGACCCACTCCTGCGAGCCTTTTGGGACGAGCCCCTGCGGCACTTCTCCCGGGGGATGCAACAGCGATTCCTCCTCTTCTGCCTGGACATCTGGTGCCCTCCCATCGTATGCTTAGACGAACCGTGGACGGGTTTGGACGCCCAGGCTCAGGCCGACCTCAACGACCTGCTCCGCAGGTGGCGCCGCCGAGGCCAGGGCGTTCTCTTCTCGAGCCATCGCGCGATGGACGTGGACCTGCCCGTCGACGAGGTGTGGTCCCTTGGGGACCGCCGGGTCCACGTAAAAGGGGCATGACCTGCCGGTAGAGGCTGTCCAGGGGACTCAAGGGGGGCGGTACCCATGCAGGTCAGCGGACATCCCTATGGCGTCTGGTATGCCCTCTACCAACCATGGGCCAACTTCATCGAGGGGATCTGGCCTCTCCTGGAAGAAGCCTTTCAGGGGTCGGTCCCCCTCACCGACGAGCTCCTGGACGAGAAGTGGAATGCCTTCCTGAAGGCGTGGGACGAGGATTTCCAGGCCGTCTTGCAGACTTGGCTGACCTATCCCCTCCTGCGGGCGCAGGGCGCCTGGGTCCGGAACCTCTTCGCCTGGCGGTCCCGCCTGTTAGAATTTCGCTGGCTGATCGGGGCTTTCGCCGACCCCGACATGCACGTCGTCGAGGTCTGGCCGGATGTAAAGGCTTGGTTCCTGGTCTTCCGACCCTGGGGTGAACAGGTTCAGGCCTATACCGAGGTCTTGCAGAACCTTCCCTATGCGCCCAGCGATACGGCTCTGTGGCACCGCTATATCCAGTTCGGGTCCGTCCTCCGGGAGTGGGAACAGCGGGCCCTGACGCCCCTGGTCCGTCTCCAGCGGCGGGTCCGGGCCTTCGGTCGAGAATGGCCGGAGGCCGTTCGCCAGCGGTGGCTGGAGTGGACCGATCAGGCTTACTCGTGGACGGTCCGATGGTTCGAGGGATGGGCCCGGTGGCTCACCCTTCCCTTGGAGGTATGAAAAACGAACCGATGAAACCCCGCCGTCGGTCTTCATTCGGTACTGGGTCCCGGGCCCGGTGTTCGCCCATCGGCCTTCGGACGGCTATCGCCGAGGGTCGGATACCGAGCCCGGGGACTGGGAAGCTATCTCCCATCCCGGAGGTGGACCCTGCCGTGGTGGTGGATGTGGCTCGGTGCGGCCTGGGTTAACTGGACGTGGTTTGTGGTGGAGATCTTACGCCACCGGCACGTCGAGGCCTGCGAGGCGGCTTGCCCCGTCTTGGCCCTCCGGCCAGAAGTCCGGTGGTTGGGTCTTCCCTCCGTCGTCTGGGGCGGTCTCTACTATGGGGTCCTGACGGTCGTCAGCTTTCTGGCCGGGTCCCTTCGGCGGCCCCTCCTGCAGGTCCTGACGACCGCCGGCCTGGTGGCGTCGGTCTGGCTCCTGTACTTGCTACGAGTGCGGCTTCGCGCCCACTGCCGGGGTTGCTACATCGCTCACGGCCTGAACCTCGCCCTGTGGCTGACGGCCTTGCAGTAACGGAGTGACGAAGGGACGACAGGTGCCTGGTATCGGGTTCCAGGTACCGGGGACCGGGCACCTGGGACCTGGTACCCGGCACCGGAGTCGGTCCGACCCCGAGGGTCGGATACCGAGCCCCGAGCCAAACGCGCACACCGAGTCTTTCGGCGACTCCACGGGATCTCGCACCCGAACCATGGCCCGATTGCCGAATTGCCGTATTGCCGAATTGCCCTACTGCCCGATTGCCCTACTGCCTTCAAACCGCCCGCCCACTGCGTCCGTAGCGGCCGGAATCCTATCCTGAATGGCCATGTCCGTCCAGGGATAGGTGAGGGATGAACGTCCCCATTGTCGACATGCACGTACACATTCAGCCCTGGGACATGCTCAAGCCCGAGGTGCGGGCCGTCCTGACGGCTCACCGCCGCCCGGAGGAGCTGGCCCTCCTGCGAGATTTTCTCCGAAATCCCCAGGCCCTGCTCCAATGGATGGACGCTCAGGGCATTCAGGCCATGGCCCTCATCAATTACTCGAGTCCGGACGTCATGGGCTTCACCGATGATGTAAACGACTTCGTGACCAAGTTCTGCGCCGTCGCGCCGGACCGTTTGATCGCTGTCGGCAGTCTGCACCCCCGTCTCACTCCGAACCCGGCCGACTTCATACGGACCTGGATCGACCGGGGCCTGCGGGCCTTCAAGCTCCACCCGCCCCACCAGCTCGTGTATCCGAATGACTACCTACACGGAAATCGGCATCTGGAAGCCCTGTACGCCATCTGCCAGGAAGCCGGTGTGCCGGTGATCGTTCATACGGGGACGTCTATTTTCCCGGGTGCCCGGAATCGATTCGGGGACCCCATCCACCTGGACGACGTGGCCGTCGATTTCCCGAACCTGCGCATCGTCATGGCGCATGGGGGGCGTCCCCTCTGGATGAACACGGCCTTTTTCTTGCTCCGTCGGCACCCCAACATGTTTCTGGACATCGCCGGGATTCCGCCCCGGTCCCTCCTGGAGTACTTCCCTCGATTGGCCGAGGTCGCCGACCGGGTCGTGTTCGGCTCGGACTGGCCGGGTCCCGGAGTCCCCGGCATTCGGGCCAATGCCGAGGCGTTCTGGGCACTCCCCCTACCCGAGTCCGTTCGCCGCCAGGTTCTATACGAAAACTACCGGCGATTGTGGCCGTGAGGCTTGGGACCATGGTGCGACTCGACCAGTTTGTCGTCGTCGTCGATAACCCCCTCTACCCCATCAACCTGGGGTATATCGCCCGGGTCATGGCCAATCTGGGGTTTGGGCACCTGCGTCTGACGCGCCCCCGGGCGGCCATCGACGAGTGGGCCGTCTCGATGGCCATGGAGGGCCGTGCCATCCTCGAGTCGGCCATCGCCTACGACCGGTTCGAGGACGCCCTTCAGGACTGTGCCCTGGCGATCGCCACGACCCGTCGCGTGGGCCGTCGGAAGATTACCTTCATGGTTCCTCAGGCGGCCGCCCAAGCCCTGGCCGGCCTCGAGACCGACGGCCGCGTGGCCATCGTGTTCGGCTCGGAGGACAACGGTCTGACCAACGAGCAGGTCCAGCGGTGTGACTGGGTCGTGTACATCCCCGGCGAGCCGGGTCGGGATTCCTTCAATCTCTCCCATGCCGTAGCGATCGTGCTGTACGAGATCCGGTATGCCCTGGAGGGCCTCCCGAGGGCGGACCGAGTCCGGGCTCAAGCCATCGAGGGCTTCCTGCGACATGCCCGGATCGTCTTGGAGGGCACGGGCTTCCTGGCGGCCGACGATCCCCTGCGGGCCATCGCCAAGCTTCGGGCCCTGTTATATCGAGCCCGACCGAACGTGCGGGAGCTCGGAGTTCTGCACGCCATTTTCGATCACATGGCCGTCCTGGGGGGCCTCAAGCCTCGGATGCCATCCCCGCAGACACCGGACAGGCCCTCCGAAGACTCCCGGCCATCTCCGAGAATGCGAGATACGGGATAGAACCGGAGGGACGGGTACCAGGTCTCAGGTCCGGGGTACCTGGCACCGGATCGACGCCGAAGGCCGGATACCGAGCACCGAAGACCGAGCCCGGGTACGGGAAGACGCGCCCATCGGATTTGCAGGATGGGACTCGACCCTATCTTGCATCCTGCATCTTGCATCCTGCATCCTGCATCATGCATCCCATATCCCGCCTCCATCCCCGTCCCTTCTATCCCGCCTGGGTCGCCTTCAGGCGTTGGCGTCGGACGGACTCGGCGGGTGTCGTGCGGAAATAGAACCGGTGGTACAGATACTGCTGGGCGATGCTAAAGACGTTACTGAACAGCCAGTACAGGACGAGGCCGCTCTGGGCATTCATAAACATGAAGACGAACAGGCCCGACATGAGGTAGCCCAGGCGCTGTTGGGTGGGGTCCATCGTCGTAGGCGTTAGCTTTTGCTGGAGGATCATCGTGATGCCCATCAAGATCGGCGTGATGAGGTAGGGGTCGGGTCGGGAGAGGTCCCGGATCCAAAGGACGAAGGGGGCCTGACGGAGTTCGATGGACACCGACAGAAGGTTATAAAAGGCAAATAGGATGGGAAGTTGCAGGAGGAGGGGCAGGCAACCCGACATGGGGTTGACGCCGTGTTCCCGGTAGATGCGCATGAGCTCCTCGTTCATCTTCTGACGGCGGGGGTCCCGTAAGGGGATGCCCTTGTACTTCTCCTGGAGAGCCTTGATTTTCGGCTGAACGGCCTTCATCTTTTCACTGTTGATAAACATACGGTGGGACAGGGGCCACAGTAAAAGCCGCACCAGCAGGGTCGCCAGGATGATGGCCACGCCGTAATTCGGGATGAGGCGGTAGCAGAACTTCAGCAGGGCCAGAAGGCCCTTGGCGATGAAGCCGAACATGCCGTACTGGATGGCCTCGCCCAACGTCGGATCCACGGCCGTCAGGATGCCCAGGTCCTTGGGACCCACATAGAGGGTCCAACGGGCCGGTTCGCCCGGCCGGAGGGGCACGCCGAGGACCATCAAGACGTCCAGGTTGGCTTCCAACTCGGCGGGCGGCGGGTCCGGCCACTTCTGGCCGGGGGGTGCGCCCAAGACGTGGGTCGAGAACAGAGCGCCCGGCAGGGTCGTGGCGTCGGGGGCCAGGAAGGCGACCAGGAAGTAATTGGAGTGGAGGCCGACCCACCGAGCGTGGAGGCCCTCCCGGATATCGTGGAGGTCTTTCTTTCGGCCGACCCCCCGGGCCTTATCGTCTCGGTAAAGGCCGGACACGGCATGAAAGGACCAACCGGCGGCTTTCCGCTCCTGGGGGGTCGAATGTTCCAGACCGGGTGCCCACACGATATAGACCCGAGTCCCCGAGGCCGAACGGGAGCGATACAGGACCTGCAAGTCCACGTGATAGGCGTCCGGGCGGAAGACCATTCGCTTGCGGACCCAATCGACGGCGTCGGCGTATTCCAGGGTCAACTGGACGGTCCCGTCCGGCCGGGTCTGCAGGTCGGTCCGGTAGAGGGCTTTATCGAGGCGGTCGATGGGCCTTCCTTCGGCATCCAAGATCCGCAGGGGCCGCCAGGCCGAAGCGTACTGGGGGATGAGCTCCAGGGGTTGCCCATGCAAGTCTTTGTATCGCAGGAGCTTCCAGGACGTCGGATACCCCCCCTGGTTGGTCCCCGTGACGTCGAAGACCTGGGTCCGGACATGGAACGTCTGAACCCGGTCGGCGGCGATGGGGCTCGACGGCCAGGCCTCTTCCCCTTCGGGCGGGGGTGCCGGGGGCGGAGAGCCGGCGGCCGACTTTACGGGCTGGGGCGGCCCAGGGGCCGGCACCGGAGGCGGCGGGAACCACTTCTGCATGATGTAGGAATACAGGACCAAAAAGCCGACCGTTAGGACGACCAGGACGATGCCCCGTTTCAGGGGGCTCCAGTTTTCGATACCCATGCGTGCCTCACACGGACGAAGGGTGGGATGGGGAGGTGCCTGCAGGTCCAGAAGACCCCGTCTCGACCGACGTGGCTCCAAGAAGAACCGTTTCAGGCCCGCTTGCGGCCACGGCGTTCTGAACCGAGGGCGGCGGGGGGACCGGGTCGTATCCACCGGGGTGCCAGGGGTGGCAACGGGCGATCCGCTTCAGGCCCATCCAGAGGCCTCGGACGGGACCGTACCACTGGATAGCCTGATAGGTATATTCGGAACAACTGGGCCAGAAGCGGCAGACTGGAGGAAGCCAGGGTCGTATCAGCCACTGATAGAGGCGAATCCCTGCCAACAAGACCGTGCGGATCATGCCGGGCCGCTCCCCGACCGAAGCCGTTCCCACCGCCGGATGATCCTCTGGACAGCGGCCAGGAAAACAGCTTGAAAGGACGAAAAGGAAAGGGCCTTCATCTCAGGCCGGGCGACCAAGACGATGTCCACCGCCGGCCACCCGTGACGATGGCGCCGGAAGACCTCTCGGGCCCACCGTTTCCAGCGGTTGCGAACGACGGCCCGGGGGGCCGCCCGACGGCCGATCTGGAGGCCCAGTCGGGGCACCCCCTGGTCGTTCGGCCGCCACCGTAAGATAAAGTAGGGCGTTGCCTCCGTCCGTCCCTCCTGAAAGACCCGCTGGTAGTCTCGGCGTCTGCGCAGACGGAGGCCGGGCGGCCAAGTCTCCCGACGGCTCACGGCGTCAGGCGCCATCGCCCCTTCTGCCGGCGCCGTCGGAGGACCCGACGGCCCCCGGGAGTCCGCATCCGGGCGCGAAAACCGTGCGTCTTCTTGCGGTGACGAATGTTCGGCTGAAAAGTCCGCTTCATGCCGACCGACCGGAAGGGGAATTTCGGTTGCCGGTGCTCGGGATCCGGCCCTCGACGTTAATCCGGTACCGGGTGCCAGGTACCTGGGACCCGATACCCGGTGCCGAATCGACGCCGAAGAAGACCGAGCCCGACCACCGGAAAACGCGCACACCGGGTCTGCATCCCATATCCACTTCTTCGGAGTCCCGGACCATCCCCTATTGCCGTACTGCCTCGTTGCCTTCCTGCCTTACTGCCTTAGTATAATAGAGGCCGTCCGGTCCGTCGGCAACCGTTCGCCGACCGGCAGAACCCGTGGAGACCTCCATGTGGCCGTATGAGACGCCCATCGTTTGGCAGGTTGAAGACCATACCGTCTGGATGATCGACCAGCGGTATTTGCCTCACCGGGAGGAGGTCTACGTCGCTCGGACTTATGCGGACGTCGCCCGGGCGATTCGGGAAATGGTCATCCGAGGCGCGCCCGCCATCGGTATAGCGGCGGCGATGGGCGTAGCCTTGGCCTTCCGGGTTATGCCGGGTGTTCCGCAGGACCCCGAGACCCGGCGGGCTTACTTCCGACAGGTCGCCGAGACCCTCCGGCGTACCCGGCCGACGGCCGTCAATCTGGCCTGGGCCCTTCGACGGATGGAGGGGGTCCTGGAGGCCCATCTCGAAGCGTCGCCCGACGAACTGTTCCGGCGGCTCCGAGCCGAGGCCCTGGAGATCCAGGCCGAGGACGTGGCCCTGAACCGCCGGATCGGTGAGTACGGCGCGGACTTGTTCCATGGGCCGGTTCGGATCCTGACCATCTGCAACACCGGTTTTCTCGCTACGGGCGGTTACGGGACGGCCGCCGGTGTCATCCGCACCCTCTGGAAGCGGGGTCTTCTGGAACGGGTCTATGTCTGTGAGACCCGCCCCTACCTCCAGGGAGCCCGACTGACGATGTGGGAATTTCTCCGGGAGGGTATTCCGGCGGCCCTGATCACCGACGGCATGGCCGGCTTTTTGCTCCAGCGGGGGATGGCCTCGGCCGTCCTCACCGGGGCCGACCGCATCGCCCGGAATGGGGACACGGCCAATAAGGTCGGGACTTACACGCTGGCCGTCCTGGCCCACTACCATGGGCTCCCCTTCTATGTGGCGGCCCCCTACTCGACGATCGACATGGCCACACCCGACGGGACCCACATCCCCATCGAGGAACGGGATCCCCGGGAGGTGACGCACGTCATGGACGTGCCTATCGTCCCGGCAAACACGCCCGTATGGAATCCGGCCTTTGACGTAACGCCCCATGAGCTCATCACGGCCATCATTACCGACCGGGGCGTCATCGGCCGTCCGATTCCGGAGGAGCTGGCCCGCCGGTTTTCGACCCCGGCGGACGTGTCGACGGCCGTCCGCCTTGAGTAGAATTTCGGGTGCCGCTATATTATCACCCTTCGGCCTCAGACAATGGGCCTTCGGCCTACGAGACGGCAGGCATAGAGGCCCTGGGGTCGAAAGTCGGGAATTCTGGCCCGTATCGAGGGAAGCCCGATGCTGACGGGCTTCAATACCGACGTCAAACACAACGGTAAGGTGTACCACGTCCAGACGGAAGACAAGGGAGCCTCCAACCCCGTCATCGAGACCCTCATTTACCTGGGCGGGGAAATCATCGAAGCCCGGCGGACCAGCTACAAGGACCTCTTGGAGAAGCGAGGCTTCCAGCCCCTGCTGATTTACCGCCTCATGGAGCAACAGCACAAGATGGCCATCGCCGACATCCGGGAGGGTCGCTTCGAGACGGGTCCCCTGCCGGCTCAACCCCCGACGGCACCGACCAAGTCCCTCGACGAGGTCATCCTGGAATACCTCCGGGCCCAGGCCCAACAGCGGGAGGCCCTCCAGCTCCAGTACGACCGGGAGCGTACCTTCCAGGAAGGCGCATCGGTCGAGCTCTCCCTATCGGTCACGACGGAAACAAGCGGTCAGCCCGTCGTGGGTGCCCACGTCGTCGTCCGGGTGATCAGCACGGTCCGACCCGTCATGACGCTGTGGGAGGGTTACACAGACGAGCGGGGTCAGGTCACGGCCCGCTTTCGAGTTCCGGAGTTTCCAGACGGCCTGGGAGCCCTCCTCCTTCAGGCCTTCTATCAGGACCGGGCCGTCGAGGAAAAGCACCTCCTCATGAAGCCCCCCGTCCCGGGTCCATCGAAGAGGAAGTCTGCCGGAGTTGGGTAAGGCTCTCCCGGGCGAGTCGTCGGATCAGGAAATGGTCGTCCCGGGCCAGGACCTCCAGGACGAGGCGGGCGTCCTCCGCAAAGGGGAAATGCCGCATCGCCCCGACCAAGGCCCGGCGGACTTCGATGTTGGGGTCCTTGGCCAGGCGGGTGGCGTGCTCCAGGAGGATGGGGTCCTGAAAGGAGCCGAGGAGCTCGATGGCGGCGGCCCGAACGTACCACAGGGGGTGGGTCAGAAGGGGGTGGAGGCACGAGCTGGGGAAATGGGGGTAACCCCGTAGAGCCTGAATGATGATCTCCCGCCGGTTCCACCGGGGGTCCTCCAGGAAGTGAATCAGGGCCTGGGCCGCTTCCTCGCCGCCTTCTTGTAAGATCCGCTCGATCAGGAGGCGGCTGTCGGCGCCTTCTACGATAGGCAGACGTTCCAGGGCTTCCCGCCAAGAGGCCGTCGGTGCCGGTCGAGCCGGAGCCGACGGCGGTGGGACGGGAGCCGCCGAGGGCGGCGGGAATCGCCGCCGGAGGTCCCGCACGTAATGACGGGCCTTGATCCGGACGCTAAACATGGCGTCTTCCTGCAAAGCCTGCAGGTAAGGCAGGCCGGCCTCGCCCAGGACAAAGAGCCAGTCCATCGCCAGCAGGCGTAGGCCCAGGTCTTCGTCATTCAAGAAGGGCGTCACGATGGGCAGGAGTGCCGGCTCCGGCCACCGCTGAAGGAGCCGCAGGGCCAGCCGACGGACCATCTTGGAGTTGTCTCCCAAGGCCCGCACGACCGTCTCTCGGTCGTAGGTGCCCCGGCTTTCTAAGACGGAGAGGGCTGTATACCGGACGACCGCCGCCGGGTCCTGGAGGGCCTCCATCAGCAGGGATTCAACCTCAGGGCCGCCCTCCGTCGCGAGCCGGCGAAGGACGTTCGCCCGGACCGTCGCACTGGACGCACGCCGAAACTCCGCGATGCGGCTCTGCAGGTCCATCCTAAACAGTCGAAAGGATGTGACCGAGTTTTTCTTTCTTGACCCGCAGGTAGTCCCGATTCCGGGGGTTGGGCGGGACCTCCAGGGGCACCCGCTCGACGATTTCCAGGCCGTAGCCGTCCAAGGCAATGTACTTGGTCGGGTTGTTCGTCATCAGACGCATCTTCCGGACGCCCAGCTCCCGCAGGATCTGAGCACCGATGCCATAGTCCCGGTGGTCGGGCTTGAAGCCGAGGGACCGGTTGGCCTCGACGGTGTCGAGGCCTTGCCGATCCTGGAGCTCATACGCCCGAAGTTTGTTCAGGAGTCCGATGCCCCGACCCTCGTGATTCATGATGTACAGGAGGACGCCCCGTCCGGCCTCAGCGATCAGGGTGAGAGCCTTCTCCAACTGCTGGCCACAGTCACACCGCAGGGAATGGAACACGTCCCCCGTCAGGCACTCCGAGTGGACCCGCACGAGCACCGGCTCGTCGGCCCGGATGTCCCCCATCGTCAGGGCCACGTGATGGGTGTGGTCGATGATGTTCTCAAAGGCGTGGAGCTGAAAGGTCCCAAACTCGGTCGGCAGGTCGACCCGGATCACCTCCCGGACAAGCCGTTCCCGTTGCATCCGATAACGGATGAGGTCGGCGACCGTGATCATGAGGAGGCCGTGCTCACGGGCAAACTTCTCCAGGTCCGGCACCCGGGCCATCGTGCCGTCGTCGTTCATGATCTCGCAGATGACGCCAGCCGGATACAGACCCGCCAGCCGACACAGGTCGACGGCCGCCTCCGTTTGGCCAGCCCGCTGGAGGACGCCGCCTTCCTTGGCCCGCAGGGGAAAGACGTGACCCGGCCGGGCCAGGTCCTCGGGCTTCGTGCGGGGGTCGATGGCCGTCAGGATGGTCGTGGCCCGGTCGTAAGCCGAGATGCCCGTCGTGACCTTGTTCTTCGCCTCGATGGACACGCAGAAGGCCGTCCCATACGGCGACGTGTTGTCACTCACCATCAGCGGGATCTGGAGCTCGTCCAGCCGCTTGGGGTCCATCGCCAGGCAGATGAGGCCCCGGCCATACCGGGCCATGAAGTTGATGGCCTCGGGGGTGACCTTCTCGGCGGCGATCATGAGGTCCCCCTCGTTTTCCCGGTCGGCGTCGTCGACGATGATGATCATCTGTCCCCGACGGACGGCTTCGATGGCTTCCTCAATGGTCGCGAAGGGCATCACGGACCCCCAGGCCAACGGTCGAGGTAGGGCTTCACGAAAGCATAGACGTACTTGGCCAGGATATCAAGCTCGACGTTCACGGCGTCCCCGACCTGCAGGTCGCCGAGGTTGGTATGTTCCAAAGTGTACGGGATGAGACTGACCGAAAAGGCCGTCGGCGTGACGTCGACGACCGTCAGGCTCACCCCGTTGACGGCGATGCTCCCCTTGGAAACGACGTAAGGCCGCCAGGCCTCCGGGAGGGCGTAAGTGTGCAGACGGCTCCCGGGCCGGTCGACGACGTCCGTCAGGACCGTCGTGCCGTCGACATGGCCCTGGACCCAATGGCCGCCCAGGACCTGGCCGACCCGAAGGGCCGGCTCCAGGTTCACCCGCCGACCTACGGTCCACGTCGCCAGGGTCGTCCGCCGGAGGGTCTCTTCGACGGCCTCGACGACGAACCGGTCCTCGGTCCGGGCCACGACCGTCAGACATACGCCGTCCAAGGCGATAGAGTCGCCGACCCGGAGGGGCTCCGTCCACGTCGGGGGGACCTGCACCTCCAGACGGAGGTTCCCGCCCCGGACTTCCCGGGCCGTGACCCGCCCACATGCGACGATGATGCCCGTAAACATCGGTCCACTCCGATTTCCCCACATCCGGCTTCTGATTCCGAAGAGGGTCAGGTACCGGCTATCGGGTTCCGGGTACCCCGAGCCCTTTCTATCCTGCATCTTGCATCCTGCATCATGTATCATGTATCATGTATCCTGCATCCTGTACCCTGCATCCTGACTCCATACCCGGCCTCCGGCATCGGAATCATCGCCGTACTGCCATATTGCCGTACTGCCCGATTGCCCTACCCCACCCAGCCCGATGCCCGTTGCCGCACGATCCGGACCTTCTGCAGACGGGGTCCCTGGCGGTCGAGGATCTCAAAGCGATAGGGCGGATACTCGACGACCTCCCCCTGCTCAGGGATTCGCTCCTGGCGGGCGATGAGAAACCCCGCCAGCGTCGCATACTCGGGGCTTTCCGGTAAGGGCTCCGGCAGGACCTCGTTGAGTTCCTTGACGGATACGGAACCGACGGCCTCCCAGACGTCGTCCCCCCGCCGCTGGACGGGCGGCTCCCACCGGGCCCGACGGGCGTCGAACTCGTCCTCGATCTCGCCCACGATCTCTTCGATGATGTCCTCCAGCGTGACGATGCCCTCGAATCGGCCGTATTCGTCAAACACGACGGCGATGTGAACCCGCCGCTTCTGCATCTCCCGAAGGACGGAGTCGATCCGGGCCCCGGACGTCACGACCAGGGGGGGCCGCAGAAGGGCCATTACGTCCTCGGGCCGCTGGAGGCGTCCCCGGAAGAAAGCGCCCCAGAAGTCCTTGGCGTACAGGACGCCCACGATGTTGTCGAGCCGGTCCTGATACACGGGAAAGCGGGAAAAAGCGCTGGTGTGAAGCGTCGCCGCAATTTGCTCGATGGGCATGCCCACCGCCAGGAGCTGAACCCGATGGCGGGGAATCATGATCTCATCGACCGGATGCCGGGGCAGGTCCAGGATCCGCCATATCAGACGAAAGGGACCCGACAGGCGCCGATGCGAACGGGAAAGGGTCAGGAGTAAACTCCGGACCTCCTCCTCGGACAGGCCGTCGGACCGCTCCGGACCCGGCCGCCGGTGACCCAGCCAGCTCAAGCCCAGGCGGGCCAGCGACCCCGTCAGCCGGACGGCCGGATACAGCGCCAGCATCCAGAGGTACAGGAGGGGCCCGAACCACAGGGCCATCCGGTCCGGATAGTAGGCCCCCAACGTTTTAGGAATGACTTCACCCAAAAGAAGCGTCGTCAGGGCGATGAGGCCCGTCGCATATAGGACGACCTCGCCCCGCTCGCCGAAGTGCCGGACCATCCAGTAGGTCATCAGGGCCGCAAAGGCGGCGTCCACGACCTTATCGCTGATCTGGACGACGCTGAGCAGGTGCTCCGGTTTCTCGAGGAGTTCCAGGACCAGCCGGGCCTGCCAGCGGCCCTGCTCGGCCATGTGACGCATCCGATGACGGTTGCACGCCAGTAGGGCCGTCTCGGTGACCGAGAAAAAGAAGGACAGCCCGATGAGGGCCGCCATGGTCAGGACCGTCAGGAGCGTGCCGACCGGGACGGTCATGGGGTCGACTCCCCGTGCCAGGTCCGACCGAAGAGGTGGTGAACCTTCGTCAGGGGGATCCGGAGAGCCATCCGACGCCCGTGCGGACATACCTGGGGCACTTTCAGGGCACGCCACATCTCCCACAAAGCCGTTTGCCGGTCCGGCGATAGCTCCATCCCCATCTTGACGGCCGCCTTGCAGGCCATCGTCTTCAGCAAGTCGTCCCAGCCGACGGCTGGATCCCGAGGGGCTGACTCCAGAATCGACCGAAGCTGAAGGACGACCTCCGGAACACTGTCGGCCAGTACACCCAAGGGAACGGCATGGACCGTCACGGCTCCCGGACCAAAGGGCTCCAACTGCCAGCCGAGCCGGCGAAGTCGATCGGAACAGCCCGCCAGAAAGGCCGCATCGGCCACGCCGACTTCGACGGGAATGGGCATCAGGAGGGCTTGCGTCGGCACGGCCTGGGGCGAGGCCACCCATTGCTCGTACAGGTAGCGCTCGTGGACGAGGTGCTGGTCCAACAGGAGGATGGCCTCGGGCTCCAGGACGACCAGATAACACCGGGCCCATTGACCGATCCGCGCTTGCGTCACCGAGACGACAGAGGATGAGACTTCCGTCCCGACGACCCCGGACGGTGTCGACGGCGAACGGATGGGAACGACCGGGGTCGGACTCGACGGCCGAGGAGATCCGAACGAGGGGGATCGGGGCTCCGTCCTCACGGGAAGCCGTTCCGGGGGAGCCCACTGGGGGACCGGCCGACGGGCCTGGAACGCCTGGTCCAGGGCCGTCCAGATGAGCTCCTGGACCCGCTCGGGGTCCCGAAAGCGGACCTCCATCTTCGTCGGATGCACGTTGACGTCCATCGCCTCGGGCGGCCACGTGAGGTAGGCCACCAAGAGGGGGTACGGCCGACGGGCCCCGTACCTCTGCCAACCCTCCCGGAACGTCTGGAGGAGGAAGCGATCCCGAACGACCCGACCGTTCACGAATACGTGCATGCCGTCGGACCGAAATCCGCCGGCGTCCGGCGGGCTCACCCAGCCGACGACCGACCCATCGGGCGTTTCCAAGGCCAGGGGGATCAACGACCGGGCCGCCTCAGCGCCGTATACCTGCCGAACTCGTTCGATGGCCTCGGCCACGGCCGGATACAGAAAGACTTCCCGGCCGTCGTGCCACAGGTGAAACGTCCGGTCCGGATAGGCCAGGGCGTAGTTCTGCACGATTTCCAAGACGTGGGCCAGCTCGACGGATGGGGCCGCCAGGAACTTCCGTCGGGCCGGGACGTTCATGAACAACGTCCGGACCTGGACGACCGTCCCGGCGGCTGTGGCCGCCGGCGTGACACTCCGCAAGCGACCCCCGACAATCTCGACCCGGGTCCCGACCTCGGCCTCCGGGGGACGGGTCTCCAAGACGACGTGGGCGACGGCGGCGATGCTCGCCAGGGCCTCTCCCCGGAAGCCCAGCGTCCGAATCGCCGTCAGGTCCTCGACGGTCCGGACCTTGCTCGTCGCGTGCCGTTCGAAGGCCAGGACGGCGTCCTCGGCATCCATCCCCCAGCCGTCGTCCCGAACTACGATGAGTTGACGGCCGCCCTTCTCGAGGCGGACCTCGACCCGACGGGCCCCTGCATCGAGCGCATTGTCGATGAGCTCCTTCACGACGGACGCCGGTCGCTGGATGACTTCGCCGGCGGCGATGCGACCCACGACGACGTCGGGCAAAATGACGATGCGACCCATCTACGACTCGTCCGGCTCCGACGGGAGGTCCGGCCCCAACAGTCGCGGCGGTCGGGCCGTCCGCCGGACCGCTGAGGAGCCCCCTGGGCGAGGAGTCAAGGGATCACCCGTCCCGACGGCCGGGGGATTTGGCCGGGCCAGGCCGTCGCCCGTCCCTCGGGTCTGCTGCCAGGTCGGCTGACGGATCTCGACCCGATAGTCCGGACCCCGAATCACGGTGATCAGACACATCTCCGCCAGGCGGGAGTAAACCCGCTGGGAGAGGTGGCTCACCAGAAGGCTCCGGACGTCTTCCCCGGGTCGGTCCACGACGAGGTTACTGGTCACCAGGAGGGGCTTCCGATGATTGTACCGGTAATTGATGATCGAGAACAGGACGTCAAAGACCCACTCGCTGGCCCGATGCGCCCCGAGGTCGTCCAGCAAGACGACTTCCGTGTCCAATAAGGGTTGGATGAGGTCGGCCTCCGAGACCAGAGCCTCCCGATGGTAAGACCGCCGAAGCTGGGTCAAAAGCTCATTGCAGTCACAAAAGAGGACCGGAATGTCCCGCTGGGCCAGGGCCTTCAACGTGGCGACCATCAAGTGCGTCTTGCCGACCCCCGTAGGGCCGACGAAAAAAAGGCCGCTCTCCACTTCGGGATAAGACTGGGCGAACTGGACGGCCAGCTCCAAGGCGTAAGCCTGGGACTCATGAATGGGCTGAAAGGTGTCGAACTCGGCGTCCAAGAACCGAGGCGGGATCCCCGCCTGCTGAAGCCGATACCGGAGTTGACGCTCCTCGCGACATGCACAGGGTCGAACGCCGGCGACACCGCCCCGCTCGACGGGGATCCAACCCGTGTCCCGACACTGCTTGCAGATAGCCATTCGTCGGCCTCCCCGGGTCGGGTTCCAGGGACCCGGCACCGGATACGAAGTAACGGAGTGACGCAAGGACGGGGGTGGTGTACTTCCCATACATTATAGACCGCTTTCCCCGCACGACACTGCCGGGACCAGGAACACCGACCCCCGGGTGCAGGTACCGAGGCTCGGTACCGGCTACAAAGTAACGGGAGGAACGGAGGGGTGTACGTGGTCCCCTCCTCCCTCCATCATGGGTCCCGCACCATCTTGCATACCCCGTGTGCGGGTTTTTCGTTTTTCCGGTACCGGGTTCCAGGTTCCGGGTACCTGGCACCTGGGACCCGGGACCCGGGACCGGATCAACGCCGAGGGCCGAACACCGAGTACCGAAGACCGAGTCCGGCCACCGGAAAACGCGCACAGGGTTTGCATTCCGGGGCCGTGTCCTGTATCTTACATTACTCCGCATTGACCCATCGGAGGGGACCGTGCCGGTCATCACCGTCCCAAAAGTGCTCCGGGAGAGACTCGGCGAGGAAGGGGTCGAGGCCCTGGTGGAACTCATCAATGCGGCTTATGCCCATGCCCGAGACGACACCCTGACCCTGGCCGCCGAGAAGTTCGAACGCCGCCTGGCCGAGGTCGGGGCCAGGTTCGAGACACGGCTGACGGAGGTCGAGGCCAAATTCGAACGCCGGTTGACGGAAATGGAGGCCAAATTCGAACGCCGCCTGACGGAGATCGAAACTAAGTTCGACGCCCGCCTGGCGGAAATGGAGGCCCAGTTCGAACGCCGCCTGACAGAGGAGGTGGCCCGCCTGGAAGCCAAGATATCCCAGGAGGTCGCCCGCCTGGAAGCCCTCATTTCCCAAGAAGTCGCCCGCCTGGAAGCGAAAATCGAAACGAAGATATCCGAAGTCAAGGCCGACCTGATCCGCTGGATGTTCCTCTTCTGGGTCGGCCAGTTGGGGGCCATCCTGGGCATCCTCCTGATGTTCTTCCGCCGGTGACGACCGCCGCCTACCCCTTGATGACGCAGATCGGCTTCAGCCGCACGAGTTTCGTGCTGATCCCCGTCTGGTGGACGACCTCGACGACCTCGCTGACGTCCTTGTAAGCCTCGGGCATCTCCTCGTCGATGGTCGCCCGGCTCTCGCCACGGACGACGATGCCGGCCTCCCGGAGTTCCCGTTCGATGTTCCGATGGGCCGCCAGACGCTTCGCCTGGGCCCGGCTCATGACCCGACCTGCCCCGTGACAGGAACTCCCGAAGGTCAGTTCCATCGCCTTCGGCTTACCCAGCAGGATGTAGGAGTACCGCCCCATGTCCCCGGGGATCAGGACGGGCTGGCCGATGTCCCGGTAGTCGGACGGGATCTCGGGCCGGCCCGGCGGGAAGGCCCGGGTCGCCCCCTTCCGATGGACACAGACTTTCACCCGCTGGCCGTCCACGACGTGCTCCTCGACCTTGGCGATGTTGTGACACACGTCATACAGGAGCCGGACGCCCAGTTCCCGGGGTGAAACGCCCAGGGCCTTCTGAAAGGCCCGGGCCATCAGGACCATGATGATCTGCCGATTGCACCAGGCGAAGTTGGCCGCCCCCCGCATGGCCGCCAAGTAGTCCTGGGCTTCGGGCGACGAGAGGGGCGCACACACGAGTTGCCGGTCCGGCAGACGGATGCCGTACTTCTGGACGGCCCGATACATGACGCCGAGGTAGTCGTCACAGACCTGATGCCCGAAGCCCCGGGAGCCACAGTGAATCTGATAGACGACCTGCCCCCGGAAGAGACCCAGCCGCTGGGCGGCCGCCTCGTCGTAAACCTCGTCGATGACGTCGACCTCGGCGAAGTGGTTGCCCGAGCCCAGGGTCCCGAGTTGGTCGGCCCCCCGCTCATAGGCCCGGGCCGAAATCTTGTCGGGGTCGGCCCCGGCGAGACAGCCGTTCTCCTCCGTGTGGCGGAGGTCTTCCTCGGTCCCGAAACCCTCCTCGATGGCCCACCGGGCACCCCGGACGACGACCTGCCGGAGTTCCTCCCGACTGAGTTTCCGGATGGCCCCGTGGGCCCCGACGCCCGTCGGGACCGTCTCGAACAGGACGTCGGCCAGGCGCTCGACCTTGCCCTCCAGGTCCTTCTGGGTCAGGTGCGTGACGGCGACCCGGACCCCGCAATTTATATCATAACCAACACCACCAGGTGATATAATTCCGTCTTCGACCCGAAAGGCCGCCACGCCCCCGATGGGAAAACCGTAGCCCTCGTGAATGTCCGGCATCGCCAGGGCATAGCCCACGATCCCCGGAAGCGTCGCTACGTTGCACAACTGCTTCAGGCTGTTGTCCCGCTGGATGAGGTCCCACAACTTCCGCGAGGCCAGCACCCGGGCCGGGACCCGCATCTCCCCGACGGGCTCGGCCTCCCAGATGTAGTCGCCGATGGGACGAAAGACCGGCTTGTCCGCCATGACCGCCCTCCAGACAGGATCCCCCTTTATTTTAAGTCCGGGGGCGCGCCGTATCCCGGCCCCGCCCAAACGGGGTCCCGTCCCGCGTCCGATGGTACGGCTCTGGGTCCCATCGGTAGGCCGGACAGACGGTCCCGTCGGGAAGCAGACGGGCGCCCGCCCAGACGGACCACGGGACGGCGTAGACGGGACTCCAGGACCGACCGTCCATCGATCCGGCAAACCAGAACATCTGCTCCTTGGGAGCCTTACCGAGGCGGAGGGCCTGCAGGCATTTAGGAGGGTATAGGCCAGATAGCCGGCGAAGACCCAAGCATCCGTCCGCCGTCCCCGCATTGCGGCCTTCCCCGCCAGGTCCATCACGAGAAGGCCCATAGGGCCCCGACGGTCAAGAGCCCCGTGAGGACCAGGAACGCCGGACGCCGGAATAGGGTCTCGGGCTCATCGCCATACCGGGGGTGCCGGGTCGACTCCCGATAGATCCATAGGGCGTAAAGGGTGACGAGGGGCAGGAGGAAAAACAGCCGGGGCCGCTCGAGGTGCAGGGCCGCTCCCGACAGCGTCCCCAGGGTCAGGAGGCCCGACCCCAGGACGCAGAGCCTCAAGCCCGTCCGGGAATAAGCCCCCAGCGACCGACGGTACTCGACGGCCAGATCCTCGGGCAGGCTCATCTTCTCGGCCAGCCGCTTCGTGTACATCAGGAAGGCCCCAAAGGCCCACACCGCCGCCAGGACCCAGGGAGAGGGCCAGTCCCGACTCCAGGTCACGACGCTGAACCACCCAATGAGGAAGCGGATGGGCTGATTGACGGCTTCCGTCCAGGCGTCCAGGTAGGGAACGTCCTTGGTCCGCCAGGGCGGCACGTTGTAAAGCACGCCGGCGACGGCCAAAAACAGCAGGGGGAGCCATGCGTGGGGGCTGACGACATGGCCGACCAGAAAACCGAGCCCCAGGGTCCCCAGACCCAGTCCCATCAGGTTTCTGACAGAGACCCGGCCCTGGACGACCGGGCGTCCCTGCTTGGACGGATGGTGGGCGTCGTACGGGGCGTCGGCGACCTCATTGAGGACGTAGTTGAAGACCGAGACGGCCAGCGTCGCCAGATAGGCCCCGGCCAAAGCGCTCAGGGTCGGGCTTCCCCACGGGAGTCGGTGCCAGACGATCGCCAGGACCCACCCCGGCAAGACGGCCAGGCTCCGGGGCCACCGGCGTAAACGCATGGCCTCCAGGTAGGCACCCCACGCCGCCGACCGGTTTACCCGGGTCGGTCCCAGCGCACGTACACCTCCATTGAGTCTCGGAGGTTGACCGGAATGAACCATCGCCGAAGCCTCTCGGGGAGCCACGATACGGGCCGGCCCCCCCGGAAACGACTGAGCAGAAAGTCCAGGCTGAAAAACCAGCAGTAACGCCGCCATGCCACGACCCGTCCCCCCAGTCGCTCGACCAACGTCCGTAGAGAACGGGGCGAAAAGAAGTGGACATGGGCCGGACGATAGTGCCACCAGCGCCGCCCCAGGATCCGGGCCGCCACACTCGTCACGTCGGGCGTCACGATGCAGACGACCCCGCCCGGCCGGAGATGCCGGAGCGCCTTGGCCAGGAATCGGTCCGGCTCGGCGACATGCTCGATCACGTCCAGGACCGTGATGACGTCGAAGGCATGGACCGGACCGTCCCACGCCTCCAGACTGACCGGCTCGACCGGGATGCCCCGACGCTGAGCCGCCTCCGCCATCGCCCGACTCGGCTCGATCCCGTAAGCCTCCCAACCGAGGGCCCGGGCCGTCTCGACCAGCACGCCCAGGGCCGCCCCGACGTCCAGCAGACGCCCCGGCCTCACGCCCAGGCGGTCCGTCAGGAACCGCAAGACCCGCTCGAAGTTCCGCCGCCGGACGGCCGCCTCCGCTACGTACGTCGGGTCCTCGACGGCCTCGTACAGACGGGCCAACACCTCGGGGGCCGGTAGCGGCTCCGCCGTGACCATCCCACAGACGGCACACCGGCTCAGGGGCCAACAGCGACCGTAGTGGGCATCCGTGATCCGGAAATCGTCGGGACGGACGTCCTCGACTCGGACCGTGCCGGCCCGGAAGGGGCGTAGCCGACCGACGGTCCCACAGGCCGGACAGGGCCGCGCCCGGTCCGCCCGCCCGCTCCCCCCGACCCTCCGGGCGACTTCTCGACCCCGACTTTCGGAGGCCCCAATTTCCATGCTAAAATGGCTAACTCGGTCAAAATGGAATTGGCTGGAAAGCATAGCCACCTTTTGCAGGGATGTCAAAAATGTGGGATCCAGGGGGAGATATTTCATCGGAGAAAATCGGCCGTCCCAATCTGAGGCTCGATGGACGGACCGGCGGGAGGTTGGCAAGATCCATCGTGCATAGGGAGGGTTGGGATGGAAGCGTTTGACACCCAATCCCGACGCAAACGGGGACGTCCCCCCAAGTTCGGCCGCCCGGCCAAGGCCGTTACGGTCACGCTTCCCCTGGACGTCATCGACAAACTCCGGGCCATCCATCCCGACTTGGCCCGGGCCATCGTTGAATTGGTCCAGCACCGATGGGCCGAAGACAGCCCCGACCGCGTATGTCTCCGGGAGGTCTCACCGGGTCAGTACCTGATCGTTGTTCCCTATCTGGAGACCCTGGCCCGCATCGACGGCGTTCGCCTCTTGCCGGTATCGGCCGGTCAGTACCTGATCGTCGTGGCGCGCGGACGAACCCACCACCTGGAGTTGAACCTGCGGGACATGCTGGAAATCGGGACCGTTCCCCCCCACGAGGAAGCCGCCGTCCGGGACCTGATCCAGTTGCTGGCCCGGTACCGCCGTCAATTGAGCATCACGGAGGAGTCCTTCCTCATCGTCTTGCAGGACCGACCTGCTTGAACGCCGAGGGAGAGCCTTGGTGCCGGAGGCGGGAGTCGAACCCGCACGGGGCGCGAACCCCACCAGATTTTGAGTCTGGCGCGTCTGCCAGTTCCGCCACTCCGGCAGGGACATATAGGATGCGAAATACGGATGCAAGATGCAAACCCGATGGGCGGCCTTTTCCGGCACCCGGACCCGGTCCTCGGTATCCGGCCCTCGACGTTCATCAGGTACCGGGTATCGGGTCCCGGGTGCCCGGTAACCCGGGACCTGGTACCTGGGACCCATGCCCAATTCCTACGTCTCAAAGTGACACTACGGCTCCAAGAGTTCGGCGACTGACGGCAAGACCGCCCACGGCCGGACGCCCCGCTCCAGGTCCGCCGGCCGGAACTTGCCCGTCTGGACCAGGACGCCCCGAATGCCGACCTGCTGAGCCCCGGCAATATCCGTCTCGATGTCGTCGCCGACCATGAGGACTCGGTCCGCCGGAAGGCCCAAGTCCCGCAAGACAGTCTCGAAAAAGGTCGGGTCGGGCTTACCCAGAATCAGCGCCCGCTGGCCCGTCGCCTCCTCCAAGGCGGCCACAAAGGGCCCTACGTCGAGGCGGAGTCCGTCCGCCGCCTGCCAGTACCGCGTCCGACCCAGGCCGATGAGCCGGGCCCCCCTCTCCAGGATGAGCCGGAAGGCGTGGTTCAGCCGCTCAAACGTCCAGGCCTCGCCCAGGTCCCCGATGACGACGTAGTCGGGGTGTTCCTCGTCGGTCGGGACCCCGGCCAGGTCCTCCCCGGCACCTGGCGGGACCAGGAGATAGGCTCGAGCGCCCCGAGCCCGCAGAAATGCCCCCGCCGCCCAGGGCGGGCTGTAAATCTCATGGACCTCGGCGGGAAATCCCATACCCCGAAGCCGTTCGGCCAGGGTCGCTCGACTCCGGGACGTCGTGTTCGTGACGAACCGCACGGCCCGGCCCCGGGCCTTTAGGGTGCGGACGACTTCGACGGCACCCGGGACGGGGCCGGACGGCGTGTACAGCGTCCCGTCCAGGTCGAACAGAACGGCATCGACGTCGTCGAGTCGAAGCATCTCCGGCTCGATGGGAGGGTTTGTATCCCGCCAGGGGACCCGGGTCCCAAAGGCGCGTCCATACCCTCGGCCTCTGCCGATTGTAGTCCCCTGGCCGGCGTGGCACAATGAAGAGCTCGGTCCTCGGTGTCCGGTCTTCGGCTCTCGGTTCGCAGAGGCCGAGGACAGGCATCCGGTATGGGGTGCCGGGCACTCGAGCCCCGATGCCCGGTACCGGGAAATCCGTCGATGGGACTTGCATCCATAAATTAATTTTAAATTCTATCCTGCATCCTGCATCTTGTATCCTGCATCTATCTCTCATCCTCTCTCAGAGCAACAGTGCGGAGGTTGCCCATGTCGGAGGCGGAATACCGCATCGAACGGGACTCGATGGGCGAGGTGCGCGTGCCGGCCTGGGCCCTCTGGGGGGCCCAGACCCAGCGGGCCGTCGAGAATTTTCCCGTCAGCGGCTACCGTGTCCCGACGCCCGTAATTCGGGCCCTCGCCCTCATCAAGCGCTATGCCGCCGAGACGAACGCCGAGCTCGGTCTCATCGACCGGACCCTCGCCGATGCCATCATCCAGGCGGCTGAGGAAGTCTACGCAGGCCACTGGGACGACCACTTCCCCGTGGACGTCTTTCAGACGGGCTCCGGCACGTCCACGAACATGAACATGAACGAGGTCTTGGCCAACCGCGCCAACGAGATCCTGGGTCATGCCCGGGGAAGCCGTCATCCGGTCCATCCGAACGACCACGTCAACCGGGGCCAGTCGAGCAACGACGTGATCCCCTCGGCCATCCACATCGCCGTTCGGACCGAACTCGAACGGCATCTCTTGCCGGCCCTGGCCGATCTGGCCGAAGCCCTGGCGGCGAAGGCCCGGGAGTTTGCCGACGTCGTCAAGATCGGGCGGACCCACATGCAGGACGCCGTGCCCGTGACGCTGGGCCAGGAGTTCGGCGGCTATGCGACCCAGGTCCGGAAGGGTATCGAGCGCCTGCGGGCGACGTTCGCCCGTCTGGAGGAGCTCGCCCTCGGCGGGACGGCCGTCGGGACGGGACTGAACACCCATCCCGAGTTTTCGGCCCGCACGATCGCCAAGGTCGCCGACCGTCTGGGTATCCCCTTTCGGCCGGCCGAGAACTTCTTCGAGGCCCTGGCCAGTCGGGACGCCCTCATCGAGACAACCGGCGCTCTCAACACCGTGGCCGCCAGCCTCATGAAGGTCGCCAACGACCTGCGCCTGCTCAGCTCAGGTCCCCGGACGGCCATCGGGGAGATCGTCCTACCCGCTCTTCAGCCGGGCAGTTCCATGATGCCCGGGAAGGTCAATCCCGTCATCCCCGAGATGGTGACGCAGGTTGCCGCCGCCGTGATGGGTATGCACGTGGCCGTCACGATGGGCGTCCAAGGGAGTCTGCTGGAGCTCAACGTCATGAAGCCGATGATGGCTTATTACACGCTGGAGAGCATCCGCCTGCTGGGCAACGCCAGCCGGGTCCTGGCGGAGAAGTGTGTGCGCGGGATTCAGGCCGACCGAGAGCGCTGTCGGGAGCTGATCGAATGGTCGATGGCCCTCGTGACGCCCCTGGCCTTGCGGGTCGGCTACGACCGAGCGGCCGAGATCGCCTATCGGGCTTACCGAGAACGGAAGACCGTCCGGCAGGTCGTCGTCGAAATGGGACTCCTCACGCCGAAGGAGGCCGACGAAGTCTTGCGACCCGACCGCCTCCTGGGTCCGTCGGCGGACGTCCTTCCCGGTGTCGGGGGATAGCTTAAACCCCGCTCCCCAGGGCGGGGTTATATGTCCATGCGGAGGTCGCCCATGGGCGTCTTGTCGGACCGGCAGATTCGGGCCTTTGTCGAGCAGTACCGGATGATCGAGCCCTTTGAGCCGACGCTCGTCCGTTCGGGCGTGATCTCGTATGGGACGGCGGGCTACGGCTATGACCTGCGCCTGGCGCCGGAATTCCATCGGTACATCCCCACCGACGGCTGGGACCCGAAGCGGCCCTTTGAGGGGTCCGTCGAGACGGTCTCGGCGGACCGCTTCTGGGTCCAGCCCGGCGAGACGGTCTTGACCCGGAGCCTGGAGTACTTTCGGATCCCCCGCCACGTCCTGGGCCTCGTATACGGGAAATCGACCTATGCCCGATGCGGGCTCGTCGTGAACGTAACCCCTCTGGAGCCCGAGTGGGAGGGCCACATCACGATAGCCCTCGTCAACGGCGGGCGTTTTCCCATCTGCGTATATGCCCGGGAGGGGATCGCCCAGGTCATCTTTCTCCGGGCCGACGAGGTGTGCGAGACGTCCTATGCCGACCGCCGGGGTAAATACCAGGCTCAGACGGTCGTCACGCCGCCCCGACCGGGGTGAGCCGGGTCCCTCGGCCTCCCGGCAACGGGGCGGGACTTGGGGATGGGATGTCCCGATGGACATCCCTTGAACATCCACATAAATTAAACTCCGCCCCTCACAGGTGCGGAAGTGGCGGAATGGCAGACGCGTCGGACTTAGGATCCGATGGGGTCCTCCCGTGGGGGTTCGAGTCCCCCCTTCCGCACCATTGCCCTCCGGCGGAGGCCCGGATGATGCCTTACGATAGGGAAAAGCTGAAATTCCGTGGGACGACGGTCGTTTGCGTGCGTCACAAGGGCCAGGTGGCGATGGCCGGCGACGGGCAGGTCACCCTCCATGACATGCGGATCAAGCAGACGGCCCGGAAAATCCGTCGGCTGTATCACGATAAGGTCCTGGCCGGCTTTGCCGGTTCGGCGGCCGACGCCTTTGCCCTGTTCACCCGCTTTGAGTCCCGTCTGGAGGAGTTCCGGGGGAACCTCCAGCGGGCGGCCGTCGAGCTGGCCCAGGACTGGCGGACGGACCGGGTCCTGCGGCATCTGGAGGCCCTGCTGATCGTAGCCGACGCCCGGAAAATGTTCCTGCTGTCGGGTGCCGGCGACCTCATCGAGCCGGACGACGGTCTCCTGGCCATCGGCTCCGGCGGGCCTTATGCGATGGCGGCCGCCCGGGCCCTCATGCAGTTTTCGTCCCTTTCGGCGGCCGAGATCGCCTACCAGGCCCTGAAGATCGCCGCTCAGATCTGCGTTTACACGAACGAAAACATCCTTATCGAGACCCTGGAAGCCGAGGACTGACGATGCAGGCGCCGAAGACCGACTGGCTGGAAGAGGCCCAGCAGGAAATCGTCCACTACCTCACGCCCCGTCGGATCGTCGAGGAGCTGAACAAGTACATCGTCGGCCAGGAGAAGGCCAAGCGGGCCGTGGCCATTGCCGTCCGGAACCGCATCCGGCGCCGTCTCCTCCCCCCCGAGGTCGCCGAGGAGATCGCTCCCAAGAACATCCTGATGATCGGGCCGACCGGCGTCGGCAAGACGGAGATCGCCCGTCGTCTGGCCCGGCTCGTGCGGTCCCCCTTCCTGAAGGTCGAGGCGACCAAGTATACGGAGGTCGGCTACGTCGGTCGGGACGTCGAGTCGATGGTCCGGGACCTGGCCGAGATCGCCGTCCAGATGGTCAAGCAGGAGCACGTCCAACGGGTCCAGGCGAAAGCCCGGGAGAATGCCCTGGACCGTCTGACCGACCTCCTGGTGCCGGCCCTTCGGCTGGACCCTCGGGCGTCGCCAGCCGAGCGGCAACGTCAGCGGGAACTCCATCGGGCCGAGCGGCAGGAGCTCCGGGAGCGGATCCTGCGGGGCGAGTTGGACCATCAGTGGGTCGAGCTGGACGTCCAGGAGAAGACGCCGCCGGCCTTTGCCTTCCTGAGCCAGATGGCGGGGATGGAAGAGCTGGAGACGGCCTTCCGGGAACTGGTGCCCAACGTCTTTCAGAAGACGAAGCGTCAGCGGATGCGGATCCCCGAGGCCCTCGAGTACCTCGAACGGGAGGAGCAGGAGAAGCTCATCGACATGGACGCCGTCACCCAGGAGGCCATCCGGCGGGCCGAGCAGGACGGCATCATCTTCATCGACGAGATCGACAAGATCGCCGGCCGGGAGACGGGTCACGGCCCGGACGTCAGCCGGGAAGGTGTCCAGCGGGACCTCCTGCCCATCGTCGAGGGGACGACGGTCGTGACCCGGTACGGTCCCGTGCGGACGCATCACATCCTGTTCATCGCCGCCGGGGCCTTCCACGTGACGAAACCCTCCGACCTCATCCCCGAACTTCAGGGCCGCTTTCCCATCCGGGTCGAGCTGGAACCCCTGGGAGCCGCCGAGTTCGTGCGCATCCTGAAGGAGCCGGAAAACGCCTTGACCAAGCAGTATCAGGCCCTCTTGGCGACGGAGGGCGTCACCCTCGAGTTCACCGACGAGGCCCTCGAGGAGATCGCCGCTATGGCGGCCCGGCTCAACGAGCAACTGGAAAATATCGGGGCCCGGCGCCTCCACACGGTCATGGAGAAGGTCCTGGAGGAGGTCACCTTCTACGCCGACGAACTCCGGGGCCAGCGGGTGACCGTCACGCGAGAGTATGTCCAGCGTCAGCTTCGGGACATCGTTCAGAATCAGGACCTGAGCCGGTACATCCTGTGAGGCGGGGTCTCGAGTATGCGGGACCGGTGGCATCGCATCCTGTATCAGAACGGGGCGATCCTGAAAGGCCACTTCCTCCTGAGTGCGGGACGACACTCCGACACGTACGTGCAGTGCGCCCGCATCCTCCAGTTTCCCTGGTATGCCGAGGAGTTGGGTCAGGGTCTGGGGGAGGCGATCCGGGCCCGGGGAACGCCCGACGTCATCATCAGCCCCGCCTTAGGAGCCATCCTGATCGGCTATGAGGTCGCCCGAGCCCTACAGACGCCCTTTCTATTCACCGAGCGGGTCGGCGATAAGATGGCCCTGCGACGAGACCAGCGCATCGAGGCGGGCCGGGCCTACTGGATCGTCGAGGACGTGATCACGACCGGCCGTTCGACCCACGAGGTCGCCGCCATCGTCCACCAAGGCGGCGGCACGGTCGTCGGCTGTGCGGCCATCGTGGACCGGAGCGTGCCCGAGGTCACCTTCCCCTGGCCGAAGGTCTACTTACTCCGGATGGAGATCCCGACCTTTCCACCCGACGAATGCCCCCTCTGCCAGGCCCAGGTCCCCCTCCAGGCACCCGGGAGCCGCCACGGACCGACCCCTGGGAGTCCACCATGATGCAGATGCCCGAAGACCTTGTGCAGACCATGGTCCAGCGCATCGTGGAGCAGCGCGGAAATCTTGTCGGGAGCGTGCTCTGCTCCGCCCTGCGGGAGGGGAAGGTTCTGTATGAACGGGCCTGAGCGCCGAATCCCATGACGCAGTTCAAGTACCGCATGATCGTCCAGTACGACGGGACCCGGTACTGGGGCTGGCAGTATCAGCCCCACGGTCCGACCGTGCAGGGAACCCTCGAGGAAAAGATGAAGATGATCCTGAACCTGCCCGTCCGTCTGATGGGGGCCGGCCGGACGGACGCCGGCGTCCACGCCGACTACCAGGTTGCCCATTTCTACCTACCCCGACCCGTCGACCCGACCCGCTTCCGTCGGTCCCTGAATAGCGTCCTCCCGTGGGACATCCGGGTTCGGACCATCGAGCGGGTCCCCCCGAACTTCCACGCCCGCTTCTCGGCCCTCTGGAAGGAATACATCTACCGCATCTACACGGGGGAGGTGACCCCGCCGTACCTGCACCCCTACGTGTGGTCGCTCCCCGTGCGTCTGAACTTTGGGGCCATGGTCGAGGCGGCCCGGGACCTCGTGGGGACTTACAACTACGCCCCCTTCGGGAAGGGCATCCCGCCGGGTCAGGAAGCCGTCCGGACGGTCCTCTGGGCCCGCTGGGAAAATCAGCACCCCCTGTATGTATTCCACATCGCCTGCCCGGGCTTCCTCCGGGGCATGGTCCGGTACATCGTCGGCCTCCTCGTCGAGATCGGGATGGGCCGAAAGCCCGTCGACGCCGTCCGTCGGATCCTGGCCGAACAGCTCCACGACTGGGTCCGTCTGAAGGCTCCCCCCCAGGGCCTATGCCTGGCTTACATCGCCTACCCGCCCGACCGCCTGTATCCGGAGAATCACCGATGACCGAGCCCCTCCTGCGGGTCGGGGAACTGGTCCGACCCCGCCCGGGTCGGATGAGCCTGCCGAGGGACGCCGTCGGCCTCGTCACCGAGGTCCAGCGGCGGCGGGCCTGCGTGTGGTTTCCCGAGCACTACCACCGCGCCTGGCTGGCCTATACGGACCTGGTCCGCCTCCGATGGCGGGGTGACCCCCGGGACCACCTGTGGAGTCTCGTCTCCTGGCTGATCTTGACCTGCCGGGGTCAGGCCTTCGAATGGTCGGCCGGCCCGCCCCACCGACTGAGCGTTCAGACAGACGCCGTCGAGCGTTCCACGGTCGAGGCCATCACGGAGTTTCTGGGACCGAGCCTGCAGGACTGGACCGTCCGCCCCGCCAGCCTGTCGGCCCTCTGGATCGACTGGACCTTCACGTTCCCCTGTGGAGACTCGGTCCGCCCGCCCGTCTCCGGCCTATCGGACTCGGGCAACACGGGACTTCACGGAGAGACCGTCGGCTCAAGAGTCATAAACCGCAGGTAGAGCGCCTCCAGGTCCTCATGGAGGAATTCGGGACGGCCGTACTCGGCGACGAGCCGCCCGGCTTTCAGAAAGCCGACCCGGTCGGCGATGGCCTTGACCCGGAAGACGTCGTGGGTCGCCATCAGGATGGCCCGACCCTCGTCTCGAAACCGGCGGAGAAGGTCCATGAGTTCGGCCGTCGCCTGGGGGTCCAGCCCCGCCGTCGGTTCGTCCAGGAGCATGTTCCCAGCCTGCCGAACGAAAGCGATGGCCAGGGCCAGTTTCTGCCGCATCCCCTTCGAGAAGTGGCGGACCCGCCGGTGCCAGTCCCGGTCGCTCAGCCCGACCCGCCGTAGGGCGGAGGCGTACGTCGCCGGGTCGGGAGGCGTCGCCCGGCCCAGACGGGCAAAAAAGTCCAGGTTCTGGAGCGCCGTCAGACTTTCGTAAAGTCGCACGTTTTCCGGGATGTAGGCCAGGAATCGCTTGGCCTCGGCCGGCGCGACCCGCACGTCGATACCGTTGACGTAAGCCGTCCCGGACGTCGGCGGCAGAAAGCCCAGGAAGAGGTGGAGGACCGTCGTCTTGCCGGCCCCGTTGGCCCCCAGGAGGGCATAGACTTCCCCGTCCCGGACCTCGACGGAAAAGTCTCGCAAGGCTTGAGTCCCGTCTTCGTAAATCTTGGTCAGACCCTCGGCCTTCAGCATCGGTCCGCCTCCCTCAGTGCCGGCGGGTCAGCCGGATCCCCCACAGGACGATGCCCAGACACAGGCCCACAAGCACCGCGACGAGGACCCCCAGGGTCCACCCCCCGGATCGGACCGTCACGTGAATCCGAAGGATCTTCTCGTCGGTCGCCACCGGCTGCCCGGCTGAGACGGCCTCGACCCGCAGACGGGCCTCGTAGTCGCCCGTCGGCACGCCTCGGGGCGGCCTCAGTCGAAGCCGGACCTGCGTCGCGGCGGCCGGCTCCAGGGAAGGTATCGCTACCGGGAAGACCTCGAAGCGCCAATCCAGGGGCGCCTGGACCGGGACCCGGACGTCGTCCAAACGACGGGTCCCGACATTCCGGACGGTCATTTCGACCTCGACCGTCTGGTCCGGCCCGATGTCGTAATAAAAATTGGGTATCTCGACGGCCAGACGGCCGACGCCCCGGGGGACGACCTCGACGACGGCACCGAGGCCCCGCCCCCGGACCTGCTCCATGTCCGTAAGGTCCAACGCCGGAAGCCGAGCGGTCTCGGCTTCCGACAGGCACAGGACGGCGAAGCGGATTGGCCGGTCCGGCTGAATCTCCTCGGTCGGGCTCGGGGGCAGGTGGACCCGCAGGATGAGCCGCAGGGTCGTGACGCCTTCGGGAAATCGGACCTGCGTCCATCGGGCCGACGTCTGCGGGTCGAGGAACTCGGCGGCGACCTCCTTCGGAAGCCCGATGACCCGCAGATGACACACGGGGTCTGCGCCCGCAAAACGCTCCAGGCCGACTTCCCAGGCGGCCGTCCCCCCAAGGTCTGCCTCCTGGGAGGGCGGCGTAGCCGTGACCCGCACGCCCTGGGCGGCGGCCTGCTGGAGGAGGACCCCCTGCCGGTCCTCCCGACCGGCATACAGGAGTCGGACCTCGACGGCCTCGGCGTCCTTCAGGAGGATGAAGTCTACGCTGGAAGTTTGGCCCGGCGCCAGGGAGGGAATCCGGACTTGGTAAGGGTCCGATACGACGAGACCGTCCCGGAGGAGCGATACGTAGACGTCCCGGAGTTCTCCGGAGACCCCCGGCAGGTCCTCTTCCACGCCCCAGCGCTTCCAGAGATCCGGGTCGGGCCCGACGTGCCGGAGGACGACCCGAACGTGGATCCGGCCCCGGTCGTCGACCCACTTTCGAGACGCCGTCACGAGGACCCGATGAAGCCCCCCGAGAGCCCCCAGCAGGGCCTCCTGGAACTCGACCTGGGCCCGCCGATAGGCGGCTTCCTTGCGGGAGAAGTCTTCCTCCGAGATGAGGCCGACCTCCCGCATCCGGACGGCCCGCTCGTAATCCTTCCGAGCCTCGTCCAGCTGAATCCGAGCCCGCTGGAGTTGGAGGACTTTCGAGACGTCCTGGGCGTCCGCCGGAATCCCACCCGCGGCCAGCCACCCCAGGACGAGCCCGCCGAAGAGGATTCCCCACCGACGCCGGAGCCCGACTTGGACATCCCGAAACGCGCAGGAACGCCTAACGCACGTCATAACGCAGAAAACTGACGTAAGCCCCGGCCAGAAACGCCACGGCGTAAAAGACCAGCAGGAGGACGTCCGCCCCCACGGTCGGCCAGACCTCGGGCCAGGCCGCCCACCGATACCGCAGATGCGGGACCGGGGCCCGCGCCGGGTCAAAGCCCTTCACGATTTCCTGACGGATGCTCATGTACTGCCCCACGGCGGACCCGTACCAGTGGAGGATGACCTTACCGTACACCTGGTCCCAGACCTCTACCAGAAACCGTCGGGCATTCGCCCGTAGGGTGTCGACGGCCGTGACGCCCGTCCCGGCGACCTCCGTGAGGACCAACGTGTAGCAACCGACCGGTGACAGACGGGCCAGGCGACGGGCGATACGGGTCTGCAGGCCCCGCCGGTTGACGTAGTCCTGGTCCAGACGGTCGAGTTCGGCCTGAAGGCGCGTCTCAAAGACCCGGTCCAGACGTTGACGCTCGCTTTCGTAAGCCTGCTGAACCTGCCGGAGCGGCCCCTCCTTGGCGTATATGACCTCCCAGCCCTTTTCCCTCGGGTCCAGGCCGAATCGCAGGAGCGTGCGGTCGAAAAGTTCCCGCCGGGCCTGCTCCCACTCCCGGGTCCGATTCTGCCGGACCAGCTCCTTCCGGAGGTCGTGGACCTGAGGCGACTCGACGGGATAGACGACGGCGGCCATCATCGGACTGACCTTCGGAATGACCAGGACCATGAAGGTCCACAGGAGGAGAAGCGTCACGAGGGCCGTCGTCGGGCGGAAGGTCCGGGTCGAGACGAAGACGCCCAGGCCGACCATCGCCAGCAGGAAGACCAGCGTCACCCCCAAGACCAGTCCGACCGCCACCGCCCCGTAGGGACTCCGCAGGACCTCCGCCGACCCCGTCAGGACCAGGACAACCAGTCCGCCGACCCCGCCCAGGACCGTCGGAATCAGGAGCAAAACGTAGGCCCCCAGGACCTTGCCGAAGACGACCTGCCAGCGGGCAACCGGCTGGGCCATGAGCAGACCCAGGGTGCCCCGCTCCTTTTCGCCGGCGATGCTGTCAAAGGTGAAGACCATCGCCAACAGCGAGAGGACGGCCCCGACGATAAACGTCAGGTCCATCGGGCCAAAGATGAAGGCCAGGGGGTTGGAGACCTCCCCCTCGTGCCGGACCTGGACCCCGCCCTCCCGGGAGACCACGACCTTCGTCGGCAGGACCGGCTCCAGACCGGCGGCGACCCACGACCACGGCGACGGCGGACGATAGCCCTCGGCCGGCAGGTCGAGGACCCGGCCCTGCGCCCGCTCCTGATAGTTGGCCCGGGAGGCCTCGTAGAAGGACCACCGCTGACGGTAGTCCTGGGCGTGGATGTACATGCTCAGGGGGATCAGCCAAAGGCAGAGGACGACGGCGGCGAGAAATCGGTAACTGACGAGGGCTTCCAGGAGTTCCTTCCGGGCGATGCGGAGCATGGCCGTATCTCCCGGCGGGGTCCAGACCAGCAGAAACCGAAGGCAGGGGGCTTCCCCGGGACCGAGCTCCTTTTTCCTACTCCGGGCCGGACCCCTCCTTTACCGCGGTACCCGCGTCGTGTCACTCGCCCAGCACTCCCCGGCCACCGTGCCATAGCAGGCGCCGCAGCAACTGCCGCAACAGGCCTGAATCGTCACGCCACCGGCCGGCGTCATCCGGACCGGGACCACGCCGTCGCCCCGGCTCCGGCGGAGGAGCATCGGGATCGTATCTGATTCTAACTCTAAATGCCGCCGCTTGCATTATACCATGAGTGTTTTTTCGGAACACGAACCGGGAATCCGCCGCTATCCCGGCCTTCCCTTCCGGTATCGGGATTCAGAACGGGTGCCAAGTCTCAGGTCCCGGGTACCGGGCACCTGGGACCCGGGACCGAATCGATGCCGAGGGCCGGAGACCGAGCACCGAGGACCGAGCGGGGGACGGGTACCGGAAAACGCACCCATCGGGTATGCAAAATGGGACTCTACTCTATCCTGCATCCTGCATCCTGCATCCTGCATCCTGCATCCCGTATCCTGCATCCGTCCCGGCTTTCGGGTGATACGTTCGGGAAGCGGGTTAGAAACCCGACGGATCGACCGTGATGCGGCCTCCCCAACCTTCCAATCGCCGGAGGAGGTGCGGCATGAATCCCACGTCGGGAAGCTGTAACACCAGGCTTGCCGGCGTTTCCTTCAGGAACCGCCGGATCTGACGGCTGAGCCGGACGACCTGGCGGCGGTTTTGAAGGGAACGGAGCGTGATGCGAAGGGCGCGGACTTCACTGTCCACTTCGACCCGGAGATCGGCTCCCCATCGTCGGGCCGTTTCCATGATTCGGTCCCGCCAGGCCTGAAGTTGTTGAAGAAGGGTGTGGGTCTGCGCCTCGGTGTGGAAGTGGCGCCGCACGTAATCGCGCATGGAGAGGCCCACGATCCAGTCCTGAATCGCCTGCGGGACCTGCCGGGGTCGGGTCCAGGGGAGGCTTCGAAGGACATGCCACCACCGTCGAGGTCCCCCGGGGATCACCCCGTGCCGGAGAAAGCGCAGGAACAGCAGGCACTGGCGTCCGAGGGATTCGGGCCGACCGCCGACGGGCCGGCGCATATGGCGGAGTCTTTGACGGATCCGGTAGGCAATATTTTCATCCTCCAGGAGCCGTATGTACAATTCTCTGTACTTTTCGATCATAACTCGATAATCCATCCGCAGGGGGACGACGTTGGTGGATAGCTTCGTGTTATCCGAATCGTCGACGTCGGGGCGGAGGCGGCCTTCACGTCGCAACCGTTCGTAAAGCGGAGTCCGGGGGACGGCGGTGAGCAGACCGATCATGGCGGCCTGAATACCCGACTCTCGGATGAATCGGTACTGGAGGTCGAAAGTGCGCTCGGTGTCGTGGTCAAATCCGACGATGAATCCGGCGTAAACCTCCAGGCCGTGGGCGTAAATTTTCCGTAGGGAGGAAAGGATATCCTGGCCGACGTTTTGATACTTCTTGGTCTCTTTTAGGCTCTCCTCGTCCGGGGACTCGATACCGATAAAGACCCACTGAAAACCCGCCGCCCGGAACAGGGCCAGGAGCTCATCGTCCTGGGCGAGGTTCAGGGAGGCTTCCGTTCCGAACTGGAATCGATAACGATGGTGCCGCTGGTAATCGACCAGGTAGCGGAGGAGTTCCTTGGCCTTGGCCTTGTGACCGATGAGGTTGTCGTCCACGAAGAACACATTCCGGACCCCGGCTTTTCGCAGGAGGTCGAGTTCCCGTCCGATCTGTTCGGGGGATTTCGTTCGCGGCTTACGGCCAAACATCACGATGATGTCGCAGAACTCGCACTGGTAAGGGCATCCCCGGGAAAACTGGAGGGTCACCGTCTGGTAGCGGTCCAGTCGCAAAAGGTCAAACCGGGGCGTCGGCGAATCCTCCAAACGGACGATCCCCGTTTCCCGATAAAGGGGGTGGGGACGACCCTTCTGAAAGTCTTCACAGAACGCCGGCCAGATATATTCCGCTTCGCCGGCGACCACGGTGTCGGCGACGTCCGCATAGCGTTCCGGGCACAGGGAAGCGAAGCTTCCGCCGGCCACCGTATAGTACCCACGGGAGCGGTAGTAAGCGAGGAGTTCTTTCTGGCGTCGGTACTGGACGCCCATCCCACAGACACCGACGATATCGGCCCGGGGTTCGGGGGGAATGGGCTCCACATTTTCGTCCACGATTTGAACTTCCCAGTCGGGAGGGCATAGGGCGGCGACTGTGGCCAGACCCAGCGGCGGGTTAACGGTTCGTTTGGGGGGTAAGATTTTTTCGAAGGCCCACTGAAAGCTCCAAAAGCTTTCGGGGAATTGGGGATTGATGAGCAACACGCGCATAGCGCCTCCTTCTGTTCTGTAAGATGCAGGATGCAGGATACAGGATGCACGGTGCAGGATGAAAATGGCTCGGATTCCGGTCACCGGGTACCTGGCGCCCATGCCCGATCTTCCCCCCTTGTCGGCTTCGACGGACAAGCGAATTCACCGGTCCCCTGCTTCGGTCCTCGGCGTCTGCAAGCCAAGGGCCGAGGGCCGAACACCGGCCCGGAGGATAGACTTGGGAGGGCCAGACCTTTAGAATAAAGAAGAGGTACCCAGTTGAAACGGAAGTGGATCCAAGCCATCCGTGGAGCCAGGTACGAGTAACGGGTAATCAATCATTGCCGAATTGCCGTACTGCCGTAAAAGAGCCTTACCAACCGCGTAAGTCCTAATCGATACTTCTGATGAGTCGCGAGCCGCCTCTCGCCGCTTGCCCCTCGCGACTCGCTTAGAGGAGGGGGCGATGCGGACACTGATCTGGCTCCTTCGGTTGGGCCTGACGGGAATGTTCTTCGTCTTCGGCCTCTTGACCGTCTGGATGTGGGTCCTCTATGCCCGGACGCCCCAAGTCGACCTTCAGGTCGCCCACAAGACGGAACTCCTGGGCGCCGCTTACAAGTTATACGGCGACGAGAAGGTCGGCCTATGGCTGGTCCGGACCCTCATCCATAACAAAGGCCCCGGCGCCATCCGGGACGTCCGGGTCCGCTATACCCTGGCGGACTATACGACGCCGACGGACCATACCATCGACATCGTCCTGGAGGGCCAGCGGGTCGTCGACTTTTATTATCCCATCGTGAACGAGTCCGTCACCAAAGAGACTTCCGGCCGCACGCTTCCCGTGAAGATCGAGGTCAGCTATCGAACGCGCGGCGGCCGGACGGTCACGAAGGCCCTGGAGCGCCCCATCAAGGTCATGGGACGGAACTACCTGACGTGGACGAGCATGCCCGACGATGAAATCATTACCTGGCATGACCAATTTGCGAACTGGCCCCTGGTCGGCGTCTTCATGACGCCCAATGAAGAGGTCACGAAGTCGGCGGCGGCGGCCTGTACGAGTGGGCTCAACACGTCGTCGGACGATAAAGACCGCATCCGGGCCTGGGCGTCCATCTTTTATTGCCTGCGAAACTACGGCGTCCGCTACATCCAGGAGCCGTCCGACGCCTGGACGCCCCACTTCAACCAGTATGTCCAGTTCCCCAAGGACTCGATCCAGCGGAAGGCCGGGACGTGTCTGGACCTGGCGATTTTGTTTGCCTCGATGGCCCAAGCCGTCGGAATCGACGCCGGCATCGCCCTCATACCGGGTCACGCCATCCCGTGGATTCGCCTTCAAGACGGCAATTACATCTTTGTCGAGTCGACCTTTGTGGACCAGAAGTATGCGTCCGGCCACTATTCACAGATCGTCTCCCCGCGGGTGACTTTTGAGGAGAGCGTGCGGGTTGCCCAAGAGGCCATCAAAGAGAATCTCGAGCGGGGGACCTTGATCCTGGCCGACTACAATGAACTTCGCAAGCTCGGAGTCGTATCCCCATGGTAGGACGGGCCTTGCTTTGGGACTCTCGGAGCGGACGGGGTTTCCGTCCCGTCTGGAGACGGGGAGCCCTGGTCCTCATCGGCTCCCTCTGGGTCTTGGGCAGTCTTCCGGTCGCCGCTCAGCAACTTCCCCGGGTGGACGTCGAGGCGACAATCCGGATAACCCCCCTGGGAGAGGCTCAACTCGAGGCCCGCTATCGGTATCCCGGCAATGTGTACAATGCCGTCAAGCAGGTGTACGCCAGTAACCCCTATGTCCTGTTTCGGGGTCTGACGGCCGAAAATCAGCCCGGCTTCTACATCGACCGTAAGAGCGTCAAGATCGACTTCGACGACCCGAATCGGGAAATGCGTCTTCGGCTGACGATTCCCGACCTCTTCCGATACACGTCCGACGGGTGGCGCATGCGGGTCCCCGAGCTATTGTCCGAGTGCAAGGTCGTGACGCAAGAATCGGCCAAGGTCATCCTGAGCTGTGCTTACGCTCGGGCGGATGCGCTGACGGCCGGTCAGACCGTACAGTACATGGAGACGGATACCGTCCTCCTTCCCCCGGGTGCCCGATGGATGGAGTTCAATCCGAAAGAGGGGAATGTCTCGTATCGTCTGGACCTCCCCCTGACGGCTCGGATCCCTGGCCTGTGGCCATGGTTATTCACCATCGGGACGGTCCTCCTCGGCCTGATCGCCCTGGCGACCTGGCTGATCCGGCTCCCGAAGCCGGCGGTCGCCGCCGAGCCCGTCGCCGCCCCCGCCGTTTGGGGCGCCCCGTCTCGGGCCGCCATCGGACCGGCCTCGGTGCCGTCCGGTTCGGCCCGTGCCCCGGCCGTCTCGTCGACCGAGCCGACGGCGGCCTTTGCCGGAGAGACCATCGCCCTACCCGTCTTGACCCTCGTCGGAATCCAGGGCGCCGTTCAGGGCCAGAGCTTTCCGGTCCCGCCGAACGGGGTCATCATCGGACGGGACGCCGCCTCGGCCCAGGTCGTCATCCCGGACCCCCACGTCTCCCGCCGGCAGGCTCAGATCCGCCGGAATGCCCAAGGCCAGTTCGTCCTTGTCAATTTGAGTCAGACGAACCCTACGCTCGTCAACGGTCAGCCCGTCACGGCCGAGCACGTCCTCCAGGCGGGCGACCGGATTCAGGTCGCCGGTCACGTCCTGGAAGTCCGATTGTGACGGGTTTCAGGCGGCTTACCATCGTCCCGAACGCAGGACCTGGAATCCGAGGACGAGGGTCATCAGGAGGGCGACCAGCCACCCCATCGCCCCGATGACGGGGATGCCGTACCAGACGGGACCGACCGGCCGAATCATCAAGAGGGCCGACGCCACCAGCAGACTCCCGATGACCATCGCCCAGGCCATCCGATGAAAACCCCGCTGGACCGAATCCTCCAGAGGCGTCAGATTTCGGACCTCCATCGGGAGAGGCCACCGGCCTCGGCTGAACTGTTGCCAGAACCACTCAAACTCTAAGGGTGTCGAGGCCGCCATCGAGAGGACCTGTTCAGCCTGCTGGACGATCCGGCGTCCGTACCGAAGGGGGCTGTACCGTCGGCGGACCAACTGCTGGACAAAGGGCCGGACGACCTCGACGGTCTGGAGGTCGGGGGCCAGCTTCCGGGCCAGGGCGTCCAGGGCTAGGAGGGCCTTGAACATGAGGGCCAGGTCCGTCGCCAAAAACAGGTGGTACCGTCGAAGGTGAGCCAGAACCTCCTCCAGGACTATCCGCATGGAGACCCGCTCGATGGGGATCTGACTGTACCGGCCGATGAAATCATTCAACTCCTGGAAAAACGACGGCGGCGGGGGTTCCTGAATCACGTTCAACCGGATCAGGCCCCGGACGACGGCCCGAGTGTCCTGCCGGACGACGCCGATGAGGATGTCGGCCAGGACCTCCCGGACCGTCTCGTCCAGCGTGCCCATGATGCCGAAGTCGATGACGGCGATTCGGTCCGGCGGGAGGACGAAGAGGTTGCCCGGATGGGGGTCGGCATGGAAGAAACCGTCGATGAAGACCTGTTTCAGGAGGGCCTGGGCCCCGATTCGAGCGATCCGGGCGGGGTCGACGCCGTGGCGGACGAGTTCGTCGATGCGGTCGATGCGGATGCCCTCGACCCGCTCGATGACGAGGACGGTCTCGCCATGAACCGTCCAGTCGACGGCCGGGACGACGATCTCGGGAAAGTCCTGAAAGTTCCGGCGGAAGCGCTCGATTTGCTGAGCCTCGACGCGTAGGTCCAACTCCCGCTCCAAGACCTGCCGGGCTTGGTCGATCAGGACGGGGAGCCGGAGCGGTCGGAGTTCCTCCACATGCCGGTCGGCCAGGTCGGCCAGGAAGGCCAGGATGTCCAGGTCTGTGCGGATCAAGCGCTCGACATGGGGACGGCGGACCTTAACGGCGACGGCCCGGCCATCGGCCGTCCGGGCCGCATGGACCTGAGCGATGGAGGCGGAGCCGAGGGGGGTCGGGTCCAGTTCGACGAGCCACTCGGACCACCGGGGATGGGTCTGGTCCAAAAGGGGCCGAAGGTCCTCCCACGGCTGGGGGTCGACCCGGTCCTGAAGTTGCTCGAGTTCCCGGATCCACTCGGCGGGCAGGAGGTCCGGTCGTAGGCTCAGGAACTGACCCAACTTGATAAAGGTGGGGCCCAGCTCCTGGAGGGCCGCCCGGACTCGCTGGGGGGTCGTCCCGCGGACCAGCTCCGGCGTCAGCCGGCCCCGCCAGGTTCGGCGAAGCCGCTCGTAGGGTCCCGCCAGACCCATCCGGTCCAGGACGTCCCAGAAGCCATACCGGGCCAACACCTGGACGATCTGCCGAAACCGCCGGAGCTGACGGTATGCCTTAGGAATCTGAACGAGCCGCATCGCCCCGGGTCTTCCGGGTCAGTCGGGTTTCCAGCTCGTCGACACGCTGATGGAGGCGCTGAGTCTCCTGAAGGGGCGTGACGCCGACAGTGTAGTACAGATGGACGGCCAACTCCTGGAAGGTCTTCCGGACCGATTCGGTCCACCGGCCCAGGCGGGCCCGGGCCTTTTCGACAGGGTTGTCGGGACGTTCCAAGACCTGCCGGCCCTCGGCTTCCAGCCGCTGGGCCACTTCCTGGGCCCGGCGGACGGCGAGGGCCCCGAGGCCAACACCGATGTGAAGCGTTCTGCGAAGCCAACTCATGCCGTGTACCTCACGGGACAGGGGTGCCAGGTACCCGGTGCCAGCATACCTCATATGCGCGTTTTCGGTCCCCGGTGCTCGGTATCCGGCCTCCGGCCATGGAGGGACAAGGGGCGAGGAAAATGCGACCTTCCTGTATCCTTCGTCCACGCCGGGGGCCGAGAACCGAAGGCCGGACACCGAATCCGTTGCCCGATACCTGGCACCTGGAACCCGGTACCGGGTACCTGTCTTCGAAAAACCCGCACACCGAGCATGTATCCTGCATCTACTACAATTTATGAACCCGCCTTGAAGACGTCTACCGTCAGGAGATTTCCCAGTCGGCCGGGGGCGGGAGGGGCCCCGTCGGGGCCAGATGGGCCATGAAGTGACGCAGGACGACCGGTGCCCGGACGACCCGAAAGCCGGGCCACACCCGGGGTCGCTCGGCGATGGCCGCCAGGACCCGAACGACGTACGCCAGGTGCTCGACCGTGTAAACCCGATGGGGGATGGCCAGCCGAACGAGCTCATGGGGCGGCCGACCGTCGTCCCCCATCAGGAGGCTCCCGATCTCGCAGGCCCGGACCCCACCGGCGCAGTAGAGGGCGACCGTTAAGGACTGACCCGGGAACTCCTCGGTGGGTACGTGCGCCATCAGACGGTCCGCCACGACGTATACGGCGTGGCCGCCGGCCGGTCGAACGACCGGGATTCCCCGCCGGTGGAGCTCGTCGACCATCCATGCGACCTGGCCGACTCGGTAAGCCAGGTAAGCCTCGTCCAGGACCTCTTGCAGACCGGCGGCCATCGCCGCCAGGTCATGGCCGGCCAGGCCTCCGTAAGTCAGGAAGCCTTCGTGGAGGATGAGGTATGGGGCGACCGCCTCATAGATGTCTACATGACGGGTGGCGATGAAGCCTCCGATGGGAACGATGGCGTCTTTCTTAGCGCTCATGAGGCAGGCGTCGGCATACTCGAACATCTGGCGGGCGATGTCCCGCAGGGGCGTGGACCGGAAGCCCGGCTCCCGCTGTTGGATGAAGTAACCGTTCTCGGCAAAACGGGCGATGTCCATCACCAGCCGGGCCCCGTGCCGATGAGCCAGTTCGGCCGTCTGGCGGATATTTTCCATCGAGACGGGCTGACCGCCCAGGGCGTTGTTCGTGACGGTCAGCATGACGATGGGGACTTGGCCCGGGGTAGCCTCCCGCAAGAGGCGGGCAAGTCGGTCGAGGTCGATGTTTCCCTTGAAGGGGGCTTCGGAATCGGGGTCGGCCGCCTCAGGGACCGGCAAATCCACGGGCGTCGCCCCGACGGCCCGGATGTTGGCCCGCGTCGTGTCGAAATGGGTATTCGAGGGAACGACCTGACCCGGACGGAGTAGGGCCTTAAAAAACACATGCTCGGCGCCCCGACCCTGATGGACGGGCAAGACATAGGGCATCCCCGTCAGGTCTTCGACGACGGTCCGCAGGGCCTCGAAACTCCGGGACCCGGCGTAGGCCTCGTCGCCCGTGACGAGGGCCGCCCACTGGGCATCGCTCATCGCTCCCGTGCCGCTATCCGTCAGGAGGTCGATGAAGACGTCCCGGGACCGCAGATAAAAGACGTTCCAGTGGGCCTCAGCCATACGGGCCCAGCGCTCGACCGCCGGCAGACGGCGGATCGGCTCGACCATTTTGATGCGGAAGGGGGGAACATGGGGCGGTCGCCATTCCGACATGCATGCCTCCAGCCGGCCGTTTGACCCCCGGATCGGCCTTGAGGGCTCTGTTAAGATATGGATGCAGGATGCATACCCTGTGTGCGGGTTTTTCGAAGACAGGTGCCAGGTACCGGGTTCCAGGTTCCGGGTACCTGGGACCCGGGACCCGGTACCGGATCAGCGCCGGAGGCCGGATACCGAGCACCGAGGTCCCTCCCCTTCCACATTACCCCATTCTCAGAGGCAGTACAAGGTAAGGGAAGGGAATCGGGGCAGGAAGGGGTCGATCATGACGCATGCCCCGTCCGGGCCTTCCCCGTCCCCCGAATCCAATCCTGGTTGCAAGCGGGACTTGGATTCGGCGCCCCACCCCTTTGGAAAAGACTGGATGACTTGACAGGGGGGTCTAAAGGATGTATGTTATTAAGGCAGGGTCCCCCATAGTCCTCGGGGGGCCCTGGGACGCGAGGAAGCGTCCGCTCAATAGTTTTCCTGCGTGGAAAGGCTTACCTCTTTGTGTTCTTCTCTCAACGACGAGGTTCCCTCTCAGAAGCTGTCCGGAGGCCCCTTGGCTTTGCGGTGAGGGCCAGGCAATAGCCTCTGCATCTCCTTCGGAAGCGGGCTGGCATGTCCTGTCCAGCCCATGCCTGGGCCGATGACGGCCCCCAATCGGGACCGAATGGCAAGTCTTTCCTTACGGCGGTAAACCCGAGACACGTGTTCTCCGGGGGTACCCGGCGTTTCCATCCCACTTGCCAGGGCGGGGCTTACACGGCTCCTCTGGGGGCACGGAAGCGCTCGGTGATTCCCCCAAGGACGCGCGTGGCGGGCAAGAAGAGGGCGTAGAGCCCTTGCTTCGGGCCGACGGGGACTTCGGCCTACCGACAGGCCGGAAGCCTGCGTTCCTTCTAAAGGTCGAAAGCCAAGCCCTGCAATCCTATCTCCATCCCGAGGGAGGTAGTCGATGGGACGGCGTTTCCACAGACGGGCGTGGCCGTTGGTCGTCGGGCTGAGCCTCGGCGTCGCCGCCCCGGCCATGGCCCAGGAGGTCTCGGCAGAGTCATTGAAGGATGCCGTCAACTTTGCGTGGACGCTCATGGCGGCGTTCCTCGTCTTCTTCATGCAAGCCGGGTTTGCCTTTCTGGGAGCGGGGCTGATCCGCTCTAAGAACACGCTGAACTACATGACAAAGAGTTTCATGGACTTTTGCATCGGGGGCCTGGCGTACTGGGCTTTTGGCTTTGCCCTCATGTTTGGGGGTTCTCGGCTGATGCCGGGCTTGGAGCACGGAAACGCCCTGATCGGTTACTCCGGATTCTTCCTCACGGGGGCCGCCGGAGACGTCCACACGCTCATGCTGTGGTTCTTCCAGATGGTCTTTGCGGCGACGGCGGCGACCATCGTCGCCGGGGCCGTCGCCGAGCGGATGAAGATCCAGGCCTACCTGGCCTACAGCTTTCTGGTCTCGGCCCTGATTTATCCCATCTACGGGCACTGGGTCTGGGGCGGCGGATGGCTGGCGAACCTAAGTCAGTACCTACCCTTCCTGGGAGAGGGGGTCGGAGTACGGGACTTTGCCGGTTCAGGGGTCGTCCATGCCGTGGGGGGCCTGGTCGCTCTGGTCGGTGCGGCGATGGTCGGGCCCCGGACGGGGAAGTTCAATCCGGACGGGACGCCGAACGTCATCCCGGGCCACAACCTCGTGTACGTCGTGATGGGAACGTTCATCCTATTCTTGGGTTGGTTCGGATTCAATCCGGGTTCGACCCTGGCGGCGACGGACCCGCAGATCTCGGTTATCGCCGTGAACACGTTTCTGGCAGGGGCGGCCGGGGCCGTTGCAGGCCTGTACCTGAGCCTGATCCGGACCGGTCGAGCGGACATCGTGATGGCCTGCAACGGGTCGCTGGCCGGACTGGTTGGGGTGACGGCCCCGTGCGCCTACGTGGCGCCCTGGGCGGCCGTCGTCATCGGGGCTGTGGCGGCGCTCCTGATGGCGGCCAGTCTGGAGTTCGTCGAGAAGGTCCTGCGGGTCGACGACGTCGTCGGGGCCGTGTCCGTCCATGCGGCCGGCGGCCTCTGGGGTCTCCTGGCCGTCGGGATCTTTGCCGACGGAAGCTACGGCGGTGTGAAGGGCCTGATCGCCGGCGAGTGGGCGCAGTTGGTGGCTCAGCTCATTGACATCGGTGTCGTGACGGTGTGGTCCCTGAGCACGGGCTTTTTGGTCTTCTGGCTGATCCGGCAGACGATCGGCCTGCGTGTGTCTCGGGAGGAAGAGCTGGCCGGCCTGGACGTGCCGGAGCATGGGTCCCCGGCCTATCCCGAGGGGCGTCGACTCCCGGTGGGGGCCGTCGTCACGCCGACCTGAACCATTCAGCCTCTTACCGGAGGAAAGACCATGCCTTCCGAAGTTTGGTGGGGCATTGCCGCTTTTGGGTTTTTCCTGGTCCTGTGGGCGGTCCTGCCGAGTCGCCTCAAGAAGGACATCGCGACTCGGATCCACCTCCACGGGCACCATGCGGGCGCTACGTCCTCCTCCCATACCCATGAGACCCTCCATCCGGAAGTCGTCGCCCCGGTCCGGACGCCGGCACCGCCGCGGCGGCCGAGGGTTCGTCCGCCCGACGAGGCCCAGAACGGTGCCTTCCTCGAGTCCGTGACCGGCCATCGGGGGAATGGGGGCCCCCGGTATGTCGTCCGGGGCACGTTCGACGGGTTCGCCTTTGCCTTGCCGGTACACTGTGAGCTTTATCAAGACGGGGGCCTCCTCTGCGAACGCTTCCGGGTGGAGCTTCTTGGGTTCCGTCTAACCGCTCTTCGGTTGACCGACTTGCCGGAAATGGTCCTCGACGTGCTGACCGAGGTGTCCTATGGCGGACGACTGCCCCGGTTTGCCTTTCGAATGCGGACGGGTTCGACCGTCTTGTGGCCCGCCTATCCCTGGGGCCGGGCCTGGCGGGTCTTCGAGCCGGAGGGTCCGATCCTGGAGGCTGAGGACCTGGGCCGGCTGGGGCTCCGGTTGGCCGACTATCTGGGTATCCCGGCAGAGGACCTGGAAGTCCTACGGCTGACGACTGAACTCCGGTGGGCCGCGCCCGTCGGCGTCGTCCGCTCGGTAGCGGACGAGCGCCTACGCGTGCCCATCTACATGGAGGACGGCATGCTTCGGGCGATAGTCAACAGTCAGGACGTGGCGGTGGCCCTGGCCGGTGAGGACGCGTGGCTGACGCTTCTGGACCGGATGGAATCTGCCCTGCGGTCTTCGGACGGTCTGGTCCTGACGGGCCTGCCGGAAACTCTCTGGCAGAAAATCGCTCAGGGTCTGACGGCACAGGCCGGTGCCCTGCGGTACTACGAGGCTCGCCAGGGGCGGTTTGTCGCCATGACGATTCCCGTCTTCCGCAACGGTCGGGCCCACGTGGCGGCCTGTCCGGAGGGGGACACGGCGTATGCCCTCTATGCGGCCCCGGATTTGGCCTCCCTGCGGGAACGGGTCGCCGCGATCCTCTGGCGCCAGGGGCGGCTGACGCATCCGGACCACCTGCGATGGGCCCCGGTGGGTTTCGACGCCGGCGGTCTATCCTCCATGCTTGAGCCATGAGATTCGGACTTGGAGGGATACGATGGCACCCTGGATGATCGTTTTCGGTGCATTCGCGACGGCGGCCTTGGTGGGACTGTGGGCCTGGCGATACACGAAGGCCGGTCCCAACGAGGTCCTGATCATCTCCGGACGCCGGCGGCGGGTCCGGGGTCCGGACGGCCAGGTCCGGACGGTCGGCTACCGCCTCGTCCGGGGCGGGACCTTCGTGTGGCCCATCATCGAGCGGGTCCAGCGGCTGTCGCTGGAACTGTTGACCCTGGAGGTCCAGACGGCCGACGCTTACACGGCCCACGGGGTCCGGCTGATGGTAGACGGCGTCGCCCAGGTGAAGGTCAAGGGCGACGAGACCTCCATCGGGATAGCGGCCGAGCAGTTTCTGTCCAAGTCCAAGGACGACATCCGGCGGGTCGCCCTGCAGGTCATTGAGGGCCACCTGCGGGCCGTCCTGGGGACGATGGACGTCGAGGACGTGTACCTGCGGCGGGCCGAGTTGGCTCAACGGGTGAAAGAAGCGGCCCGTCAGGACCTGGCCCAGATGGGCCTGGACATCATCTCCCTGACGGTCCGGCACATTGCCGACGAACACGGGTACCTGGAGGCCCTGGGCCGACCTCGGGTCGCCCAGGTCAAGCAGTTGGCGGCCATCGCCGAGGCCGAGGCGGACCGGGTTGCCCGCATCGCCCGCCTGGAGGCGGACAAGGCCGTCGAGGCGGCCCGGCGGGAGGTCGAGGCCCAGCGGGCGGAGGCCGACCTAAGCTATGAACTCCACCGGTATCGGGTCGCCCAGGCCGTCAAGCGGGAGGAAATCGCCGTCCAACTGGTCGAGAAAGAGCTCCTGACGGAAGTCGAGGCGAAGGAGATCATGCGCAAGGCCAAGGAGCTGACGGCGACGGTCGAGCTTCCGGCCGAGGCCGAGAAGAAGCGCATCATGGCTTTAGCCGAGGCCGAGCGGTACCGTCTGGAGGCGGAGGCCGAGGGTCGAGCCGAGCAGATTCGGGCCATGGGTCAAGCCGAAGCCGAGGCCCTGCGGGCCAAGGGCGTGGCCGAGGCGGAGGCGATGCATAAGAAGGCCGGTGCCTGGCGGGAATACAACGAGGCGGCCGTCACCCAGATGGTCATCGAGGTCCTGCCCCGCCTGGCGGGAGCCATTGCCGAGCCCCTGGCCAAGGTCGACAAGATCGTCCTGGTCGGCGGCAACAGCGACGGGGCCGGTGCCAGCCGTATCACGGCCGACGTCACTCGGGTCATCGCCCAGCTCCCGACGGTCATCGAGACCCTGACCGGCCTGAAGCTTCAACAGTTGATCGAGCAAATCCCATCCCTGACGGGGCGCGTCCCGGTCGGCTCGACGTCCGGGGCCTCACCCGATAAAGGAGGCGTGTCATGATCGCGCGGGAAGCACGGGAGGCCGTCCGCACGGGGAAGGTGGGGGTCCAGACCCTCACGAAGCCCCGAGAGGTCATCGCCTTTGCCCGGGAACAGGGGCTGGCTATCGTAGACCTGAAGTTCGTCGACCTGCTGGGGACCTGGCAACACGTCAGCATCCCGGTCCAGGAGCTGACCGAGGACGCCTTCGAGGAGGGCATCGGATTCGATGGCTCCAGTATTCGGGGCTTCCAGCACATCCACGAGAGTGACATGATCCTCATCCCCGACCCGACGACGGCCGTCGTCGACCCCATCTGCGAGGTCCCGACCCTGAGCCTCATCTGCGACGTCTACGACCCCGTGACCCATCAGCCTTACAGCCGCGACCCCCGTTACATCGCCAAGAAGGCGGAACGCTATCTCATCCAGACGGGCATCGCCGACGTGAGTTACTGGGGACCGGAGGTCGAATTCTTCATCTTTGACAACGTCCGCTACGACCAGAACGCCTACAGCTGTTACTACTTCATCGACTCCGAGGAGGGCATCTGGAACAGCGGTCGGGACCAGGGGCGTCCGAATTTAGGCCACCGACCCCGGTGGAAGGAGGGCTACTTCCCCGTCCCGCCCGTCGACGCGCTCCAGGACCTTCGGTCCGAGATCGTCCTGCGCCTGATCCAGGCCGGGATCGAGGTCGAGGCCCACCACCACGAGGTCGCCACGGCGGGCCAGTGCGAGATCGACATCCGGTACGACTCCTTGACCCGACAGGCCGACCGCGTCCTGATGTACAAGTACATCGTGAAAAATGTGGCCCGGGCCCATGGCCGCACGGCGACCTTCATGCCGAAACCCCTCTTTGGAGACAACGGTTCGGGGATGCACACGCACCAGAGCCTCTGGAAGGGTGGACGGAACCTGTTTTACGACGAGCGGGGCTATGCCGGTCTTTCCGAACTGGCCCTGTACTACATCGGCGGCCTCCTTTACCACTCGCCGGCTCTGATGGCCTTCTGTGCACCGACGACGAACTCCTACCGGCGCCTGGTCCCCGGCTATGAGGCTCCCGTCAATCTCGTTTACTCCAAGCGGAATCGGAGCGCGGCCATTCGCATCCCCATGATCTCGGCGTCGCCCAAGGCCAAACGCCTCGAGTACCGCTGTCCGGACCCGACGGCGAATCCCTATCTGGCCTTTGCGGCCATGCTGATGGCCGGCCTCGACGGCATCCGCCGTCGCATCGACCCGGGGCCTCCCTTGGAAACGGACCTCTACGAACTGCCGCCCGAGGAACTCCAGAAGATCCGTCAGGTCCCCGGCTCCCTGGAGGAGGCCCTGAAGGCCCTGGAGGCCGACCACGAATTCCTCCTGCAGGGCGGCGTGTTCACCCCCGACGTCATCGAGACCTGGATCGAGTTGAAGCGCAAGCGGGAGGTCGATGCCGTTCGACTCCGTCCCCACCCCTATGAATTTTACCTATACTATGATGCATGACGCAGGAGAGGAAACGACCCGATGCCCTCCGACGAGCGTCTGGAGGTCTTGGGCGAGATCATCAAGGTCTTCGGAGCGGGCTTGGAACTCAAGCCCCTCCTGAACGCCATCGCCGCGGCCGTGGCCCGGTTGACGGGCGCCGACTCTTGTCTGATCTATGTGATGGACCCGGCGTCTCGGGAGCTCGTCCTGTACGGGGCGAGTTCCCCCCACCCCCGCCACATCGGCCGCATCAAGATGAAGCTCGGCGAAGGCATCACGGGCTGGGTCGCCGAGCGCCAAAGCGTCGTGGCCATCCCGGCCCGGGCTTACGAAGACGAGCGCTTCAAGTTCTTCCACAGCCTCCCGGAGGACCGCTACGAGGCCTTCTTCTCGGCACCCCTCATTGCCACCCACGGTCAGCTCCTGGGGGTCATGAACATCCAGCACGCCCAACCCCATGAGCACACCCGGGAAGAGACCGAGCTCCTGCTGGCCCTGGCCAACATGGTCGCCCGGGCTATCGAAAACGCCCGGATGTACGTAGAAGCCAAACAGCGGGCCAAGCACCTGGAGGCCCTGTTCCGACTGGCCCGGGTCGTCGACAATCACCGGGGCGTGGTCGACGAGGCCCTGGTCTTTATCGGCCAGATGCTGGAGGACATCCTGGGGGTCCCCACGTGTCGGGTCCTCGTCTACGAGCCCGAGAAACAGCGATTTCAAGGGCCCCGGGGGATCCGGATCAAGGCGTCTCACCCCCTGTTCGAGCGCCTGATCCGGTCGCAGGGACCCTTTGTCTATGAAGACTCCGTGGGCGTCGTGCCCCTGCGGTTCGGTCGTCAGTGGGTCGGCGTCATCTTAGCCTATGCCGACGGGGGCCTGGACGATTCGACCCTGCGCCTCTTGGGTGACCTCTCCCCCCACGTGGCCGCCTTCCTGCGGACCATCCTCCTGGAGGCGGAGGTCCGCCGGGCCCGGGAAGCCCTGGAAGTCCGGAAGGTCCTCGAACGGGCCAAGTGGGTCCTCATCGAGCGACGGGGGATGACCGAGGCCGAAGCTCACCGGTGGCTCCAGCAGACGGCCATGCAGAGACGGATTCCCCTCCGTCAGGTCTGTGAGGCCGTCCTCATCGCCGAGGGCCTCTGGCAGACCGATCCGGCGTCCGCCGACGTCCCGTCCGAATGAATCGCCCTATGCCGACCGTCGCCTCACCGATGCGTCCACCGGGGCGGCCGCTTCTCCTGAAAGGCCTGCACGCCCTCGGCGACGTCCGCCAGCCGCAGTAAGTCCTCGATGAAGGCCTGTTCGAGGGCCCGCACATGGGCCCAACCCGCCTCGATGGACCGACGCTTCAACAAACGCCGAGTCAGCCGCAGGGCCGCCCGACTGAGATGCCTCAACTCCTCGATGAGGTCCGCCACGGCCTGACTCAGGCCCTCCGCCGGGACGACCCGCTCGACCAGGCCCCACCGGTGCCATGCCTCCGCCGGGACGGACACACCCCGCAGGATCATGGAAGCCGCCCGATGGTAGCCGACCCAGTCCGGCAAGAAGGCCAGGGCCACCGGCGGAAAGAAGGCCAGCCGGATCTCGGGGAATCCCAATTGGCTCCGGTCCGAGGCGATGACGAAGTCCGTCAGGAGGAGGACCTCCGCGGCTCCGCCCAGGGCGTAGCCGTCCACGGCGGCGACGGTGACCTGGGGGACGTGGACCCACTGCCATAGCGTCTCATGAAAGGTCCGGATCATCTCGGGGGCCCGGTCCGGGGCGTGCTCGGGGACCGACACACCGGCAGAGAACTTACCCGGCAGAGCACTCTCGAGGACGACGAATCCAATACGGTCCTGGTCCGCCTGAAGCTGACGGATGAGTTCCTGAAAGCGGACCATCAGGGCCGTGTCGATGACATTGGCCGGGGGGTGATGGAACCGAATCCGGGCGATATCGTCTTCGACGACCCATTCCAGCATCGGCCTCCCTCGCCGGGGGTCCGGGACCGGTCGGGGTAATGAGGTGTCCCGACTACTCCAGGGGCCGAATGCACTCGGGGCGGTCGACCCGGGGGTCGTTGACGAGCCGGGACACCAGGTAGGCGTCCATCTCCTCCGCCGGATACGGCTTCAAACACGCCCTCAGGACTTCCGGGTCCCGGACGTCGGGGTCGAGCCAGGGCTCGAACCACTCCGGCCGCAGGATGACGGGCATCCGGTCGTGGACGGCGGCGACCAACTCGTTCGGTTCGGTCGTGATGATCGTACAGGTCGTCAGGACCTCTCCGCTGGGGGCTTGCCATCGGTCCCACAAGCCGGCGAAGGCAAAAGGCCGGTGGCCCTTCAGACGAAAGTACACGGGCGTCCGGGGCTTCCCCTCCGCCTTTTTCGGCCACTCGTAAAAGCCGTCGGCGACGACCAAGCACCGCCGCCGCAGGAAGGGGATTCGGAAGGAGGGCTTCTCCAGGAGGGTTTCGGCCCGCGCGTTGATCAGGCGGTCCCCGATCTGGGGGTCCTTGGCCCAGGCCGGAATCAGACCCCACCGGGTCCAGGTCAGGACCCGGGGAGCCTCGTTCAGGACCGTCGGGACAGGCTGAGACGGGGCGATGTTGTACCGCGGTCCGGGCCAGGCCCCGACCTGCAGACCCGGCAAAAGTTCGGCCACTTCGTCGGGCTCAGCCCTCAACGTGAATCGACCGCACATTCCGGACCTCATGGATATAATGGATGCAGGATACAGGATGCACGATGCAGGATGCATACCCCGTGTGCGGGTTTTCGGGTGGCCGGGCTCGGTCTTCGGTGCTCGGTGTTCGGCCCTCGGCGTCGGACTGGCTCCGGTGTCGGGTACCGGGTCCCAGGTGCCAGATAGCCGGTACCCGATATCTGGTACCTGGCACCAGGCGGAATGCCCGTCTCATGCTTCGAAAAACCCGCACACGAGGATGCATCCTGTATCCTGCATGCCCCGTGTGCGCGTTTTTCGGAACATAAACCGGGAATCCTGTCGAGGTCCTGGCCTTTCATCCAGGTATCCGGTGCCAGGTACCAGGCACCAGCTACCTGGCACCTGGTACCGGATACCCGTACCGGATTAGCGCCGAAGGCCGGATACCGAGCACCGAGGACCGAAAACGCGCACACCGGGTCTGCATCCATATCTTCAGGTCTTGAACTTGCATCGGGACGTCAAGCCCGCAAGGCCTCACGTCAGTTACGGGTGGACCGCCTTTGTCCTGGCCGTCGGTCTCTGGGGCATGGGTGCGCCTGTTCCCCGTCCGCCGGTCGCCGGGGTCGATGGGTGGACTCAACGGACTTGGGTCGTGATGGGGACTTACCTGACCGTACGGGTCCGGCACGCCGATTCGGCTTACGCCGAAAGAATCCTCGACGGCGTCATCGACCTCGTCCAGGACTTGGACCGGCGTCTTACGCTCTACGACCCATCCAGCGAGCTGTGGGCCCTGAACCGACAGGCCGGTGGCCCCCCGCTTCCCGTCAGCGAACCCCTCTGGGACCTCCTCGAACGGGCTCTCGCTTACAGTCGAGAGACCCAGGGAGCCTTCGACGTCACGATCGGTCCGATCGTTCAGACCTGGGGGTTTTTGGAGGGACCCCGCCGCGTTCCGTCCGACGAGGCGATCGCCCGGGCACGGGCTCGCGTGGGCTACACGAAAGTGGAGTTGGACCCCTCCCGCCGCACGGTCCGACTGACGACCCCCGGCATGGTCCTCGACTTCGGCGGTATCGCCAAGGGCTATGCCCTCGACCGAGCCGTCGAACTCCTTCAGCAGGCCGGCCTTCGGGACGCCCTCCTCAACTTCGGCGGGGAAATTTATGCTATGGGCACCCCCGACGGCGGGGACCGGCCCTGGACCCTCGCCGTCCGTCACCCCCGCCGTCCCGACCGGGTCTGGCGGGAATTCCCAGTACGGGATATGGCCGTCTCGACGAGCGGAGACTACGAACGCTTCTTTTTCCAGGGGGGCCGACGCTACAGCCACATCCTTTCCCCCTGGACGGGCCGGCCCGTCGAGACGGACGTCGTCAGCGTGACCGTCGTGGCACCATCGGCGACCGAGGCCGATGCCCTCTCGACGGCCCTTTTCGTGATGGGGCCCGAGCGGGCCCAGACCCTTGTCGGGGCTGACCGATGCCGGTACGTACTTTGGATTCGCCAGCAGGGCCAGCACCTGATCGAGGACCCTCGGTCCGTCTGGCCGCCCCGTCCATGCCCGTCTCAGGGTTCCAGGCCATCACGGACCCCAAAGTCTAACGACCCAAGTCCAGATATACGACCTCAGTGATTTCATGCCCAAGCCAAACGGCAATACGACAGTACGGCCGTCGGTCTCCCCCTTCGTCACTCCCACCCTGCATCTTGCAACCTTGCATACCCCGTGTGCAGGTTTTTCGAAGACAGGTACCCGGTACCTGGGACCCGATACCCGGTACCGAATCGACGCCGAGGGCCGAACACCGAGCACCGAAGACCGAGCCTGGCCACCGGGAAACGCGCACACCGGGTTTGCATCCTATATCCTGCATCCTGCATCTTGTATCCTGCATCCATCTGAAGAAGGAGGTTCCCTCCCATGGAGCCTTGGTTGACGCCCGACGAATCGAATGTCTCTCCTCGAAAGGCCGACCTCCTCAAGGGCCTTGACCAGGTCCTGTACTGGCTGGACACTTACCTGCAAGACCTGTCCGACGAGGCCCTCGGGTGGACGCTGGCCCCGGACGTGCCGCCTATCGGTGCCCGACTCCAGCATATCGCCGGCGCCTCCCGCCGCCTGGCGACCTATGCCCTGGAAGACGACTATGACCCCCACCTCCTGGCCGCTACGGCCGAGCGCGATTGGGCGGTTCCCCACCGGCCTAAGGCGGAACTCCTGGCCGAGGTCCGACAGAGCCTGACCGACATTCGGACTCGCATCGCGGCCCTGCCCGACGAAGCCCTCGACGAGGTCCGACCCGTCGGTCGGCGGCAGATCCCCGTCCGCCGGGCCGGGATACTCCATCACCTCGTCGAGCATGCGGCCTATCACGCCGGACAGGTCGCCCTCCTCGCTCGCCTATGGGCGGCCCGCCGGGAAGAACGGCCGCGAACCGACGATTGAACTCCGTGTTGTCCAAGTTGGTAGGGGTCGGCTCGGAGGGGTCGGGCGGTATTGGACTGGCCACCCATCATAGAAGGGATGGAGGGACGATAAAGAGCCGGGGATACCCGGAGTGGGGCCCTACCACAGAGCACCCTAGAACTTTTTCGAAACGAGGGTCACTAAGAACGCCAGACAAAACCTCTCGGAGCAGGGCCCGTACCGTCGGGGATGCCGGCCCTTCCACGCACAGCGGAAGAAACGCATCATCGTCCCTCGGCCCGTTCCTCCAGCAAGGCGGCCAGCGCCCGGCCCTCGGGGTCGGCCGGCCTCGGCCGCTCCCAGAAGTCCGGCGGCAGGGCCCGCCGGGGCGGCCGTGCCAGGCCGGCCCGGCAGAGGGCCGTCG
>Ga0079997_119107_pt1 | contig 63389 bp, 59 predicted proteins | sample PerSpoCPS_CMetaG_FD_69200 | JGI IMG/M metagenome (GOLD analysis project Ga0079997, IMG submission 69200) | Archaeal communities from Yellowstone National Park, Wyoming, USA - Perpetual Spouter C (PS_C) MetaG (SPADES assembly) (version 2) | ecosystem: Environmental > Aquatic > Thermal springs >... | reverse complement strand
CGTTATCGGATAGAGCAGGTGTTTGGGAGTGTGAAGGGGGCGTATGGGAGTTATATGGGTTGTCGGCGTGCGGCGTATGGGCGGGTTCGGGTGTGGGGTCAGTTGGTGTTGTGGAATATGGCGCAGTATCTGCGTGTTGGGGGTGGTGGTATTTTTTGTTGTGTGTGGGTTGTGGTGGTTCTGTGATGGTGGTTTGGTGGGTGGAAGAGGAATTTTCGAACACCCTCAGTCCTGTCGTCGATCGGGAGGCGATTTGAGTTCAAGTGGTGGAAAGTCGGCGATCGACGACAATCGGGTTTTGGGCATACGAGGGGTTGTGGTTGGATTGGGTGGAGGGGCACAACGGGTAGTGGTGTGGTGCTGAAAGTGTCGTCGAACGACTGGTTAGTCAGAAATCAGCACGAATCTTGATTTGGAGGGCTTCGTCCATGGAGGTCAACCTGGGCAAGCGGTTTTTCAGCAGCCTTGCCCAAAAGCAAACAACACCTGCAGCAAATCAGCATCGTCGACGACGCCGTCGCAGTTAATGTCTTCGAAAGTACCCGACTGCCCAAAGGCGAACAGCACTGCAAGCAAATCGGCATCATCGACACAGCCATTGCCATCCACATCGGGGTCTGGTGGAGGGCAAAGGCGGGTATCCTCTAAGAGGAACGCTCGCTCGCTCCCTGTGCTGGCATGATAGCCTACTCCAGCGATATAGCGTCCATCCTGCGAGATGCCGAAGGCAGCGTAGAGAATGGAGCCATCGCTCAACAGGTCAGCATAAACGCGGTTCAAATCGCGTAGACCCGTCTGGGCTGTCCAGCGCACAGCGTGCCAGCGCCCTGTTGACCGTGCGCGTACCCGCCCCACTACTTTACTGCCATCTCCAGAGACGGCATAGGCACTGCTATCATCAAAACCGGGCAGAGTGCCTAAGTCCTGCATTCCAGAGGATGCCGTCCAGCGAAAAGCATGCCACTTCCCTTCGGCATTATTGGCATCGCCAACGATTACCTGACCATTAGCGGAGATAGCCCAGGCGCTGCTGGCGTTGCCTCCGGGCAGGATACCAATCGCCTGCATACCTGTGGCGGCACTCCATCGGAATGCGCGCATCTGACCCGTGCTGTTATAAGACCAGCCAACGACGATGGTGCCATCGGCGCTGACCCCATAAGCCCAACTGTCTCTGCCACCCAAAGTGCCCAAATCTACCATGCCGGTGGAGCTTGTCCAGCGGAAGGCGCGTATGCCCCCACCGGAAATGGTTGAGGCACCTACGACCACATTGCCATTAGCAGACACCGCCTCGCCCCAGCTTTCGAGACCTCCCAGTGTGCCGAGATTCTGCATCCCTGTGGAGGGAGTCCAGCGGAAAGCCCGGCTGAATACCTCGGCGTTGGTGCCAGTGCCTACTACAACCTGTCCGTTGGCAGAGGCTGCTTGAGCCCGACTGTTGGGCTGCCCCAGCGAACCAAGGTCCTGAACCCCGGACGCCGTCCATCGCACGGCTCGCATCAGTCCACCGGGGGCATCGGCATCATAGGAAAAGCCTACTACCGTGCTGCCATCAGCGGAAATCCCGTATGCCCAGCTCGACTCATGCGAGGGCAACGGCGTAAGCCAGCGAAGCGACTGCGCATAGACCGTTGCCGTCATCATACAGACCCCTATCACGACCAGCTGAATCATGCTCTTGTATCGCATTTCGCATACCTCCTCAGCATACAATATACCCCAAACCAACATCAATATGCAAGAGGTAACTTTATGGTAAGTATTTACTTTTTGGTAAGTGTTGACAAAGAGCAGGGTTATAGGGCATAATAGGAATGCGTTGCGAAGCGCAGAATATAGTGTGCCAACGAATGCGCAGCTGCACGACGTGCTTGGCAAGAGCAGAAGCGAATCACGGTGACGTTGTCACCATGTCGGGAGTGACAGCCCGTATCCCTCCTTAAGGAGGTGCGCAGCGTGGGTTGTTATCCCAGCACCGAACGAGAACGGAGGAATAAAACGATGCGAAAAACACTGATGGTTTGTCGGACGCTAATAAGCGCGAGTATGCTGTTGACGGCTGTGACCATGAGTAGGTCGCAGCCCCTAATCTGGCTCGGCACACTTGGTGGTGATGGGAGTGAGGCTTGGGGTGTCAGAGCATTCGCGATACGGTACAGCGCGGTGAAGTTAGGAGTGGTGATGGGAGTGAGGCTTGGGGTGTCTCAGCAGATGGCTCGGTCGTAGTTGGCAACTCTTTCAATAGCGAGAGCATTCTTTTTCACGCTTTTCTCTGGACACAAGAGATGGGAATGCAGGCCCTTGGCTCGCTGCCGGGAGGTACTGAAAGTTGGGCTTATGATGTATCAGCAGATGGCTCTATCGTCGTCGGTGTTAGTGGCAGCTTTGCTGGGTATCGTGCCTTTCGCTGGACCCTATCGGATGGGATGGAGGACCTAAATATCACCTACGGACATCTGCTGACACCCGGTTCGGAGTTGATTGTCGCAATCGCCATCTCACCTGATGGACGCTATATTGTGGGATATGGCTACAATGCTGCTACAGGACGCATCGAAGGCTTCCGACTGGATACGCAGTCCAGCTGCACTGCCCACAGTGGGGATGTGGACAACAACAGCTGCATTGATGATGCCGATCTGCTTGCCGTGCTGTTTGCTTTTGGTAGCACAGGTGGCACTCTCGGTCGGGTGGATGTGAACTGCGACCAGATGGTGGACGATGCCGACCTGCTGCAGGTGCTGTTCAACTTCGGCAGTGGGTGTTGAGAGAGCCCGGGATAACCTCCCATCGTTCAGGTACAATTTTCTCGATGAAGTGTCCGCGCTGCGGCTGGATTGCGGAGCAGGTGGTGGCGGCGTGTCCAGGCTGCGGTTTCACGCTACGGCTGTTGCGCGTGCCGGCACATCTCCATCTGCAGCGGCAGGGCGCCGTGAACGATTTTGCGAAGCTACTGAGCGAATCGGAGCGCGCCCAGCTCACCGCGCAGTTGCAGCGACTGCGCGACGAGATGGGCGGTGTGGTGGTGCTGGTAACCCTGCCCCGTGTGGCGCCGCTAAAGCCCAGCGAGTATGCCTTCTGGCTCTATCACCACTGGCAATTACCCCCCACTGGGCTGCTCCTGCTCCTTGCCCTGAAAGAGCGACACATCGAAAGCGAGGTGGGGCTGGCTTGGGAGCCGTTTTTGAGCGATGTGGAGACGGGGGAGGCGTTGCAAGCAGCCGTGCCGTTGCTGAAAGCGGAGCGTTATGCCGAAGGGATCCTAACCGCCCTGCAGATTATCGAACGCCATTACCGCGCCCATCAGGAGGCGAGTCGTTATGCGGAAGCTTAGCGGGCTGCTCCTCGCGCTGCTGTGGATGAGTGCGTGGGCGCAGCGCGTGCAGGAGGTGCCCAACCCACGCCCCACAGGCGGCTGGGTCACCGACATGGTGGGCATCCTGACCCCCCAACAGAAGCAGCAGCTGAACGCGCTGATCGACGCGCTGGAACGCGACACGGGCGCCGAGATGGCGGTCGTCATCCTGCAGCGCACCGTCGGCGCGGAACCAAAAGCGTTCGCCACCGAGCTGTTCAACCACTGGGGCATCGGCAAAACGGGCGAGAACAACGGCATCTTGGTGCTGGTCGCGCTGCAGCAGCGGCGTATCGAGGTGGAGACGGGCTACGGCATCGAGGGCATCCTGCCCGACTCGGAGATTGGCATGCTGCTGCAAGATGTGGTCGTGCCCGCCTTCCGACGCGGCGACTACGGGGGCGGGCTGATCACCCTGGTGCGCGAGCTGACCCAGCGCATTCGCGACCGCAGCAGCGGCTCCTACTCACCGCCCACATCCCCGGATACCCCAACTGCCCCGCTCCCCATCGGCTCCGTTCTGATGCTCATCTTGGCACTTACAGCGGGAGCAGGGGGACTCGTCTGGTTTCTGTTGAGCGAGCGCACCCCACGCTGCCCCACCTGCCTCCAGCCGATGCGCCTGCTGAACGAAAAACAAGATGACGCCTATCTCGACCCGCTCCAGCTGCTGGAGGAGCGGTTGGGCAGTGTGGATTATCGCGTCTGGCGATGCGACCAGTGCCAGATGATGGAGATTCAGCCCCATTTCCAGTGGTGGTCGGGCTACGAACGCTGCCCGAAGTGCAACGGGTACACCGTGCGGACGACCAGCCATGTGGTGCGCGAGCCGACCTACACCCGCGCGGGACTGGAGCAGATACACAAAAGGTGTAAGAACCCGCGCTGCGACTATGAGGATGAGCAGCAGCGCGTCCTGCCACGCCGAGAGCGTGATCCCGATTTCATTATCTTCCGTGGTGGCACGGGGGGCGGATTCTCCTCCCGCAGCGGCGGCTGGAGCCGATCAGGTGGCGGCTGGTCGGGAGGTGGGAGCTTCGGGGGAGGCCGTTCAGGTGGTGGCGGTGCAGGCGCCAGTTGGTGAAGACGATGGAAAAGCGATTCGATCAGCACGAGGCGGAACAGGTGCTGCGGGAAGCCGTTCGGCTCCAGCAGGAGCATGAAGCGGGCATCCCGCAACAGGTGCTGGAGCAGAGCGCGGCGGAACTGGACATCAGCCCAGAGCAGCTGCGAGAAGCCATCCGACGCGTGGAGCAGGAGCGCGAGCGGCGTGCCCGCTTACGACGCCATCTCCTGCTCGCACTCGCCGTTGCGGTGATGCTGATGCTGCTCAACCTGCTCTATGGGCACTTCGCTTTGAGCGGCGCGTGGGCGGAGGTGCAACTGCGCAAGGCACAGGTGGAGAATGTGGTGCAACGGCGGCAGGCGCTTATCCCACGCCTCGAATCGCTGATGCAGCGCGTCAACGACGCCCAGCGTGAGCGACTGCAGCTGGTGTTAGATGCCCTGCGCCAAACGGGGGGAGAGCCGTCAGCGCGCAGCGCACTCGAATCGCTCCTGCGAGACCCCACCTTGCAGAGCGATCGGCTGGCGCTCGCCCTCATGTATGAGATTGCAGGCGCCGAGAATCGAATCGCCGTGGAGCGGATGCGCTACTTGGAGGCGGCGGCGCGCTATAACCGCATCGCCCGTCGCTTCCCTATCGTGCTGGCTCGTCCGCTGCTGGGCTACCCTGCCCAGGCACCCCCACCCTAACGCGCGGCGCGCTCACAGCCCCAGCTCTGACCAGAGGGCGTCGATGCGCGCCTTCACCTCCGCCGACATGCGAATCACCTCGGGCCATTCGCGTGGGAAGCCCTCCTCGCGCCATTTGCGCGTGGCATCAAACCCTATCTTGCTGCCGAACCCGACCAACGGGCTGGCGTGATCCAACACATCTACCGGTCCCTTCACCAAGCACATATCGCGCTCAGGGTCCACATTCGCGCCCCATCGCCACAGCACCTCCCCCAAATCATGCACATTCACATCCTCATCGAACACCACGATAAACTTGCTGAACATCAGCTGCCCCAAGCCCCAAAGGGCATGCATCACCTTGAAGGCGTGCCCCGGATAGCGTTTGCGAATGCTAACAAAGCAGAAGTTATGGAACACGCCCTCGATAGGAAGGTTCATGTCCACGATTTCGGGCAGGGTGAGGCGAATCAGGGGCAGAAAGATGCGCTCGATGGCTTTGCCTATCCAGCCGTCCTCCATCGGGGGTACACCCACGATGGTCGCCGGGTAGACCGGTTGCTGGCGACGGGTGATAGCGGTGACATGGAACACGGGGTAGTAGTCGGGCAGGGTGTAGTAGCCCGTGTGGTCGCCGAAGGGACCCTCCAGGCAGCGTTCACCCGGCTGGATATAGCCTTCCAACACGATTTCGGCGTTCGCCGGCACCAAGATGTCCACCGTCTGCGCGGGCACTAACTCCACTGGCTTTTTGCGCAGGAACCCCGCGAACAGCAGTTCATCGATGGCAGGGGGCAGCGGCGCAACCGCACTGAAAATGAGGGCGGGGTCATCCCCCAGCACCACCGCTACCTGAATCGGCTCGCCCCGCGCCTCCGCCTGCTGAAAATGCGCCGCACCGCCCTTATGGATTTGCCAGTGCATCGCCGTCGTGCGCTCATTTAGCACCTGAATCCGATACATGCCCACATTGCGCTTGCCCGTGTTCGGGTCGTGGGTGAAGACCAGCGGCAGCGTGATGTAGCGTCCGCCATCGCCCGGCCAGCAGTGCAGAATCGGCAGCTCCAGCAGGTTCACCTGCTTGCCTGTTTGCACCACCTCCTGGCAGAGACCGCGCGAGACGATGGTGGGCGGCATACTGCGGGCAACCTGAAGCAAGCGGCCCAGCTGGGGCAATACCTGGGGCAACGCTTGCAACTTGCCCAGCAAGCCACTGCCCATCGTGGGCAGCTCAGGCTGGAGCAACTGCTCGATCTCGTGGGCAATCTGCTCGTAATCGTCGACGCCGAGCGCGAGGCTCATGCGGCGGCGCGACCCCATCGTGTTGATGGCAATTGGTATGTCCGAACCCTTTGGTCGCTCGATGAGCAACGCGGGACCGCCCCGCTTCATCACGCGGTCGGCGACCTCCGTGACCTCCAGATAGGGGTCTAATGGGTAGCCGATGCGCCGTAGCTCCTTCTCCTGCTCCAGCCGCAGCAGAAACTCCTGAAAATCGCGATATGCCATCGACCTTCCCTCACCCAACCCCCTCCAACCCCCGCTGCCAATAGCATACCCTATGCCGTGCCCCTGCCGGCTCCTATCGATGGCAGTGAGGCAGTCAAGTGGAGGCAGTATCCGCGTCGGGGCTGGATGGCGACGCCAGTGGTTCGTCGTCGGAGAGGGCGAGATCGAGGCGCAGGAGCCGTTTGGCGAGCGTCTCTTGCGAGAGAGCCGACAGCACCACCTGCCCGCTTTCCAGAAAGATGACGCAGCGGGTGCGACGCCCCTGTGTGGCGTCAATCAGGCGGGTGCCCTCGTGGCGCAGCTGCTGCACCAATCGCTTGATGGGCGCCGAGTCGCAGCGCACCAGAGCGACAATCTTGTGGGTAGGCACAAAGTTATAGAACCCCACATTCAGCAATGGGGCCAGGGCGTTCGTTCGCACCTCATTTGCCATACCACATCCCGATTCACTTTGCTTCGTGTGGCTCCTGCCTTCAGCCGTCGGCGGTGCCGCACAGCATCTCCCGCATGCGCGCAATGGCGCGGGTGTGGAGCTGATAGACGCGCGATTCGGAGATGTTGAGCACCTGCCCTATCTCTTTGAAGGTCAAGCCTTCGTAGTAATAGAGCGCGATGACCAGCCGCTCCCGTTCGGAGAGACGATTGAAAGCCTCGTTGAGGGCGCGCACCTGCTCCCGCTCTACCAACTCCTCGTAGGGGTCATCCGAGGCAGCCAGCACCTCAATCAAAGAGGTCGACTCCTCCTCATCGCCGTTCACCACGCATGCCTCCAACGAGACCATGTTGGTGCGTGCGTAGTCAAGCAGGAGCTGGCGATACTCTTGGACGCTGATACCCAACGCCTGTGCGGTCTCCTCATCGGTGGGTGGTCGCCCTAACTGTGCCTCCAGATAGACCCAGGCACGCTCCAGCTGGCGCAGTTTGTCGCGGGCGGAACGCGGCACCCAATCCTCACTGCGCAAGGCTTCCAGCACCGCACCACGAATTAAGGCAATCGCGTAGGTCTCAAACTTCACATTGCGGGTGGGGTCAAACTGGTCGACCGCTTTGATAAGCCCGATGGTGCCGTGGCTGTAGAGGTCTTCCCACTCCATGCCGGGCGGCGGATAGGGCACGATGCGGGCGACCGTCAGCTTGACCAGGTGCGTGTACTGCTTGATGAGCTGCTCCCGCGCCCCCATATCACCGTAAACCTTATATCGCTGCCATGCCTCCTGAATCTGTAGCGCATCCATCCCTTGCAACCTCTCTAAAGGGTCGGTTTATTCGTCCGATGGCTCTTCCGAGTCGTTCGTGTCTTCGTTTGCGGCGGGCATGTCGGGGTTGGGGATGATTTCGGGCGGTTCGAGGCGACACATCACGAATGCCCAGAGTGCGCCCGCCACCCAACCTACCATGCCACCAATCAGCCCGCGCAGGGTACACAGCAGGGGATCGATGCCGGCCGTGATACCCAGCACAAGCACCAGCATACATCCGATGCCGCCCGTGATGCGAGGCACAATTGTCCAGTTCATGCCAGCCCATTCTGCCCTCCACCGTCACTCGCTCCAGCGGCATGGGCAGACACGACGGTCTGCCCCTATTCGCCACTTGCCGCACGCCATGCCGGTCCCGTCACCTGCTGGAGGGCACGGGTGTAGAGCGCCTCATACGCCTGCGCCGAACGGTTCCAGGACCAGTCCTGTCGCATGGCGCGTTGCACCAGTGCTTGCCAGCGTGCCCGATCGGCGAAGAGGCTCACGGCGCGTTCCATCGCCTCATACAGTGCGGCGGGCTTATAATCGCGAAAGGCGAAGCCGTTCCCCTCGTCACGCAGAGGGTCATAGTCGGTGATGGTGTCCGCCAGCCCGCCTGTATGACGCACTATGGGGATTGTTCCATATCGCAGGCTGATTAACTGCCCCAATCCGCAGGGTTCGAAGCGGGAAGGCATCAGGAACATATCGGCGCCGGCATAAATCTGGTGTGCCCAGGCGTTATCGAAGCCGATAGTTGCGTGCACCTTGGCGCGGTGCCGCTTGTGCAACAGGCGGAAGTGGCGCTCATAGGTGGGGTCGCCTGTGCCCAGCAGCACCAGTTGTACCGGTAGCTGCAGAATCTTGCCGCTTATCGCCTTGATGAGATCGAGCCCCTTCTGGTCGGTCAAGCGGGAGACCAGCCCTATCAGAGCGCGTGTTGGGTCGGGTTGCCAGCCGCAGGCTTCCTGCAGCGCACGCTTGCACCGCTGCTTGCCCGATGGGTCTTCCGCGCTGTAATGCGCCGGGATATAGGGGTCGGTCTCCGGGTTCCACTCCTCCTCGTCGATGCCGTTCAGAATGCCGCTCAGCTTGCCTTGCTCGGCTAAGGTGCGTAGCAATCCCTCCAATCGCTCGCCATATTCGGGCGTCTGAATCTCGCGGGCATAGGTGGGGCTAACCGTGTTCACCTGGTCGCTGAAGAGCAAGCCTCCCTTCATAAAGTTGAGCTTGCCGTAAAACTCCAGCCCATCGGGGGAGAAGAGGTGTGCGGGTAGCCCTGTCTGCCCGAAAAGTGTCGCGTCGAAAACACCCTGATAAGCCAGGTTATGGATGGTGAAAACGGTGGCGATGGTCTCGAACGCAGGATGAGACAGCACGCGCAGATAGACAGGGAGCAGCCCCGTATGCCAATCGTTGCTGTGGACAATCTGGGGTTGCCACTCGCCGTAATGGGCGATAAAGGCGGCAATGGCACGACAGAACACGATGTAGGCACGCGGGTCTACGCTATAAAGGCGTGTCGATTCGGTTGCGCTGTCGAACCATGCGCTCCCCACCAGATAGACCATAAGAGAAGAGGGCAGTTGGAGCTGATAGATACGGACATGCTCCTGCCAGCCGTCGTGAATGGGCACTGGGAGTTCCATGAGGGGCTCGATCTGCCAGCGGGAGTCGTGGAGAATCATCGGGTAAGCGGGCAGGATGATGCGTGCGTCGTGTCCTCGTTTCCGCAGCGCTTTGGGCAGGGCACCCGCCACATCTGCCAGTCCACCCACCTTGGCTAAGGGCGCCATCTCCGCCGCAGCAAACAAAATCCGCATCGAGCCAAACGGTTCTTGCTGTCTTGTCCCGGGCGAATGGGTTGCCGGGTGCTGAACCAACATTTTCGGATGCGTCATCGTTTCCAGACCTCCATCGTGTGGGCGCGTACTGCCATACGCCCGTGTTGATATTCAGTTGGCACGGGATGATCCCGGCACAGTTGAAGCAATCGGTAATAGCCCCTTCGCTTTCCGTGGCTCGTTTCGGGTTCGGGGGGAGATTCCCATTCCCCTCGTGGGGTTCCCATTCCCTTGACACCCGCCCAGTGCGTTAGCCGACGCCTGGCGACGGCGGTCGTGCCTGCTAAAATTATCGGGATGTCCAGCGTGTTTCTGCAGAGCCATGTCAGCCAACGACGCACTAAGGGCAGCAGGGAAGGCGAACCGACGCCATGAGACGGCAGCCAGAGCATAACACAATCCGCCACTGGTAGACATTGCTCAACGGCGCCAATCAGATGCCATTCGTGCGCCAAGTAGCGCCACTGGCTTAGCTCCACTGTGCTGAATTGGTTGGGCAATCCACACACATGGAACCGTGCCTGAAGGTCCCAGCCTGTGGCGGCACGGGCGGTGGGGCGCCAGTGCCAGATAAGGCTGCCCGAGGGCACCTCGATCGACTCGGTGCCGGTCACCCGGATGTGTGCCCGAATGAGGGGCACTTCGATGGACTCTCTCGCTCCGCTCCGCTGCAACACGCGCTGACGCAGACCGCTCGCCTGATCCATAGGTTCTTTCTCAATTCGTCGCCCCCCGTTTTCCTCCTGCTACCCCGTAAAAGTATCGGCTTTTGGGAAGTGGGTCTGAAGGTTGAAGGCTGAAAGCAACTGCCTGACCGCTCGTGGCTCAACCGATTTTGAGCGCGGGCGGCGCACCGTAGTCGGCAGAGCAGCAGAGAGCCGTTGCAGTGGGTATACTACGGTTTCGGTGGTGCGCGGAAACTTTTCTTAATAATGATGGACGAGCGGCTCTTGTGGATACCCAGCGGGGGCAAGCGGATGGCAGGGGTTTTGCATCTGCCAGCGGGTCGCGGGTGGGCGCCTGCCGTGTTGATGCTGCACGGCTTTACAGGGCACAAAGTGGAGACGCATCGGCTCTTCGTGCGCACGGCTCGGCAGCTTGCTGCCAGTGGGCTGATAGTGCTACGCTTCGACTTTCGCGGCTCAGGCGATAGCGAGGGCGAGTTCGAGGAGATGACCATCCGCGGCGAGGTGGAAGATGCCCTGAACGCGCTGGCGTTCCTGCGGGAGCAGCGTCGCGTGGATACTATTCGCATCGGTTCCATCGACATTTTCAGGACTGAGGGTGTTCGAAAATTGGGGGATTTGACTTTGCTGTCATCGATGGGGTATAGTATAAACACCAACGAGCAAGTCGGGTGTGCACTTTGACAGTTGGGCGTTGTGCCGATTTTGAGTTCAGAGGGAAGGCCTCTGGCGGGCAGATGTTGTCGCCGTGTAGGGGCGCACGGCGGTGCGCCCCTACTACATGGGTTTGTAGCCTACCTGTGAGGGATTGAAACTTCTGCTTGAACACCTTTAGAGCCGTTCAGGCTGTGTTTGTAGCCTACCTGTGAGGGATTGAAACTTCTACTTGAACACCTTTAGAGCCGTTCAGGCTGTGGATTAGTTTAAGGGTGGCTTCGCGGGCGCGTTCGAGCTTGAGCTGGCGACGCAGCTCCCGATCGCGCGGCGCTTCCGCCGGTTCGGGCAATAGCCCCCAGTTCGCATTCATCGGCGGGAAATCGGGGTGGGGATAGGTTGCGATGTAGTGCAAGAGCGAACCAATGACCATCTCGCGGGGTGGGGTCAGCGGTGGCTTGCCTTTCACAAGGCGCGCCGCGTTAATGCCCGCGATAATGCCCGATGCCGCCGACTCGATATACCCTTCCACGCCGATTATCTGCCCGGCGAAAAAGAGGCGCGTGTCCTCGCGAAACTGCAGGGTGGGCAAGAGGAGGCGTGGCGAATCGATGTAGGTGTTGCGATGGACCACGCCGTAGCGCACGAACTCCGCGTTTTCCAGCCCGGGCACCAAGCGGAACACGCGCTTCTGCTCGCCCCATTTCAGGCGGGTCTGGCACGCCACCAGGCTGTAGAGGGTGCGCTCGTTGTTTTCGGGGCGTAGCTGCAGCACGGCATAGGGGCGCTTGCCCGTGCGCGGGTCGATAAGCCCCACCGGTTTGAGCGGACCGAAGCGCAGGGTGTCGCGTCCGCGTTCCGCCAGCTCCTCGATGGGCACGCACCCTTCGAAGAAGCGGGCTGCCTCAAAATCGTGCAGCGGCACGCGCTCCGCTTCGACCAACGCCTGCCAAAACCGTTCGTACTCCTCGCGGGTGAAGGGGCAGTTCAGATAGGCGGGGTCGCCCTTCTCACGCCGATTGCCCACAAACACGCGCTCCCAGTTGATGGTGCTGGCATCCACAATCGGCGACACGGCATCATAGAAGTAGAGGTGCTGGCGTCCTGTGAGGCGCGCTATATCGTTTGCCAGCGATTCGGAGGTTAGCGGTCCCGTTGCCACGATGAGGGGTCGGTCGGGCGGCAGCGCGGTGACCTCCTCGCGCACAATCTCGATCAGCGGGTGGCTCTCCAGGCGTGCTGTGATGGCACGCGCGAACGGCTCCCTGTCGACCGCAAGCGCCTCGCCCGCGGGCACGGCAAACTCGTATGCGGTCGGAATCACGAGGGAGCCAAGTTGCTCCATCTCCCATTTCAACTGACCCGACGGCGTGTTGGGCAGCATCGACTTGAAGGAGTTGGAGCAGACCAGCTCGGCGAGCCAGCCCGTTTTGTGGGCAGGGGTCATTTTGCGCGGGCGCATCTCATAGAGGCGCACAGGAACACCCTCTCGTGCAGCGGCCCACGCCGCTTCCACCCCGGCAAAGCCACCACCGATAATCGTCACGCGTGACATACCTGCTATGATGATACCCTGCTGGGCGTGTGGCTTATGTCCAGCGTTTGCCCTGATCGCCCAGCTGCTCATAGGTGCAATCGGCATAGGCGGGCACAAGGTCGCCAATCTCGCACATAATCTCGCGCGGGTTGAAGGGGGGTGTCTGGCGCATGGTGCGTAGCCACAGCTCGGCAAAGATGAGCCAGTCGGGCTTCGCATCGCCCGGCGGCTCCAACGCCTTCCAGAAGCGTTGTACGCGCCGCTCCCAGTTGGTGAAGGTGCCCTCGCCTTCGGCAAAGGTGCAAGCAGGCAGCAGCAGGTCGGCATACTGCGCCGATTCGGTCATCCACGCGTCCTGCACCACCAAAAACTCGCACGCACGCAGGGCACGCGCGGCGAACGAGGGGTCATAGTGCTGGGTTAGAGGGTCAGCACCCGCCAGATACAGCACCCGGACTGTGCCTTGTAGGCAGGCGTTGAGGATGGCGTCGGTGTTCAACCCGGGCTGGGCAGGCAAGGGAACGCCGTATGCCGCTTCGAAACGCGCTCGCGCCGCCGTATCCTCCACGCACAAATAGCCGGGCAGCAGGTCGGGCACCACTCCCATATCGAGCGCACCCTGCGAGTTCGCTTCGGGCAGCATCAGATTAAGCGAACCGTTGGGCAGACGCTTGGTCAGTTCCACCAGCGCGCGGATAAGCGCCTCGGCTTCGGGGTGATTCCACACCTTTTCACCCGCCAGAATGATGACATCGGGCGACTGGGTAAGCCGCTCCGCCATCACCCGCATCTCTTGGCTCCAGCGGGCATCGGGCTGGTCATGAAGCAACGCGCGAACCAGTTCCAGCTCGCCCCCCACAGGATAGTGCAGGCTAAGCTCGGCAAATGTGTCCACAGCTGTTTCGATAGGATAAGCCACGATGACCTTCACCCCATCGTATCGCCACGCCTTGCGCAGACGCAGATAGACCATCGGCTGCTCCTCGATCAAATCGGAGCCAAAGACGAACACCAGCGAAGCGCACGCCAAATCGCCATACTCATTACAAGTGGTGGGATAGCCTAACGACGACGCCACATCCCGCACGAGGTTGCCCTGATAGCGTGTCATGCGGTGGTCCAGATTGTTGGTTTGGAAGGCGGCGCGGAACAGTTTTTGAAACAGATAAAGTGACTCGTTGCTCATGCGTTGCCCTGCGATGCCTGCAATCGCATGACCATCGCCGGTCTTGCGCGCCTCGCTGATGCGCCCCAACAGCATGTCGTAGGCATCTGCCCACGAGATGGGTTCCCAATCGCTGCCACGGCGCCGCAGCGGTTGCGTGAGGCGGTTCGCTGCGAGCATCGCAACCTGTTCAAACTTGCCCTTGTCGCATGTCCAGGTCTCGTTCACCGCGGGGTTCTCACGAGCGTTAATACGCACGATTTGACCTGCTCGGCTGTCCAGATAGAGGTTGCAGCCGTTGGAGCAGAGCGAGCAGACGCTTTTTTGCGTTACAATATCCCATGGGCGGGCACGGAAGCGATAGGTGCGGCTGGTGAGCGCGCCCACAGGGCAGATTTCGATCACATTCCCACTGAATCGGCTGGTGAACTCGGTGAGCTGAAAGGTGTGTGGTTGCATGTGCGCGCCACGAAAGAGGAACGCCAGCTGGGCATCGCCCGAAATCTCTTCCGTGAAGCGCACACATCGCCCGCAGTGGATGCACCGCTCCAGATCCAGCGCCACATAGCGGGATAGCGGGAACGCCTTCGGCAAATGACGCTTAATCTCAATATAGCGGCTGACGGGCGGACCATAAAACTGGGTGTTGTTCTGCAGCGGGCACTCGCCTCCCCGATCGCAGATGGGGCAATCGAGCGGGTGGTTGATGAGCAGAAACTCCAGAATGGCGCGGCGGTCCTTGATAATCTGCTCGCTCTCGGTCCATGCGACCAGCCCCTCGGTGCAGGGGAGGGTGCAAGACGCTTGGGGTTTGGGCATCTTGCGGATGGAGCCGTCGGGCTGCTTCGTGCCCACCTCGACCAGGCACATGCGACACATCCCGACAGGCTTCATATATTGATGGTAGCAAAAGATAGGGATATCGGCGCCGATACGCTTTGCCGCCTCGATGAGCAGCTCGCCCTCCGGCACCTGCAACGGAATACCGTTGATTTCTATATTGACCAGTTTCGGCTCCACATTTTTCGGTTTGGGCATCGGTCTGCCTCCTTCAAACTTGCGTATCTGATGATCCTGCAGCCACCGAAAAAACGCCGTGAGGGGAAGCCAGCTCGCCCAGAATCCCCTCGTCGGAGACATCCAGAATACGCACGGGCACCAATTGTCCCACCAGTGAGGGCGAGCCGGCGAACTCCACTTGCAGATAGTGGTCGCTGGTGCCCATCATCAGCCCCGACTGCTTCGAGCGGCTCTCCACGCGCACATATTCGACCTGCCCGATGAAGCGTGCCGCGTAGCGCATCTGCGCTGCCCGCACTATCGCCTGCAGCCGCTGCAGACGCTCCGCTTTGACGGGTTCTGGCACCTGTGCAGGCATCCTCTCGGCGGGCGTGCCCGGACGAGGCGAGTAGCGAAAGAGGTGTGCCCGACAAAACGCCACCGCCTCCACCACCTGGCAAGTGTGCTGGAACGCCTCCTCATCTTCGCCCGGAAAGCCAATCATGATGTCGGTGCTGATTGCCAAGTGCGGGATTCGCTGGCGCAACCGTTGGCATAAATCGAGATAGAAGGCTTGGTCATAGGGGCGGTTCATCGCCTTCAGTATGCGCGAATCACCACTCTGTAAGGGGATATGGAGATGCGGGCACATCTTCCGATTCGTCGCCAGCAATTCGATGAGGGCATCGCTAATCTGGGTGGGTTCGATGGAGCTGATGCGGATACGCTCCAGCCCCTCTATCTCGCTCAGCATAGCACAGAGCGCGCTTAGGTCGGGTCCTTCACTGCCGGAGTGGGCGCCGTAGTCGCCAATTAGCACCCCCGTCAGCACAATCTCTTTGAAGCCGCGCTGAACCAAGCTGCGCGCTTCTTCCAGCACTTCCCGATAGGGTCGGCTGCGCATCAGCGGGCGCGTGTAAGGGATGGAGCAGAAGGAGCAGAACACATTGCAGCCATCCTGAATTTTGAGAACGGCGCGTGTGCGCTGCAGGGGCGAACCCAGTTTTGGTTCCTCCTGTTCACGGGGGGAACCTGCAGGAGGGTGGGTAGAAGGGGAAGCCAGCAGCTGGGGGAACTGCTCCAGCACAATCTCGGCGGTCTGCAGCTTGTCGGGGTTGGGCACGATGAGATGGGCGTCCTCCACGCGCTCGCCACGCCGCAGCGTGAACTGGGCATAGCAGCCCGTCATCACCACGATAGCCTTCGGATTCTGGCGGGCTGCGCGGCGCACTGTCTGGCGCGATTTCGCCTCCGCCGACTGCGTGACCGAGCAGGTGTTGATGACATACACATCGGCGGGGCTGTCGAACGGCACGACCTCGAACCCGCGCGCCTCAAAACTCTCCCGAATCTTCTGGGTCTCGTACTGATTGACCTTACAGCCGAGCGTGGTCAGGGCAACCTTGGGCATAGGGATCTACAATGCGGTGCCCCTCTCCCCAGAAGGGGAGAGGGGATAAGGAGGGTCTTGCTATGGGACGCGCTCCATCGTGATGGTGCCGTCCAGCGGCATAGGCGCACCCTCGGCTGGCATGCCTTTCACCTTAGCGTTCATCCGAACCAGCATGCCCGTTTTGGGGTCGATCCAGACATGCCCGCTGATGTTGGCATTGTCCAGCATGTTCGGCGCGTCGCCCTCCTTCTTGTTGGCAACCTCTTGGATGGTGAACTTTATCTTGAGGGTGTCTATGTCGCCCACCTTCTCTTTCGCCACCACCTCATACTCGCCCTTGAGGGAAGGCAGGTTGTCTTCGCCCTTCACTTCGGCGCTCCACTTATCGCCAACCTTGACGGCTTTATCGGGGAAGAAATGGTTATTCAACCGTGCCATTCGCAGAGCGTTCGCCGAATCGGTGCCGCCTTCCACTTTGACGGGCATCCCGTTCGGCTTGAAGGTGGTCTTGGTGGCAGGTGAGGCGGGGATGGGCATCTCCTGATCGCCGAACTTCACCATGCCGTCGCTGGAGCTGCTCTCCATCACCACATTGCCGTCCGCATCGACCTTGACGACCTTGTTGGTGATATTCATCGTGACGATCGCGGATGTGTCACCAAAGGTCATCTCCATCGTGAAGCGGTACTTGAAGGTATCGCCTTCTTTCACCTGCAGTTTCAGCGTGTACTCCTCTTGGGCAGCGACGAAGCCCGCCAGCCCCACGCTGATGAGAAGCATCACCGTTGCTCGAATCGCGTTTCTCATGGTTCATCCTCCCTGTTGCGTGATGGTCACGCACAGGTATTATACCCAGTGATGGACAAGCCGGTGCTGATCGAGGCGCGTCAAGCGAGCCTGCTCTATCAGGATGGCGAACGGGTGGTGCAGGCAGTGCGTGAGGTGTCCTTGCGTGTGCATCGGGGCGAGTTTATCGGTATCGAGGGACCCTCGGGTTCGGGCAAAAGCTCGCTGCTCTATCTGCTGAGCGGTCTCAAGATGCCCACCACTGGAACGGTCACCTATCAGGGGCGTCGCTATACGGAGATGAGCGACGCGGAGCGCAGCGCGATTCGGCGCACCCGATTTGGCTTCGTGTTCCAGCAGCCGTATCTGTTGGGCTATCTGACCGTGTTGGAGAACTTGCTGGTGAGCGCAGCCGATCTGCGCGCGGCGGAAGCCCGTGCCTGGCAGTTATTGGAAGCACTGGATTTAAAGCAGAAGGCGCACCGCTATTCTGCTGCGCTGTCGGGTGGTGAACGGCAGCGGGTCTGTGTAGCACGAGCGTTGCTGATGGAGCCAGAGGTTATCTTCGCCGATGAGCCGACCGCCGCGCTGGATCAACAGACCGGCTTGCAGGTGTTGGAGCTGCTGATGCGTCATCGTGGCAGCGGCGCCATCGTGTTGGTGACCCACGACCCGTTGATGCTCAGCTACTGCGACACAGTCTACACCCTGCGCAACGGGCAGATTCAAGACTTTCGGCGAGAAGGGGTATAATGGCGCAGGTGATAAGCGGATGCGAAGCGCGCTGCGGCAGCGAATGAGTGTTGATCAGATAAGCGTTCGGGCGTTGTTTGAGTAGGGGGATCGCCCTCGCGTATCGGGTAAAATCGGGATACTATGCAGGGTGTGCTGCCGATGGAGGAGCCGCTCAAAGAGCCGACGCCCACTTCCCCTTCACAGGAGCAGACGCACTTGAGCGAACTGATTTTTGGAAGCGACCCCACCCCGCGCATCGTGGCGGTCGAAGCGGTGGATAGCACCCTCTGGCTCTATATTCGCGACGGAGCCGAACTGCGCGTGCAACAGGAGCCGTTCCAACCATGGCTACTCAGCGACCAGCCTATCACCCTGCCGCATGTTGAGTGGCAGACGCTGGAAGGCGATTTCGGTGACCGTCCTGCCCTGCGCTACTTGGCACGCTGTGCCAATTGGGAAGCCTTCGAGCGGCTGCGGCAGGTGCTGCGTGACGAGCATCGCGCCACCATCGCCTACGGCTCCCTCCCACGCCAGTACCTGATGCTCACGGGCAAGACGCTTTTCAAGGGCATGAGCTTTGACGAGTTGCATCGGCTGCAACTCGATATCGAGACCAGCACGCTCACACCTGAACAGCCCGGCGCGCGCATCTTGATGATTGCCCTCAGCGATAATCGCGGCTATGAGGAGCTACTGGAGGGCGACGAACGGCGCATGCTCACCCAGTTGGTGGAGCGCGTCCAGCAACTGGATCCCGATGTGATCGAGGGGCATAACCTGTTCGGTTTCGACATCCCGTTTCTGGTGGCGCGTGCCGAGCATTACGGCATTCCTCTTGCGCTGGGGCGGAACGGCTCCACGCTGCGTGTGGGGTCGCCACGCACCTGCGTAATCGGCGCGAACAACCGCACTTTCAAGCCCGCCTTTGTTCACGGGCGACACCTGCTGGATACCTATCTGGCGGTGCAGCGGTTCGACATCGGGCGGGGCGAGCTGGAGAGCTACGGGCTAAAGGAATCGGCGCAAAGCCTCGGATTGGCGCTGGAGGAGCGCATCTATCTGGAGCGCGAGCAAATTCCGCGCCTGTGGCAGACCGATCCCGACACGGTGCGCCAGTATTGCTTGCAAGATGTCCATGAGACACGCCGCCTGGCGGAACTGGTGCTACCCACCGAGTTCTATCAGTGCCAGATGGTGCCCGACACCCTGCAGAACCTCGCCACCATCGGCACAGGGGAAAAGGTGAACCTGCTGTTCCTGCGTGCCTATCTGCGCGCCGGACACGCCATTCCCCTCCCACAGGAGCCGCGCGACTATCCGGGCGGCTACACCGAAGTGCGTATCATCGGGCTGGTGCAGCGGGTGGTCAAAGCCGATGTGGAAAGCCTCTATCCCAGCGTGATGCTCCAGTTTGGCATCAAGCCCGAAGCCGATCGGCTGAATGTGTTCCTGCCCCTGCTGCGCGAGCTGACCCAGCGCCGTTTGGAAGCCAAATCGCGTGCCCGCCAGAGCCAAGGCGCCGCCGCCAGCTACTGGGATGGGTTGCAGGCGTCCTTCAAAATCCTCATCAACTCCTTCTACGGCTATCTGGGCGCCTCCTTCAACTTCAACGACTATAATGCCGCCGAAGCGGTAACGCTCAAAGGACAGGAGATCGTGAAGCACATCGCGGCGGAAATCGAGGCGCGAGGTGGCAGGGTGATCGAAATCGACACGGATGGGGTCTACTTCCAGCCACCTGCAGGCATCGAGAGCGAGGAACAGGAAAAGGCGTTCGTCGCCGACATCGCCCGCACCCTGCCCGAAGGCATCCGACTGGTGCATGATGGACGCTATCAGGCGATGCTCTCGGTCAAGACCAAAAACTATGTGCTGCTCGGCTATGATGGCAAACTCACCTACAAAGGTGCCTCGCTGCGCTCCCGTGCCGATGAGCGGTTCGGACGCGAATTTATCACGCAGGCAATCCAGTGGCTGTTAGACGGTCAGCCCGAGCGCGTGGCGGAAGAGTATAAACGGCTTGCCAACGCCATCCTGAACGGCGAACTGCCTATCGAGCATCTGTGTCGACGCGAGCGTATCACCGAAAAGAGCCGCCTGCCCCATCACCCCCTGTACGAGTTGGCAGGGCGGTTTCAGGTGGGGGATTATATCAATGTCTACCGTCGCAAGGATGGCTCGCTGGGCTTGCTGGAAGAGTATGCAGGGGATGAGGACCGCGAACACTATGTGGAGAAGCTTTACAAGTTCGCCTGCCGCCTGCAGGAGCTGTTCCCGAATTTCGAGCAGCTCTTCCCACGCCCCCAGATGCTGATTACTGCGCAACAGCAGGCAAGCCTCTTCGACTTGTAGGGTGTGGAATCCCCCCACTCCCTGCCTTATAGGGGTAGGTTTTTTTGTGCAGTTCCCGTTGCGGGCGGGGACGCCCGCGTTCCCAGCTCAGCTGCAGGCGGGGACGCCCGCGTTCCCAGCCCAGCGTTTGCTAAGAGCGCGAGCGTCCTCGCTCGCATGCCATCCGAGCCGTCGTACTCGGCAACCCCGTGGGCAAGTGCGCTCGGCAAAAAACCTACCCCTTTAAGACCTGTAAGACCTGCAGGAGGGGGGGCAACACACCCCTTGCAAGGTCAGACCCCTATCGCGCCCATCGCTGATAGGGCACAAACACCTGCTGGAACTTGCTGCGCCCCGCGCTGGAATCGCGCAGCATGTTGCCCAACCGCTCGCCGATTTGCTCCGGCTGCTCGATGAACAACAGGTCGCACCACCCATGCAGATACGCCGCCTCCATCTCTTTTCGCCAGCTGAACACGCCTAAACGCTGCGGTGGGGGCTGATCGCCCCAGTTATCTAATACTTGTTGCGCCACTTCGCCGCCCATCAGAAAGATGCCCTGCACAGCGGGGTCGCGGCGCACGCGCTGAAACGCTTGCCACGCCTGCCGACTATCCGCAAGCGACACGAGCCGGGCACGCACCCGACGGTTGAACAGCAGCCCGTGCCGAAACCCTTCCCAGAACTCGCTGCCAGCACGCGGCACCGGATGCCCCACTATCACCACCACCACGCCCCTCGCAACGCGACGCGCATACCATGTACCCGCTTTGCGACCCGCATCATAGTAGTAGGTGCCTACGAAGCCCATCCGCACCGAATCGGGCACATCGGTCGCCAAGCAGACCACGGGGATGCCGTTGCTCATCACCTGCTGGATGGTGTTGGTCGCCCAATCGTTGGGCAGGGCACACAGCGCCACGGCGCGCCAGTCGCCCTCTGCCATCTCTTTGGCAACACGCTCACGCTCCCCCTCACGGAAGTACCGAATGGTTAGCTCCACATTCGCCATGTTCAGTCGCCGGCGCAATCCCGTCTCCACCGCCTGCCAAAAATCGTTTTGCTGAGCCTGTATGAAGACGCCTATTGGATAGCGAAACTGGTCGGGGTGGGGCTGGCGTTTCGCCCCACAGCCGCCCAGCAGCAGAATCGCGACGCTTCCGAGAAGGGCGCGCATCCGCTTGCGGTCGAAATTCCTCTCAGCCAAGTGGTGAAGCGATTCAACGGCTGAAGCACGATTCCTGCTTCCCCTCGCGCTGCACACCTATCTCCCTCCTTGCCAACGGTGGGAAGAGAGCTTCAGCTGATTTATCAGGTACAATTGGATATGGAGGCCTATGGAATGGAGTTCATCACGATTGAGGAGTTCAAGCGGGTTCAGTTGCGCGTGGCGACCATTACGGCGGCGGAACCCGTGCCGAAGACGGAGAAGCTGCTGAAACTGACCGTTGATCTGGGCGGTGAAACCCGCACGCTGGTGGCAGGCATCGCTGAGACCTACCGTCCAGACGAGTTGGTGGGACAGCAAATCGTGGTGGTGACCAATTTGCAGCCAGCGGTGATTCGCGGTGTGGTGTCGGAAGGGATGTTGCTGGCTGCCGATGTGGACGGGAAAGCGATTCTCATCCAGCCCGGTCGCCCTGTGCCAGCGGGCAGCATCGTGCGCTAATCCCATGAAGCAGGCGCGCATCGACACAAGGCTCTTGCCCCCCATCATCGAGCGGGTTTGGCTGGACGAGCGACAGATTCGGCGCAAGGTGCGCCAAATCGCGCGCCGCATCGAGCGCGACTACGAGGGGCTGGTGCCGCATCTGGTGACGGTGATGAAGGGTGGACTGTTCTTCCTGACCGATCTGGCGCGTGCCCTCCGCATCCCCCACACGCTCGATTTCCTCGCCATCACCAGCTACGGTCCCGACACCCACACGGGCGAGGTGCGCCTCACCAAAGACCTCGACGAGCCCATTGCAGGGCGCCATGTGATTGTCGTAGAGGATATATTGGACACGGGGCTGACCCTCGCCTATATTCTGAAGAACCTGGAGCGACGCAAGCCGGCGAGCCTGAAGGTCTGCGTGCTGCTGGACCGCCCCTATCGACGCCTGATCGACATCCCCATCGATTATAAGGGCTTCGATGCGCCCGATGAGTTTCTGGTAGGCTATGGGTTGGATTGGCGTCAGCAGTATCGCAGCCTACCCTATATTGGCATTATCAAGCCCGAAGTGCTGCGCGAGGGTCTCCCTTAGCCATATTTGGGGTAGCAACACTTTTTGTACTTTTTGCCGCTGCCACATGGGCATGGGTCGTTGCGTCCCACTTTGGCGGAAGCTCGCGTCGTACCTCCCTCTGTCTCGTCCAGTCGCTGGATGCCGCGTGCGGGGGCTGCGCCTGCAACCGCTGGGTTGCGGTCAGGGGCATCCAGGCGGATGACTTGGCGCGGCTGGGGCGGTACCACCTGCGCATGGAACAGGAACATCACCACATCCCGCCGAATGCTGCTGAGCGTCTCGGCGAAAATCTGGGCGGCTTCCTGCTTGTATGCCACCAGCGGGTCTATCTGCCCGTAGCCCCGCAAGCCGATGCCCTCGCGCAGATAGTCCATCGACGCCAGATGCTCGACCCATTTGCGCGTGATGACCTGTAGCATAAAGTAGCGCTCCAGCTCGCGCATGATGTCGGGGGTCAGCTCCTGCTCGCGCAGCTCGTAGGCTTGCTCCACCCACTCCTGCACGCGACTGACCAGCTCATCACGGCGGACGAAATGGAAGTCGGGCGGTTTGACGAAGAACTCCAGCGGGAAAATCATGTTGAGCCGCTGATATAGCCCTTGCATGTCCCACTCGGTGGGAGGCGCGTTGCGCGGGGCAAACTCGTCGATGACCTCGGTGACCACCTGACGCGCGAACTCCAGCGCGGTCTCGCGCAGGTCGTGCCCCTCCAAGATTCGGCGACGCATGCGATAGATGTGCAGACGCTGATTGTTCAGCACATCGTCATATTGCAGCACATGCTTGCGGATGGAGAAGTTGTGCAGCTCCACGCGCTTCTGCGCGCTTTCGATGGCGCGGGAGAGCATTTTGGCTTCGAGGGGTTCCTCTTCGGGCCAGGAGCGCAGCAGGGGGCTATTGCGCAGGTTCTCGCCGAACAGGCGGATGAGTTCGTCCTCCAGCGAAATGAAGAAGCGCGATTCACCGGGGTCGCCTTGTCGCCCGGCGCGTCCGCGCAGCTGGTTATCGATGCGGCGGCTTTCATGTCGCTCCGTACCCAGAATAAAGAGTCCGCCCAGTTTGCGCACCTCCTCCGCTGCGGCGGAGCGTTCCTGTTCCGAAAGGGGCAGTGGAGGCGCTGCCCGCACCTTGCCACCCCGCCGGAAGGACATCTCCGGCGCAGGCTGGTCCGCCCCATCCGACGAGTCAGACCCGTCGGACTTGTCGGACTTGTCGGACATACCGGGTGAGTCGGGCTTCACCACCGAGCCACCCAACAGAATATCCACGCCGCGTCCCGCCATGTTCGTCGCGATGGTCACGGCGCCCTTGCGACCCGCCTCGGCGATAATCAACGCCTCCTTCTCGTGATACTTCGCGTTCAGCACATTATGGGGGATGCCATGCTCCAGTGCCTCTTGCAGGTAGACCCGATTCTCCGCCGGTAGCTCCCAGCGATCAAGGAACCACTGCAGGTGCGATTCGTGCAGCGGGTCGGTGGGCAACTCCAGCGCACGGCAGATAGGCGCAATCTGACGCATCGAGAGCGAGGGGAGGGGCATCAGCAGCGTCTTGCGCCACTCTTCCCGCTGATTCTTGGGAATATCTTTCCGCGCCTCCAGCGTGTGGCGAATCCGTTCAATCAGTACCAGCAGTTGTAGCTTATCAAAAGTGAGGCGCGAGGAGACCACTTCCGACATCTCGATGGAGCGCGTCCCCACCAGTACCGGCTGCTGCTTGGTGTAGAGGCGCAGAATCTCCAGCGCGATGCCGCGCAGCTTCGCCTCCATCGTCTTGTAGACCACATCGGGGTGATCGATGCGGATCATCGGGCGGTGCGTCGGGATGACCACCACATCCATCCCGTAAATCTTACGAAACTCCTCCTCTTCCGTTTTGGCGGTGCCCGTCATGCCCGCCAGCTTTTTGTAGAGGCGGAAGTAGTTCTGGAAGGTGACCACGGCGATGGTTTGGCTCTCTTGCTTGATGGGCACCCCCTCTTTGGCTTCAATCGCTTGGTGCAGCCCATCGCTATAGCGTCGCCCATGCATCAGACGACCCGTGAATTCATCGACAATAATAATTTCGCCGTTGCGCACCACATAATGCACATCGCGCTTGAATAGCCCGTGCGCTTTGAGTGCCGCATTGATATAGGGCATCAGTTCGACCTCATCGGCGAGGTTCTTGATGCCCATCAGCTGCTCCAGGCGGTCGGTACCTTCCTCGGTGAGCGTCACGGCGTGGTGCTTCTCATCCACAATATAGTCGCGCCCCGGTTGCAGCCGCCGCACAAAGCTGTCGACACGATAGTAGATGCTGACATCCTCCTCCACTTGCCCGGAGATGATGTGGGGCGTGCGGGCTTCATCGATGAGAATGCTGTCCACCTCGTCGATGATGGCGTAGTTCAGCTCGCGCTGCACCAGGTCATCGAGGGAGAAGACCATGTTATCGCGCAGGTAGTCGAAGGCGAATTCGTGGTTCGTGCCGTAGGTGATGTCGCACTGATAGGCTTCCTTGCGGCTGATTTCGCGCAGGTGGAGATAGCGTGGGTCGGGGTGTTGGTAGCCCGGCTCATAGATGTAGGAGCCACCCAGCTCATCGGTCTCTGCACTCTGCCCCTGAATGACGCCGACCGTCAGCCCCAGCAGGTGATAGATGGGTCCCATCCACACGGCGTCGCGGCGCGCCAGATAGTCGTTTACCGTCACCAGATGCACGCCTTTGCCCTCCAGGGCGTTCAGGTAGAGCGGCAGCGTGGCGACCAGCGTTTTGCCTTCGCCGGTTTTCATCTCGGCGATGCGCCCCTGATGCAGCACGATGCCGCCCATCAGCTGCACATCGAAGTGGCGCATGTTCAGCGTGCGGCGTGCCGCTTCGCGCACCACCGCGAACGCCTCCGGCAGGATGTCGTCCAGCGTCTGCCCATCTTGCAACCGTTTCTTGAATTCGTCTGTCTTCGCGCGCAGCTGTTCGTCCGAGAGCCGCTGCATGTCGGGTTCGAGCGCGTTGATTTTGGCGATGATGGGCTTCATGCGCTTGATGTCGCGCTCGGTCGGGTCCAGCACTCGCTTGAGCCACTCTCTAACAATCATCGTTCCCTCCAGTCATGGGGCTATCGAGCATGATACCCGAAAAGGCACGAAAGTTCCCATTCGTCGCACTTGGGGCAGGACTTGGTATCTATGCCGACCTGCTGGTACGGTTCGCTTGTGGCGAGCGTGGCTGCCGCAACGAGAACATCAACTGGGCGGCACGGTAGACGCCGCCGACCGGCTGCAGGTGCTGCTTAACTTCAGCAGTGGGTGCTTCTTTCCTCACTCCCTGTGTTCTCTCAGTGGGTGCTGAACCACTCGAAAAAGTCGGGACTGAGGTCAATCTGGATGTTTTTGACTTGGGTGTAGAGATCCAGCAGGCAGTGCAATCCCAACTCGCGTCCGAAACCGCTCTTCTTATAGCCGCCATAGGGCGCGCCCGGTGGAATCATGTTGTAGCAGTTAATCCAGATTTTGCCCGCCTGAATCTGGTGGGCGACGCGATGTGCCTTCCCGATATCCTGCGTCCAGATGCCGGCAGCCAGCCCGTACTCGGTGGCGTTCGCCAGAGCAATCGCCTCCTGCTCGCCTTCGAAGGGGAACAGGGCGGTGACGGGTCCGAAAATCTCGTCGCAGGCGACGCGCGAATCGGGTGGGAGGTTCTCCAGCACGGTCGGCTGGAAGTAGAAGCCCTTGTCGAAGGGCGGCTCCATGATGCGGTTGCCGCCTGTTAGCACGGTGGCGCCATCCTGACGCGCCATCTCCACATAGCGCATCGTCTTCTCCAACTGCTCCTGTTTGTGTAGCGTGCCGAACTCGGTGGCGGGGTCCAGCGGGTCGCCCGCTTGCAACTGAGCAGCCCGCGCCACAAACGCCTCCTTGAACCGCTCATAGAGCGGTCGCTCCACCAGGATGCGTGTGGCAGCGGTACACATCTGACCCTGCGCGAAGAAGTTCGCCAGCAGTGCATAGGCGAGCGTGCGCTCAAAGTCGCAATCGGCAAAGACAATGAAGGGCGATTTGCCGCCCAGCTCCAGCGACACGGGCACCACATTCGTGGCGGCACGCTGCATAACCCGCACGCCGACCGCTGTCGAGCCGGTGAACACTATCTTGTTCACGCCCGGATGCCCCGTGAGCAGGTCACCAACGGTGCCGGGGGTCGGATCGGTCAGCACATTGAACACACCCGCGGGGATGCCTGCCTCCTGCATCGCTTCCGCCAGCATCAGCGTGGTGAGCGGCGTCGTGGGAGCGGGCTTTATCACCATCGTGTTGCCTGCCACCAGCGCAGGCGCCACTTTAATAGCGGCGAGCCAGAGCGGGAAGTTCCACGGGGTGATGGCAGCCACGACACCGTACGGCTCACGCCGGGTGTAGTTCAGATAGTGGCCGGGCAGGGGCAGCGTCTCCCCATGCAGGGCAGGCGCAATCCCCGCAAAATACTCGAAAACATTAATCGTGGCGGGGATATCGTGTGCCATCGTCTCGCGAAGACAGCGCCCCGTCTGCTGGCTCTCGGTGATGGCAAACTCCTCGAAGCGTCGCTGAATAATGGCAGCCACGGTGCGCAACAGTTCGCCGCGCTCTTCGTAGGAGCGTGCGCTCCAGTCGGCGAAGGCGCGTCGGGCTGCGTCCACCGCCTGATTGACCTGCTGCGCTCCCGCAACGGCACAAAGGGCGATGACCTCCCCGTTGGCGGGATTGCGCACCTCATATCGCTCGCCTGTCTCCTGCCATTCGCCGTCGACAAAAACCCCATAAGTCCGCATGATTGACCTCCGGTTATACCCAGTGTCGTCCAAGGCAGGGTGTCTTGAGTGCCCGCCCCTTATTCGCCTTCCTGCCCAAAGCGGAACAGCACAATAAGGAGATCCGCATCATCCACGCGCCCGTCGCCATCTAAATCTTCAGTCAGATTGGAACCCACCTGACCAAAGGTAAAGAGTACCCGAAGCAGGTCGGCATCGTCGACGCGATTATCACCATTCACATCGCCGTTAACCAGCGAGGCATTCACCCCGTAGACGCAGCCATTTACCACCACATTGTGGACCACTTTGCGCAGCCAGTGCGCACCCCGAAATGCCACATCATAAGTGCCCGGCGCGACCTGATAGAGCGCGTAGGTGCCACCCGACTGGAGCTGCACCGTGTCGGTGCGTAAGGGGGTCTGGCTGCCAGGTGCGCGGAACTCCACCGTTATCGGCTGCCCCGCAACATTGCCTCGATACTGCTCCAGCGTGACGGCTCCGGAGAATCGGTAGGTGCGCGTGGGCGCCGCCCGTAGGCTATAGCTCCATGTCTGCATCAGCTGGCTGGAAGCTGCCCAGAAGCCCACATTATCATCGTTGGGATCGGTGCTATAGGTGACCCAGCCGGTAATCTGGAGAGGTTGCGGCAGCAGCACCTCAATGGTGGGAGCATTCGGTTTCCAAGTGGAAGTGCCCCCAAGCAGTCCGAACAGCCGTCCCGTTGTTGCTGGGTAAATTATCCAGCCGCTGGTGGGGATCGCGTAGCTCAGGCATTCCGCATAAGCCGATTGGGCATCCCAGAGTGTGCTTGACACATGCATCGAGGAAAGCATCACTGGTTTAAACGCCTCACCGGGACGATTGTCGATGGGAACGCTGCCTGAAAGAGATGCGCTGACCATCGCCACCATTTCATTTTGGCGCGGGGGCAGTAGACGCACCTGCAGCTGAACATCGAGGGTGGCGATGCGACCTGAAAGCAGCAACACAAGGTCAGAACCTTCCAACCGATGGCTCCAGTTCACAGGCGCACCTTGATAGTAAATCCCATTCGACCAGAGAGCGGGCATCAGAATCACCGAAGTTCCCCAGCTGGAGCCAGGTCCATAATTCAGGCGGAAGTAGCTGCTGTCAAGATGGAGGGCAGCGTACTGGGGTGCGGAGCCACCCGTGCCGTAAAAAACCTCCAGCACGGTGCCCCGCACCCGCAACGACCAGCTCTGGGTGGGTGCAGAGACAGCCAACACCCAGAACATTATCACAACCATCCCAAGCCTTGACGACATGCGTCAGCCCTAAGGTGTCAGGGTGAAAGGGCGTGTCGCAAAGCGCAGCTGGAACCCATCAGGTGCAATACCTGTTCGCTCATAATTGAGCAACTGTTGCACACTGTTCGGGCTGACCACCACTTGGAGGCTTACATCTACCGGTGCGCCGCGTTGAATATCCCACGCGCTGCTGTTCCAGCCGCTGAGCGTGTTCAGCACGGGCGTGGTGTACTGATTATTGCCACCCAGCCAGCCCGCACTCATCCAGATACGCCAACTGCGCTGCTGGGCACTACGCCCCACCAAGGTGAACATATAGCCCCGAACGGGACTCTCCGAGTAAGTACCCCACTGGGCGGTGAAGGTCAGCGGTTCTGTAGGGGTGAAATCGAAACTCGGCGACTCGAACAGAGGAGGTAGCGTGATGCTTAACGCGGGTGGTAGGCTGCTCAAGCCTCGCACTTCCCCTCTGCCCGCATCGGTTACCACCTCGATGCGGAAGCTCTCGCCTGCTTGCAGAATCCCTGCTGGAAAAATTGGATAGCGCAGCGGCGTGTTCGGTATGCTCAGTGCCAGCATCGAGGAACGACCACTACTCTGGAGAAAGAGCCGGCTGTTGACGATCTCGCCACTTGCACCAGGCACCGAAAGAGTTCCCGCTGAGACATCAAACACGCGCACAACAGCACTATCTTGCTGGGCGAAGTCGATGGTCAACCCAGAGGTGTTATTACCGAAGTTCCTGTTCCTCTGGAGCCAGACCTTGTTCGGTTCACCTGTGGTTCCAAGGCGTACCCCTATCAAATCGTAGAAACCGGGAGTAAGGGATAAAGTAAAACTCCCACCATTTGTCGCCACTGTGGCGCTGCCACTTCCAGCGGAAACCAGAGCCGCTTCGCCTGAATTCAAGCCCTGCACCGTGCCCGAGATATTAACAGGAGAGGCAGGCGTTTGGGGGCAGGATGCGGCAAAAGCAGTTGCCTCCGCCGTTGTCAGATGCACGATATTCACCTGGGGTTTATCGCTTTCACAAACCCAAGCGACCGAATAGCGCCCATCGGTAGCTCGCACATTGAAGTTATAGTTCGGTCCAGAGCCGGATAGCCGCTGCCATTGACCCGTTTTGCCATCCTGGAATGCTACGAAGGCAGCTCCCGTGATGGTGGCTGTAATGGCTGTACCTGTGCCACCGCCACCGTTGCCGCCGCCTCCACCACCGCCGCATCCGGCAATCAGCATTAGTAAAAGGCTCACAACGCCCAGAAACACCACAAATTCCGTCCTCTTCATCGCTTCCATCCTCCTTGCTGTTGGACGCCTTTCTGAGCGGGAAGTTCCCCGTCAGAAAGTGCCGTTGCCGCTCTGCTGACGGTTAACCGCCAGCAAACCACTTTATATATATTCGGATGATGGTGTAGACCATCACCCCCATAAAGATACCCCGCAGAATGCCCACAGGCATACGGCGGGCAAGTTTTACGCCGAATTGCGCCCCCATCAGCACACCCAGGGCGGTCGGCACCACGATATCAGGCTGGAGCTTACCCAACGCCAGATAGAGCAACGCGCTGGTGGAGGCGGTGGTGCCGATTAAAAAGGCGCTGGTACCAATCGCACAGCGCAAGGGAGCCTGAAGCAGCACATGCAGCACGGGCACCTGAATCAGCCCACCACCAACGCCCAGCAAAGCCGAGATGATGCCGCCTATGGCAGAGAGCGAGGCAGCCAGCCATTTCTGCTGCGCATGTCCCCACCGCGCTTGGCATGGTGTATCCGGCAGCTCAGATGGAGCCCGTCGGCGTCCTGCCCACAACATCTGTCCCATCACATAGAGCATTAGTAGAATGAAAAGCCCTGCTACCGCTTTTGGGGAGATGACACCCGCTAACAAACCGCCAACAATCGCCCCCAGCACTGTGGGAATGAGCAAGCGCACCGCCATCTGCCAATCCACCAGCCCAGCACGCAGGTAGCCCTGCACCGCAGCGCATGAGGTGGCAACCACGCCCACCAGACTGGCAGCGACTGCCTGCTTGATGGGCACATCAAAAAGGAGGGTGAGCGCGGGCACCAGAATAATTCCACCGCCCAATCCCAGCATCGAACCGAACAGCCCTGCACCCACCGCTACCAGAAAAATCCAGAGAGAACTCATTTTGCGCCCCGCATATTGCGCGGCAGCCGCTCCTGCACAGGGGGCAACGGTGGCAACGGTTTATGCGGTTCTGTCTGATACCAGTAAGCGACGCTGGAGTAATCATTCTCCTGCAGGTTCGCATGCCCATGCTCGATGCTCACGCGAATCGAGCGTGTAAAAAGAATCGGGTCCTCAATATGAAAGCGGTAGGATGTGCATTGACGACGGTCAGGGAATTTAGGGTCATGCTCTGGGATGGAAGCGCCCGAATAGAGATACGCCTTAGGATGCATACCCCATGCCTGAGAAAAATAGTCCTCGGAACCAGTGCCGTGCAACGAGGGGGGCCATGGCTCGCCGTCGACAAAAATCATGTCGTCGCCTTCACCCCACCAGGTGTACTCGCGAATAATCTGCTCCTGCGAGCCAAGCTTACGAATCACAGGCAATGGATCGATATTATCTACGGAAAGCACGCAGCCCACATAGTGTCCTGCCCCTTCCGCTTCCAAGATGAGGTAGTTCTCGGCGTCGCTGAGATTCGGCGTATCCAGCAGCTCCCAGTAGTTGCGTCGCTGCTCGAACAGGTTACCTTGCGTGCTGCGCGTGGGATACTCCTGCCGATAGTGGGCGTGGAAGCGTAAAATATGGTCAGGTAAGGGTGCGCTATATTCCTCATAATCGATATAATAATAAAAGGAGCCAACATCGGTATCGCACTCGTTGATGACCTCGATGCGTGCGCCTTGTGAGAAGGGCATCGGAAAGTAGCAGTTGAGCGCGACACCCCCGCCATAGTTGCCCTCGTTGCTCTCGTGTGTGACGGTGGCTAACGGCAACGACATAAAGGAGCGTGCAATTCCGTGCCCCAGTCCGAAAAAGTCACCCAGAGGCGTCAGCACGCTTGGCTCCACTTCGCCATCCCAGAACATGCGCAGCACCAGTTTGCGCAGGTACAGCCGATCAAGGCAGCCGACTGTAATCCAGATGTGGCGGATGCAACCAGCACCCTGAATCTCGGCGATGGTGACCGTCTGCCCCTTGGGAATGGTCAGAAAGTCGCGATTGCCACCCGTGCGATCCCAGCTCGAAATCCGCTTTGTACGCCCTGCGCGCCGATAAATCAGGCGCGATAATGGACCTACACCCTCAAAACCCTCCAGTATGCTCATCTCTCTTATCCTCCGACAAGAGAATTCACCACCGGGCAATGCGTTCCTGTCTTGTTGCTACGAGGCACTCGCGCTCAGGGCATTAAACCTGTTTGGGTATACTGGATGCGGGTGATTCGGCATGAAAGCCACGCGCGCTGGAATCGTGGTGGAGGGCGTGGTCTACCCGGAGACTGATGGTGAACCGATGGCAAGCAATACGCAGCAAGCCGAGGTCATGAATACGCTGTATGACAACTTGTGCGCGATGTTTGCTGACCGGGATGATGTGTTCGTCGCGATGGATCTATTCTGGTACCCAGTGAAGGGAGATCCATCGATTCGGGTCGCACCCGATGTGATGGTCGTGTTCGGGCGCCCAAAAGGGCATCGTGGCGCTTATCTCCAGTTTATGGAGGATAATATCGCGCCGCAGGTCGTGTTCGAGGTGGTCTCTCCGGGCAACACCCCTATGGAATGGGGTTATAAGTTCAACTTCTATAATCAGTATGGCGTGCAAGAGTACTACATTTACGACCCAGAAACGGGTGAATGGGAGGGTAGCATCCGTCGTGGCGACCATCTGGAGCCTATCGAGAACATGGAAGGCTGGGTCAGCCCGCTTTTGGGCATCCGCTTTGCGCATGGCGAAGGTTCCAAGATCAAGCTTTACCGCCCCGATGGAACGCTTTTCATCAGCTATGTAGACCTGGAGTATCTTGCGCGCCGAGAACAGCGCCGTGCTGAACGATTAGCGCAGCAGCTTCGCGCATTGGGTATCGAACCGGAGGAGAACAATGGAACGAATTCCTGAGTCGGAGGTAGGGCAGTGGCTGGAGCGTGTGCCCGATTGGCAGCGGGTCGGCAACGAGATTGAGCGCACCTTTCGCTTTAGAGACTTTCGCGAAGCGATTGCCTTCGTGGTTCAGGTAGCGTTGCTGGCAGAGCGGATGGACCACCATCCCGACATCGAGATTCGCTATCGGCAGGTGACGCTACGACTTAGCACCCACTCTGCAGGAGGGCTGACCGAGAAGGATTTCCATTTGGCACAACAGATCGACACCGCGCTTGAGAAGTAGCGTTCCTTTGCCCCTGCGTTTAGGGTAAACTCCTATGGGGATGTTCAAGCTTAACCCAGAGTTCACACCGAGAGGCGACCAAGCGCAGGCGATTGCGAAGTTGGTAGAGGGGCTGCGCAAGGGGTATGACTTCCAAACTTTGCTGGGGGCGACGGGCACAGGCAAAACCTTTACGATGGCAGCCGTTATTGCGGAGGTGCAACGCCCCGCCTTGGTCATTGCGCACAACAAAACCCTTGCTGCCCAGCTCTGTCAGGAGTTCCGTGCCTTTTTCCCTGAAAACGCCGTTCAGTACTTCATAAGCTACTATGATTACTATCAACCTGAAGCCTATATTCCACAAACGGATACCTATATAGAGAAAACAGCGTCTATTAACGATGAGATTGATCGATTACGCCATGCTGCCACTCAAGCCGTACTGGAGCGTCGCGATGTTATCGTGGTTGCCAGTGTCTCCTGCATTTATGGGCTTGGCTCTCCACAAGAATATCTGCGCAGTATTATTCGGGTGAAACGAGGCGATGTTCTGGATCCGCACGAGCTGGCGATGCGGCTTGTGGAACTTCAGTATGTGCGCTCGGATATGGTGTTGGGACGCGGCACCTTTCGCATTCGGGGCGATGTTATCGATGTGCAACCTGCCGATGAGGAATTGGTGACCCGCATCGAACTATTCGGGGATGAGGTAGAGCGCATTTATGAATATGACCCCCTCAAGGGCGAGATTATTGCCGAGCTGGAGCATGCCACTTTTTTCCCTGCAACCCATTATGTGACCCCTTGGGATCGGCTTGACCATATTATTGAGCAGATTCGGGAGGAATTGGAGCAGCAGGTACGCTATTTTGAGGTGCAGGGGCGGTTGCTGGAAGCGCAGCGCATCCGTCAACGCACCGAAATGGACATCGAAATGATGCGCGAACTGGGCTACTGCAATGGTATTGAGAACTACTCACGCTACTTTGACGGGCGCAAGCCCGGCGAGCCACCCTACACTCTGTTAGACTATTTCCCCGACGATTTCATCGTCTTCATCGACGAATCACATCAAACCGTGCCTCAGCTGCATGGCATGTACAACGGCGACCTACAGCGCAAGCGAACCCTTGTGGAGTATGGCTTTCGTCTGCCCTCGGCGATGGACAATCGCCCCTTGCGTTTCGAAGAGTTTTTAGAGCGTGTTCGGCAGGTGATATTTGTCTCGGCAACACCCGGTCCGTTTGAGCGTAAGGTCAGCAAGCAAATTGTAGAGCAGATTATCCGCCCCACCGGTTTGGTTGATCCCGAGATTATTGTACGCCCCACTGCTGGGCAGGTGGACGATTTGGTTGCTGAGATACGCCGCCGCATTGAGCGTGATGAGCGCGTATTGGTGACAACATTAACCAAAAAGATGGCGGAAGACTTGACTCAGTATTTGCAAGATTTAGGAATTCGAGTGCAATATCTTCACTCCGATGTACAGACGCTTGAGCGTGCCGAGATATTACGCGATTTGCGGTTGGGCGTATACGATGTGGTGGTGGGTGTCAACCTTCTCCGTGAGGGTTTAGACTTGCCAGAAGTCTCGTTGGTGGCGGTTCTGGATGCGGACAAGGAAGGCTTTCTCCGCTCCGAAACGGCACTTATTCAGACGATTGGGCGTGCAGCACGGAATAAATTTGGGCAGGTCATTCTGTACGCTGACCGTATCACAGGCTCGATGCAACGGGCAATCAACGAGACGAACCGTCGTCGCCAAATCCAGATGGAGTATAACCGACTGCATGGCATTGAACCGGAAACGGTACGCAAGGAGGTACGCGAGACAGTGCGCGCCTACAAAGTAGCCGAGACACGGGAGCCTTATCGCCTCGTGGATACGGACCGGGTTGCCTTCGAGGATTTACCGTTGGTTATCAATAAGTTGGAGCAAGAGATGCGTGAAGCCGCCAAGGCGTTGGAGTTCGAGCGTGCCGCGATTTTGCGAGACGAAATTCTGCGCCTGCGCAGGATTCTGGAGCAGGCGCGCGTATCATGACTCCAGAGAGGGCGACTGTGTGCCGAAAATGGAGAGACTCCAGTTCGGGAACACTTTTGCCGATAATCGAAACTGAGGTAAGCCGAGGCAGAAAAGGGCAAACCTGCAGCGATGTAGGGACGCAAAGCCCAAGGGTCTGCCTATTAAGAGGCAGACAGCCGGGTTGCCTGTCTCCGGCTTGCTGAGACCAATCAGCAAGAGAAGGAGGCAGAACGATGCAGATCTCGTTAGAAGAAGCGCGCAAAGCAGTGGCGGCGTATCATCGGAGCCATCAGGAGGCGACTCAGCCTCTGGAATCTGTACCGGAGCCTGTGCAGGTCTCGGATGAGGAAAACCAGCGGCTGGCTCGCGAGATTGCCCGTGAGCTTGCTGCAGCCCCTGATGTTCGCCACGAGCGTGTGAATGAGCTAAAGCATCGGCTTGAAGCGGGTGAATATTCCATTTCCGCGGAGATGGTGAGCAGCGCCATCATCCGCCGTATATTGGCAGACCGCATTCGGTAGCAAGCACGGGAAGGAAGCTTTTATTCCCTTTACAAGCAGGAATCGCTGCGTACACGGCGAAACCCGTCTTCTGTGGCGGACACAGGCTGGCTCTTAGCGGTTGTCAATCAGAAGGGTGGTGTTGGCAAGACAACAACCGCCGTGAATCTGGCGGTTGTACTTGCTCAATTGGGTGACGAGGTCCTTTTGGTAGATGCCGACCCCCAGGCGAATGCCACCAGTGGGTTAGGCATCTCGACGCATGAGTTGGAAAGCGACCTTTTCACTATTATGCAGGAAGGGTACCCCGTTGAGGATGCCATCATTCCTACGGGGCGTCAACGTCTTGCTCTGATCCCCGCAAGTCTTGAATTGGCGGGTGTTGATGTGCTATTCGCCTCCCGCATTGCCCGCGAAATGGTTCTGCGGACTTTGCTTGACCCTCTGCGTCTTCGCTATCAGTGGATTGTTATCGACACTCCGCCCTCCCTTGGACTTCTCACTATCAACGCGCTTGTGGCTGCCAATGGTTTGATCGTACCTCTTCAATGTGAATACTATGCTCTGGAAGGACTTTCGCGTCTTATGCAAACGATCGATTTAATACGCCAGCATCTTAATCCATCACTTGAAATCTGGAAGGTTTTGTTGACGATGCATGATCCTCGCACGAAGCTTTCAGAGCAGGTGGAAGCGGAGGTGCGCAAATTTTTCGGGCATCGGGTTGCACGAACTGTGATCCCACGCAATGTTCGCGTGGGAGAGGCACCCAGCTTCGGTCAGCCGGTGGTGGAGTATGACCCACGCTCGAAAGGTGCTATCGCTTACAGAGCGTTTGCTCAGGAGGTGAAGGAATATGGCGCGTCGCGGTCTCGGCAAAGGGCTGAGCGCTCTGCTCTCACAGAGTGAGTTAGAAGGGAATCTGGTGCAAGAAATTCCTATTGCTCAGATACATCCCAATCCCTATCAACCGAGGCGGGTCTTTGATGAGGATTCGCTTCGGGAACTGGCTGATTCGATACGCCAAGTTGGCGTACTACAACCGATTATTGTCAGGCAGGATAGCGTGGACGAGTATACACTCATCGCTGGGGAGCGCCGACTGCGTGCAGCGCAAATGGCAGGCTTGCAATCTATTCCTGCGATTGTCCGCACCCCTTCTGAACAGCAGATGCTGGAAATGGCGCTTATTGAGAATCTCCAGCGTGAGGATATCAATCCCATCGATGCCGCCTTGGCTTATAAACATCTGATGGATGAGTTCGGGCTAACTCAGGAACAGGTTGCGATTCGGGTAGGCAAGAGTGTACCTGCCATCTCAAACACGCTACGGCTGCTGCAACTTCCCGACTACATTCAGGATAGTATTCGGAACGGCTTAATTAGTGAGGGGCATGGGCGTGCGCTACTTATGGTTAGAGACCCGGTGCAACAACGCCAGCTCTGGCAGCAGATAACAGCGGATGGACTGAGTGTACGGGCGACGGAGCTACGCGCCCGTGAACTGCGCTCAGGGGAACAACCAATCAATCCCGGACCGCGTTCCTACCCACTACCTTCCTCTCCCCCCCCGGAGGTGAAGGCTTTGGAGCATAATCTGAGTGCCTACTTGGGTACAAAAGTCAAGGTGGTCTATCAGGAAGGTGGCGCAGGGCGTATCGTCATTGAGTTCTACTCGGAGGAAGAGCTGGGGCGGATTCTGGAGATAATCGCCCCTAACGGGTTTTAGCATGGGGTTTTCATGTGAAAACCCCATGCCCAGTAGGAGGTCAGACATGAAAACGGCTCGTCAGAAAGCACGGGAAGCGTTTCGCAAGATGCGGTTCGGGATGTTCATCCACTGGGGCATCTACTCCCTGCTCGAACGCGGAGAATGGGTGATGTATCATGAAAAAATACCTCTCCAGGAATATGTGAAGCTAATGAACCAATTCAATCCCATTCTCTATAACCCGCGCGAATGGGTTGCGCTTACCAAGCGTGCAGGGATGCGCTATATCACCATCACAGCTAAGCACCATGATGGCTTCTGTATGTATGACAGCGAGCTAACCAATTACAAGATTACGAACACCCCGTTCAAGCGTGATGCTATCGCCGAACTTGTGCATGAATGTCGCAAGCAGCAAGTGGCGATTTTCTTCTATTACTCTCCATTAGACTGGTCTCATCCTGCTTATAACACCGACTGGGACAGCTATACGCAGTATTGGCACGCCCAGGTGCTTGAGTTAGTGCGAAAATACAAACCAATGGGCATTTGGCTTGATGGCTGTTGGGCTAAACCACAGAGCCTCGATGAGACATGGCGATTGACAGAACTTTATCGCCAGATGCGACAGATCAACCATGCCATTCTCATCGGGAATAACCACCATCAAACGCCACTCCCAGATGAAGATATCCAGACTTTTGAACAAGATCTCCCAGGAGAGAACAAAGCAGGTTTCAATACGGCGACGCCTGGAGAGGACGCTTTGTATGAAACCTGCATGACCATCAATAACAGCTGGGGCTATAATGCACGGGACAATAATCACAAATCCCCCGAACAACTTATTCGCTTACTGGCTGAATGCGCAGGGCGTGACGCGAACCTTCTTCTCAATGTTGGTCCGAAACCCGATGGAACTATTCAATCCGAGCATGCAGAGCGACTGGAAAAAGTGGGACAGTGGCTCTCAAAAAATGGTGCCGCAATTTACGCTACACGCGGGCGTGTTTTTGCCATGACGCCCTGGGGCACCGCCACCCGAACCGCAAAATCCATCTATTTGCATGTTTGGAATATCCCCAATCAGCCATCCATAACCGTTCAATTGCCAAAGTCTCGTGTCAAACAGGCAAGCCTACTGGCAACTCGTGAACCTGTTCAATTTCGGCAACAGGGTGAGCAGCTGGCAATATCGGTGCCTCAGCCACTGCCCGTTCCTGCGAACACGGTCATTCAACTGGAGGTGTTCTGATATGGAATACACAAGCACCTTGTTAAATCGCGAGCGTTCCGTGCTGGTCGTAGTTGATATGCAAGAGCCGTTTCTATCAGCCATCAAAGTGCGCGATATCATCGAACACAACATCGCGTTCCTCATTCAAGCAGCGAAATTACTCCATGTTCCGGTACTGGCAACGCTTCAGAATCGGGAACGGCTTGGTGAGATTATCCCTGCGCTTCAATCACTACTCTCGGAGTACACTGCTCCTCTCGACAAGCTCTGTTTTAGCTGCATGAGGGCAGCACCTTTTACCAAAGCCATACAAGAAGCCGCGCGTCAGCAGGTGGTGCTAACAGGCATCGAGGCACACATCTGCGTGATGCAAACCGCCCTTGACATGCTCAAGGCGGGCTATCAAGTACATGTGCCCTATGACGCAGTTGCCAGCCGAGGCAAGCCCGAGTGGAAATATGCCTTACTACGACTTCAGCAGGCGGGTGTCATCATCACCAGCGTCGAGTCGGTCACCTACGAGTGGCTCCAGCAAGCGGGAACTGACGAATTTCGCCAGCTTTTGCCCCTGATTAAGGAACGGGAGCAGTTTCTCAGAAAAGTGCGTGAATCAAGCGATTAGCTATTTGCGGAACAGATTACGCAAAATGAAGTAGAGATTGGCAGGTCGCTCAGCCAGGCGACGAGAAAAGTAGGGATACCATTGTTCGCCATAGGGTACGTAGATCAGGGTTCGATAGCCCTCGGCAACCAGACGCTTCTGCAGTTCTCTACTGATACCATACAAGAGTTGGAATTCAAACTGGTCTTTACGCAACCCGATTTTGGCTGCGTACTGCTTGGCATGCTCAATCAGGCGCACATCATGCGTAGCAATGGCAGGCTCACGACCACACTCCAGCAGCCGCTCCATCAGCACCTTGAACTGGCGATCCACCGAACGCTTATCGGGATACGCCACCTCGCGCGGTTCAGCATAAGCGCCTTTTACAAGGCGTATGCGTGCCCCCAACGCCAACAGACGCTCCAAATCATTTGGGGTCCGATAGAGGTAGCTTTGCAGGACTGTACCGCTGTTTGGGTAAAGGGGATAAAGTTCGCAAAAGAGATCCAGAGTGCGGTCGGTATGGCGACTACTTTCCATGTCGATCCAGACAAAATTGTGAAGCTCTTGTGCTGCTTCTAAAACTGCTTTCAAATACTGGCGACATAGATCATAGTCAAGATCGAGCCCAAGCTGGGTTAGCTTAATTGAGATACAGGCATTCACGCCTGTTTCGGCTATCCGCCTGAGGAGGGTTATATATTGGTGAGCGGCATTTTCAGCCTCTTCGGGGCGTGTTGTCGATTCGCCCAGGTAATCAAGAGCAACGAGGAAGCCTTGGGTGTTGAGTTGGCGCGTAACCTGAATAGCGTCTTCGAGTTTTTCTCCTGCGATGAAGCGATTGACCAGCCCCTGCGTCATCGGGCTGTGCGTGATCCATCGTTTAAACGGGGGCCACTCCGCCACCCGCAGCACCAGCGTTCGTGAGAGCATCGTTGCCCCTCCTCCTGCAGCGATTTCGGCTCATTTCTTCGTGCCACCCTGAGTGTACTTCCACCAATATTCCACCACCTCGCGTGATGGATCGGGCTTGGACGGTTGAGGCTTGGCAGCTGGTTTCTCGTTCGATGGTTTTGGTGAGGTTGTCGATTGCTCCTGCACCAGCTTCTTGTTCTGTTCCAGCTGGGCTTTTATCTGTTCTTCAGAGGGCGGTTGTGTTGCTGCTTCCTGTTGCTGACGCTGGGCTTGCAGTTCCGCCTGATAAGGCGCAATCTGCGTTGTCCAGCCGTACCAGATGACGAAAGCAAGCATGATAATGATAAGCCCGATAAGACCTATCGGTAAGCTTCGTCGACGCATGGTTTTGTCTACCTCCACAAGGGATTATACCGCAAATCCTATCCCAAGCGTTCCTGGTGAACGATGGCATTGATTTGCAGCGCGATATCGGGCAGTACCGAGCGCAGATCGGAGAGGAGCGGCAATTGGGCACGGGCTATCGCTACATCGTCCAGATCGACTGTAACAATCAACAGTGCTTCTTGACCCAGCGGTCCCTGTGCCAGTACCTTACCAAAAGGGTCAATCGCAAAGGAAGCCCCTACAAAACCCTTGCCCCCTTCGAAACCGACCAAGCTCGACTGGATTACAAAAAGCCCGTGCTCGCTGGCAATCTGGGTGAGAATCCTCTCGTACGCGGCGACATTTTCGACTTGTGCGCTCTGAAAGCCACGACCAGGCGATGCCGTTGGCACATAGATGACCTGAGCCCCCTTGAGCGCCATAATCATCGGGGTAACGGAGTGCCAGACATCCTCACAGATGAGGATAGCCGCTTGACCGAATCGCGTCGTGAACACATCGAGTCGGCTCCCGCGCGCCACAAAACGCTCCTCCTCGAACACGCCATAGGTAGGGAGAAAGAATTTGCGATGCACATGCAGAATCCGCGAATGTTCAGGTTCCGGCGCTAAAGTGGCATAGAGGGCGGCGTTGTAGTCCTCGCCTCGATACCGTTCATAGAAACCGAGGCAGATGTCAAGCGGACGATTCGGTTTGCAATCCGCATATAAACATGCGAGGTCGTTGAGCAAGCTGGAGGCAGGCATTGCCAGTTCACGCACGCCGCCCTCGATGAAATAGCCTGTGGTCACGGTTTCAGGCAGTGCGAGCACATCGATGGGCAGGTTCTCCTGTACAATCTGGGTCAGCAGCTCCCCTATCCGTTCCAGGTTGCGCTTATAGTGCCCCTTGAAAGGCTTTATCTGCCCGATACCGACCCGAAACGGGCGGATGAAATCCTGCGTTTCCGGTTGCATCGTCTCTATAAATCATACCCATCTGGGCGGTGTTCAAGGGGCGCTCGGTCGGTGTTGGCTCCCCTCAAGCATAGACTTGGAGCGAATAGCCCTGCTGAAGATAAGGTTGGATCAGCGTCTCGTAGTCTCGTCGCTCAGCGGGCGGCACAAAGAGGCAGAAAAGGAACTGCTCCCCATAATGTTGCACCAGTGTGGGCAGGAGCTGCATGAGGGAGGTGGAAGCCTGCGGTTGAATCCGTGCCAGCACACGCACTGCCTGCATGATTCCCTCCCGCGAGGCACTCTCCACCCAGATGCCTTCCCACTCCGGACCGGTGAGGTAGAGTTGGATACCACTTCGCGGTGCCTCCATGACCAGCCAAGTGATGTGCCGGATGGCTCGATCGAGGTCCGGGTAGGTGCCGTCCGATTCTTGGTGCCAGCGTGGTGCCAGCTCAAGTGCCACCAGCAACGGGGCGATATGGCTCGTCTCAAATTGATTTACATGCCAGCTCTGGTGGCGTGCGGTCGCGCGCCAGTTGATTCGGCGCAGGGGGTCGCCCGGCGTATATTCGCGCGTGCCGTGCCAATCGATGCCCTCGCCTGTAAGGGCACTGCGTGAGGCAACCTGATAGAGGCGTCCTCGCCCACCGCCTTCCCAGATGCGATTGGGCAGTGGCACAGGACGGGGCAGCACCAGAACCGGGTGAATCAGTGGCACAAGCCGCGGCACCACGAACAACCCCAGTAGGTCAGAAACCCATAGCTCAAGGGGACCAATCTCATGCTCACCACGGCGCAGCGGCACCACACGATAGGAAGCCGTTAATCTCTGATTGGACAGCACGAAGAGTGGCTCTCCCTCGACTTGGAAAGCAGGTTCAACCTGATCACTCACATCATATACCAACGGTATAGCGCGCACAGGAGAGACAACCTGCAGGTGAACCTCGAACGGCTCTCCCTCCCATACCTCAGTCGGGAGTCGGCGGGATGCACTTATCCGCTTCGCTTGCCTTTGCACCATTAGGTAGGCACCCCCCATTACCACTCCCAACAGGCTTGCCATCCAATACATCTGGCGGTTGCCCGTCATAATCCCCGACTGAAGCATAAAGAAGGTGGCTGCGATCAGCGCCATCAATTTAGCGTGACGAAGGCTGTCATCCCTCACGCTCCACCGCCTCCCATCTGCCCTACCGGCACAGAGATTTGTCTCAGTATCTGTTGAATCACATGTTCGCTGCGTGGCGTTGCGCCTTGCGCATCCGCGCGCAGAATCAGGCGATGTGCCAGCACGGGAACTGCCATCTGCTGCACATCGTCGGGCATCACATAGTGGCGCCCCGACAAAATGGCTTGTGCTTGGGAGCCAACCATCAGCGCAAGGGAGCCGCGTGGGCTGGCACCCAGCGCGATTTGGGGATGGTGGCGCGTTGCCGTGACCACATCGACGATATAGCGTCGCACCGCGGGACTGACATAGACCTGCCGTACCGCTGCCTGTAGCTCAAGCAGTTGCTGCGGGGTCAGAACGGGCTGGAGCGTCTCCAGTGGGGAATGCACTTGGCGTGTCTCCAGGATGCGTATCTCCACCTCAGGCGCGGGATAACCCAACGACACGCGTGCAAAGAAGCGGTCCATCTGCGCCTCCGGCAGGGGATAGGTGCCTACCATCTCGATGTTGTTCTGTGTGGCAATCACCAGGAACGGCTCCGGCAGCGGATGGGAAGTCCCCTCGATGGAGACGGTGCGCTCTTCCATCGCCTCCAACAATGCCGACTGGGTTTTGGGCGTTGCCCGATTCACCTCATCTGCCAGCACAATATTGGCAAAAATCGGTCCCGGATGGAACTCGAACTGACCTGTTTGCTGATTGTAGATAACGGAACCCGTCACATCGGCGGGCAGCAGGTCGGGGGTGAACTGGATACGACGGAACTGCCCGCCAATTGCGCGCGCAATCGCGCGTGCCAGCGTCGTTTTGCCCACGCCAGGAATGTCTTCTATCAGCAGGTGCCCACGACTAAGCAGCCCAATCACCATGAGGCGGACGGTCTCCGTCTTGCCCAGAATGACCTGTTCGACCGCCTGGATCAGCTGATGCGCTTGTGCAGCAACGGCTTTTGCCTCACCCTCCGTTAGCCATTTGCCTTCTTCGATCGCCATTCCACCGGGAGTATACCCGCTTCGGCTATAGGGTTCGTCGCAACAAGCGGAGCGCGTTGGTCACGACCGACACAGAGCTGAAGCTCATCGCCAACGCCGCAATCATCGGATTGAGCTTGCCTGCTGCCGCCAGTGGGATGCCCAGCATATTATAGACAAAGGCAAAAAAGAGGTTCTGACGAATGACGCCATAGATGGCATGCGACAGCTGGAGTGCGGCGAGCAAGGTACGCAAATCGCGGTTGAGCAGCACGATGTCGGCGACCTCGTTGGCAAGTGCAGTGGCGTTGGAGACGGCGATACTCAGGTCGGCTTGGGCGAGCGCAGGCGCGTCGTTAATACCGTCGCCCACAAAGGCGACCTTGCGTGCTTGGGCTTGCAATCGAGCGACCAGCGCGGCTTTCTCTTGGGGTCGCTGCGCAGCGTACCACTCTCGGATGCCCATCTGTTGTGCGAACGCCTCCACCGCTTCGGCGCGGTCACCCGAGCAAAGCACCAGATGCAAGCCCTTTGCCTGAAGAGTCTGCACCACCTGCAACGCTTCGGGCAGCGGCTCATCTTCGAACATAAAGCCTGCCACGACCCGCCCGTCGATGGCAAGCAGCACCGGCTCTGATGGCTCCTTGTCCACTTCGATGCCCTGCTCCTGTAGGAAGCGCGGGCTGCCGATGAGGGCATTCTGTGCCACGACGCCACCGCCGGGCACGACACGCACTTCGCCTATTGGGGCAGGTTCCAACCCCCGTCGTTCCGCTTCGGCTAAAATCGCCTCTGCCAGCGGGTGGCGCACGGCACGCTCCAGTGCGGCAGCCAGCCGCAAAATCTCAGGCTCTGCTGCTGAACCCATCGGATCGTAGACCCGCACCTGCTTCAGGCGCGGCTGTCCCATCGTGAGCGTGCCCGTCTTGTCCAGCACGAGCGTATCGATGTGACGCACCCGCTCCAGTGCCTCAATCCCGCGCAGCAGGATACCCATCCGTGCCGCACGCGTGGTGCCCGTCATCAGCGCGATAGGAACCGCCAGCCCCAACGCACACGGACAGGCAATCACCAGCACGCTGACCGCTGGGATGAGGGCATCGGGCAGTGAGCCTGTTGTCAGCCACCAGCCGATGAAGGTCAGCATCGCAACACCCATCACGATGGGCACGAAGACCGCCGCGATGCGGTCCGCCAGCCGCTGAATCGCGCCCTTCTGGCTTTGTGCCTGCTCCACGGCGCGAGCAATTTGTGCCAACGCCGTCTGCTCCCCTATCGCCACCGCTTGGATATGCAGCACGCCATCGGTCAGCAGCGAACCGCCCAGCACCGAGTCGCCCGGCGCACACTCCCGCGGCACCGATTCGCCCGTCAGCGACGATTCGTCCACCCATCCCCGCCCTTCGAGAACCTCACCATCCACTGGGATTCGGTCGCCTGTGCGCACCAGCAAGCGGTCACCCGGCTGAACGGTTTCAAGCGGTGCAGGCTGATAGTCATGCCCATTCCAGCGCAGCACCTGTCGCGGCAGCAACTCGTAGAGGGCTTCCAACGCGGCGCGTGCCCGTCCCTTCGCCCGCGCCTCCAAATACTTGCCCAGCAGCACCAGCGTGATAATCACCGCCGACGCTTCGTAGTAAAGGTGGTGGTGTTGTCCGCTGAGCGTGAGCGCGAGACTATAGAAGTAGGCGGCGAGCGTGCCGGTAAGGATAAGCACCTCCATATTCGCGCTGCCCGTGCGCAGGGCGCCCCATGCCGCTCGATAGAAGGGCAACGCCACGCCGAACTGCACCGGCGTGGTGAGTGCAAGCAGCCACCAGCCCTGCGCTGGCAACACATCGGGCAAAGCCATGCTCAAAATCAGCACGGGCAGGCTAAACGCTGCGCTGATAATCAGCCGTCGCCGTGCTGCCTGCACCTCTTGGGATGCCCGCGGTGATTCGGTGGCTGGTTCCGCCTCGTAGCCTGCCAAGCGCACCGCCTCGATAAGCGTCTCCAGCGGCACAGGCTCGGCGAGTTCGATATCCGCCTGCTCCGTCGCGAGGTTCACTGTGGCTTGCTGCACGCCTGGCACGCGCCCTAAGGCTTTCTCCACGCGGTTCACGCAGGAGGCGCAGGTCATGCCCTTGATGCGCAATCGCTGTCGAGCCATCTAAAAAACTCTACCTCACTTGACGCCGAAAAGTTCCTCCACCTTCCGACGGCGAAAATCGAAAATATAGTTCAGCCGACGGCGCACAAACAGCGCATGCGCCAGCCGTCCCAGTATGCCGAGTGGCAGTGCATAGGTTACATGGTCAATCATCCGCACATGGTCGCCCTCAGGCAGGAAGCGATGCTCATGAATCCAGAGGCGGTACGGTCCGATACGCTGCTCGTCGATGAACATCCGCAGAGGCTCCACATGGGTAATCTGGGTGAGCCAGCGAACGCTTATACCAGGCACAATCGTGACGCGATACTCAATCACCTGTCCCGCATACATTCGCTGCTCTGCACCCCGCATAATCTCGAAATGCAAATCAGGCGGCGTAATCTCGTTCAGATTTAGCGGTGTCGCGAAGTAGTCCCACACGCGCTCAATCGGCGCGGGTATCACCTGCTCCCGATGTAGCACATAAATCATGGGGCTGAACCTCCTGTGATGAGCGAATCGACCACTTTGGCGGAGCAAAGCACGCCTGGCAAACCTGCGCCCGGATGCGTGCCCGCCCCCACAAAGTAAAGATTCTCGATATCTTCAGAGCGGTTATGGGGGCGAAACCATGCCGACTGAAACAGCGTCGGTTGAATCGAGAAGCCAGTGCCCAGATAGGTGTTCAGCCTATCCCGAAAGTAGCGTGGGTCAATCATATGTTCGGTCACGATGTGTTGACGCAGGTTTGGGAGATAATGCTGCTCCAGAAAGGCTATAATCGCATCGCGATAGGGTTTCGCTTCGCGCCCCCAGTCAATTGGCGCTCCCAAATGCGGCACTGGCGATAACACATAGAACGCCTCATGCCCCTCAGGCGCCAGCGACGGGTCGGTCAGCGTCGGCATATGCAAATAGAGCGAGAACTCCTGCGGCAGCGAACGCCCCTCGAAAATCTGCGCGATAAGCTCCCGATAATGCTCGCTCAAGATAATATTGTGATGTGCCAGTGGCGTGTCGCGATAGAGGCGGTTCGTGCCAAAGTAGATGACCACGAGCGACATGCTGTAGCGGGTCAATCGCTTGTAGCGAAAGTCGCTATTGCGCCAACTGCGGTGCCGCGGATCTATCAGCCTGAGATAGGTGTAGGGCACATCGGCGTTCGAAATCACATAGTCGGCATGGACAATCCGCCCGTCATGCAGTCGCACCCCGATTGCACGTCGATCCTCAACCAAAATCTCCGCCACCTCGGTATTGAGATGGAGCTGTCCACCTTGCTCCTCGATTAAGCGCACTAACGCTTGCACCAGTGCCCCCGTGCCACCTCGCGCGTACCAAACGCCCCATTCCCGTTCCAAGTAGTGAATTAGCGCATAAATCGAAGATGCCGTGAAGGGATTGCCGCCTATCAGCAGCGGGTGGAAGGTGAAGCAGCGGCGCAGGAACTCATGCTGAATGAACTGCGCCACATAGCTGTAAACGGAGCGATAGGCTTGCAGCCGAATGAGGTCGGGCACGATGCGCAGCATCGATTGCAAGGTCAGAAACGGCTTGTCTGCCAGCTCCACGAACCCCCTCTGGAAAAGGGTGCGAGTACGCTCAAGAAAGCGCAGATAGCCTTGCTTATCCGCTGGGTTCCACCGCTCAATCTGCGCCAACACATAGTCGGTATCGCCGTTATATTCAAAGTAGTTGCCATGATGGTCGAAGAGGCGATAGAAGGGGTTGATGGGAATAAACTCCACATAGTCGCCTCGCTTGCGTCCCGCCATCGCAAACAGCTCATCAAAAAGAAAGGGCGCCGTAATGACCGTTGGACCGCCGTCGAAGGTGAAGCCGTCTTGGGTGAAGGTGTAGGCGCGTCCGCCGGGCTTGTCCAGCTTCTCGAACAGGTCCACTTGATGCCCACGCGCGCAGAGGCGAGCCGCAATCGCCAGTCCACCGAACCCAGAGCCAATCACAACCGTGCGTGGCTTGCTCATACGCTCAAAGAATATCGGTTCGTGTAGACACGCCAAGCTATGGCAGGCAAGCGGATGAGCTTGCGAGAGGTGCTGACCTGCGCCCGCCGTCGGAACACATCATAATCGTGCGCCTCGATATCGTCCAAGATGGCGCCATACAGTTCGGCAGCGGCGGCGACGGCGAACCGCCCGTCGCGCTCAAGCAACGCCAGTCCCGGCAGCGATTCAGCATACAGCGCGCGCGCCCGTGCAATCTGGAACCGCATAAAGGCGCGCCACTGTTCCGACACGCGCTCGCTCTCTATGTCCGACTCCGATAAGCCGAACGCTTGCAGCTCATCGAGCGGTAAGTAGAGGCGTCCTCGCCGCCAATCCTCGCCCACATCGCGCAAGATATTGGTCAGCTGCAGCGCAACGCCCAGCCGAACCGCATACTCCACCGCACGCTCATCTTTGAAGCCGATGATATGCATCGACATCAGCCCTACGGTAGACGCCACGCCATAACAGTAGTGCGCCAACAGCTCGAAAGTGGGGTAGCGCGTGGCGGTCAAGTCGGTCGCCAGCGCGTCCAGCAGTTGGCCCATGTAGCCCAGCGGGATGCGATAGCGCGACAGCGTGTCGCGCCAAGCGTGCAAAACGGGGTCGCTCACCTTTTCGTCACAGATGGCGCGCCGCCATGCAGCCAGTTTGGTAGCGCGATCCCCATCAGCGCAATCAACAAGGTCATCACTCATGCGGCAGAAGGCGTACAGAGCGCGTATCGCCTGCCGTTTAGGGCGCGACATAAAGGCGGAAACCAGATAGAAGGTGCGGCTATGGGCTTGCGTGATGCGCTCGCAGTGGGCATACGCCGCTCTAAGCGCAGCAGAATCAACAGGATATGGCTCCAGATACTCGGCAGGCACGCTTAGAGCCTTGTTGACCAGTGCGACCTCCCAGGCGCGCGACCGCCATAATAAGGGATCAACCCTACACAATCGTCCGCCCTCCTGCCGAATGCGGCTCCATCATTATACCCGCTGGGGCGGCGGTGACCAGCGTTCGTTCGCTGAGAGCCGACCGCTTAGCACCTTGCGGAACTGTTCGGGATGCTGCAGCCGTGCCTGATGGAGCGCCTCAAGCAGGGTTTGCACGCGCCTTCGTGCCTGCTCCAGCCAGCGCGTCGATTCATCCATCTCGCTCTCAAAGGGCTCGCCAATCACGATATATGCCTCGGGATATTGATGCACCCCTTGCACAATCTCCATCGCCATCGGCAGTAGGCTCACGGCAGGCAGTTGGCAGCGCAGCCAATATAAAGCGCGTTGAAACGCCCACACCTCCGGGGCAGGATGCAACGCGCCTTCAGGGAAGAGAAAGAGCAGATTACCCGGCTGCTGGAGCCACCGAAGGGTTTGACGGATGGTGCGCAGGCGGATTGCCGTCTGGTTGTCGGGGAACGGCATCGCCCCCAAGCTCCAAAAGGGTGGGAAACGACGCCATTCACGCATCCACACGGCTCCCCTTACGCCCCACACCCGACTGAGCCAGTAGCAGAGATAGCCGTCCCACCAATAGTGATGGGGCGCAAACACAATCGCTGGCGTGTACGCCGATGGGTGCACCTGCTCCCAAAGATAGAGTGCCCGAAAATGCTGGCGCAACGCCCGCTCAATCAGCCAGCCCGTGAACGCGCTTAGCGGGCGTCGAATCAGCGCGGATAGAGGCGACCTTTCCATCGGATTGCACCTCGCAGGTTCCAAACGATGGAGCGTATCAGCACGCCGAGCGCCAACGCAACCGAAAAGGGGTAGAGCAGCCCATATCGAAACGGCAGCCCCACGCCCCATCCCGAAACCCCAAACAGCACCACCGACAGCCCGATGCAGCCCAGACGCCAAGCGGGTGAACCCCACACCAGGGGCAACCAATAGAGGCCTATCATCGCCAACCCAATCGCCAACGCAGGCACCACGCCCCGACAGAGCGCCACTGCATTTTTGGAGTAGCCTTCCACCGCCTCCGCAAATCGGCGATACATATGCGTACACAGATAACGCAAACCATGCAGAATGATAATCTGCGGGTGGCGATTCACGCGCTGGCGCCGTTGCTTAACTTGCTGGGCGATGCCCACATCATCCAGCAGCGACGACGCCACCACCTGATGAGGCTGATCCTGCGCGTAGGCGGTCGCTTTGTAGGCGAGGCATTGCCCGTTGGCGAAAGCAAACGCAGGGTTCGGATGCGATTCCGCCAGCGGCAAGGGCAGCAGCGTGAACAGCGACGCCATCACCACCTGATGCAGCAGTGCATCGCCGATACCTGCAGGCACAAGGCGCGGGATAACCGTGACCATCGTCGCCTCCGGGAACTGCCCAATTGCCTGACCCAGCCAGCGGAGAAAGTCTGGCGCCGGCTCCACATCGGCATCCAGAAACAGCAGCACCTCCGCTCCCGTATCGAGCGCGGCGTTGCCCAGCTGATAGCACGCCCATGTCTTGCCCACCCAGCCCGCTGGCTTCGGCACCGTCGGCACCAGCCGCACCCCATACTCTGACGCATGCTGCTGCAGCCACTCCGTGCTACCGTCCGTCGACTCGTCGTCATAGATTAAGATGACATCAGGGGGCACTGATTGCGCTCTCAAGGCATCCAGCAGGCGTGGCAGGTTATGCCGTTCGTTGCGCACGGGAATCAGCACCGCAAGGCGCGCTGGCGACGCACCCTCGAAGGGCATAGTCCGTCGTCGACGATGGGCAAGGTTAATCAACAGCACAACACCCTGAGTCAGCAACACGAACCCAATCATCGCCTGCACAATTGCTGCTATCATTCTGCCTTGACCGAAACCCTTGCAGTAGACAGAGACCATGGGCGCAGCCACAGCAGCACCGCAGCCATCCCAACAAGCCACAGCAACGACGCCCACCCGCGCCCCAACAGCAGTGCCATCATCGCTGCCAACGCACCTTGAACCAAGTAGAGCCAGATGCCGATGCTGTGGCGCGTGGGCTTCCAGTCGGGTTGCACACGCAGAAAGAGCGCGCTGATCAGCCCACCCGTTAGCAGCCAGCCCAGCCAGTTCTCCAACGGCATGCCGTAGAAGTGAACCTCAGGCAGCCAACCCCAGAGCGAGCCTTGCTGAAGCCACTGCCACTGGGCGAAGCCCGCCGTGCATGCGGCATCAAGCGCCACATCCCACAGCGTGAGAACGGCAGCCGCAACCGCTGCCCGTGCCAGCCAGCCTCGCAAACGCAGCGATGCCAGAAGCAGCGCAGGATAGAGCATCATGAACCAGCTCGGCGGAATCAGCAGCGGCACATGTCCGAACAACTTGTAGCCCAGCAGGTCGGTGTACTGATAGTGCCCGAAAGGCACGCCTGTGGTCGTGCCGATGAGTTCCATCGTGCCTGCTACGGTGGTGGCGAGCGCCAAAAGCACCAGCGTGGGTCGCCAGCCCTGTTCGGACGCCATCGCCAACAGGGCGCACAGCACCCCCGAAACCACATTCGCGATGCTCAAGCCTTGTGTCAGCGCATAGTAGTTCCAAGCAGGTTTAGGTAGCCCACTGATGAAAACCCCAAAACCCGCAACGCTGAACAACACCACCAGTGCGTTGAAAACAAGCAGCAGCCACGCCACCTTCCTCATCCTGCGCCCACCGTTGATTATACCAGTTCACGAGGCAGAGTTAGGACAATCTTCAAAAGTGTCTACCCATCAAGTTCACCTTCAGCGTCAGGAGACACTCCCCCTCCCCGCTGATAAGGGTACATCGGTCGGGTACAAAAAAGTGCCGCTTGGGGTAAATTTCATCCACTATGACAACACCCAAACGGCACAACACGGCAGAAGAGTACCCGATCACAACGCTGATGCAACACCTCCAACACGCCCTCACACCCACCCAACGCGAACGCATCCACGCGCTTCTGTTCGCCCTGCTTACCCTCGGCACGCTCGCACAAACCCAAGTGTGCCTGCTCCTTGCACAACTCACCCAACTCGCCCCCAACACTTGGCGACAACGCCTCAAACGCCTTCGGCAGCAGCCTTTCCCCCAACAGACCCTCTTTCCCACCCTGCTCCGCCTTGTCGTTGAATGGCTACACCTGTCCCAAGTGTTCCTTGCCTTAGACGCCACCACACGGGGCAACCGCTGGACAGTGCTGGCGCTGGGCGTGGTGGTTCACCAACATACCATCCCCGTCGCGTGGACAATCGTGCGGGGCAACACCAAAGGCGCGTGGCTGCCGTTGTGTGAGGCGCTCCTTGGTCTGCTGCGGGGCGCGCTGCCCAAGTCGTTGCCTGTGTTTGTGCTGACCGATCGGGGCTTGTGGTCGCCGCAGTTGTTTGGGGCGATTGTGCGCAACGGGTGGCATCCGCTGATGCGGGTGAACGCGCAGGGCAACTTTCGTCCGTTGTGGGGGCGTCGGGCGCGTGCGTTGGCGTCCTTTTGTCCTGCACGGTCGGGGCTGCAGGTAGCGATTGCGGGGGAGGCGTTCAGCCATCGGTTGCGGTGTCGTTTGGTGGTGTTTTGGGGTGAGGGTGCGCAGGAGCCGTGGTATCTGTTGACGGACTTGTCTTGGTGTGGGGTGTGTGGTTGTTGGTATGGGTATCGTGCGTGGATAGAGCAGGGTTTTCGTTGGCTCAAGCGTGGGTGTTTTGGTTGGCATCGGTGTCGTGCGGGTTCGGCGGTAGGGCTGTGTTGGTGGTGGTTGGTGTAGGCGTTGGGGTGTTTGTTGGCAGCGCGTGAGGGGTTGTTGGATGGGGGTGGTGTGGGTTTATGGGACAGGCGTCGTCGGAGTGCGAGTGTGTTGTTGTTGGGGTTGATGTCGTTGGTGGTGAAGTGCTGGAGGGCAGTGCTTGGTGTGGATAGTGAAATTCTGTGTTTTTCTTCGGGAGGTGAACCTAAGTGATGTACCCTTATCAGGGGTTGGGGTGGGGGCAATGGGGGGCTAAAAAAGAGGATGCGCCCCGCAAAGGCAGGGCACACCTCGCACACTTCGGGTCGGAGCAGCGACCGAAGGCATCCGACGCTGCCCGATCGCAACGGGGACTTACGCCTTGCGGCGACGGCGCAGACTTAGTAAGCCCGCCAGACCCGCACCCAACGCCACCATCGACGCCGGCTCGGGGACAAGCTCTATTGTCAAGGTGGCAAACTGCATTCCCCCGATGTCGCCCGCCGCGTCGTCGACGATGTAAAGAGACCAGGTGCCCTGCATCTGCTGATTCTGGAAGGCAGTCAGACTGAACTGATAGGGACCAGCAGGAGCAGGCGCAGGGAATGTGTCAGCAACTCCAGCAGGGTACACCGAGCTTGTGTAGGTGCCTGGTGGAGCGTACGCAGAGTCTTGTATCGCAGTTGTACCCAGCACATCGTCGAAAGTGTAGTCGCCGTTCGGATCGCTACTTCCACCAGCGTCGGACAAGAACAGCACTGCTGTGCCAGAAGGTCCGACCAGCAAAGCATCAATATCGTCGAACCAAGTATGGCTCAAGCCGCCCAGAGTGATAGCGACCCGTGCGATGATGCCGCTGTCTGGCACATTGAAGACAATCGGGTAGACAGACAAGGGACCACTGGTTCCGGATCCAGGGAGGCTGAACGGTCCCGTTACGGTATAGGTGTAGGTCTGTGCGCCTGCGCTCGCTATCAGCGCGGCGATGGCGATACTGCTCAGCCAAAGTTGTGCATAGTTCCGCATCATCTTACCTCCTTCAGTCAGATTTTGGTTGGGATGTCCCCTTCGCCGTCCGGCGTTGGGGCATCCGTCTATTAATGACTCAAAAACCGCCCAAAACCGGACAGCCGATGTTCCTATTTTAACCCATTTGGGGGTCAAATGTCAAGGGGTTCGGGGACAAAAAGGGCAAATCTGGTATTTTTACGGGGTCAACGGGCGGCTTGGCGCGCTGCCCACTGCAGACGACCGATGGGGTAGAATCGAAACCAGTCCGACCTGATCGGACTGGTCTGACCGGTCAGAGAATGGAAATCCTGCGCACGATTCAGGCGGTTCGGGGTTGGGTGCAACGGCAGCGCGAGGTGGGGCGCCCCATCCACTTCGTGCCCACGATGGGCTATTTCCATGAGGGGCATCTGAGCCTGATGCGCCGCGCCAAAGCCGATGGTGGCGCCGTGATGGTCAGCATCTTCGTCAATCCGCTGCAGTTCGGTCCCCATGAAGATTACGCGCGCTATCCCCGCGACTTCGAACGCGACCGCCAGATGGCGGAATCGGTGGGTGTGGAGGCGATTTTCTACCCCGATGTGAGTGAGATGTACCCGCCGGGATTTCAAACGGAGGTGCGCGTGAAGCAGCTCTCCCAACCGCTGTGCGGTCGTTCGCGACCGGGGCACTTCGAAGGCGTCGCCACGGTGGTGCTGAAGTTGTTTAACATCGTCACGCCCGACCGCGCCTACTTCGGTCAGAAAGACTATCAGCAATTGCGGGTGATTCAGCAGCTGGTGCGCGACCTGAATCTGCCGGTGGAGATTGTGCCCTGCCCGATTGTGCGCGAGCCGGATGGGTTGGCGATGTCCTCGCGGAATGTGTACCTGTCGCCGGCGGAGCGTCAGGCGGCGACGGTGCTGTATCGCAGCCTGATGTGGGCGCAGGAGCAGGTGCAGGCGGGCGAGCGGGATGCCCTACGCCTCCAGCGCGAGGTCTACGAGATGCTGGCGCGTGAACCGCTGGCACGCATCGACTATGTGGAGCTGGTGGATGCCGAGACGCTGGAGCCTGTTGCCCGAATCGAACGCCCAACGCTGCTCGCGCTGGCGGTCTACTTCGGCAACGCCCGCTTGATTGATAATACGATTCTCGTGCCCAAAGGCTAAACCCATCCGCACAGATCCACGCCTTTTTCGCGAGCGACTTGGCGTGCTTTTTCGTAGCCGGCGTGGGCGTGGCGCATGATGGCGGTGCCCGGGTCGTTGGTCAAGACGCGCTCGATGCGCCATGCCGCCTCGTCGGAGCCGTCCGCCACACACACCTGTCCGGCGTGCAGCGAGTAGCCCATGCCGACCCCGCCTCCGTGATGGAAGCTGACCCACGCAGCACCCGACACGGCGTTCAAGGCGAAGTTCAGCAGGGGCCAGTCGGCAATCGCATCGGAGCCATCCTGCATCGCCTCGGTCTCGCGATAGGGGCTGGCGACGCTGCCGCCATCGAGATGGTCGCGCCCAATCACAATCGGGGCTTTCAGCTCGCCCGTACGCACCATCTCGTTGAAGAGCAACCCTGCCTTGTCGCGCTCGCCATAGCCCAGCCAGCAGATACGGGCGGGCAAGCCCTGAAAGCGGAACTTTTTCACCCCGCGCGTGAGCCAGCGTCGAAGCCCCTCATCCTCGGGGAAGAGTTTCAGCAGCGCTTCGTCGGTGCGGTAGATATCGTCTGGCTCGCCTGAGAGCGCGACCCAGCGGAACGGACCGCGCCCCTCGCAGAACTGGTCGCGAATAAAGGCGGGCACAAAGCCAGGATAGCGGAACGCATCGGCGAAGCCACCCTCCTGCGCGAACGCCCGCAGATTGTTGCCGTAGTCGAACGCAATCGCGCCTGCCCGCTGCATCTGCACAATGGCTTCGCAATGGAGCGCCATCGATTCGAGGGCACGCCGTCGCACCCCCGCCGGGTCGGTGCGACGCAGCGTCTCGATGTCCTCGCCCGGCTTGAGCAGGGGCACATAGCCGTATAGGGGGTCATGCGCACTGGTCTGGTCGGTCACGAGGTCCGGGATGAAGCCCTGCTTGACCATGCGGGGCAGGATGTCGGCGGCGTTGCCCAGCAGCCCGATGGAGAGTGGCTCGCCCTTACGCTTCGCCGCTTCCGCCATGCGCAGCGCCTCGTCCAGACTATCTGTCCATGTGTCGAGGTAGCCCGTTTCGAGGCGTCGCTCGATGCGGTGGGGGTCAATCTCCACAATAATCGCCACGCCCTCGTTTAGCGTTACGGCTAAGGGTTGCGCGCCGCCCATGCCGCCCAGCCCTGCCGTTACGGTGATGGTGCCGCGCAGCGTGCCGCCAAAATGCTTTTTGGCAGCCGCTAAGAAGGTCTCGTAAGTGCCTTGCAGGATGCCCTGCGTGCCGATATAAATCCAGCTGCCAGCGGTCATCTGTCCGTACATGATAAGCCCGGCGCGCTCCAGCTCATCGAACACCTCCCAGGTGGCCCACTTGGGCACGAGGTTGGAGTTTGCGAGGATGATACGCGGCGCCAGTGGATGGGTTTTGAACACGCCGACGGCGCGCCCTGACTGCACCAGCAGTGTTTCGTCGTTTTCGAGCCGTTCCAGCACCTGCAGGATGCGCTCCACATCTTCCCAGCTGCGTGCGGCTTTGCCGCGCCCGCCGTACACGATGAGCTCGTCGGGCTTCTCGGCGACTTCGGGGTCTAAATTGTTCAGCAGCATGCGCTTGGCAGCCTCTTGAATCCAGCCCTTGGCGGTCTTTTGCGCACCGCGTGGGGCGCGCACTGCCCGTGAAAACGCCGTTGTTTGTGCCATGTTCATCACCCCCTATTTTATACCCGTCCGCAGGGTATACTGGGGGTGGGTGAGATCTTATGCCGAAGACTATCGAGAAGCCGGTGGAGCCGAAGCGCAGGCAGCGGGCAAAAGCGTCTGTCCCTGTGCCTCCGCTGCCTCGAATCAAGCTGCTGGAAGGAGATGGGGAACCGTTGGAAAGCGATTGGCATGTCGTGCAAATCCATCTGCTGGACGAGCTGGTGCGTCAGCTTTTTCAGGGGCGTACCGACTTCTTCTGTGGCGGCAACATGTTTATCTACTACAGCCTCAGGCAGGCTCGCAGCGTGAAGCGGGGTCGCCCCCTCTACAAAGGCCCCGACTTTTTTGTGGTGAAGGATGTGGATGGCACGAAACCCCGCAAATACTGGCTTGTGTGGGATGAGGATGGGCGTTATCCCGATGTGATTGTGGAGCTGCTTTCGCCCACCACCGCCGAGAAGGACAAGGGGGAAAACCTGCGGCTGTATGAACGGGTCTTTCGCACGGGCGAATATTTCTGGTACGATGTGGAGACCCGCGAGCTGGCAGGGTTCCGACTACGCGAGGGGCGCTATGTGCCGATTGAGCCAAACGAGCAGGGCTGGCTCTGGAGTCAGGAGTTGGGCGCATGGCTGGGCGTGTGGGAAGGCGTGTATCAGGGACGCCACTACCCCTGGTTGCGCCTCTACTATGCTGATGGCACCCTCGTGCCCACCCAAGCGGAAGCCGAGCGTCAGCGAGCCGAAGCCGAACGCCAGCGGGCGGAGCGGCTTGCCCAGCGGCTGCGGGAGCTGGGCTACGAGCCTGATTAGGCACGCCTCACGGTTGTACCGGCAGTGGCTGCGAAATGTCCAGATGCCCGCCCAGAGTCTCGATGGGCTTGCCCTCCACGAGAATCTGCACCTTTTGCACGCCCGGAAAGCCAGCGGCGGTGCGGGTGAGCGCGTTGACCAGAGCGGCTTCGGTGTCGGAGCCACCCTCAAAGTTCTGCACCAGTGCAGCGGAAAAGTTCAGCACCAGCAGATCGTCGCGTCGCTCCACATTGAGCAGGCGCGTGCCTTTGGGGAAGACAGGCGTCTCGCGCAGCAGCTGTTCGAACACAGCACGATAGGCATCGGGCTGTTGCGCCGTCGAAAAGGGCTTCGAGTCGTAGCGCAGCTCGCCCTTGTCGTCGACGCGGGGCACATAAAGGTGGACTACAGGCGGTATGACGGGGGACGGCGGTTTGGGTGGGTGTGTCAGGCGCAGCCAGATGCCCACGCTCACTGCCACCGCTGCGGTTAGCACGAACAGACCACCCAGCAGTGTTTGCACCCGTCGCGCTTCACTCACCGCTTTGCGCCTCCGGCTGATCGGACTGGTCGGACTGGTCGGATGGGGTGGAGGTCTCCGTTTCGGTCGGTGCCCACTCCACCACAAACTGGCTTTTGCCCAGGGTCAGCACCACGCCCGGCTCCACCGGCGTGGGCAGATTGGGGGTCAGGCGCACCTCACCCAGAAAAGTGCCGTTCGTGCTGCCCAGATCGGTGATGCGTACCTCGTTGCCCACAATCTCGATGACGGCGTGTGTGCCCGACACATAGGGGTCGGGTATCACGATATCGTTGCCGGGGCGACGCCCGATTTTGAGTGGGCGGGCATAAAGGGGATAACGCTGGCTGGAATCTGCAGAGTTGACCAGATAGGCGAGTGGGGGAGCCATCTCTTCGGCGACGAGGGGCGTTTCGAACCCTTCGGGTAGCTCCACGGTCAGGACGACGCTCCCCAGTCGCAGCTCGGCTTGCGGCGGCAGGGGCACGCGCTGACCGGGCGGTACAGGTTGACCGTTGAGGGTGGTGCCGTTCGTGCTACCCAAGTCTTCTATGTAGGCGGCGTTCGACTCCACCAGGATCCGGGCGTGCCGTCGGCTCACGGTGCCGTCGTTCAGCAGCACATCGGCGCTGGGGTCGCGCCCGATGAGGTTCTCGCCCGCTTTGAGCAGGAACTCGCGCCCGCTCGCGTCACGCAATCGGGGAAACACGCCCTCTGCAGCAGGCGCCTCCACCGGCTGCTCGCTGCTCAACAGGAAGCCACACTCGATGCAATAGAGTTCGCCTGGTGGGTTCACCTGCCCGCAGATGGGGCACTGCGCCGGGGCAATCGCCTGAGTCGCACTTACCCCAGGCGTCATCTGGATGGTCGCCTGCGGCGCCCCGCCACTTGCCACTACAGTTGGCTCATCCTGCATAGCGATTATCATGATACCTGCAACATCTCGTCGCTGGGTGAGAGCCGCCCATCTGTGTTCGAACCCATCGGTAGGGTAGCGGGTATAGTAGAGGCATCTCGGCAAGAGGGTATAACCGATGCGGCAGGCACAGCTGAGAGCGCCACGCGCGTTGGTGTTGCAGGAGGTTCCCATCCCGGAGCCGCGTGAGGGCGAGGTGCTGGTGCGGATACGGCTCGCGCTCACCTGCGGCACCGATTTAAAGACCTATCGGCGCGGGCATGCGAAGCTACCGTTTGGACCCTTCGGGCACGAGGGTGCGGGTGATGTGGTGGCGGTGGGGGCAGGCGTGCGCCATCTGCAGGTGGGTCAAGCCGTCACCTGGTTGCCGACCGCGCCTTGTGGAGCGTGTTCCCTCTGCCAGCGCGGTCGACCCAATCTGTGCCGTCGCCTCTTCGAGGCAGTGGTGCTGGGCACTTATGCCGACTATCTGCTCATTAATGCGCGCGTGGCGCAGCAACATGTGTTCCCGCTTGACGGGCTGGACTACAGGCGTGCGGCGTTCACCGAGCCGTTGGCGTGCGTGTTGCACGCTTGGCGGGTGCTGGAGCCGTTGCCAGGCAAGCAGGTGTGCATCATCGGCACAGGCGCGATGGGCTACCTGCATCTGATGGAGGCGTGCAGACGGGGCTGCCGCGTGCTGATGCTTGGAAGGCGTCCCGAACGGCTGGCGCTGGCACAGCAGCTGGGTGCGGAAGCAACGATGCAGATCGACATGGCAAAGGGGCACGCGCTGGTGCAGGCGGTGCAGGCGGAAACGGGGGGCGGCGCCGATGTGGTCATCGAGGCGACCGGGGCGCGTGCCATCTGGGAGTTAGCGCCTCAACTATGCGCTCCGGGCGGCAAGGTGCTGCTCTACAGCGGGCTGACAAAGGGCGAAACGGTCTGCTTCGAGGCGGAACGGCTCCATTATGACGAGATGAGCCTGCTCGGTAGCTTCCACTACACCACGCAGGACGCTCATGAGGCGCTCCGCCGACTGCGCGAGCCGAGTTTCCCCATCGAGCGACTTATCACCGACACGCGCCCACTGGACGAAATCGTGCAGGTGTTCGAGGAGTTGGAGCAGGGTATCGGGCTGAAGGTTGCCGTTGTGCCGTAAAAATGGTCGGGGCGGGCAGATTCGAACTGCCGACCTCTCCCACCCGAAAGGAGCGCTCTACCATGCTGAGCTACGCCCCGACGCGCCTCTTAATATACCCCAAATAGCCCCCCCACATCGCAAGGGGTTATTTAGAAGCCGTATTCGGCGGGGTTCACAGGGTCGCCATTGATACGCACTTCGAAGTGGAGATGGGGTCCTGTGGCGTAGCCAGTGCTGCCGACCCGCGCAATCATCTGTCCCCGCTGCACCTCCTGTCCAACCCTCACCAAAATCGCGGAGCAGTGGGCATAGAGCGTGGCGACACCGCCCCCATGGTCGATAATCACGGTGTTGCCATAGCCGCGGAGATAGCCCGCTTCGACCACCACACCCGAATCGGCAGCGAAGATCGGTGCCCCATGGGGTGCGGTGAGGTCGATACCGGTATGCATGCGGCGTACGCCGAAGATGGGATGCACTCGCATCCCGTAGCGCGAGGAGAGGGCGCCATTCACGGGGCGGATGAAGCGTCCCGACCAGCGTTTGTCGGCGCGGGCGCGCCCGGCGGGGGTCTCCATCATGGCGCGCAGTCGCTGCGCGATGGCACGCGACTCGGCTTCCAGCTCCGCCAGTTGGCGTTCATAGAGGGCACGCTCACTGGCAATCTGCTTCAGGGCGAGCTTCTTCTCCTGCTGGGCGGCTTGCAGTTCGGTGATCTGGTTGCTCAGGTCGCGCTCCAGCCCCCCGATTTGCGCTACCAACCTATCCATGCGTGCCTTCGCCTGCGCCACGGCTTGCTGGTCGGCACGCACTGCATCCAGCAGCTCCTTATCTGCCTTCACAATCTGGCGCATCACATAGCTGCGGCTGGTCAACTCGCGCATGGAGCGCGCCCCCAGTAGCACATTAAGGTAAGAGAGGCTGCGGTGTTTATAGGCGGCGCGCAGTCGCTGCAACAGCAACGCCTGACGCTGCTGGAGTCGCGCGGTGAGGTTGGCGAGCTGCTTTGCCAGCGTTCTCTGCTCCTGACGCGCTTGGGCTAATCGGGTTCGGGTTTGATTCAGGCGATAGGTCGTGTTATCGATCCGGGCGTCCAGCGCAGCGATGTCGCGCTGCACCTTGCGCTCCTGATGCTTTTTCTGTTGGATTTGGGAACGCAGCTGCCCGATTTGCCCCTTGAGATGGGTTAGCTGCTGCTGCAGTTGTTGCTTCTGCTTGCTCTTGTCCGACTGTGTGTTGACGGGTGAAAGCAGCAGCAGCCCGCCTATGCCGAATCCCAGCCACCAGCCTTTGCCTCGCATCGCCCTACACTATACCCGCTCACCTCCTCCGTAACCCTCCTTTGTCTCGAAGAGCGCCAATCGTTGGAAAAAGCTGACCTGTTGTTCGGCGTAGCGGCGGGCATAGTCGCGATCACTGGGAGCGATGGAGGGGCGCGCATGGTCGGTCAGGGTGGGAATGCGGTCGTGCCAACGGAAATGGGCGGGGGTCTCGTCGGGCAATTCGACGCCTGCGAGCGTGGCAACCGCCAGTGTCCACATGCGGGGCACTGTGGTCAAATTGTAGCCGCCTCCACCGAGCGCAACGGTGGGCAGCTGGAGCGAACATGCCCATGCCACCGCACGCAACCATCCCTGCGCCGTCAGATTCAGATGCCCCAGCGGGTCTAAATAGTGCGGGTCCGCTCCCATCTGGAGCACCAGCGCTTGGGGTCGGAACCACTCAAAAGCGCGAGGCACCACCTGCTCGAATGCCCACCACCAGATGTCATCGTCTGTCTCGGGCGCGAGCGGTATGTTGATGGCGGTTCCCCATCCTTCGTCCTCGCCCAGCTCATCTACTGCACCGGTGCCTGGAAAGAGCCATCTGCCCCCCTCGTGAATCGAGACGGTCAGCACGGTGGGGTCGCGATAGAAAATCCACTGCACGCCGTCGCCGTGATGGAGGTCGATGTCGAGGTAGGCGACGCGCTCGAAGCGGTCGCGCAGGATGGTGATGGCGAGGGCGGGGTCGTTGAAAATACAGAAGCCGCTGGCGCGGTCGGGCATGGCGTGGTGCAGCCCGCCCCCCATGCTGAAGGCGAGGGGTGCGCCCGCCCGCACCGCATAAGCGGCTTCGACGGTCGCCTTCACATAGGCGAGTGCTGCCTCCCACATCCCTATAAAAGGCGGATTATCACCCCATGGTGAGAAGCCCCACCGATGCATCTCCATTACGGGCTCGCCCGCGCTTATCGCCTGCACCATCTCCACATAGCGCGGCGTATGCACTCGCAGGATGGCAGCTGTCGCCTCTTCGTCCGAGAGGGTAGGCTCGCGCAACTGGAGAGCGGCGTCAAACAGCCCGTATGCCTCCAGCAGCTCCATCATGAGCCGCAGTCGCATCGGCTTGAGCGGGTGCGTCTCGGAAAACTGGTACTGCTCCAACTGGTGGCTGTAGAAAAAAGGTGCCATTTTCAGGGCATTCCTCGCTTAGTGACCGCTCTGCATGCGGTCGCGCTCTTGCTGCACCAGCACGCGGCGCAGAATCTTGCCGGAGGGCGATTTGGGTATCTGCTCCACAAACTCGATGCGCCGCACCTTTTTGAACGGCGCCACCCGTTGCGCCACATAGTCCATCAGCTCTTCGGCGGTGGCAGGTGCTTTCAGCACCACGAACGCTTTGGGCACCTCGCCCGCCTCCTCATCGGGGCTGGGGATGACCGCCACATCGGCAACCGCTGGGTGACTGAGCAGCACTGCCTCCAACTCTGCCGGCGCAACCTGAAGCCCCTTGTATTTAATCAGCTCCTTCACGCGGTCGATGATGTAGAAATAGCCATCTTCGTCCACATAGCCGATATCGCCTGTGCGGAGCCAGCCCTCTGGTGTGATGGTTGCCGCGGTCGCCTCCGGGTTGTTCAGGTAGCCGCGCATCACTTGGGGTCCCCGAATCCAGACCTCGCCTTCCTGCCGCACGCTGAGCGGCGTGCCCGTGCCCACCTCTACAATCATGCACTCGGTGTTGGCGATGGGCGGACCGACCGAGGCGAGTTTGATGCGTGCTGGGTCTTCGGGGTTCACATGGGTCACGGGGCTGGTCTCGGTCAAGCCGTAGCCTTGCAACACGATGCAGCCGAGCCGCTCGGCGCAGGCACGAGCCACCTCCTCACCCAACGGCGCCGCTCCCGACATGATAATCTTCAGGCTCGACAAGTCGTACTGATCCACCACAGGCTGCTTCGCCAGCGCAAGGATAATGGGCGGCACGAGGTTTGCCCGCGTGATTTTGTAATCCTGCAAGGTCTTCAAAAACAGCTCCAAGTCAAAACGCGGCAGGGTGACGATGGTGATGCCTTTATAGAGGCACAAGTTCAGAATGACGAGCATCCCATAGATGTGATAGAAGGGCAGAATGCCAATCACGCGCTCCTCGGGCTGCAGATTCACCCCCGAACCCAATACCTGCACCATGTTTGCCACCAGATTGTAGTGGGTGAGCATCACCCCCTTGGGCAAGCCGGTGGTGCCGCTGGAGTAGGGTAGCACTACCAAATCTTCCCGCGGTTGAATAGACACGGATGGTGGGGTGGCGTCGCGTAGCAGTTCAGTGAAGCTGGTGGCGTTTGGGTCGGTGCCGATGGTGAACACTTCCTGCACGCCCGCTTTTTGCGCGGCAGGCAAGGCTTTCTCCAGCAGCGCGTCCACCGTGATGAGGAACTTGGCGCCCGAATCGCGCAACTGAAAGGCTAACTCATCGGCAGTATAGAGGGGGTTCGCTGTGGTGACGATGCCGCCAGCAAGCACCACGCCATGGAAGGCAAGGGCGTATTCGGGCAGATTGGGGCTGTAGAGGGCGACCACTTCCCCCTTTTTCAAGCCACGCTTTGCCAAGTTGCCTGCCACATACTGCACGCCCTGCCAGAGCTGGGCATAACTCAGCGTGCGTCCCGTGAGACCGTCGATCAAAGCGGGTTTCTCGCCAAACGCACTTGCCCGCTCGTACACAAACTGTACCAGCCCAACCTCGGGCACCGCGACCGATGGATGCGGACTTCGAAATATCATACGCTGCGCCTCCTTATGGGAATCGCTTTGGCAGGTTCTCGTTTAATCGGACCTGCGAAGTTATTATACACCTTGTCCAGCCCGATTCCTACTGCTCGATGGCTCGGCACAGGGCGAGGGTGTTCGAAAATTCCTCTTCCACCCACCAAACCACCATCACAGAACCACCACAACCCACACACAACAAAAAATACCACCACCCCCAACACGCAGATACTGCGCCATATTCCACAACACCAACTGACCCCACACCCGAACCCGCCCATACGCCGCACGCCGACAACCCATATAACTCCCATACGCCCCCTTCACACTCCCAAACACCTGCTCTATCCGATAACG
>Ga0079997_113415_pt1 | contig 63511 bp, 42 predicted proteins | sample PerSpoCPS_CMetaG_FD_69200 | JGI IMG/M metagenome (GOLD analysis project Ga0079997, IMG submission 69200) | Archaeal communities from Yellowstone National Park, Wyoming, USA - Perpetual Spouter C (PS_C) MetaG (SPADES assembly) (version 2) | ecosystem: Environmental > Aquatic > Thermal springs >... | reverse complement strand
CGGAGTGACGAAGTAACGAAGTGATGGAGTGACGAAGTGATGATGTGACAAATGGAGCAATGAGATACTGAATTTACTATGTCACTTCGTCACTCCATCACTCCGTCACTTTTCATAACATGGACTGGCAAGACATCAGCGTCGTCCTGATCACCCTCGAGGAGGCCGGGCGTCTGCCCCGAACGCTGGACGCCCTGCCGCCCGCCGTCGGCGAAGTCGTCGTCGTCGACGGCGGGAGTCGCGACGGGACGGCCGACCTCGCCCGTCGGTGGGGCGCCCGTGTGGAGGTCCGACCCTTCACGTCCTTCGTCGAGCAAAAGAACTGGGCCCTCGCCCAGGCGACCCGACCGTGGGTCCTCCACCTGGACGCCGACGAAATCCCCTCCCAAGACCTTCTGGACGAGATCGCCGCCCTCGATCCCCCGCCGGACGTGCATGGTTACTGGATCGCCCGCCGGAACTTCTTCTGGGGCCGATGGGTCCGCCACGGCGGATGGTGGCCCGACTTCAAGCTCCGATTGTTTCGCCGGACGTCCGGCCGATTCGTCGCCCGGGGCCGGCGGGTCCACGAGCGGGTCGAGGTCCACGGCCGGACGGCCTACTTACGAGGGTATTTGATCCACGAGACGTACCGGGACCTGGACGACGTGCAGAGGAAGCTCCGGCTGTACACGACGCTGAGCGCCCGGGACCTCTACGAGCTCGGGGTCCGAAGCCGGTGGTGGCACCGCTGGGTCCTGCCGGTGTGGGCCTTTGTCTTTTCGTGGCTCCTGCGGGGCGGCTGGCGGGACGGCCGGCCGGGCCTGTGGGTCGCCCTTCTCCAGGCCCAGACGGCCTGGTGGAAGTACTGGAAGCTGTGGGAACTTCAACGGATTGGGTAGGGCAATAGGGCAGTAGGGCAATGGGGCAGTAAGGCAGTAAGGCAATAAGGCAGTAAGGCAATGGGGCAGTAAGGCAGTAAGGCAATAGGGCCTTGTTAAGGTATGGATGCAGGATACAGGATGCACGATGCAGGATGCAGGATGCAGGATGCAGGATACAGGATGCATACCCCGTGTGCGGGTTTTTGAAGCATGAGCCAGGCATTCCGCCTTATTGCCCTACTGCCTTATTGCCCGATTGCCCTGACGCGTCCCGGGTACCCGGCACCGGAGCCGGTCCGACGCCGAGGACCGAACACCGAGCACCGAAGACCGAGTCCGGCCACCGGAAAACGTGCACATCGGGTATGCATCCTGATCCTGCATCCATTAGAGCTTTGAGGGCGATTCACCCGTCCTTTACCCTATTCCGTCCCTTCATCACTTCGTCACTTCATTACTCCGTCACTTCGTCACCTCGTCACTCTGTCCCTGCACTTTCTTGCACTTTTTTGGACCCCCTTTCCCGGGGACAACTGCAATTTTTTGCACTTTCGGGACGGGTCGGCGGAACGTGGGGGCCTTCGGAAAGTTCCCTCGACTCCGGATGGACCCCGACACGCCCCCAGATTGGCACAGAGGTTGCAAGGGGCAAAAGTGACGAGTAACGGGTAACGAGTGACGGGTAAGGGAGACAGGATGCATACCCGATGTGCGGGTTTTTCGAAGGCAGGTACCGGGTACCAGGCATCGGGTACCGGCTGTCTGGCACCGGGTACTGGATTCGCGCCGAGGGCCGAACACCGAACACCGAGGACCGAGCCAAACCCGCACATGGGGTATGCATGATGCAGGATAGAAAGGGCTCGGATTCGGATTACCTGGTACCCGGGACCTGGCACCTGGGGCCCGGGCTCAATGCCCCTGAGGAGTTACGCAGTTGAAAGGGAATCGGATCCAAGCTATTGGTCAAGCCAGATGTTCGAATCATAGCCGTACTGCCGGATTGTCGGATGACCCGACTGTCGGAATGGCCTTTCGGCAGGAGCCGGAAATGCGAAGCCGTCGTTCCGTCCGAATGATGGGGCGTGCCTTCCCTACTCCGTCACTTCGTCACTCCATCACTTCGTCACTCCATCACTCCGGGTTCACGGCCGTCGAGGTCGCCGTCGTCCTCGTTGTCGTGGCCTCCATCCTACTCATCGTGACGCCCGGCATGATCCAGTGGTACTGGCGCCAGCGGTTCTTCCAGACCGTCGAGCAGGTCGGGTCCGCCCTTCGACTGGCTCAATTCTCGGCCATTTCGACGGGCCGATGGATGGCCGTCGTGGTTTATAAGGACTGTCCGGATTCCCTTCAACTCCGCCGGCTTCCCGGGCCGGTCAACGTCTTAGCCTGCATAGCCCGCTTCCGTTTGGCCGTCGGTGACTGTGGGTTTCGGTCCGCCGACTGGGATAACATCACGGGGAATTACGACACGGCCCTCCCGGCATGCACCGGGGACCTGACGAACCCGGCCCTCTGCGAGTACGTACAGGACTTCTGGTTGGCACCGACGGCTCCCCGGACGGACGTCTTCTTTGGAAATGCCGGCTTCGAGGTCTTTGTCATCAGCCCGACGGGAACGATCGGTCGACAGACGTCGGCTCCGGCAAGCCCCTGGGGGGATCAGTGTCTCGAGATGATGGGTCCGGACGTTTGGCGAATTGAGACGCTCCCAGCATCGGCGCTCATCGATCCCAATCAACCGACGCTCCAGATGTACTTCCAATTTCCGATGGACGACCCCCGGCTGTTTCGGGGCGTGTGCGTTTCGGGCGGTGGCCGTGTGGGATTGACGGGTGCCGGCCTCACCCCCAGCGACCTGACCTGTTCGTAAGGAAGCAGGGAGGAAAGCGCATGCGACGGCCTCGGACGATACCGGTCGGCCAGAGGCGTCTGGACCTTGTCCGGGCGGGCTTTACCCTCATCGAGGTCATCGTCGCCCTGGGCATCCTGGCCTTTGTCCTCCTGGGCATCGCCCAGCTCTTTTCGGTCGCCTGGGGCCTTCAGAACACGTCGGGGCGGCAGGCTCAGATGCTGAGTTTTGGGCAACGGCAGTTGGAACAGCTCATGACCCTGTCCTTAGCGGCGGCCCCGCCCCAATTGGGGAATTTGGTCCTGCCGTCAGACTGTCGAGTGCCTGCGCCGGACCTGTCTTGCTGGAACAGCGTAGACGACGATCATCGGTGGCCGAGGGCCGCCAATGCGGCAGATATGCGCTTCTGCAACTGCTTTATCGTGTGGGAAGTCCTTCACGCTCAAACGCAGGGGGCCTGTGTCGCCGGCCAACCCTGCATCATTCGTATGTATGTATTCCCCTACCCGCCAGCCTTGACTCTGCGGCCGCAGGTCCTCATCGGTTACGTACAGTGAGAGGTTCCTTATGAAGCGTCGGGGATTCGGAGCGACGGCATCCCCCGTGCGGGGACACGGCTTTTCGCTGGTCGAGCTTCTCGTCGTCATGACGCTCCTGCTGATCGTCATCGTGGGGGTCCTCACGACCTTCGCCCAGATGATGAAGGTCCGGAAGCGGACCGAAACACTCATCGAGGCCCAGCAAAACCTGAAGATCGCCGTCACGACCCTGACCAACAGCATCCAGATGACGGGCCTCGAGATGATCCGGGACGCCGCCTTCCTTCCGGACCCCCGGTGCGACGGCCCCGGGGCCAACCCCGTCTTTTGTGCCTTCCCCGACCGAGTTCCGACTACGGACGGCATCGTCCTGATGGTCCCTGTACAGGACCGGCGATTTCTAAGGCCCCGAAATGGTACCGGCGATACCTGCGCCACGCCCCCGCCGCCGGCGGCCCAGTGCACGCCGGGGACGGACTGCGTCGTCGGGAACCGCCTGGACGTCTGCACGCCGACGGGCTACCCCGACGGCGCATGGAACGGTCAAAGTGTGGTCGTCTGCGGGCCGGTCGCTCCCGGGACATGTCCAGCCGACGGATGGGTCGTGCCCGCGGCTCAACTTCCGACAGCCGTACCCCTTCAACAGCCTCCCGTCTGTACAGGCCCCCTGGGCTCCGCCGACCTCTGCTGTGTCGTCCGCACGGTCATCCAGGGACCGAACTGCTCGACCGGTTGTAGCCGTCCCCCGGCACCCAACGACAACGGGCCCTGCGCGGGAGCGGGACTATGTGGGGAAACGATCCTCTTGGATAATCCACTTCCGGCTTTCCTTCCGACCCGCCCCCAGTGCATCAGCATCACGCCCGCTCAGGTCCTACACTATCAGGTATGGCAACTCCGCGACCCGACGTCGACGAACCCGGACCACCCAGAGTTCCGGCGCTTCCTGATGCTACGGCGGAACCGAGAAGTGGATCCCAACACGGGTCAACCCCTGTGGATTCGGGTCGCCAGCGACGTCGAGGACCTCCAGATATGCTATCGCTTTGACCCCCAGTGTGATCCAAGCCAGACCTGCTATCCTTGGGGCAATTGGGGGAATCTTACGTGTGCCGATACGGGCGCGGCTCCGACGATCCGGCGCGTGCACAGCGTCGTCCTTCAGGTCACGGTCAGCACGGCCCAGCCTATCCCGATGGCCATCTCTCCCCGTATACCGCGTGTACCGGGAGAGCAGTCACCTTGCGACCCGTCGCTACCGCTCCCGCCGCCGACCCCGAGCCAGATGGGCCCCCTGCAGTGGCGTTACATCACGACGTGCGCTTCGGCCATCCTACGCAACCTGGCTTATAACGAAACGGTCGACTGGTTCTGAGAGACCCGGAGGAGGGCATGGGATGAAACGAGACCGTGCATTTAATTCCCACGTGCCCGTACGGGGTTCACGGAGCCTTCTCCAGGCGGGGACGAAACACTCCGAACGGGGCGTCGCTCTCATCCTGACGCTCCTGATCGCCACGATCCTCTTGGGCCTGGGGCTGGCCCTCGTCCTGCTGGCCTCCATCGAGCGGACGACGTCCTATCAGGTCCAGCGGGAACGGCAGGCCTTCTACACAGCCGACGTGGAAACGGCCTATCTGACCATCGCCCGGATGACCATCGCGCAGTTCAACGACTGGAATCAGCTCCTGGGGAACGGGGCCGGGATACCGACCGATTGCAACCGTATGACGCCGCCCCAGCCTACGCCGAATAACCCCTGTCCGGAACAGGTTCCCGCAAGCCTTTCGGATTTTCAAGGCTTTGAATGCAAGGGGCGCGTCCTGCCGGCGCCGGGCGGCTCGGGCTGGAACTTGGGGAATGAGGCGCAGAACCCCTTTCGGCTCCGATGTGCAGACGCCGCCCGCTTCTGCAACTGTCAAGTCGTCCTGCCCGATAACACGCTGAGCCCCAACCGCATCACGCTGTATGTCCGGGATGACCCCCAGGACGGGGACACCAACGCTTTCCAAGATAGCAATGGCGACATCCAGCTCATCGCCGTCTCCGAGACGGGCGGGGTCCTGGCGACGGCGGCAGTCCGGACCGTCCTGGCCTTTGACCTGAGCCGCCGGACGATCATCGGCAACCCCTGTGCCCTGCCGGAGCTGACAGGGGCCTGCGAGTCGGGTGGCGGGGGTGGAGGAGCCGGAGGCCCCGTCGGGCAGTAATCTTCCGAAAGAACGGGAGTTCCCCGATCCCGTCCTACACGGACGTGCGGGGCGGGGATTTCTGGATTACTCGGAGGTCGGAAATGACGGGAAAGACGAAGACGTCGGCATGGATGACCCTGCTGGTCGGCGGCGTCCTTTGGGCCGGCCTGGGGACCCACCTCCAGGCCCGGCAGGACCCGCTCCGGATCATCTTCGTGCAGGCCAAGGAGAAGCCGGCCGTCTACATCCTCTTGGACACCAGCGGCTCGATGAACTGGCCGGCCGTCGTAGAAGGCTGTAGGCTGTGCGTAGGAACCCACTGTGCGGCCGAATGCCCCCTGTCGTCTCCGGCAGGGACCCCGAAGGTCAGCATCGTCGAGGACTTTGGTCAAAATACGGGCGGCGACCCATCGAACGGCACGGGCCACGGCTACTGGGTGCGGGTTCGAAAGCAGGGAGATAGCTTTTCATATTGGTTCTTTGTGCCGCCTTCTCGGATGGCGATGGTCAAAAACCTCTTTGGCAATTGCATCACGATTTACGATGTCGCTAATACACTGAAGCAGGCCCCTCTGTGCTCCGACTCGAGCTCCGACTCGACGAGGCCCTGCCGGAGCGGTCCCCCGGCACAATGGCGGACGACGTACTATCGCTTCCCCTTTAGCGGTGGACCGATCAACGGGGCCTTTTTCCAGTTCGAATATAACTCGCAGGGAAGTCTGACGTCTAAGGGCTGGGTCAACTACACGCCCGGGAGCCCGAATGAACCGATTCCGGACCCGGCGTGGACGGTCACGCGTCCGCCGGTCGACATCGTTCAACAGAACATCAACACGGTATACTGGGGGATGGGCCACTTTACGGGTAACATTGCCCGAGACAACCGTTCGACCCGGGACGTCCCGCTACTGCCGGCGGACAACAATAACAACAATACTGTGCAGCCCATTCACAACCGGATGGGTCCCGCCCCCGGAGCCCCGGCCGGCGGGCGTTGCCCCGGGAGCGGCCTCTCGGCCGGAAGCAGGCCGGAGTCGCCGACCTCTGGGGGATTGAATTTCGTGAAGGGAGAGCTGGATCAATTCTTCGCCCAAGATACGCGGGGAAACACGTGTCAGCGTCCCTACTTTGCCATCCTGATCACCGACGGGGAAAGTAATATATGCAACCCCAACGACACGGAGTGGCCGAACTTCTGCCAGGGGTATACCAACTCTGCCACTTTGGTGCGCTACCCCCCGGGTCGAACCGATGAACTGTTCAGAAACCTGGCACTGGACCCAGTTACGAGTTGTAAATCCAACAATGATCAAGACAAACATTCTCCCCGTGGGCCCTCGGTTCAGACTTTCGTCATCGGTATCAGTCCGGACGTATCCCGATGCGAGTTGAACCTGACCGCCTTCTGCGGCCGGACCGATGCCTCGGCCGACGATGCCGGGGTCAACTGGCAGACCAATCCCCGGGCGCCCGCCGGAGACGTCAACGTCAGTTGTAGTGACTCGCTCTCGACCCGCTATAAGGCGCCTCCTGCGTGTGACCCGGCCACGGACTCCAACTGTAAGGACTATGCCTTCTTTGCAGATAATCCCCAACAACTTCAGGACGCATTCAACAAGATCCTTGCCAGCATCCTGGCCGGCGATTACAGTACGGCCCTGCCGGTGACGTCTATCGAGGCCCGGGGAACGGCCTTCCAAAATGCCGTCTTCATCCCCTCGACGAAGATCCCCGGGTGGAAAGGGACCCTCCGGCGATGGGAGGTCGCCCCCTGCGGCGATAACGTTAGTCCGGCGACCCATGTGGACGTTTCGAACCTCACCTTTGACCAGCTCTGCAACGTCCTGAAACAGCAGAACCCCCGGATCATCGTCACCTCCGGGACGACGACCTGCGTGAGTCCTGACCCCAACGACCCCCGAAATACTTTCCACTTCCACCTGAAATGGGACGCCGCCTGTTCGCTCCTGGACCAGGCGAATCCATCCCAGAACGACTACAACCGACGCATTTATACGGTCGACCCCGGATGTGCCGTCGGGAACGCCGCCACGGGTCCGACGGTCGCCTGCCGAACCCTCAAGATGTTCCGGAAGGACTCGACGACGGTCGCCTGGGTTCGAAGCAAATTTGGGGGAGTCGTCGATTGGTCTCAGTTGGACTTCAACGGCAACGGCCAGACGGCCGACACAGACGATCAGGACGTCCGGATGCTCATCGACTTTATCCTCGGCGGCGACGGTCAGGGCAACAAGCGGGCGTGGCTCATGGGCGACGTCATCGGGAGTTCGACCCAGGTCGTCGCTACACCCCTGACTTACGCCCTCAAGACCGTCCCGCCGAAGGACGCCTTTGACCAGCAGTTTCGCAACCGGCCGGTCATCGCTTACGTCGCCGCCAACGACGGCCTCCTCCATGCTTTTCGGGCCGATCACGACCCCAGCGACCCGGCGTCTCCGCCGATCGAGCTCTTCGCCTTCCTGCCGCCGCAAGCCTTCCCCGACGTCGTGAAGATGTTCCAGAATTTCTTGAAAAATCCCAAAATTCCGACGGGTCAGGCCGAGCCGCCCAACTTCGACCAGCACATCTGGACGATGGCGGCGCCTCTGAATTCGGCCGACATCTGGATTCGGTGGAGAGACTCGACGTTGGGCACGCCCGGCTGGCGGACGGTCCTGTACGTCCCGATGGGACCGACCATTCCGGGCCTCTACGCCCTGGACGTGACGGACCCGAGCCGCCTGGACCCGAACAACCCGGAAGCCCGACCGCCCTTTCAGGTCCTGTGGTACTGGACGGCTCCACCCGGGTCTTACGGCGACAAGGTCTGGAATGCCGTTCCCCTCGGACCCAGCCGGGAAACTCGGATATCCCCGAAATTACAGAATCAGTACCTGACCCTTTGGATCGTGGGCGTCGTCACGACGGACTCGGCCGATACCCATGTTCATAGCCTTACGTCTCTCCTGGCGGCCGATACGGGAGAGACCGTAAAGGGCGGCCGAGTCATCGCCTCGCCGGTGAACTGCGACCCCGCGGGCACGGATGATCGAGGTCGACTCAACCCCTTCTGCGTCCCCTACCACGTTTACGGCCATGAAGCCTTCGTCTCCTCGGAGGTCGACCTCTCGGCGGCCGACATGCCGAACACGCATACCTTTGTCCCGGATACGGCCGGGCGGGTCTTTGTGGAGAACATTTTCCCGGAAAATGCCCTTTTGTGGCGGGATAACAACCCGACGCCGCTGAACCTCCCCTTCACCCAACCCCCGACCGATCCCAAGAAGAATCCTATTTACTTTACGCCTTCGGTCGTCCATGCCCGGGGCAAGCAGGCCCTTATGCTGGCGACCGTCACGGGCTCGATCTTCGAGACGGATTCGGACGTCAATGACAACTCCAACCCGCAGTGCTGTGAGGGCAGGTGCACGATCCAGTGTAGACAAGACTCAGATTGCTTTACTGGCCAGACATGCCGCGGGGGGCAATGCCAACCGATCCTACGACCCCCCTGCTTCTGCGATGCGGGCGGAAACGGTTTCTGCACGAAGATCATGCTGGACATCTTCGACGTAGACCCCAACACGCGGGACATCCAGCAGACGAACCCATCGACTCAGCACTTTGAACTCCGTATTGGAAATACTTCTTTTCAAGTCGATACCGACGGCGACGGGGATGTGGACGGTACCGTAACCCTTTCGCCGCTTACGCGAGCGACCACACGACCCCTGGTCGTCATGGACGCGGCGACCGGCGGTGGGGGTCCCACGAGTGGAAGGGCCTACTTTTTGCTGATGGATCCAGGCCAAACCCAAGGTGGGTTATGCGTCGGTCGGACGTACCTGGTCCCGGTACCCTTCGCCTTTACGACGGGCGGCGGAGGCGGCGGGGGTGGAAGCTTCGTCCGGTTCGCGAGCCCGCCGCAGGTTCAACAGCCTATCCAGCAGTTGGGCTTCGGACCCGTGACGAGCATTACGGCCGTCGCCGGCAAACTCGTCGTCGTCCAAGCCGGTTATGGAGCCCGGATTGCAGCGCCCGCTGTCCCGGGACCTCCGGCACCGAACTCAACGCCAACCCTGCCGCTCCTACGGGGTGTCCGACGGGTCCAGTAAAGGCTATCCACTGGCTTGTCCGGTATCGCAACGTCCCCGGCATGGAGGGATGAGGAGAAGGATCGATGTGGCATCGGTCGTGGATGCGGGTACTTGGTTTTGGGTTGATCCTCGGCTTGGTCGGCCTGGGGGGAGCGACCCAGACGACCGGCCCGACGCCACCAGCGACGTCCCAAGATACCGGTCCGGCGGACCTCTCGGCAAAACAGAAGGAACTGATGGACCTCATGCGGCGTTACGTGGAGGTCGTCGAGAAGGCGAATCGGGCCACGACGGTTCAGGAGAAGAGCGCTTACATGGACGAAGCTCAGAAGATCCGCCAGCAGATGGCCCAGGTCTATCAGGAAATCCAACGCCTACACAGGGCTCAAAGCGAGAAGGCGGCCTCGACGGCTTCGCCGGCCAGTGACCTCCAGGCCCAGGCCGACAAACTCTTGGCCCAGATCCGGGAGTTAGAGGCCCGCATCCAGCGGATGGTCGAGGACATCAACAGCCGGATCGCCAAGGCCGAAAAGGAAAGCGACCCCGTCCTGCAGGAACGGGCGAAAAAGCAGATTCAGCGCATGATCGACGAGTTAAACGAACTCAAGAAGCGCCATCAGGAGTTGGCCGAACAGTACCGTCGCCGGACCGAGAAGGCGGCCCAGGCGGCCCCGCCGCCCCCCAAGGAGGAAAAGGCCAAGCCGCCCCGGTAGGGTTCCCAAGAGGCAGTAGGGCCTTGTTAAAATTTGAGATGTGGGAAGGGTGCAGAGGTTCCGGGTACCGGATTCGGTGTCCGGCCTTCGGTTCTCGGCCCTCGGCCTGGACGAAGGATGGGGGAAAGTCGTATCTCCCTTGCCCCTCATCCTTCCATGGCCGAGGGCCGGATACCGAGCACCGAGAACCGAGCCCGGCACCGGAAAACGCGCACACCGGGTATGCATCCTGCATCTATATCTTAACCAGGGCAGTAGGGCAATTGGGCAATACGGCCATAGGGCAAGCGGAGCGGCGATGGAGCCCCCTGCCCGATGGCCCTACTGCATCACGCGGCCGCCGGGAGGGCCAAAAGAGACCGAAGTCCCCGCCGGACAAAGACCCGGACCAGGTACTGACGGTAGGCCGGGCTGACCAGAAGGCTCGTCTTCAGCGGTCGAGCCCGGCGGGCGACGGCCTCGGCGACCCGTTCGACCCAGAGCTCGGGAGGGGCCTCGAGCCACTCACTCGGGACGTCGAAAAACTGGGGCATGGGATTCACGGCCGTTAAGCCGACCCGAACGTCCAGGACCCGGGGCCCCGACGTCCGGACCAGGACGGCGACGCCGACGAGGGGATAATCCACGGCCTGGCGGACCCGATACTTGAAATAGCGGGCCTGGTATCCGGCCATCCATCGGGGAATGCGGACCTCGGTGAGGATTTCGTCCGGCCGCAGGACAAACCGCCGCTGGCCGTCGTTCAGGAAGAACTCCCGAATCGGGACGAGGCGCTCGCCCCCCGGAGAGACGAGCCGGAGCTGAGCCTCCAGGGCCATCAAGGCGGCGGCCGTGTCGCCCGAATAGGCGGCCCAGCACTGACGGCCCCCCGGGGCTACATGGCACACGGACCCGTCCTTCTTCAGGCAGAATCCGATCCCCTTCCGCCAGAAGTACGACTGGTTGTACCAGTGGCATCGCGTGTCGAGGCACACGTTGCCGCCGAGGGTTCCCATGTTCCGGATGGTATAGGCGGCGACGGCGGCGGCCGCCGCCGTCAGGGCCGGGAAGGCCGCGACGAGTTGAGGATGCGCGACCACGGCGTTGAGGGTTTCGGCGGCCCCGATCCGGACCCAATCGGCCTCCCCGACGATGCCCCGGAGTTCGGGCAGGTGCCCGACGGCCAGGAGGTACCGGGGCTCGAACAGGCGTTGACGCAGGCTGGGGAGGAGGTCCGTCCCGCCGGCCAGGATCTTGGTGTCGGTCGCCCAGTCGGCCAGGTGTTTCAAGGCCCCGTCCAGGTCCCGGGGCCGGACGAGCTCAAACGGCGGCATGTACCAGACGCCCATGGGTGGCTCGGGACGCGGGAGAGATGGAAGCTACAGGATACAAGATGCGAACGACAGGATGCAAACCCGTGTGCGCGTTTTCCGGCGGCCAGGCTCGGTCTTCGGCGCTCGGTGTTCGGCCCTCGGCATTGATCCGGTCTCGGGTGCCAGGTACCCGGTACCTGGTACCAGGCGGAATGCCCGTCTCATGTTTCGAAAAACCCGCCCACGGGGATTTGCAAGCACTTGACAGTCTAAATGAATTTGAGTATATTATGAGGGGGGGGCGCCCGGCCGGGTGTGGCAGAGGCCCTAAGCAATGGGTGAGTCATGGGGAGTGAGGGCTTGCTCGGCGCAGGGGGCTTTCGGAGCTGGGGATCTCACGGGTTAGGTCCTCTGGCCATCGGGGACCTCCTTGGGATGGGGTTTTCTCTCTCCCTTTTACCTCTCATAAGGTCCCCTGTCACCTCTTTTAGATAAAAATTATATTTAAGCAATATACTTTTATTTAGCTCTATCGGGAGGTCAGGCATGGCATGGGCAAAACGACTCCATTGGATGTGGTTCCTGCCGGGGCTCCTCCTGCTGACGCCCCTCATCCTGGGGCTTCAACCCCGGCCCCAGGCGGGTGACCCGCCGGCCGACCGGAACTCCTTGTTTGAGCGGATTCGGGTCGGAAAAGGCAAGGACCTTCCCGAATTCGGCTACCTGTTCCGGGAAAACAAAAAGGCCGACCGGCCCTACGTGCCCGGAGAAGTGCTCGTGCGCTTCAAACGGGACGTGCCGGCCGCCCAGGTGCAGGCGCTCCACCGACGACTGGGCACGACCGTGCTCCTTGAATCCCGCATGGTCCCGGGGCTCCAGTGGGTCCGGCTCCCTGTCCACCTTTCGGTCAAGCGGGCCATCGAGCTCTTTCAGCAAAGCGGACTTGTCCAGTACGCCGAACCCAACTACATCGTGCATTTGCTCTCCCTGCCCTATCCGAATGACCCCTTCGTCCAAATTCGGGATACGGCTACGCATCCACTCACACCCGGCTACTTCTCCCAGTGTGACCCCGAATCGCCGGACACCGATGGCAAGTCGTGGTTTACGTACTCATGGGACCTGCAAATGGCGACGCCGTGTACCTACGTGGACCCCTTCTTGTGCCCCAGCGGATTTGGATGCGGCGGAAACAACGCCAGCCGTCCCGACCTCGGCGTGCTCCCCTGCAACGATCCCTTGAAGTGCTTCCCCCCGCTTGAGTCCCAGGGTGCCTGGACCGACGTGAACCAAACGACCACCCAGGACGTCTTGGTGATGGTCATCGACACGGGTGTCGACTACACACACGTGGACGTGGCGGCCAACATGTGGAAGAATCCGGGCGAGGTCCCGGGCGACGGCCTGGACAACGACAATAACGGCATCGTGGACGACGTCTACGGCATTCGAACGATCGGTGCCGGCGGTGGTGGGCCCGGATGCGGAAGCGCCAACTTCGGAGACCCCATGGACGACTTCGGCCACGGTACCCACGTGGCCAGCACGATCGCCGCTCGGGCCAACAACTTTGCCGGTCTCATCGGCATGGGCGGTCTGAACAACCGGGTCAAGATCGTGGGATGCAAGTTCCTCGACAGTTCCGGCACGGGCACGACGGCGGACGCCATCAAGTGCTTCGAGTATGCGTATTACCTGAAGGCGGTTCGGGGCTTTAACCTCGTGGCGACCAGCAATAGCTGGGGCGGTGGTGGATTCTCCTGGGCCCTGTACGACGCGATCGCCGCCAACCGCGACGCCGGGATCCTGGCCGTCTTTGCGGCCGGCAACGCCGCCTCGGACAACGACGTATTCGACAACTTCCCCTCCAACTACGACCTGGATAACATCATCGCCGTCGGCTCGATGAACCAGCACGACTGTGCCTCCGGCTTCTCCAACTGGGGCGGTCGGAGCGTAGACATCTTCGCCCCGGGTAGCCTGATTCTGGGGGCCTGTCCGTGGCCGCTGATCGGCATGTGCTCCGGCAACCCCAACGCGCAGTATGTATTCGCCTCCGGGACCTCGATGGCCACGCCCCACGTGACGGGTCTGGCGGCCCTGCTCAAGGCCATCCAGCCGGGTCTCCAGTGGTGGCAGATTCGAAATATCATTCTGACGACGGGCTCGCTTTCGACTCAGACGGACGCAAACTGTAGCGCCCTGGGCGGCGACGACGTCGACGGGGGCACATTCCAGTCCTATACGGGGGACGGCACGCCGGCCGGTAAGAAGTCCGTGACGGACCGACGGATCAATGCCCTGCAGGCCGCTCAGGTGGCCGCCGCCGGATCGGGTCCTGGGAGCTACGCTTTGAAGGCCCGTATCTGGCCCTACGGGATGGGACCCTTTACCGTCTCGCAGGGTCACCCCTTTGTGATGAAGGTGATCCACGTCGACGGCTGGAACGTCGGGGCTCCCGGTAGCGTCACCGCCGTGATTAATCCCGGTGGCTGTACGGTGACCTTTGTCGACGATGGGACTCCGCCGGACCAGGTCGCAGGTGACGGGATATTCGTCGGGTCATTTGACTTTACCACGGCACCTTGCAATACGCCCGGCCCCTACACGGTGGATATTCAGGTCAACGCCACTTCGATCGAGACGCTGACCGTTCAAGTGACGGCTCCCTTCACCTACGTCGTCACTTCCGGCGCGCCGGCTCCGATGACCTCAAGTGTGTGTACCACGGGTACCGTGATCCTGAGCGGTTCGGACGATGGCGAAGCGAACTTTACGACGACAGGGTCTTATCCCTTTGCCGGTGTCCCCTATACCCAGTGGCGCGCCGGTAACAACGGTGCCCTCCTGCCCGGTGTGACGACGGGGGATGTGCCCTACACCAACGACCCTCTGCCGAGCGCGGCCTTCAATCAGGCGCTGGCCATCTACTGGGACGACCTCTACGGCCCCGGGTCGCCGACGGGAACGGTCGTATACGAGGAAGTCCCCGCTGCAGACCCCCGCAATACGACCGGGGAGCCCCTGCTGGTCGTGGCCTGGTGCAACCAAGCCCACTATAACTTTGGAGGTCCGGACCGGTGGACCTTCCAGCTGGCTATCGGCGGGACGACCGGCAAAATCTGGTACCAGTACTTGGACACGTCGGGCCAAGACCCGAGCGTAGACTCGGGCGCCAGCGCGACCGTCGGAGTCCAAATGTCGCCCACCTCGGCCGTTCAGTACAGCTTCAATAGCCCGAGCGTGCCCGACGGGACGGTCCTGCTGTTTACCCCGACGACGGCGATGGTCGGAGTCCTGGAGATCGTGCCGGCACCGCTGGAGTTTGCCTTCGTGCCGGTTGGCCAGTCCAAGTCGCTACCGGTCCACATTCGCAACGTCGGGACCGCGCCGTTTGATGTGACGGCGGTCGGCCCCTCGCCGGACCCGCAGTTCGGCGTGAACTGTCCGCCCGTACCCTTCACGGTCAACGCCGGCGCGGAGGTCCTGTGTCAGGTGACCTTTACCCCGGCGGCTGGAGGATTCCAGGCGGCGAGCATCCCGGTTACGACGGATACCGCTGGTTCTGGCTCGATCAATGCCCAAGGCACGGGTGTAGGGCCGTATCCGGATATCCATATGCCGACGACGACGCTCGATTTCGGCACGGTCGTTTGGGGCCACATCCAGACCCAAGGCCTCACCGTCCAGAACGTCGGAGCGTCGAACCTCATCATTAGCGCCGTCGACAACAGCCTGGCGCCTTCGGTGACCGTCACGACGACGCTCCCCCTGACGATCGCGCCCTTGACGACCGACCTCCTGAATCTCTCCTGGAACTCGTCGAATGGCTGTATCGACTCCCGCGTGGGCATCGTGAGCAACGATCCGGACGAGTCCAACGTGCAGGTGCGCGTCCTGGGCCGCACGAGCATTGCCGATGTCGCGTCGGGCGTCGACTACTACGTCCAGCGGCTGATTTCGAATCAGATCACGGCCGGCTGTGGGACGGAAGCGAGCGTTTACGGTGTGGACCTGAACGGCGACGGCGACATGACCGACCTCGTGTACTGCCCGAGCGCCAGCATCACCCGGGCCCAGATGGCCATCTTCATCAGTCGGGCGGTGCTGGGTGGAGACCCGCCGGCAGTCGGGAGCGGTCCGGGCGGGAGTTGGAACTGCACGGACGGCCTGCCGAATCACTTTACGGACGTGCCGGACGGGGTGTTCTACTGCCCGCATGTGCACTGGATGTGGGCGAATAACATCACGGGCGGATGCACGGCGACGACCTACTGTCCGGGCGACCCTGTGATTCGGGCTCAAATGGCCATCTTCCTGCAACGTGCGTTTGCCCTGCAGTGCCGGTAGTCGACCTGTAGACTTCTAACTTTGCCCGGTGGGGGCTTATCGCCCCCACCGGGTCCGGCCCATAGCTCCCGGGGGACTTCGTGTGGTCCGAGGGCGGAGGGGTTACTGGATTCAAGCTCCGATCGGTAAGGTGACGGAGTCGATGGGGGCACCGGGCGGGGTGAATCGGCGGGGACAGTCATGTGGCCTGTTTTGTTCCAGTGGGGCGGGGTGGTCGTCTACAGTTACGGTGTCATTTATCTATTTGGATTTATATTAGCTTACTTGATTTTTCGGGACCGTCTGATTCGGCAGGGTTTTTCGGAGGGGGACGCCTCCCTGCTTTACGGCGTTACGGTCGCCGCCGGCCTCATGGGCGCTCGGGGTCTCCATGTCCTCGTCACGCCCCGACCTACGTGGATGGAAGTCCGTCTGGGCCAAGTCCTACAGTCCGGGGGGATGTACTACGGGGGGCTCCTGCTGGGATTCGCTACATTGGCGGCCGTCGCCCATCTTCGTTACCGACGGGTAAGGCCGGTTCTCGATGCCGTCGCACCGGCTCTGGCAGGCGGGCATGCCCTCGGTCGGATCGGCTGTCTGGCGGCCGGCTGTTGTTGGGGGCGTCCGACGGACCTACCGTGGGGTATCGTGTTCACGCATCCCCTGGCTCAGGTCTCCAACGGGACGCCTCTACGGGTCCGTCTCCACCCCGTTCAGATTTACGAGGCCCTGTTGGAAGGCGGTCTGGCCCTTGGGCTCCTTTGGGGGGGACGGACGTCCGGGTTGGGCACCGGAGGGCTTTGGGGCGTGTACCTGGTGGGGTATGGGGTCCTTCGGCTTAGCATGGAGCGCTTCCGGGGGGTTCCCAAGCCGGTCGTTTGGGGACCGTGGAGTGTCAATGACCTGATATCGGTCGCTCTGATGGGGGTCGGCCTCCTCTTTCTCGGGCAGGCCCGACGGATTCGGTCGGGACCGGGGGGCCGATGAAGCGGGGGCCTTTCAGGATCTGGAGTTGCACGGGTACGGTCCGCTGGATGGTTCCGCTGGTTCCCACGACTTGCAGGGTGTGCGTCCCGTGAGGCGCGGAGGGTCCGACTTGGAGGGTCAAGGTTACGTCGGCACTCCCATGCGGTGGGGGTGTGACCGGATTAGGGGACAGCTGACACGCGACGCCGGTCGGCAGGTCCGTGCAGTTCATCGTGATGGCTTCTTGAAATCCTGCCAGGGACTGAACGGTACAGGTAGTCTGGAGGGTCTCCCCACGGTAGCCCTGTAAGTGAGACGGGTTACAGGCGAGGGTAAAGGTCGGGACACTACCACAGTACAGGCCTCCTGTCTTTAAAGCCGTCCCGCAAAAGGTCGGGAGCAGGCATCCCCAGCCACCCCAGACCATCATCTGTGTGCCGGTCCAGACCGCCGTAGCGGCATAGCGGGGAGCGGGGGCGCTTTCAAGGGACGTTGGTTGCCACGTGTCGCCCGAGGGACTCCAGCGACCCCCGTCCTGGGAAGCCGTGTTACAGTCGGTGTCCAGGCATCCACCCCAGACGATCATTTCAGAGCCCGTCCACGTGGCGACGGCTCGGTGACGGGGCGTCGGAGCCCCGGTAGTCGTCAGGGCCGACCATGTATCTGCGTCGGGTCGGTAGCGTCCGCCTGTCTGGAAAAGGCTGGTGGTACTTCGGCCGCCCCAGACGATCATCTCCGTTCCCGTCCAGACGGCCGCATGGAAGTATCGAGGGTCGGGGGCACCGGCGAGGCTCGTCGTCGTCCATTGATCCGTAGCGGGCCGGTAGATCCCTCCCGTCGAAAGGGGAACATTCCCGTCGAATCCGCCCCAGACGACCATCTCTGTTCCCGTCCAGACGGCCGTATGCCAGTACCGCAGGGTCGGGGCCCCGACATCCGTCATACTGGTCCATGTATCGGCCCCAGGGTCATACCGACCCCCTGTAGACAAGGGAGCTTGTCCGTTTGTTCCACCCCAGACGACCATCTGGGTTCCTGTCCAGATGGCTGTATGGAAGTATCGAGGGGCGGGCGCATTGGTGATTGTCGTCTCAGTCCAAGTGTCGGTGACCGGGTGATAACGACCTCCAGAGTTGGAGACGATGCCCCCCACGATGATACCGCCCCAGACGACCATCCGATCTCCCGTCCAGACGGCCGTGTGATAACCGCGACCGCTCACCAAGGGATTGATGGCCGTCGGGACCCAGGCATTGAGAGCCAGGACCAGTCGTCCTCCAGTGAACTCGTAGAGATTCGGATTTTGGGGATTCACTCCGCCCCAGATAATGACCTCAGCCCCCGTCCAGACGGCTGTATGGCCGGCCCGGCCCACCGGGGCATCGGTCGGGTTGATGGAGGCCCAGCTATCGGAAACGGGGTCATAGCGACCACCGGTGGCAAGCCTGACCTGACATTCACCGCTAGTGCACCCGCCCCAGACGATCATCTCCGTTCCCGTCCAGACGGCCGTATGCCGGCTCCGGGCTATCGGAGCATTCAACAGCGCCGTCTGCGTCCAGCTATTTGTTGATGGATTATATCGTCCCCCATTGCTTCGATGGCTACTACATTCATTGTCCACGCATCCACCCCAGACGATCATCTCCGTTCCCGTCCAGACGGCCGTATGGAATTGCCGTCCCTCGGGGGCACCGATCGCCGATGTGGGAAGCCATGTGTCCGTGGCCGGGTTGTAACGACCGCCGGAGTTCAGCAGGGTATTATTCCCCTGGCCGCCCCAGACGATCATCTCCGTTCCCGTCCAGACGGCCGTATGGGAGGCTCGGGGAGCCGGGGCTGAAGTCCCGCTGATGGGCGTCCAGGTATCCGTATCTGGACGGTATCGGGCACCACTATTAAGGGCAGTGAAAAGGCACTCTGCGGAAGGGCACCCGCCCCAGACGATCATCTCCGTTCCCGTCCAGACGGCCGTATGATTGGTCCGGGCCTGAGGCACGCCGGGGCCGACGCTCGTCGGCGTCCATGTGTCCGTGGCGGGGTTGTAGCGGCCGCCCGTGTTGAGGACATTACCCGGTAGGGACCCGCCCCATCCGCCCCAGACGATCATCTCCGTTCCCGTCCAGACAGCCGTATGACCGGTCCGGGGGGAGGGCTGGCCAGCTACCTGAATGGGGAGCCACGTATGGGTCGCCGGATTATATCGCCCGTTGTGGTGCGGCGAGAATAGACCGCCAAAGATGATCATCTCGCTCCCTGTCCAGACAGCCGTGTGCCGATCCCGGGCTTGAGGCGTCACCGGTGTCGGCGTCCATCGGTCCGGCGTACAGGCCGAGGTGTCCACAGGCCGAAGTCGATAGCTTCCCGTGGCGACGTTGAGGGGAAGATCCAGTTCCGGTCCCTGGCGGTCTAACCATGCCTCCAGAGACTCCTTCCACCAGTAGACGAGGCTGACCCGGCGGGCGTCCAGTCGACCGACGACGTAAAAAAGCGTCTCCGTCTCCTGAAGCGATGAAAGCCCGCCCATCGGCAGGGTTCGGACGATATCCTGCAGGGACTCGGCGGCCCTGTCCAGCGGCATCTCCACGTAGTAGCCGTCGAGGGTCGGTAGCGCTCCCGCGTGGTGCACGCCCCGCAGTTGTTGCTCGATTTTCTGGCGAAGGGGTGCATGAATACGTGTGTCCCAGGCATACCAGTCGTAGAGCCGGCGCTCGACCAACAGGGGTCGAGCCAGACATTCAGCGGCCCGAGTGGGGTCGTTGCCCAGAGCGGCCAGAATCTCCTGCAAGGTCGCCGGGTCTCGCGTCTCTCGAACGATGCGATCTAACTCCTGCTGAAGGTCCGACGGCCGGACCGGACGGTGCCAGAATCGCTCCAGGGCGTTGGACCCCCGGACGATTCGGCGGGCCCGAGAGATAAAGAATGATTCAGGGACGACTTGGGTAAGGGACGGCTTCGGAACGTCGGTTCGAGGCCAAAGTCGGTGACGCCACAGGACTTCCTCGACCCGCCGCATGCATCGGGCCCGCTCCTCCAACGGCAGGGTCGGATCCGTTGGTTTCGGGACCCAAGTCAACATCCAAGACACCATCAAGATTCCCATCCACCGCATGGTCTTCCTCTCCCGGGTATGGAGGGACTCCCATAAAGAAGATGCAAACTCCCCTCTGCGCAGTCTCAGGGCATCAGCCCGGCACCCGGCATAGGTCCGGTGCCGGGTACTTTTCGAAGATGTCGAGCCGTATCTCACCGCCTACTCATAACGGAGTGACGAGTCATCCATCGTTACCCGCACTGCCGTATGGTCACATTAGGTACACGGGACGAGACCCCAGCCGCTCTCCATGGAGAATCCCAGAACTCTTTCAAAACGAATATTAATAATACATATACGATAAAAATGAAGCATGCTGGGTGGCTTTCCCATTTTCGATATACCGGACGAAAGTGGTAATCGTTACACCGAGGACCCACCTTAGGCATCCGGACTGGAAACTCCGCCCAAAGGTTTAGCAAGTTCTGTGCCGATTATTGAAGGATTGATTCAATCGTGGATTTGAGTCGAGGCTCCCTTTGCTTGGGGGGATCACTGGGGGATCAGCTGTGTTCCACGACTATACAGTGGATAGAACTGGATCACCACCCCTCCCAAGAGGGAGAGACGTCCCTGTTGGGTCCGGCGGAGGAAAACGGGGGCTTCGGCCGACCGGTACCCTACAGCCCGAGCGCCGTCGGTCCTTCACGGAAGCGTTCGTACAGGAAGGGGCGGAGGGCCGGCGGGACCTGACCCGTGCGGAGGTACTCGACGATGAGCTCGGCCGTGATGGGTGCCAGCAGAATGCCGTGGCGGAAGTGACCTGTGGCGACGACCAGGTTCTCGACGGGCGTCGGGCCGAGGACCGGCTTGTGGTCCGGTGTCGTGGGCCGGAAACCGACGAGGATGTCGGCCAGGACCATGTCGTAGATGCCGGGGACCATCTCGTAGGCGCCTTCCAAGAGCGTGTAGACGCCGCCGGCCGTCGGATAGGGGTCGAAGCCCACCTCTTCTTGGGTCGCTCCGAGGACGAGCCGGTCCGGCTTGGGGACGAGATAGGCCTGGAAGCCCCGCACGACCCGCTCCGGCATCGGGGCCGTAGCCGTCGGCTTCAGGATCAGGACCTGGCCCTTCACGGGCCGGAGGGGGATGGGCAGGGCGTCCCGCACGTCTGGGATCGAGTGGCTCCAGGGACCCGCCGCCAGGGCGTAAACGTCGGCCTGCAGAGGGCCACGAGCCGTCTCGACGCCCGTGCATCGGCCGTCGGCGAGGACGATACGCTCAACGGGCGTGTCTTCCAAGACCCGGACCCCGGCCCGGCCGAGCGCTGTCCGAAGGGCCCGGATCAACTGCCAGTTGTCGATCTGGTGGTCCCCCGGGGAATAGAGGGCTCCGGCAATGTGGAGGGACAGGGCTGGCTCAAGTCGGTGGGCTTCCCGGGGGGTCAGGAGCTGGACGGTGGAGTCCAGCCGGTGGTACAGCTCGAAGAAGTGCTTCACGTAGCTCCACTCGTCCGGGTCCCGGGCGACGACGAGCGTACCCATTGTCCGGAAGTGGAGGGGGATGCCCGTCTCCCGCTCCAGACGGTCGACCCACTCGGGATATCGGGCCAGGCTGGCCGCGTTCAGGCGGTACATCTCCTCTTCGCCAAACTGGGCCTCGACAACCGGGACCAACATGCCGGCCGCCGCCCGGGACGTCGCCTGGCCGCACTGATTCCGCTCGACCAGCGTGACGGACCACCCCTGCCGGCGAGCCTCGTAGGCAATGGCCATCCCGATGACGCCGCCGCCGACGACCAATACGTGCATCGTTTCCTCCGTATCCGGCCCCCGGTGTCAGCCAACCGAGGGCCGATCCTGGGACCGGCACCGGAAACTCCCGCCTCATTGGAGCACGTGGATGGCCTGGCCGAAGACGGCCTTGGCGGCCTCCATCAGAGCCTCCGGCAGGGTCGGGTGGGCGTGGACCGTCAGGGCCAGGTCCTCGACGTGCGCCCCCATCTCGACGGCTAAGGTCGCCTCGGCGATCAGCGTCGAGGCCTCGGGTCCGACGATCTCGACGCCCAGGACGAGGCCCGTTCCCTCCTCGGCGATGACCTTCACGAAGCCCTCCGTTTCCTGCAAGATCTGTGCCCGACCCAAGGCGGCAAAGGGAAACCGACCGACCCGGTAGGGGATCCCCTGCGCCCGGGCCTGGGCCTCCGTGAGGCCGACGGTCGCAATCTCGGGGTCCGTGAAGATGACGGCCGGGACGGCCTTGTAGTCGACGGCCGCCGGCCGGCCGGCGATGACCTCCGCGACGACCTCGCCCTCGTGGGAGGCCTTGTGGGCCAGGAGGGGCGTCCCGGCCACGTCCCCGATGGCAAAAATGTGGGGCACCGTCGTCCGACGCCGTTCGTCGACCCGGATGTATCCCCTCTCGTCTCGCTGGACCCCGACGGCGTCCAAACCCAAAAGATGGCTCAGGGGCTTTCGGCCCACGGTGACCAGGAGCTTGTCAAAGGGGATCTTCTGGGTCTGGCCGCCGTGCTCGACGACCAGGCTCCACGTATCGTCCCCCCGCTCGATGTCCTTGGCCCGAGCCGAGGTCAGCGCTTGGACGTTCAGACGCCGGAGCCGCCGCTCGACGACCTTCACCAGGTCCGGCGAAGTTCCCGGCAGGAGTTGGTCCATGATCTCGACGACGGTCACGCGGCTTCCGACCATGGCATAGGCCATGCCCAGTTCGAGGCCGATATAGCCGCCGCCGATGACGACCAGTCGCTCCGGAATCGTCTCCAGCTCGAGGGCCTCTGTCGAGCGGATGATGCGCTCGCCGTCGAATTCGAAACCCGGAAGCCCGACGGGCTCGGACCCCGTAGCGAGGACGATCGTCTCGGCCGTGACGTCCCGGACCCCCTCGGCCGTCCGGATCCGCACCTCGTGGGGACCGACCAGCGTCGCCTCGCCCTGGACGTACTCGACACCGTTTCCTTTCAGGAGCTGATGGATCCCTCGGGTCAGCCGTTCGACGACCTGCCGTTTCCACCGGATCGTCTCGGCCCACCGGATCGTTACGTCGGCCGCGTGGATGCCGTACTGAGGCGCCTGATGAAGGAGCGTGGAGTATGTCTTGGCCGCCTGGATGAGGGCCTTCGAGGGGATACACCCCTGCTGAAGGCACACGCCTCCGACCTGGTTCCGCTCGACCAGGAGCGTCTTCTGCTTCAACTGGCCCAGGCGGATGGCGGCCACATAACCACCGGGCCCACCCCCGATGACGACGGCTCGATAGTCCATCGGCACGCCTCCCCCGTTATCGGTACTCGGTATTCGGCCCTTGGCGCAGGTACCGCGTGCCAGGTGGCCGGTACGGATTCGGCCCCCCTTCCCGGGAACTTCGTCTCGAAAAACTCGTACTGCCCTACTGCCCTATTGCCTTACTGCCCTATTGCCTTATTGCCCTACTGCCCTATTGCCCTACTGCCCTACCCCCCTACCGCTCCAACGACCTCCCGCAGGACCCCCAGGAGGGTGGCTAAGTCGTCCCACGTCGTGTCCCGTCCGAGGCTGACCCGAATGGAACCCCGGACGACCTCGGGCGGCACGCCCATCGCCTGAAGGACGTGGCTCGGCTCAAGGCGACCGCTCGAGCAGGCGCTCCCCGTCGAGACGGCCACGCCCTCTAAGTCCAGCCGGATGAGGAGGGCCTCCCCGTCGGTGCCCGGCAGGCTGAACATGCTCGTGTTGGGGACTCGAGGGGCCCTCTGACCGTGGACCCACACGTCCGGCCACTCCCGACGAAGCTCCGCCTCCCAGCGGTCTCGAAGCTCGGCCAGCCGCTCGGCCTCGGCCATCCACCGTTCGGCGATGTACCGACAGGCCGCCCCCAGGCCGACGATCCCCGGCACATTCTCAGTCCCCGACCGACGACCCCGTTCCTGGAACCCCCCGTAGAGGATGGGCGTCAGGTCCACGCCCTGACGCACATACAGGGCCCCGACGCCCTTCGGACCGTAGATCTTATGGGCCGATAGGCTCAGCAGGTCGCACCCCCACCGGCGGGGTTCGACCGGAATCTTCCCGACGGCCTGTACGGCGTCCACGTGAAAGTAAATCTCCCGCTCCCGACAGACGGCCCCGATGGCCTCGACGGGCTGGATCACGCCCGTCTCGTTGTTGGCCGCCATGACGGAAACGAGGATCGTGTCGGGTCGAAGCATTTCCTGAAAGCGGTCGAGGTCGACGACGCCGTCGGCCGTCACGGGGATCGTCTCGACGTCAAAGCCCTCATGACGCAGGGCCTTGGCCGCCTCGAGGACGGCCGGATGCTCGATGGCTGAGACGAGGACGTGGCGCCCCCGCCAGGCATACTGACGGGCGATGCCCTGAACGGCCAGGTTGTCTGCCTCCGTCCCACCGGACGTGAAAACGATCTCCCGGGGCTCGACGCCCAGAAAAGCCGCCACGGCCTCCCGGGCGTCGTCGACGGCCTGCTTGGCGACCTGGCCCTCCCAGTGGACGCTCGAGGCATTCCCGAAGCGGTCCCGCAGGAAGGGGAGCATTGCCTCCAGGACCTCCGGCGCGACGGGTGTCGTAGCATTGTAGTCCAGGTAAATGCGCCGACGCATCGTCCCCTCCGAGCCTTCAGGATACAAGGCGTCCGACGGGAGAGCAAGGTGACGAGGGATGAGGGACGGGGAACGAGTGACGGGTGACGGAGTGACGAAGGGGCGGGGAAAACAGCCCATACTTTGGTCACCTCGTCCCTTCTCGTCACCCCGTCCCTCGATTCAAGAACCGCCCTGGATCGAGTAGGCGATCGTCAGGCTGAACAGGGCATCGACGGGCTGACCCCGCAGGGTCCCGGGCCGGAACCGCCACTGGCGGACGCAGTCGACGGCCGCCTGGTCGAGGACCCGGTCGACCGACCGGACGATGCGGATCGGGCCGACCGTCCCGTCCCGCCGAACGACCAAAAGCAGGACCACGACCCCCTCGACCCGATTTCGACGAGCCTCCGGGGGGTAGAGGCAAGCCGGCTTGTAGATGGCGACGGGGGGCTCGCCTTCGCCGGGACCGACCTGTACGCCGCCGAAGCCCGGCAGTCCACCCGGGACGCCCCCGAGGATCCCGCCGGGCACGCCGCCCGGCACGCCGCCGGGGACACCGCCCGGGACGCCTTCGGCGACGCCGCCCTCGACCCCCCATACAGGGTCCCCTTCAAAGGCACCGGCAAGCTCCTCGCCAGTCTCCGGGCCTTCACCGGAGGGGACGATGACCTCCGGGGTGAATTCGGGAATCGTGACGGGAGCGACTTCCGGCGGGGGAATCTCCGACGGACGGGATCGAGCGGCGGCCGAAGAAGACGGCGTTTGAGGGCGCGGCGGCGGGGGTGGAGGCGGCGGGGGTGGGGGTCCCAGCGTACCCGTGCCACCGACCAGGAGGGCCGGGACGGGCGGTTCGTCCAGGTACTGGACCGACCAAGCCGAAGCCAGGATCAGGCCGACGGCAAGCAGGACATGCAGGCCGAGGACCGGCGGGAGCAGAGCTACCCGTCGGACGTCCGGCCGGGACTGTCGGCTCTCGATCAGGTCCGCCCGAAGTCGCTCGGCGATCATACCCTTATCCCGGCCCCCCACTTATCCAAGCCCCGTCCGCAAGAGCGGGGGTCGTTTACAAAGTGACGGGGATGCAGGATACAGGATGCAAGATGCAGGATGCAGGATGCAGGATGCAGGATACAGGATGCAGGATGCGTACCCCGTGTGCGGGTTTTTGAAGCATGAGCCAGGCATTCCGCCAGATATCGGGTGCCAGGTCCCGGGTACCAGGTGTCGGGTACCAGCTACCTGGCACCTGGTACCTGATACCCGGTACCGGATTAACGCCGAGGACCGAACACCGAGCACCGAGGACCGAGCCCGGCTACCGGAAAACGCGCACATCGGGTATGCATGATGCAGGGTACAAGATGCAGGATGGGACGGTGTCCCCCATTTCTATCCTGCATCCTGCATCATGCATCCTGCATCTTGTATCCTATATCTTGAATCCGTCCAGTCAGGTCCTTCAGTTCCGTGGCCCGCTTCCACATATAGAATAAGACAGGATAGACCAGGAGTTCCATCAACAGGGACGAGACGACGCCTCCGACCATCGGAGCCGCCATCCGTCGCCACACGTCGGCTCCGACACCGCTGGCGAAGAGTACAGGGATCAGGCCCGCCAGGATGGTCCCGACCGTCATCACCTTGGGCCGGACCCGCTGGACGGCTCCCTCCATGATGCACTCGACAAAATCGCTTAGGCTCCGGAGCCGCCCCTCGGCCCGCCAGTGGCGGTAACTCAGGGTCAGGTACAACAGCATGACGACGCCCGTCTCGGCGTCCAGGCCGAGCAGGGCGATGATCCCCGCCCATACGGCGACCGACAGGTTGTATCCCAGGAGGTACAACAGCCAGAAGGCCCCGATGAGCGAAAAGGGCACGGCCAACAGCACGATGCCCGTCTCGACGACCGACCGGGTGTTCAGGTACAGGAGCAGGACGACGATGAACAGCGTCAGGGGAACGACCAGCCGCATCCGCCGCCAGACCCGCTCCATGTACTCGTACTGTCCGGACCACTCCAGCCGGTAGCCCGGCGGGAGTTTCACCCGCTCCTGGACGACCCGCTTGGCTTCCTCGACGTAACGCCCGACGTCCCGGCCCGTCATATCGACGTATACGTACCCGACGAGGGAGCCCTCCTCGCTCTTGATCATGGATGGCCCGACGGCCCACCGGAGTTCGGCGACGGCCGATAGGGGAATCTGGGCGCCCGTCGGGGTGTCGATGAGGACCCGCCGGAGTTTCTCGACGTCGTCCCGCAGGCCCCGGGCATACCGGACCAAGACGGGATATCGCTCCCGGCCCTCGACGGTCGTCGTGACGTTCATCCCCCCGACGGCCGCCTGGAAGACGTTCTGCACGTCGGCCACGTTCAGCCCGTATCGGGCCGCCTCGGCACGGTTCACGACGAGGTCGAGGTAATAGCCCTGGCTGACCCGTTCGGCGAACACGTTACGGGTCCCGGGGACCGTCCGCAGGGCGGCCTCGATGTCCCGCCCGATGCGTTCGATCTCGCCCAGGTCGGGGCCGAAGACCTTGATGCCGATGGGCGTCCGGATCCCCGTCGTCAGCATGTCGATGCGGTTCCGGATGGGGAGGGTCCAGGTATTGCTCAGGCCGGGGACCTGGAGGGCGTCGTTGAGGGCCTGCTGAAGCGTCTCGGGCGTCATTCCGGGCCGCCATTGAGACGGGGGCTTGAGCAGGATCGTCGTCTCGAACATCTCCAGGGGGGCCGGGTCGGTCGCCGTCTCGGCGCGGCCGGCCTTCCCGAAGACGAGGGCGACCTCCGGGAACTGCCGGATGATGCGGTCCGTCACCTGCAGGAGTTGGGTCACCGTCGTCACCGAGGCCCCGGGGATCGTCACGGGCATGTAGAGGTAGGACTCTTCCCAGAGGGGCGGCATGAACTCCCGGCCCAGCCGGGAGAAGGCCCATATCGCCGATGCCATCGCCAGGACGGCGGCGACCAAGACGACGGCCCGGTACCGAAGGCAGAGACGTAAGGTCGGTTCATAGATGCGGTGGAGGAGGCGGCTGACGGGATTTCGCTCCTCGGGCCGGATCTTCCCCCGGATGAAGGCGACCATCATGACCGGCGTCAGGGTGATGGCCACGAAGGAGGCAAATAGCATCGAGAACGTCTTCGTGTAAGCCAGGGGCTTGAACAGCCGTCCCTCCTGGGCTTCCAGGGTGAAGATCGGCAGGAAGCTGACGGTGATGACGAGGAGCGCAAAGAAGAGGCTCGGTCCGACCTCCTGGGCCGCCCGGACGATGACGACCGCCCGCGGCTCCGGCCGACCCCGGCGCTCCCACTCCTCGAGCCGCTTATGGGCCTGCTCGACCATGATGATGGCCGAGTCGACCATCGCCCCGATGGCGATGGCGATCCCACCCAGCGACATGATGTTGGCCGAAATGTTCAGGTGGTACATGGCGATGAAGCCCATCAGGACGGCGACGGGCAGGACCGTGATGATGACCAGGGCGCTCGGCAGATGAAGCAGAAAGACGAGGCAGACGGCCGACACGACGGCCGAAATCTTCATGAGTTCGTCCGTCAGCGTCGCGATGGCCTTGTGGATGAGGTCGCTCCGGTCGTAGGTCACGACGACCTCGACGCCGGGTGGGAGGGACGGCTGGATTTCCCGGAGTTTCCGCTTGACCCGCTCGACGACCTCCAGGACGTTCTGGCCGTACCGGACGACGACGATCCCCCCGACGACCTCGCCCTCGCCGTTCAGTTCGGCGATCCCCCGGCGGATTTCGGGCCCGACCTGAATCGTCCCGAGGTCCCGGAGGCGGACGGGCACACCGGCGTCGTTGACCTTGACGACGACTTCCTCGAGGTCCCGGAGGCTCCGGACGTAGCCCCGGGCCCGGATCATGTACTCCCGACCGCCGACCTCCAAGACCCGGGCGCCCGTCTCCCGGTTCGAGTTCCGGATGGCCTGCATGACGGCCTCCAGGGAGACCCGGTAGGCCAGAAGCCGGTTGGGGTCCAGGGTGACCTGATACTGGCGGACGAAGCCGCCGAGGCTGGCGACCTCGGCGACGCCGGGGACGCTCTCGAGGGCATACTTGACGTAAAAGTCCTGAAGCGTCCGAAGTTGGGCCAGGTCATGCCGGCCCGTACGGTCGACGAGGGCATACATGAAGCCCCAGCCCAGGCCCGTGGCGTCCGGCCCCAGGCGGGGTTCAACGCCCGGCGGGAGTTTCTGCCGGACCGTCTGGAGATACTCCAGCGTTCGGCTCCGGGCCCAGTAGAGGTCCGTCCCTTCCTCAAAGATGACGTACACGAAGGAGACGCCAAAGAACGAAAAGCCCCGGACGACCTGAACCCGCGGAGCCGCCAGGAATGTCGTCACGATGGGATAGGTCACTTGGTCCTCGATGACGGCCGGATTTTGCTCGGGCCACTCCGTGTAGATGATGACCTGGGGGTCCGACAGGTCCGGGAGGGCATCCAGGGGGACATGGCCGACGGCATAGATGCCCCACAGGACGGCCGCCAGCGTCCCCAGCAAGACGAGGCCCGGGTTCTTCGCACTCCACTCGATGATGCGGGCGATCATGGCATACCTCCAGGGGCAGGGGATCAGGCAGTAAGGCAGTAAGGCGATAGGGCATTACGGCAGTACGGCAATACGGTAGGCGGGCACGGAGGATTCCAATGAGCGGGGACGGACCCTCCTGTCTTACTACCGTACTGCCCGATTGCCTTTTGCCTTACTGCCCGATTGCCCTACTGCCCCCTTCCGTGTTCCCCATGCGTCTGGAAGGCTTCCAGCGCCGCCTGGAACTGACTCTCCGAATCGATCAAGAATTGGGCCGACGTGACGACGACGTCACCCTCCTGCAAACCCTCTAAGACGACGTATCCGTCCTCGACCCGAGCGCCGGTCCGAATCGGCCGGGGTTCGAAGGTTCCCTCCCCCCGAACCACGAAGACGTACTGCCGAACGCCCGTGTCGATAACCGCCTCGGCCGGGACGACGAGCCGTTCGCCCAGGTCCTGTCGGAGTTCGGCGTCCACATACATGCCGGGCTTCAGAACATAGTCCGGATTCGGCAGGCTCAGCCGGACCCGGACGGTCCGGGTCTGGGGGTCCACATCGGGATAGACGTAGTCGACGACGCCCTCCCACACCCGGTCCGGATATCCCCGGGTGGTGATGCGGGCCGATAGACCGACCCGGACGAACTCCAGGTCCGACTCATACGCGACCGTCTGGACCCATACGCGGGAGAGGTCGGCAATCTTGTAGATCTCCATCTCCGGCGTGACGTACATCCCGTGCCGGACGTTGAGCTCCAGGACGTAGCCGGTCATATCGGCCCGAATGGGGACGACCTCGGCAGGCTGGCGGGTCCGCTCGAGGCGCTCGATCTCGTCGGGCGAGACGTCCCACAGCCGGAGGCGCTGGAGGGCATCCCGGACGGCCTGCTCGGCTTGCCGAAGAGCCTCGGGGTCGGCGTCCCGGAGGCTGTCCCGCAGACGGAGGGCCAGGAGATACTCTTGCTCAGTCGCCAGGACGTCGGGGCTATAGATGTCCAGGATGGGCTGACCCTTCCGGATGAACTGCCCCGCAAAGCTCACGTACACGTGACGGACCCATCCGGAGATGCGGGTGTGGATGTGGTGGATCCGGGTCTCGTCGACGGCGACGGTCCCGACCGTCCGGAAGACCCGTGTCACGGGCCGCCGGACGACGGGGCCCGTGCGGACGCCGATGAGTTGCTGACGGGCCGGCGAGATGTAGACGGCTCCCCCCGTCTCCCCAGGACCGGCTTCGTCGGCGTACTTGGGGACGAGGTCCATCCCACAGTCGGGGGCCTTCCCGGGCTTGTCGGACCGGATCCACGGGTGCATCGGGTCATACCAATAGAGAATCTTCCGGGGACCCGTCGGAGACGGCCCCGAAACGTGGTCGGCATGGCCCGAGGCCGGGGGCATCCCCGCAGGGGAGTGAGCCCGGCGAGCGTAGTAAATCCCGACGGCCCCGGCGACGGCCAGGACGACTCCCAGCCCGACGATTCCGTATTTCCAGAGATGTCTTCGCATCATGCCTTCCCTCCAAAATCCCAGCCCCGGTTGCCCTCGTGAGGCGCTCCACCCCGCACGGACGTGCAAGGCGTGGATTGGAACCCTCCATGCCCCCTTGCCCTACTGCCCTACTGCCCCATTGCCTTACTGCCTTATTGCCCTATTGCCCTATTGCCCTACTGCCCTACTGCCTCATCGCCTACTGCCCGATCGCCCCTTCTCCCAGCCTCCCCCCGACGAGCGCCTCCAGACGGGCCCGCGCCTGATGAAAGGCCTTCCGCTGACGGGCCGCCTCGACCTCGGCCGCCAGAAGCGCCTGCCAGGCCTCCAGGACCTGAACGAAGTTCACCCTGCCGACCCGGTACGTCGCCAGGCCGCTGTCGAGGGTCGTCCGAAGCTGGGGCAGGAGCGTGGACTCGTAAAGGCGCTCCACCTGAGCGGCCGTCGTCGCCTGGAGGTAAGCCTCCCGGATGCGCTGGACCACGTCGAGCCAGCGGGCCTGAAGCAGGGCCTCGTCGGCGGCCTTCATTTGAAGGGCCTCTTCGATACGAGGCCCCTCCCTCCGTCGGAAAAAGACCGGCACCTCCAGGCCGATGCGGACCTCGTACAGCGGCGACAGGCCGCCCCGGTTGAAGTAGCCGGCCATGAGCGTCAGGTCCGGGTATAGGTCCCGCCGCATGCGGGCGATCATCCGGTCGTCCCGCTCCAGCATAGCCCGGACTTCTTGAAGCTCCGGATTCTGAGCCTGAGCCCACTCGTAGAGGGCCGACTCCGGCGGCAAGGGCACCGACGCGGCCGCCCCGTCCGTCGTCGGTGGCAGTTCGACGGGGACGGTCCACGGCGCCCAGGGCTCCCGACCCAGGAGGGCGTTGAGTTGGGCGATGACCTCTGCCCGCATGCGCTCCAGGTCCAGGATCTCCGCCTGAAGTCGGGTCAGTTCAGAGTGCACCCGTAAGACGCTCTGCTGACTCTCCTGGCCCGTCACATAGAGGGCCTGGGCACCGGCCTGGAGGACCTGGAGGAGACGCTGGCTCTGGAGCAGAATCCCCCGCCACCGTTCAAGAAAGGCCAGCTCGTAATAGCGATCCTTGAGCTGACGGACGAGCTCGACCTCCGTCGCCTGCAGACGCGCCCGCAGGACGTCCACTTCCCGACGGGCGACCTCCTGACTCAGGCGGAGTTTGCCGGGAAACGAGAGGCCCTGCACGATGCCGATGCCCTGTTGGGCCATCTCTTCCCGACCCAACTCGGCCCCCGGGACGGGCCGTCCGACGCTCATCCCACCGACCGTGATCATGGGATTCGGAAGGGTCCCGGCCGGAGCGACCCGTTGTTCGGCCGCCGCGACCTCGGACCGCAATTGCCGAAGGCTCGGGTTCCGGGCGCGGAGCTCCTCGACGAGGGCGGCCAGGGGATCGGACGGAGCCGCATGGCCCCCGACGACCCCGCCGATCAGCAAGACGGTAAGGGCAAGAACGGTTCGGACCATGGTCGCCAACTCCGAGACGGGGACAGTGTTGAGGGTTGGGTCGAATTGCCAACCTCATGGGAGACCGGGACTTGGAGAAAAAGGGTCCGGTCCCGAGTTTCAGAGGGCGGGAATAGACCGCGCCCCTGAAGAGGCCCCAACGGAGGATTCAAGGGGTTGAGGGGGAATCAACAGCGGAGTTGGCAGGCCAGGCGGTACAGGGGGATAGGAGAAGTCGGCGACCAAACCGGGAGGCTCGCGAAAGACGCGAAGGCATGGACCGGAGGTCCACCGAGGGCCGTTCCCGCCGAGCTCAAGGAGTCCGAAGGGTTCGGCACCTTTCCGAAGGACGGGGTCAGCGAGACGGATGGGACTTCCAGACAGGCGTTCCCAGGCGTCGGGGGATGACAATGGTCCACCGGGGAGGGGCCTTTCGGAGCGACCGGCAAGACGTTCCGGCGGAAGTCCAGGGTCGACGCCGGGCAACAAGCATGGGAGGCCGCCTCGGCCTTAAAGTAACCGCACGTCCCCAGGGAGGCTCCACACACGGCCGGGACCATGCCCGTCAGCCACCCCAGCGTCCAGAGACCGACCCATATCCGTCGGCTTTGCACAGAAAAGCCTCTCTCCTCGGAGTACAGGACAATTGGAACGGTAAGTTTCCGGGATACCCCTTCGTCATCCCGTCATTCAAAATACGCCGATGGAGCGGCCGATGCAACCGGCCGCGGTATCTTCGGCCCACCCGCTCAACCGGGATCGCGGGCATCCATCCCCTTGGTCAGCGGCGGGACACGGGACCGGACGGCGTCGTGCCGGTCCGGAACACGCGGACGGGGTCCCACCGGAAGATGGCCGGGACCCGGAAGGCCTGGAGGGCCTGGACGGTACTCTGCCGTCGGAGGCCGTTCAGGACGTCGGCCATCGTCTGGTCCGGCACCGGTTCGGTCAGGACGACGACTTCCAGGGTCTTCGTCGATTCGTGCAGGGTCGTCTCCAGGCGATGGATGAGGACGTTCGAGCGCTCGAGCCCCTCGAGGCATGTCCGAAGACTCTCGGACTGGCGAGTCAGGACGAATCGCAGGAGGTATGCGTCCATCGCGTGGTCGGCCCGATAGCTCTGCCACGGCTCTCCCAGAGGGGGTCGGGGGGTCCAGGCGGGGACGCTCAGGAGGTCGGCCACGAGGGCCGCCGCCGTCGGAAGGGCTCCGCCGCCCAGGCCGACATAGAGTTGAGGTCCGATGTCTTCGTACCAGACGAGGAGCCCGCTCTCGTAGCCGGCCAGATGGGCCAGGGGATGGGTCCAGGGGACGGCCATCGGCTCCGCGATGGCTCGATGCCACTGGGGGGTTTCCTCCCAGAAGATGATGGGCTTGACCGTAAAACCCAAGCGGTGAGCCGCCGCCAGGTCGGCCGGTTCGATACCCTGAAGGCTCCGACGCCGGATGTGGTCCAGTCGGGGGAAGGCGCCGGTGACCGTTCGCACGAGGAGTGCCAGGCTCCAAAGGTCTTCCCGTTCGTCCGACTCCGAGTCCGGTCGGGCGGGCACGTAGCCCGCCTCGGCCATCGACCGGAGGGCGTCCTCGGGAGACTGCCCGTGGGCCATCGCGGTCAAGATGACGTGGCCGGCTCGGTGGAGGACGCCGCAAAGGGCCCGGGCCGGGGAAACGTTCGCGTACTCTCGAAGGGCGGCCGCCCCCGGCACACCGGCCATGAGGGCCGCTCGATACAGGAAGGGGGCGTTCTGCCGGAGGGCCAACTGTTCGAGCTCGAGGCCGTGTTCCGCGACCAGGGCTCGGTTGGCCGTGATGACGGCCTTCCGGAGTTCCAGGGCCTGGACGACGGCCCCATACGCGGAGGCGCTGTCGGGCAGGACGTCGACGACGACCTGAATGTCGGGGTCGCCGACGACGGCTTCGGGTCGGTCCGTGAGTTCCACGGCCAGGGGGAGGGATCGTTCCCGCCGAGGGTCGGTCACGAGGGCGCGTCGGACCTGGAAACGGCCCTCATGCCAGCGGCGCCGTTTCAAGAGTTCCAGGAACCCCGTCCCGACGGTGCCGCATCCCAACATCCCGATGACGGTCATAGAAGGTTCCCTCCTAAGGGGTCAAGTAGGTCGATTGAGATTCAAAAGACGTCTAAGATCATCAGGATGCCCAAGACGATAAACAGGACGCCGGCGCCGATGCGAAGGGCTCCGGCGGGGACCCACAGGCTGAGCCACTGAGCCACGGCTACGCCGACCGTCGTGGCGGCGATCAGGGCCAGCGAGGCTCCCAGCCAGACCATCCATGGCGACCGATGCCGGGCCGCGAGGGAGAGGACCAGGAGCTGGGTCTTGTCGCCGATCTCAGCCAGAAACACGGTGGTGAAAGCTATGGCGAAGGCTCGCCAGTCCATCGGACAACCCTCTTCCGGGAAATGGGGTATAGGATGCAGGATGCAAGATGCAAGATGCAGGATGCACGATGCAGGATGCAGGATGCATAACCCATGGGGGCATTTTTCGGAACACGAACGGGAATCCCGCCGGTATCCCGGTCGTCCCTTCCGGTATCGGTATTCGGTACAAGTGCCAGGTCTCAGGTCCCGGGTCCCAGGTGCCAGGTACCAGGTAACCGGAATCCCGCATTTCTATCCTGCATCCTGTATCCTGCATCGTGCATCCTGCATCTTGCATCCTGTATCCTGCATCCTACTCCGGGTCACGTCCGGATGCGGGTCAACAGCCATAGGCCGACAAAAAGGGTGAAGCCGTAGGGTAGGCCGGCGGCCGCCCACGGCGGTAGGACCTCGACAAAGCCCATCATCTGGGCGAACTGGACGAGGAGCCAGTGAAGAAAGCCGATGAGGAGGGCGACGACGATCCCGTAGGCCGTTCCCAAGCGGGCCCCCTGAAGCGCCAGGGCCATCGCCAGGGGGAACAGGACGAGACCCCCGAGGGGTGCAACCCACTTCATCGCCCAGTAGACTTCCCAAGACCGACTCCGGTAGCCCTTGCGCTGGAGCTCTCGGATGTAGCGGCGAAGCTCCAGGAGGCTCATCTGCTCCGGTGTCGGTTGGGTCGACTCGAAGTAGGCCGGCGGTTCGGGCAGACGGGCGAGAGCCTGCGGATAACGGGTAAAACGAGAGGTCGGGTGGAATTCGTAGCACCATGCGTCCTGTAGATACCAACCGGCGGCCTCGGGCCGGAAGACCGCCTGCCGGGCCTGGCAGTGCCAGTCGACCTGCCAGCGAACGGGATTCAGGCCATACATGTCGAAGCCGAACATTTCCCGCCGGGTCGAGTCGAAGGCGTCAAAGTGGTACAGGTAGCCCCGCTGGCCGAAGAGCCACTGGACGGCGAGGGTCGGCTGGAGGGACCGGCCCTTGACGACCTGCTTGTAAGCCGTCGCCACCTGGGACGTCCGGGGGAGGATGCGCTCCTGCAGTCCAAAGTCCAACACGGCCACGACAGTCGTTAGGGCCAGCAGGGGGGCCATGACCCGGTAGTAGCTGATACCGTGAGCCTTCATGGCCGTGACTTCCCGGAACTTCTCGAGCACGGCCATCGTGACCATCAGACTCATCGCCAGGATCATGGGCAGGAGCTGGTGGTAGAAGCCCGGTGCCGCAAAAACCAGATAGAGGACCAGGGCCGACAGGGGAGCCTGACTCCGGACGATGTCGTCCACCAGGTGGAAGGCCTCGACGAGGAGGTAAACACTCATCAGGGCGAGGCTGACGGTGATGAAGTACCGGGCCCATATGCGCATGAGGTAGCTGTCGACATACGTCAGTCCGGACCACCGTCGCCAGGGGCCCCGGGAGTCGACCCAGGCCGGGACCAGACGCTCGACAGTCGGCCAACGAATCCGCCAGGTCCGCCGGACGGGTCGGTCCAGCCGGGCCCATAGGACGATAGCCGGAAGGCCCAATAGGAGATGGGGATTCCAGGCGGCCAGCCAGGGCGGGATTCGCCCCTGGTCCCCCAGGTGCTCTCCCAGGAGGAGGCCGATGTAGGCGACCAGCATGATGGCCATGCTGACGGCATAGCCATAGAACCGACCGCTCCGGGCATGCCGGACGCTGAGGGGGTAGCCGATCAGGGCAAAGACGATGGCCGCACAGGGGATCGCCCATCGCTTGTGGTACTCGACGGCCAGGTTTTTGTAGTAGAGTTCATCGGGTGAACGGGTCGCCATCGCCCGTCGGAGCTCGCCCAGGGTCATCTCCCGATCGCTCTTGGGATAATGCTCGGGCGTGACCGACAGGCCCAACTGGAGGACGATCTCCAGGCGCTCGAAGTCCGAACGGTGGTAGCTCCGCTCCTGACCGAACTCGAGTCGGTAGATGTGGCCCTCGCGGAAGGTGATCTGGACACGGGGGACGGGTCCGGCGACGTCCCGAACGGAGGCCTCCCGAGCGACGATCAGGCTTCGAAATCGGGGGTCCCGCCGGTCGACAAAGAGGACGTCCTGCCAGCGAGTCCCGCCCGGAGCGACTTCCCGGACGTACAGAATCCCCTCGGGGAGGTCACCGAAAAACACCTGGGGCTGAAGACCTGTGAAGGACCGTCGGAAGGAGAGCTCGATCACCGTCAGGCTCAGCCGACGGTTGGACCAGGGCATCCCAAAGGCCGTGAGGCTCCACGTTAGACCGGCGACCAGCAGGGCCGTCCCCAGGACGGGTACGGCCAAGCGTCGCAGGGACCAGCCCAGGGTCCGCAAGGCGGCCAGCTCCATGTCGGCGCCCATCCGGCTGAAGGCGACCAGCACGGCCATCAGGAAGCCGATGGGCAGGACGAGGGCCGCCACGGCCGGGACCGTCAGGGCCAGCAAGTAAAAGAGCCACCCCAGCGAGAGGCCCTTCCGGCCGATCAGTTCCACGTAGTCGATGAGCGGACCCGACATCAGGATGATCGTCAGGGCCGCTCCGGCGATGCCCAACTGTCGGAGAATTTCGCCGACGACGTAGCGGTCGAGGCGGGTGAGGCGGAATCGGGGGACGGGGGCAGGGGTGGTTGTCGTTTCCGTTCGAGCCACATCAGTCGTCGCTTCCATCGCTCTCGATCCGGGGGCGCGACCCTCCGATGACGGAGCGCCTGGACGAGCAGGCGCCGCGCCCGGGTCGCGTCGTGCAGGTAACGATACGTGTAGTAAGCCACCCGGGCCCAGGCCGAGGCCGTCAGGGTCGCCGGCGTCCGGTCGGCCAGCCACCGGACCCAGCGGTCCAGGTAGGCCCAGGCCCGGAACCGGCGGATCACCCGGAGGCCCTGGAAGATGACGGCGGTCCGCAGGCTGGCCGAGGCGTCGGTAGCGGTCAGGACGGTCTCCCACACCTCGAGGGCCCACCGCCAGTCCCGCCGAAGGAGTCGACGGGCGATACGGAAGCGGGTTTCAGCGTCCAGGCCGTCGCTCCCGGGGTCGTGGAGCCACCGGGCCAGATGTAGGGCCAGGCCGGCCAGACTCCGGACGTCCTGGAGGTTATGTTCCAGGACCTGGTATAGGGCCTCGTGCCACCCCCGGGTCAGATACAGTCGGTAGGCCGAGGGGATCTCGGATCCCCGCAGGTCCAGGGTCCGTTCCAGGTTCCACAACCGGGCCTCGACCGTCTGAAGCCGGACATCGGGCCAGATGCCGGACCAGAGGCTTCGGGCCCAGGGGTACAGGTCGATGTGGGGCCAGGCCCGCAAGTCCAGTTCCATCCGGTAGAGCCGCATTCGGTTCCAGAGGACGTGTCGGTCATAAGCCCGGCCGTTGTAGGTCACGATCCCCGGCGCCCCCCGGAGGTCCTGCTCGACGGCCCACAGGAGGGCCGGTTCCTCGTCCAGGTCCCGCAGAAAATACTGGCGGACCCGGAGCATGCCGTCCTCCCAGAAGCCCAGGCCGACCAAGAAGGCCAGGACGCCGACCCCGCCCCCGAGGCCCGTCGTCTCGACGTCCAGATACACCCAGTCGGCCAGGGACCCGAGGGCAAGGTCCTCAGCCCGGAGGGCCAGCAGGCGGGCTGGCCAGGCCTGAAGCTCGTCCCATGGGAAACGGGCCTCGGGGGCCACCCATTTCTCCCGGAAAAAGCAGGGTCCGAAGGGCGTTTCCCGTTCCTGACCCAGGATGTCCGTCTGGACGAGACCGCTTGGCGAGGCCAACGTCTGGACCGGTCCGCCGCGAGTCCGCCGGTAGGCCGTCCAGGCGGTCCGTCGGTCCTCCGTCGGCCGAGGGACATCGACGAACCCACAGCCCTGCTGAAGGGCCCGAATCCGCTCCTTTAAACTCGCCATCTGAATCCCCGATGAGCGGCCCTACCATTGTATCGGAGCCGGACGCCGATTCGCAAGGATGGGAATTCCACCGGGTCTTCAGTCGCCCCCGGCCATCGGTCGCTCCCGCGGGGCCGGGCGATACGGAATCGGGATGTACTCGACCGTCGGGACGTGGCGGACCGGCTGGGGATAAAGTTGCATGAGGGCGTAGATTTCCCGGGGGACGTCGCAGGAGACGGGCAGGCCCCAGCGGCGGAGTTCCTCCGGCGTGATGGGTCGGTCGTGCGTCCAGTAGCCTTCAGCCAGGAGACGGGCCAACTGTTGGGCTTGGTCCGACGGCAGTTTGTCGCTGATCAGCTCCAGGACGAGCTGTTCGACCTGTCGAGTCGCCTTCTCGGCCAGGTCCAGTAGGACACAAAAGGGGTCCGACAAGTTTTGGGGCGACTTCATCCGAGCAGTCCGGACGATAGAAGCCGCTGGATACTGGCCCAGTTGAGGGTCCACAGGGCCGAGGACGGCGTTTTCGTCCATGACGATCTCATCGGCCGCCAGGGCGATCAGCGTGCCGCCGGACATGGCATAGTGAGGGACAAAGACGGTGACCTTCCCCCGGTGCCGCTTCAAGGCCCGAGCGATTTGACTGGCCGCCAGGAGGACACCGCCCGGCGTGTGGAGGATCAGGTCCAGGGGCATGTCCGGGTCGGTCATCTTGATAGCTCGCAGGATCGCTTCCGAATCCTCGATGTCGATGTAACGATACACGGGAAAACCCAGAAAGCTCATCGTCTCCTGTCGGTGAATCATGACGATGACCCTCGACTGACGCCGGATTTCCAGCTGGCGGATAATGCGTTGTCGCTGGAACTCCAAAAACCGACGGGCGACATTGGGCCACAACGCAAGGGCGATGAAGAGTAGCCAGAAGAGGTCCATCGACCGGCCTCCTTATGGATAGGTTTTTCGGGAATCCCGGAGCGAGATTCGGTCCCCGGCCTTTGGTTTCTGGGGAATGGCCGCCGGACCCCGAGGGACCGGGCACCTACCAGCCCGCCCACGGAATTTGCATCCATCGCCGTACCTTCCTATCCTAAAGCCCACGTCGAGCTCAGGTCTCTTTCGCCGCCCCGGGCGGCGCCGGGGTGCGCCGCTGACCCAAAGGGAGTCGACCTATGCTGGCACAGCGCCTCCGCCAGGTCCAGCCGGCCCGCACGATGGAGATGAACGAGCGGGCCCAGACCCTTCAACGGCAGGGCATTTCGATTTGGAACCTGACGGCCGGGGAACCCGACTTCCCGACGCCGGCACCCGTCCAAGAAGCGGCGCTCCAGGCCATGCGGGCGGGTCACACCCGCTATACGCCTTCGGCTGGGATCCCAGAACTGCGAGCCGCCCTGGCCCAGTGGGAGACGGCCCGCTTGGGCCTGGAAGTCCGACCCGATCAGGTCATCGTCACGTCGGGCGGTAAGCAGGCCCTCTACAACTTCTTTATGGCCTTTTTGAATCCCGGTGACGAGGTCCTAATCCCTACGCCCTGTTGGGTCTCCTTCTACGAACAGGTCCGCCTGGCCGACGGCCTCCCCGTGTTCGTGCCGACCTCACCGGACCACGGCTTTTTCCCGACGGTCCACGACCTGGAACGGTACCGAACGGCCCGGACGCGCGCGCTGGTCCTCAATACGCCCAACAACCCGACAGGTCAAGTCCTCCGGCCGGAAGCGCTTCAGGCGATTGTATCCTGGAGCGTCGAACGGGGGATCGTCATCGTGTTTGACGAGTGCTATGCCGACCTGACGTTCCCGCCCCACCGCCACTGGCATCCCCTTCAGCAGGTCCCCGAAGCTCGACCCTGGGTCGTGTCCGTCAATACCTTTTCCAAGACCTTCTGTATGACGGGCTGGCGGGTCGGCTGGGCCGTCGGGCCGGAGGCGTGGGTCGCCGCCATGACGACGGTCCAGAGTCATAGCACGTCCCATCCGACGTCGATCAGCCAGTGGGCCGCTCTGGCGGCCCTCCAGCTCCCGCCGGACCTGATCCAGTCGATGCGGGCGACGTACGAGCGGCGAGCCCGGTGGGTCTGCGACCGGCTGGCCCAGCGGCCGGGTCTGCGGCCCTATCGGCCTCAGGGTACCTTCTATGTATGGGTCGACGTCCGAAATTGGCTGGAAGCCCTCGGGACGGACGATTTCGGTCTGGCCCTGCGGCTCTTGGAGGAGGCCCATGTGGCGACCGTCCCGGGGGAGGCCTTCCAGATGCCGGGATACCTGCGGCTTTCTTTCGCCACGTCGGAGGCCGTCTTAGAAAACGCCCTGACGGCCTTGATGGACTTTGCCGACCGTCACGGCTTACCTTAGTCATGGATGCAGACCCGGTGTGCGCGTTTTCCGGTGGCCGAGCCCGGTCTTCGGTCCTCGATGTCGATCCGGTCCCGGGTCCCAGGGACCACGTACTGGGTGCCCGGTACTCGATACCTGGAGCCCGGGACCGGATAGCCGGGAAGTTCACTCCGGCGCGGGAGGTCCGACGATGCCGGAAATGACCCAAACCGTCGTAGTCGGAGCCGACGACGTCTACCCGGCCGCTCGGGCGGCCTATGAATACCTCTCCAAAAAAGGCTTTTCGGTCATCCCGATGGGAGCCCTCGTAACGGGCAAGGTCGAGCCGTGGCCCGAAGTCGCCTGGGAGGTCGCCCGAAAAGTCGTCAACGGGGAGGCCGTCTTCGGCGTCGTCGTCTGCTATACGGGCACGGGTGTCTCTATCGCTGCGAATAAAGTCCGGGGCATACGGGCGGCCCTCTGCAACGACGCCAAGACGGCCCAGGGAGCCCGCCTCTGGAATGACGCCAACGTCCTGGCCATGAGCGGTCGTCTGGTGACGGAAGAGGTCGCCCGGGAAATTTTGGACGCCTGGCTGTCGGTGACCGAGCCGGACCCTTCCGAGTTGGCCAATATCGCCAGCCTCAAGCGGAAGGACGGCATCGAGAGCGATTGGCGAATTTCCGTCCCCTAAGAAACGCACCGACAAAACCCTCCAGGCGCTACCCACTCAAGCGGGGTGACGAGCCGCCCGGGGCCCGGCCAGGTCGTGGGGCCGAGACGGCAAGTTTCCATGATTCATAGCGGAGTCCCAACACCTGGCCGCCCCACACGGGAACGGAGTCGGTCCGTGGGCATCCGGTCCCTTCTCATGAGGGGCAGATACCGTCCGCCAGCGGAATGATTCTGCAAGATTCACGGGAGGTCACCCATGCGAGTCGGTACGCGAACCCTACGGTGGATGGCCTTTGCCGGGGTGAGTCTCGCGGGAATTGCCGTCATGACACCGGCCTGTCGGCGGGAACGGCCGACCGTATCGGCCCAAGTCCAACTGAGTCGTGCCCAGGTCTTACCGGGCCAGGCCTTGGAGCTCCACTACCGATTTGAGACGCTTCCCGACTTTCGGGGAATCCCCTACGATGGCTACGTGTTCGTCCACTTTATCGACCCCCTGGATACCCTGTCCCTGACAGCCGACCACCGCCCGCCGAAGTCGACCCGCGACTGGAAAGCGGGGGAAGTCGTCGAGTATCGCCGGGTCGTGTTTATCCCGGACTACCTGTATCCGGGTACGTATCGGGTCGTCTTGGGGATTTATGACGTCTCGGGGACCCATCCCCGCATTCCCCTGCAGGGTCTCAAGGAAACGAGCCGCCGGGCCTATCAGGTCGGCGAGGTCGAGGTCCTGCCCCCGCCGCTCCAGCCCCTGGTCCGATATGTCGACGGTTGGTACGACCTGGAGGCGAATCCGGCTGACCCCGGCCAGCGGTGGCGGTGGACGACCCGCCGGGCCGTCGCTCAGCTCCTGAACCCGAAGAAGAACGCCCGTCTTTACATCGAGCTGGACTCCAACCGGGACGCCTTCAAAGATGCCCCCCAGCAGGTGACCCTCGTCCTGAACGGTCAACCCCTGGACGAATGGGCAGTGCGGGACCCGAGTCCGGTCTTGAAGGTCTATCCCTTGACGGCCGAGCGCTTGGGCCCTGAGGAGTATGTGACCCTGGAGGTCCGGGTCGATAAGACCTTCGTCCCGGCCGCCCTCGGCCTGGGGTCGGACGCCCGCGAGTTAGGGGTTCGAGTCTTTCACTTAGTCTTGCAAGAAGGGGGATGACTTTCTATCTTAGAGCGAATCTATCTGTGGACGGTGGCTCTTCATGGGAATGGAAGTTTTTGGGTACGCTATTACGTTCCTTTCCATCGTCCTGGCCATTATCTCGTGGCGGAACGGACGGGACATGAAGGCGGCCGTCTCTGCCATTCAGGCGGATATCCAGGCGAGCCGGGAGCAGACGGCCCGCCAGCATGAGGACGCGATGGCCCTCCTCCGGGCCATCCAGGAAAGCATTCAGGCGGGCCGGGAGCAGATGGCCCGCCAGCACGAGCACGTCGTCGGCCTGATCCAGGCCTTCCGCGACCAGACGGCCCGCCAGCATGAGGACGTCGTCGGCCTGATCCAGGCTTTCCGTGACCAGACGGCCCGTCAGCATGAGGACGCCATGGCCCTCCTCCGGGCCATCCAGGAAAGCATTCAGGCGGGCCGGGAGCAAATGGCCCGCCAGCATGAGCACGTCGTCGGCCTGATCCAGGCTTTCCGTGACCAGACGGCCCGTCAGCATGAGGACGTCGTCGGCCTGATCCAGGCATTCCGCGACCAGACGGCCCGCCAGCATGAGGACGCCATGGCCCTCCTCCGGGCCATCCAGGAAAGCATTCAGGCGGGCCGGGAGCAGATGGCCCGTCAGCACGAGCACGTCGTCGGCCTGATCCAGGCTTTCCGCGACCAGACGACCCGCCAGCATGAGGACGTCGTGGCTCTCTTGCGGGCGATGGACGAGCGGACGGAGCGATTCCTTCTGCGGATCGCAGAACTCATTGCGGCGGAGGGCGAACGAACCCGGGCGGCTCTGCGGGACGGAGGGCATGGGCCTTCCGGATGAGCGGACCCCTCGTTCGTTCCGACGGAGATGGGGTCATGGGGACAGACGGCTGGGGGAGGGAGGCTGACCATGACCCGATGGTTTGAGCGTCCGGTTCGACGGCGGCCTGACCGCCTGGTCTTTCAGGGCCGCGTCCTTTTCCTCACCGAAGACCCGATCTTAATCCGGCGTCAATTAGAGGGAGAAGACCTCGTCTGGGACCCTTCCATTCGGCTTCGGGACGATATCAGCACGGACGAGATCACGCCGGCCCATATCTGTTATTACTATGACGAGCGTATCGCCGACTACGTCTACACGGGCCTGAAAGCCGGCGGCGAGTTTCCCATCCGACCGGGCGACGTCCGACGCGGGGGATTCGTGGCCTCCGTATCGGGCAAGCGGCGGGGCAAGGGCTCCAGTCGGGAGCACAGCCCCTTTGCTGAGATGAGTGCCGGGATTCAGGTCATCTTTGCTGAGAATATCGAGCGGATTTACAACCAAAACTGCCAGAACTTGGGCCTCTTGACCAGTACTGATTTCGACCTCATCGAGGACGTCCGCCGGGGCCGACCCGTCCCTCTATCGGCCTTCACGGAGGGAACCGACCCCATCACCCGCCAGGTCATCGAATATGGGGGTCTCTTCGGGTTTAACGTCGCCCGCTTTCAAGGCCGGGCCTACGTGCCCCCCATCCAGACACCCCGGCGGCCGATGACCCTGGCCGAAAAGATCCTGGCCCGTCATATGCGGGTCGACGCCGTCCGAGACGTCGTCGGTGTTCCGGCCGTCCAACCCGGTGACGCTGGCTTCGTCGTCGCCGACTGGCGCTTCAGTCACGAGTACGTCACCCCCATGGCAGCCATTTACCTGGAGCGGCTTGTCGGTCCCGATGCCCGCGTGACGGACCCCGCTTCGGTCCTCTGCTTCCGGGACCATTTGACCTATCTCGACCTCGTCATGCCTGAGGAAAAACGACGGATGGGTCTCCTCGATTTGGCCCATGAACTGAAGGTTCGTCAGGAGGAGTTTTGCCGAAAGCAGGGGATCCGACTCCATGGAGAACTGCCGGACCGGCGCGGCTCCGAGGCCATCTGTCACAGTATCATGCTGGAGACCTACGCCCTGCCGGGGCAGGTCATCGTCGGGACGGACTCCCATACGACCCACATCGGGGCCATCGGGTGCTTTGCCTTCGGGATCGGGACGACGGACATCTTCAACGCCTGGATCACGAAGGACGTCCGGATCCGAGTCCCTGAGACGGTCCTCGTCCGTATCGAGGGCCCGAAGCCCCAGGGCGTCACGGCCAAGGACATCGTCCTGGCGATCCTCCGCCATCCCTTCGTGAAATCGGGTCAGGCCATCGGCAAGGTCATCGAGTTCGACGGCGAGACGGTCCGGGCCATGAGCGTCGATGAGCGGGCGACGCTCACGAACATGACGGCCGAGATCGGCGGCTTCACGGGCATCGTCGCCCCGGACGAAAAGACCGTCGAGTTCCTCGTCGAGCGTCGCGGGCTTCGGCGGTCCGAGGCCGAGCGTCTCTGTGAGGGCCTCTGGAGCGACCCCGACGCCGAGTACGCGACGGTCCTCACCTTCCGAGCCGACGAGCTCCGGCCCCTCGTCGCCCTGCCGGGCGACCCGGGCAACGGCCTCTTCATCGACGAACTCCCGGCTGAGGTTTGGGTCGACATCGCTTATGGGGGCTCCTGCACGGGCGGAAAGGCCGAGGACATGGACATGTACGCCCTCGTCCTCTACGAGGCCCTCGAGCAGGGTCGGCGAGTCCATCCCCGGGTTCGGTTCTACATCCAGTTCGGCTCTCAGGAGGTCCGTCGGTACTGCGAACGGCGGGGGTACCTGAAGATTTTTCAGGACGCGGGGGCCATCATCCTGGAGCCGAGTTGCGGGGCCTGTATCAATGCCGGTCCCGGCGCCAGCACGTCTCCCGACCAGGTTACCATCAGCGCCCAGAACCGGAACTTCCCGGGTCGGAGCGGGCCGGGCCAGGTGTACCTGGCCTCCCCCCTGACGGTGGCCGCCTCCGCCGTGGCCGGCAAGATCACCGAGTACCGGCCCCTGCACGTCGAGTGCGTCGAACGCTTCCTGCACCACCGTTCCGAATGATGCCGTTTCGGATTGCAAGGGCCCCGTCGAGTCATTAAACTCAGACGACCTTTTGGCCGGTGGGTGGGTTCGAACATGCTTTTGCCCGTGGAGGAAGTGCACCTTCAACAAGTCGAGCGGGAGCTTCTGGAGGAGAAGGCCCATGCGCTGGGCCGGATCGGGTCTCGACTCGTGGAGCTTTCCCAGAAGCTGGCGGACCTCTGGGCCCGCTGGACCGCGGGGGATCTCACGGTCGCCGAGCCGTACGTCCAGACCCGCCGGGAATTCATGCTCTACTTGTGGTACTGGCACGTCCAGCGGGAGGCGGTCGGATTTCGGACCCACCCGCCCCCCGAGACCTGGCTCTTTGTGCCTCCACCTTTGACGACTGACAGCCCCCGGTCGTAGGGCTGGGAGAATAGTCCGATGAAGTGGGGAGGCGGAGCCGACTCCCGCGGGACACCTCCGTGGGAACCCGGAGTCCGGGCATGACGGAACATACGGACACACTCCGACAGATCTGGCAACGTCTGATGGAGGCCGACCGTATCGGTGTATGCTCCCACGCCTATCCGGACGGGGACGCCATCGGGAGCCAGCTGGCCCTGGCGGAACTCCTGTGGATCCAGGGCAAGGAGGTCATCCTGCTCAACCGCCACAGCGTCCCGGAACATCTCCGCTTCCTGCGGGGTTGGGAAGCCATCCGGGCCGTCGAGTCGGTCCCATCGGGACTCGACGTGCTGGTCTTCATCGAATGCACCGACCCCCGACGGCCTGACCTGGCCGGCGTGGAGCAGTGTCCTCTATGGGTCAACATCGACCACCATGCCTGCAATACCCGGTATGCGCATCTCAACTGGGTCGCCCCGGAGGCGCCCTGCGTCGGGACGATGCTGTACGAACTCCAACAGCGGTTGGAGCTCCCGGCGCCGCCGGCATTCTACGAGGACGTGTACGTGGCCCTGATATCCGATACGGCCAACTTTCAGTACAACCTGCGGCCGGACACCTTCCGGTGGGCCTATGAATTGGTCCGGCGGGGTGTGCCCGCTGAGGAGCTGACCCGTCGGGTCTTTGGGCAATACCCGGAACGTCGGTGGCGGCTCCTGCGGCTAGTCCTGGATACTCTCCAGCTGAGCATGGACGGCCGGATCGCCCTGATGGCGGTCACGCAGTCTATGTTCCAGGCCGTAGACGCCCGCTACGAGGACACGGAGGGCTTCGTCGACTACGCTTTGAAAATTCAGGGTGTTCAGGTCGCGGCCCTCCTGAAGGAGGTCGAGCCAGGTCACTTTCGGGTCAGCCTGCGGGCCAACGGCCGGATCGACCTTTTACCTTTAGCCCGGCGTTTTGGAGGTGGGGGCCACGCGCGGGCGGCCGCTCTGGTCCTGCGGGGTTCGCTGGAAGAGGTGCGGGCGCAGGTCCTGACGGCCTTGGAAGGTCTCCTTCGCGGCGGCTCCTCTTGAGAGCCATGGGGCCTTATGGGCTTTGGTTTCAGGGAAGGACGTAGGGTATAATGAGAACAAACGGTACCTTTGCGATGCCAATCCAACGGGCGCGCTTTCCGGAACATGAACCGGGAATCTCGCCGGTATCCCAGTCTTCCCTTCCGGTATCGGGATTCGGTACGGGTGCCAGGTCTCAGGGCCCGGGTATCTGGCTCCTGGGACCTGGTACCCGGCACCGAAGCCGATCCGATGCCGAGGGCCGGATACCGAGCACCGAAGACCGAGCCCGGCTACTGGGAAACGCGCCCACCGGGTATGCATGGCTTCCTGATGAGGGGCCTGGAGCCGCGGGTGAGGCATGTGGGAGTATCAATCCTGGCATTTCTGGCGGCGGGTATACTACGTCCTGATCGGGTTGGGGTTCCTCATCCCGATCACGACCGTAGGATATGGCGTATATAGCTTCCGCAAGGGCGAGCGCCTCTGGGAAGAAAATCAGCGGACGATTCTGCGAGACCAGATCCTGCCTGTCCTGACCCACGGTTATCAGCAGACCATCCGCTTGCGGGTCCAGTCGATCGAAGACCTCCTGGCGTTTTTGAGAAGTCGAACGGAACGACTCCTCTTGACGGTGCCGCCAGGACGATCGGGCGACGGCTCAGGAACTCTGCCGCCGGTCGGCTACCGGTGGTCACCAAACGGCTTGGCTGTCCGCTCGGAGGGTACCGAAGACGAGATTCTGGTTCGTCGGGCTTCGGCCCAAGACCCCGAAGTCTGGCGCCTCATTCGGGCCAGTGAAGCACTGATCCACGACTTCCGGGACCTTCGACGGCAATATCCCTTCGTGACCTACTTTTATGTCGTCACCCAGGACTTCATACGGATTTACCCCCGAGCCGACCTGGCGGGAGCCTACGGGCCAAAGTTCGACCCTTCGGAGATCAGCCTTTTCCGGCTTGGGGCTTCCGCTGACCCGGTCCGCCGCCGGGTCTTCTGGACGGCACCCTATCCAGACGTGACGGGCCGGGGATGGATCATCACGGCGGCCATGCCCTTTTACGGTCCCGACGGGTCGTACCGGGGCCTGGTCGCCGCCGACCTTACCCTGGCGGCCTTTTCCGAGCTTCTCCGCAACCCCGTCATTGAGCGGGTCCATGCCGTCGCCTTAGTCTTCAACGAGTCGGGTTACCTCGTCAGCGGGTTTCCCCCCGCGGCGGCTTCCCTGATCTGGGGCCGTCCGTGGCCTCCGGAGACGTCGGGTCGGCCCCAAGGAGCTTTGTCCCCCTCTCTGGAAGCGGACTACCCATTCCGGATAGAAGCCCTGAGCCGGCCATCTCCCACGGTCCGGGCCGGCGGAAAAGCCGGAGGCACTGCCGACGACTCCACCCGGGTGCCGACGACCCGCCTGGCCGGTCAAGACTATTGGGTCGTTCGTCGGACTTTGGCGCCGACGGGCTGGGAATTTCTCCTGCTGGTCCCGGTTCGGGCGTGGATGACCGAGGGGTGGGCGGCCCGACAGCTAAGGTCCAGCCTCCTGATGACGGCCGGGGCGGCCGCCGCCTTGTTATGGTTGTACCTGTTGGCCGTCATGGGCGCGCACTATTACATCGAGCGGCGCGTCTTCCAGCCCCTGGCGACCATCGGAGAGGCCCTGGACCGGGGCCGAGAAGTCGTCCCGCCCCCTGGAGCCCTCCGCCCGGTCGAGCGGCTCGCCCACATGATTCGCCACTACCAGCAGTCGATCCAGGAATCCATCGACCGGCTCCGGCGGACGATGGAAGAGAACCGGCTGACGCTCCAGGCGGTTCAGGAAGCCTACGTCCGCCTGGACGCCCAGGGCCGGATTCAGGACGTGAATCCCTCTTTTGAGTCTCTGTTCCGCCGGCCCCGGGAGGCTCTGATAGGGACGCCCCTGGAAAGCCTCTTCGGGGAGGACAGTCGGTTTTTCATCCAGCATCGCATCCCCCTCTGGGCCCGGGAGCCCGAGGTCATCGAGCAACCCCTGGAGATTCATACGGGCCACGTCCTTCACCTGCTCTTTTCGGCATCTCCCCTGACCGTCGACGGTCGGACGACGGGAATCGTCCTGTTTATTCGGGACATGACGGAGCTCCATCGGTTCGAGGTCCAGTTGACCCACATGAGCACGACAGACCCCCTGACGGGTTTGATGAACCGGCGCCTGTTCATGGAATCCCTGGAACTGATGATCCGGCAGGCATGGCAGCGCCGGCGGTCCTTTAGCATCGTGATCATGAACATCGATTACTTCCGGATGGTCGTCTCCCAGCACGGCGTGGCAGTCGCCGACGGCCTCCTGCGGTCCCTACCCGGCCTCATCGAGTGGCCCGAGAATGCCTTGGCCGCCCGCTACGGGGACGATGAGATCGCCGTCCTCCTGCCCGATACGCCCTTGGACGCGGCCCAGCAGTGGGCCGAGGCCGTCCGGAGCCAGATCGAACAGGCGACCTTCCCGGTCCAGGACCGGACCCTGCGGGTCACGGTGAGCTGTAGCGTCGTGACTTTTCCCGAACACGGCCAGAGTCTTTCCGAACTCATCGGGCACAGCTATATGGCCATGCAACGGGCCAAGCAGATGGGCGGCAACCGCGTCGTCACTCCCAAGCGGACCCTGCCCCTGCGGACGCAGTGGTACGCATGGACCGAGCAACCCCGCCAGCTTATGGAGCTTAAGGAGCAGGGCCGGCTCGTCCCCTTCCTCCAGCCCATCGTCTATTTACAGGACCGTAAAGTCCTGGGGTTTGAACTCCTGGCCCGGATCATCGAAAACCAGGACATCGTCCCGGCTCAGGACTTCTTAGGTGTCCTGGAATCCCTGCCGCCGACCGACCAGATCGATATCGACACTTACCTGTATCGAAGGGCCCTGAACCGGCTCCGCCGCTATCCGGGTGTCTGCGCCTTCCTGAACCTGTCGCCGGCCTTCATCGTCCTGCCGGCCCAATTTCAGCGTGTGTGTCAGGAAATCGTCCAAATGGGGGTCGACCCTCACGGTGTCATCTTCGAGATATCGGAGCGGTCCATCCTGCGGGACATCGAGGGCCTTCGGCGTATGATTTACGCCGCCCGGGAGTATGGTTTCCGGTTCGCCGTCGACGACTTCGGGAGCGGGTTCTCTTCTTTTCAGTACTTTCGGGTCCTGCCGATTGACTTCCTGAAGATCGACGGCTCCTACATCATCGGCCTTCACCGTTCCCTGGATAACCGGCGATTCCTGGAGGCCTTTATTTACCTGGCCCACCATTTCAACATCGAGATCATCGCCGAACACGTCCAGTACCCGGAGGACTTGGAGATCCTGCGAGACATGGGCATTCCCTTGGGGCAGGGCGTCCTGCTGGGGCCCCCTATGCCGTACGACCAATGGGACTTCACCCGAGTGGCCATGCACCGGGTTACAACGTAGGGCCCGCCATGGAAGAGACGGGAACCCCGCGGTGAGACCTATGCCCTCTGGGTTGCTGGCTGAAGGCGGGGGAGGACGCTTTCCAGATACTGCGTTGAGAACCGTCCCCGCCGGAAGGCCGCGTCCTGCAGGATCCGCAGGTGGAGGGGGATATTCGTGACGATACCCTCGATCCGAAGCATCGACAGGGCTCGGACCATTCGGGCGATGGCCTCTTCTCGGTCCTCCCCCCAGGCGATGACCTTGGCCAGGAGGGAATCGTAGTAAGGCGGAACCGTGTACGGCGAGTACAGGGCCGTATCGATGCGCACGCCGAAGGCCTGGGGCGCAACAAAACGGGTCACGGTCCCCGCCGACGGCATGAACGTCCAGGGGTCTTCGGCACAGACCCGGCATTCGATGGCGTGACCGTGAATCCGCAAGTCTTCCTGGGACCACGGGAGGGGTTCGCCGGCGGCGATCCGAATTTGCTGGCGGACGATGTCCACGCCCGTGATCATCTCCGTGACGGGGTGCTCGACCTGAATCCGGGTGTTCATCTCGATGAAGTAAAACTGACCATCCCGGTCGACTAAAAACTCCAGCGTCCCGGCGTTGACGTAGCCGACGGCCCGAACCAACCGCAGGGCCGCCTCACCGATCTTCTGCCGAAGTTTGGGCGTCAGGACCGGCGACGGGGCCTCCTCGATGACCTTTTGATGCCGCCGCTGGATCGAGCACTCCCGCTCGAATAAGTAGACGGCGTGGCCGTAAGTGTCGGCCAGGACCTGAATCTCGATGTGACGCGGCTCGACCAGGTATTTTTCCATGTAAAGGTCTGGCCGACCGAAGGCCCGCGCCGCTTCGACCTGGGCCGTCCGGAAGGCCGTCTCCAGCTCCCGTTCGCCCCGGACGATCCGCATGCCCTTGCCGCCCCCGCCGGCGGCCGCCTTCAGGAGGACGGGGTAGCCCAGCTTGCGGGCCAACTTCCGGGCCTGCTCCTCGTCCTCGACGATGCCCTCCGAACCGGGAATGACGGGCACGCCGACCTCCAGGGCCAATTGGCGGGCTTGGGCTTTGTCCCCCATCTTTCGAATCGCCGCCGCCGGGGGTCCGATGAACCGGATGTGGCAACTCTCGCAGATCTCGGCGAAGTCGGCGTTCTCCGAGAGGAAACCGTAGCCGGGATGGATCGCCTCGGCCCCCGTGACCTCGGCGGCGCTGATGATGTTCGGAATGTTCAGGTAGCTCTCCGTCGCCGGCGGGGGACCGATGCAGATGGCCTCGTCGGCCAAAAGGACGTGCATCGCCTCCCGGTCGGCCTCGGAATAAACGGCGACCGTCCGAATCCCCAGGTCCCGACAGGCGGCGATGACGCGAACGGCGATCTCCCCCCGATTGGCGATCAGGACCTTTCGGAATACCATGGCCAGGTTACCGATTTTTCATCCATCGCTCGATCTCGTCGGGGTCCCGAGGGACCTTCCCGCTGAGGAGGCGATAGCCGTCGGCCGTGACGAGGACGACGTCCTCGATGCGAATCCCGATCTTCTTCTCCGGGATATAGATTCCCGGCTCGACGGTGATGACGACGCCCGGCTCGAGGGGCTTGTTGTAGTCCCCGACGTCGTGGACGTCCATTCCCAGATAGTGGGACGTGCTGTGGGGAAAATAGTCCCCATAGCCCTTCTCCCGGATAAACTCGGCAGCCGCCCGATGGATGACGTCCCGAATCTTCACGCCCGGCCGGACGGCGGCCAGCGCCCGGTTTTGCGCTTCCAAGACGATCTCGTAAATCTCCCGCTGTTCCTTCGTGAAGCGGCCGTTGGCCGGGACCGTCCGGGTCACGTCGGCACAGTAGTACGCATAGCGGGCGCCCACGTCCATCAGGACGAGGTCCCCGTCCTGAATGACACCCGTGTTCTTGTTGTAGTGCAGGATCGTCGTGTGGAGGCCGGCCCCGATGATCGACGGAAAGGCCAACTGCATGGCACCCCGACGCTTGAACTCGTACTCGATGAGGGCCTCCAGCTCATACTCGTGAAGGCCGGGCCGCACGGCCCGCATGGCCGCCAGCAGAGCCTCGGCCGTGATGTCGACAGCCTTCTGGAGGAGACCGACCTCATGGTCATCCTTGACCCGCCGCATGTCGTCCAGATAGACCGAGAGGTTGATGACCGGCAGGGCCGGATAGCGCTCCCGAATCCTTTGCACCAGTTGAAGATAGCGGGTGGGCGGGTCGTTTAGCCCAATGGGTTCGTTTAAGACGGCGATCGTCGGGTGCTGACCCAGCAGACGGCCCAACATCGTCTCGAATTGGGTCGTCGGGAGCACGGTGGCGATACCCGTCAGTTCCACGGCTTCCTTGTCCGGTGCCAGCTTCGGACCCGTCCAGACTTCCTGCTGAGGGTCCTTCGGCGGCAGAAACAAGATCTCCTTCCAGGTCTCGCGGGGTGCCCCCGGCCAGAGGATGAGGGCCGCGTTCGGGACTTCCAGGCCGGTCAGGTAATAGAAGTAGTTGTTTTGGACGAACTCGTCGATGTCCGGCTCCGGGTTCGCCAGGACAATGGCCAACGCGTCACCCAGGAGCTGAGCAAGCTTGGCCCGCCGTTGTTGATAGATCTCTCTCTTGTAGTCGGGGGGCACCTGGGAGAGCAGGGCACCCCGGAAGAGGGTCATCGCAAAGAGCGTCATGAGCACGCTCCACCGGTAAAGCCTCATGGGTCTATCTCCCGCCGGCCGTTCGGCTATGGTCCCCGCCCCGTTCGCCAGAACGGTCACCGGCCCGGCGTCCCCAGGGGAATCTCTTGAACGGGCCCCAAGACCGTCAGGGGACCGTCGAATTTCTCGGGGGCGCCGACGACCAGGATGGCCATCGCCTCCGGCTTCCAATAAGTTCGAATCACGCGCTCGACGTCTGCCCGCGTGACGGCCTGAATGTTGGGGACGTACCGGGCCAGATAGTCCATCGGTAGGCCCGTCACGGCCAGCCGCAGATAGTTGAAGACGACGTCAGCCGGCGATTCGTACTGAAACACAAAGGAGTTGATGAGGGCCTCCTTGGCGACTTGGACCTCCTCATCGGTCACGCCCTCCCGTCGGATCCGGTCCAATTCGTCCTTCAAGGCCCGCAGGGTCTGAAGGGTGCTCTCGGCCTTGGTCGCCGTGGCGACCGTAAAGGTACCCGGATAGTCAAACTGGACGGCATAATTGCTGAAGGCATAGTAGGCCAGACCCATCTGGCTCCGAATCCGCACAAAAAGCCGGCTCGAAAGACCCTGCCCGAACAAGACGTTGGCGACCTGAAGGGCGTAGAGGTCCCGGTCGTAAGGGCGCCTGGGGTCGAAGGGCGGGACGACATAGCCCATCCGGATTTTGGTCTGCGTGACGTCCGACTTCTTCACCAGAAAGATGCCCGGCCGGGTCGACCGAAAGGACGGCCGCTCCAGGCGAGCCCGGGGCGCCCGCCAGTCGCCCAGGTACTTCTCCAGCCACCGCCGGAGCGTCGGCGTCGAGAAGTCACCCCACACGCCGAGGACCAGCCGGTCCGGCCGGACGTACTGCTCATAAAACTGCTGAAGGTCCTCCCGGCGGATCGCCCCGATGTCCTGAGTCGTGGGATACCGCCCGTAGGGGGTGTCCGGCCCGAAGACGACCTTTTGGAACTCCCGGCGGGCAATCGCCTCCGGGTCGTCGTCCTCCCGAAGGAGGGCCGTGATCCGCTGACGCTTGGCGACTTCGAGGCGTTCGGCATCCCAACGGGGAGCCGTCAAGAGTTCGGCCAGCAGGGCGAGTCCCGTTTCAAAGTGCTCCCGCAGGGCCGCCAGGTGGATCCGGCCGCTCGTCAGGCCGATATGGATTTCGACCTCAATGGCCTTCTGGTCCAGGAGACGGTCGACCTCGTCGGGGGTGTGCAAGCGCGTGCCGCCGGTCCGCAAGAGCTGGCCCGTCAAGCCCGCTACACCGGGTCGGGCCTCATAGACGGCCCCGGCGTCGAGGTAGCCGACCAGCCGGATCAGGGGCAGGTCGTGGTCCTCCAGGATGAAGACCCGCAGACCATTTTTCAGGCGGAACTCCTGGGGCTGGGGGGGTCGGAAGAGCGGGAGCTCGGGAAAACGGAGGTCCCGCCAGGAAGCCGGCGGTACCTGCTGGGACCGGGCGGTCGGAATGCCGGCCAGTAGCCCCAGAATCCCGATGCACAGCCAGAGGCGGTGCCTAACCATCCTCGTCTCTCCGTCCCCATTTATGAGAAAAGGGCAATTCGGCAATAGGGCAGTAAGGCAATAGGGCGACGGTCCGGGTGCAGGACCCTGTGGACTCTCCGTCCATCACTCCTTACGACTTGAGCACTACTGCTCTGTTAAGATATGGATGCAGACCCCGTGTGCACGTTTTTCGAAGCATGAGCCAGGCATTCCGCCTTATTGCCCTGCTGCCTTATTGCCCGATTGCCCTGCTGGGTCCCGGGTACCTGATACCTGGGACCCGGTGGCCGGTACCGGATTCGCGCCGAGGTCCGAACACCGAGCACCGCCCCATTGCCCTCCTGCCCCTTTACCCGGGGCCCGACGGACGGGGCGCGCCCATCGACTCCCTTTTCCGAGGCTGAATCGTACCGACGATGCGTCGCTCCGGCACACAGTAGGCCTGGGCGACCCGCTGAACGTCGGCGGCCGTGACGGCCCGAATCTGCCGAGGCGTCTCAAAGAGTTTCCGCCAGGAGCCGGCGACCTTTTCGTAGAACGTCAGTTCCCGAGCTAACTGACCGTTATCCTCAAAGGTCTTGTAGAAATCGTGCAGGGCCTGGGCCTTAAAGCGCTCGAGCTCATCGGGCCGAAGGCCGTCCTTCTGGATCGAGGCCAGTTCGTCCAGGACCTCCCTTTCCAGGACGTCCAGCGCCGCATCGGGATTCGGAACGATGAAAAGGACCAGCAGATGCGGGTACTTGTCGCCAGGAAAGCCCGTAAACACGTTGACGGTCGCCGCCATCTTTTTCTGAAGGACGAGCCGCTGGTACAGACGGGAACTCCGGCCACGGGCCAGCACATAGCTCAAGGCCTCGAGGGGCCAGTGGTCCGGATGCTGAAAGGCCGGCACGTGGAAGGCTATGGCCAAAAGGGGTTGCGCCTCCATATACAGCGTAAAGCGTCGCTCACCCTCAAAGGGCGTCTCTTCCGTCACGACCGGCCGACGGGTCGCCGACGGCGGTAGGTCCCCAAAATACTTCTCGGCCCAAGCAACCGCTTGCGCCGGGTCGATGAGGCCGACGGCCGCCGCGACCATGAAATTGGGCCGGTAGTAAGCCTGGTAAAACTGCAGGGCCCGCTGGATGTCGATGTTCTCCAGGTCCGAGGGGAACCCGATGACGGGCCGACCGTAGGGATGGGCCAGAAAGGCCATCCCGATCCCATGGTAGAAAAGCCGGCCGACGGGGTTGTTCTCGACCCGCAGACGGTACTCTTCGAGGACGACGTCCCGTTCTTTATAAAACTCCCGGAAGACGGGGTCCTTGAACCGGGCCCACTCCAGGTAAAACCACAGCTCGGCCCGATTGCTCGGGAGGCGATAGAAGTACTCCGTCGAGTCGGCCGTCGTGAAGGCGTTCAGGCCCTTGCCGCCGTTGCGCTCGACGATCTGGCCGAATTCGTCCGTGACGACGTACTTTTGGGCTTCTTCTTGCCAGCGTTGAAAGTCCTTCCAGCAAGCCTGCATACGATCCTGGTCGGCTTGCTCGCCCTTCCACTTCTCCTCCAGATAGCACCGGCGGGCCTGCTCCATCCTGTCCAGGGCCTCCTTCTCTTTCGCCCAGTCGGAGGTCCCGATCGTCGAAGTGCCCTTGAAGGCCATATGCTCGAAGAGATGCGCCAGACCGCTCTCTCCCAGAGGCTCATAAACGCTCCCGACATCGACGTAGTTGTGAAAGGCCACGACGGGGACATAGCCCCGGGGCAGGACCAGGAATTTAAACCCGTTGGGCAGGGTCTTCTCGACAACCCGCTGGGCCCATCGAGCCATCATGGAGTCCTCTTCCGAACCGGGCCGTTGGGCCGAGGGGGCCGAAATCCCCAAGAAGCCGACCCCCAAGACAAAAACGCCGATGATGAAGCCACACCGTCGCCCCATGGGTTCCCCCTGGAATAGAGGCAGGATACAGGATGCAGGATACAGGATGCAAGATGCAGGGTGCAAACCCGATGGGCGCGTCTTCCCGGCTCGGTCCTCGGCGTCAACTCGGCGCCGGTGCCGGGTACCAGGTCCCAGGTACCGGGTGCCCGGTAACCGGAATCCGAGCACCGAGGACCGGGCTAATGCTTTGTTAAGATTTGAGATGTGGGAATGGTGCCAGGTACCAGGTCCCGGGTACCGGGTAAGCGGAATCCGAGCCATTTTTATCCTGCATCGTGCATCCTGTATCCTGCATCCATATCTTAACAAAGCCCTACTGGAAAAAGAGGATCTTTCCTGGCAAAATCAAACACTCGTTCGGGTCCCCCGGGAAGGTATCCAGGCCCCAAGAGTGGGTATCCAGACTTCACAGGAGGCTATCCATGCTGAGTCTTGGGATCGCCCTCGGCGTCTTGGTCGTCCTGGTCGGGGCGGTCATCCGCATCTACAACCGGATCGCCCGTCTATCCGTCCTGGCCGACAACGCGTGGAGTGATGTAGACGTCCAGCTCAAGCGGCGCCACGACCTCGTGCCGAACCTCGTCGAGACCGTCCGGGGCTATGCTACCCACGAACGGACCGCCCTGGAAAACGTCGTCCGGGCTCGAAATGCCGCCTTGGCGGCACCGACGCCCCAGGCCCGCATCGAGGCCGAAAACCAATTGACGGGAGCCCTTCGGCAATTGTTTGCCCTGGCCGAGGCTTACCCGGACCTCAAGGCCAACCAGAATTTCCTCCAGCTGCAAACCCAACTGGCCGACATCGAGAGTGACATTGCCAACGCCCGCCGGTATTACAACGCCGTCGTCCGGGACTACAACACCCGTTTGCGGGTCCTACCGGACATCTTCGTCGCCCGGATGGCCGGTTTTCAGGACCGGCCGTTCTTCGAGATTGCCGAAGAGGAGCGGGCTCCCGTGCGGGTCCAGTTCTCGTAAAAACTCCCCAACGCAGGGCTGGAGTGAGGCCATGCGGCGAATGCGCGGTTGGGCCTTGGTCCTGGCAGGCGGTCTCGTCGTCTGGAACGTCGGCAGGCCGGTCCACGCCGAGACGCCCCTGCCCTACCCCCATGTTCGGAATTACGACGTGACGCTGGACGTCCAAACCGACGGTCGCCTCGTCATCACGGAGGTCATCGGGGTCGACTTCGGGTCCGTCCGACGGCACGGCATCTACCGACGGATACCGGTCCGGTACTCCGGGTCGGTGGGCGGCCTGCCGACCTCCTATCAACTGCGTCTTCGACGGGTCTCCGTGACCGACCCGGCCGGACGGCCCTACCGGGTCCGAAAGCAGAGAGTCGGGGGAGCCGTCGAATGGCGCATCGGTGATCCCGACCGGTACGTCCAGGGCCGGCAGACCTACGTCCTCCGCTACGAGGTCCAACGGGGCCTCCTATTCCTGCCGGACCATGACGAACTTTACTGGAACTGCATCGGCCACGACTGGGAGTGGCCGATGGGACAGGCCCGATGCACGGTCGTCCTCCCCGAAGGCATAGACCCGTCGGCGATTCGAAGCACCTTTTACACGGGGACCTTTGGATCCCGCGAGCCGAGGGGCCGCGCTTCGATGGAGGGCCGGCGGGTCGTCTTTGAGACCGGGCCCCTGGCCGTCGGGGAGGGCCTGACGGTCGTCGTCGGGTGGCCCAAGGGCGTCGTACGGCCTCCGGCCGGATGGCAGAACCTGGTCTGGTGGATGGCCGACAACTGGGAACTCCTGCTGGGTGTCCTGCTTCCGCCCTGGGTCGGTGGGTTCCTATTTCTGCGGTGGTGGCGCCACGGGCGAGACCCGAGGGGCCGTGCGGCGATCGTGCCGCAGTATCGTCCTCCGGCGGGCCTGACGCCGGCGGAGGTCGGCGTCCTCCTGGATGAGCGGGCCGACCCGGTAGACATCACGGCGACGGTCATCGACCTGGCCGTTCGGGGCTACCTGCGGATTCGGGAGGAAACTTCCCAAAGACTTTTGATATTCAAAAACACGGACTACGTATTCGAATTTCCCGCCGAGGCCCCGCCGGCCGATGCCCTCAAGGATCACGAACGGGTCATCTACATGGGCCTTCAGAGGGAGGCCGGCCGGTCCAAGCAGGTACGTCTTTCAGACCTCAAAGAGAAGTTTTATTTTAACCTTCAAATGGCTCAGGATGAATTATACAAGAATTTGACATCTGATGGATACTTTGCTAAAAATCCAAAGGCACTCCGGAGTGCCTACGCGGGGACTGCCAGTTTGCTCTTCGTCGGAAGCGGTATCCTCTTTGTCACCCTCCAGATCCTGGGAAGGAGCCCCTTGAATGCCCTCGTGGCCGCCCTCGGCGTCGGCCTGGCGGGCCTCCTCTTCTGGATTTTCGGACGGGTCATGCCCCGGAAGACGGCCCGGGGGGTCCAGGCCTTGGAGGAAATCCTGGGCTTCCGGGAGTTTATCCGTCGGGTCGAGGCCGACCGTCTCGAGCGGCTCCTTCGGGAGGACCCGACGCTATTCGACCGGGTCCTGCCGTATGCCCTCGTCTTCGGCGTGGCCGACGAGTGGGCCGAGAAATTCCAAGGACTCCTCCAGAAGCCGCCGGACTGGTACGAGTCGCCCGCCTGGACGGTCGGGACGTTTCGGCCCCAGGCCTTCATGAACAGCCTGAGCCACTCGGTAGCCTCAATGAATTCGGTCTTCCCGTCGTCACCCTCGCGGAGTTCCGGCTCCGGCTCCCGCTCTGGCTTCGGCGGGGGCGGCTTCTCCGGCGGCGGGCGTGGTGGAGGCGGCGGAGGCGGTTGGTAGGCCCTGGAGCCACGGCAGTACGACCGCTATCCCCACACCTCCCATCATAGCCCTACTGCCGTATTGCCCTACTACCTGATTGCCGTACTGCCGTTTCTCTGGGTCGGGCCGACAGGACCCGGTCATACCAGGCCTGAAAGAGGAGAAGGGCCCACAGGCGGTGGGCGTGGTCGGCCTGAAAGGCCAGGTGCTCCTGAATCCACCGCTCGACGGTCCCCCACTGGAAGAGGCCATGCCGACGGAAGGCCGTCGGATTCAAGTAATCCAAGAGCAGGGACCGCAGTTCCTGCCGGAGCCAGTTCTTCATCGGGATGCTGAAGCCCTGCTTTTCCCGCCGGAGGATTTCCGGCGGCAGGTAGGGCCGCATGGCCTCCTTGAGGACCCACTTGGTCGTCCAGCCCCGGAGCTTCCAGCGACCCGGCAGGCGGAAGACCCACTCGACGAGGCGGCTGTCCAGGAGAGGGACCCGCGTCTCCAGGGACACGGCCATACTCATGCGGTCGACCTTCGGGAGGATGTCCTCGGCCAGGTATGTCTTCAGGTCGATGTAGAGGGCCGCATTGATGGGGTCCCGAAACAAACGGGCCCGCCTCAAGTAAGGCTCCATCAGGACCGTGAAGTCCCCGTCCCGGAGGACGGCCTGCAGGTCCGGGGCGTACAGGTCCGCCTTCTGGAGCCGATTCAGGAAGAGGAGCCACCGAACGTGGCCCCAGTCGTCTTCGTGCTGGAGGCCCTCGCCGAAACGGCGCAGACGGTTGACGAGGCCCTTTTTCTGGGGCGCCGGGGCCAGCCACCGGGTCATCTGACGGCCCAGCCAGCGACGGAGGGGATAGGGAATCCAGGCCAGGGGTCGGTGGAGCTTCCAGGCCAGGTAGTGTTCATAGCCAGCAAAGACCTCGTCGCCGCCGTCGCCGGACAGGATGACCTTGACGTGCTCCCGGGCCATCTTGGAGACGAGGTAAGTCGGGAAGATGGAAAAGTCGGCCAGGGGTTCGTCCAGGAAGTCGAGGAGTCGCTCGACGGTCGTCACGATGTCGTAGGACAGGACGGCCTCCGTGTGGAGGGTTCGGTAGCGGGCGGCGACGAGTCGGGCATAGGGCAGTTCGTCGTAAGAGGGATCGTCGAAGCCGATGGAAAACGTCCGCACGGGTTCCGACGGGTTCGTTCCGTCGTGGAGCATGGCGACGACCGTCGAGGAGTCCATCCCCCCGCTCAGGAATGTCCCGACGGGGACGTCGCTGACGGTATGGCTCTGGACGGCGTCCCGGAGACGGTCCCGAAGTTCGGCCAGATAGGCCGGTCGCGGCCGTTCCGGCCTGAAGTCGGCCTCCGGGAGGACGTCCCAGAAGCACTGGACCCACCATCGACCGTCCCGGTAGAGGAGCCAGTGGCCCGCCGGAAGCTTCGCGATGCCATCGAAGAGCGTCGCCGGGGCCGGGATGTACTCGAGGGACAGGTACGCATCGAGGGCTGACGGGTTCAGCCGCCGTTCGACCTCGGGATGGGCCAGGATGGCCTTCAGTTCCGAACCGAAGAGGAGACGGCCGTCGGGGAGTTGCGTATAAAACAGGGGCTTAATGCCGATGGGGTCCCGGGCCAGCAGGGCTTGCCGCCGACGGCGGTCCCAAAGGGCGATCCCGAACATGCCCCGGAGGCGTTGGACGACGTCGACGCCCCAGACCTCGTAGCCGTGGACGATGACTTCCGTGTCGGACCGAGTGCGGAAGACGTGGCCGGCTACCTCCAGCTCCCGCCGGAGTTCCCGGAAGTTATAGATCTCTCCGTTGAAGACGACCCAGACCGTCCCGTCCTCGTTGGCCATCGGTTGGCGGCCGCCGGTCAGGTCGATGATGCTCAGCCGCCGGAAGCCGAGGGCCGCCTGGTCGTCCAGGTAGAAGCCTTCGTCGTCCGGCCCCCGATGGACGAGGGTCCGGGTCATGACCGTCAGGATGTGGCGGTCCCCGTCCGTCGGGGCTACCGGCTCAGGTCGGAACCATCCGCAGATCCCGCACATGGGGTCTCCTGGGACTGGCCCTCAGTTTCTGTCAGGCTCCTCGCCCCAGGGCACCGGGTATCAGGTCCCAGGTGCTGGAGCTTAAGGGACCAGGAGACTGGAACCCGACCCCTGGACATGAAATGGGGGGATTCAGGATGCACGATGCGGGCTCCGAGATGCAAGTCCGTGGGTCCGGGTCGATTTTCAGGTTCTGTTGAATTCACGCCGGATGCCGGAGATTCCGAAACCCGTCCGAACCCGGACCTATAGCTGATTCCATCGGTCCACCGTCACGCCCGCTTCTCGAAGGATCGCCCGGAGCGTGCCGACTGGGATGTCACGTCCTTTGTGTATTGGAATTGATATTTTCTTACCCGTATGCGGGTGCCGCATGACCACGTGCCGTCCACCCCCGAAGGGGCCCTCAAAACCCAGTGCTTTTAATTTACGGATGACCTCCTGGGGCTTTGCGGGGCGCAGTCTCATTTGGATAGTAGGGCTCCCAGCCGGTTACTGGGTCGCCAGGGGAGTTTCATCAATGGCATATTGCAAGACACACCCGTCAATCTCCGGAAGTTCGTCCCCAAAACGCAGGGCCGTCAGGACCCACGCTTCGATGGCGTCTCGGGCCATTTCCACGGCTTCGTCCCGCGTCTCCCCCCACGTGATACAACCCGGTAGGATCGGTATCTCAACGGTCCACGTGCCGTCCGCGTTCTGCGTGTATCGAGCATGACTTAGGGCGAGTCGAACATACTGTTCAAAGCTCACCCCCTTGGGTCGATGGAACATAAAGGCCTCTCCAGGGATGCGAGATGCAGGATGGCGGACTCGAGTCTCCGCATCGGATGCCGAGCCCTACACCGATGGCTCTGTCCAGATTTCCGACTCCGGGATAAAGACTCTTGATCTTCACTCCGTTACTCCGTCACTCCCATTGTCCTTTACGAAGCCGGGACTTTCAAACACGACGGTTTTGAAGCGTCGCTTGCCGACCCGCAAGACGACTTTGCAGGGCCGGGTCACCGGGAAGGTCGTCTCGACGTCGGTGACCCGTTCGAGCTGGTCGGCCATCTCGACGTTCTGATGAACGGGGACGACCGTCAGGGCGACGGCCCCATGCTGGATAAGGCGCTTGGCTTCACTCCGGGAGGGGGCCAGGCCCTCCTCGACGAGGAGCGTCACGAGGCTCAACGGCCCCTCCGGCAGGGGCCGCCGGACGACGGGCATATCGGTCGGGAGCCGCCGTTCGGAGAAAACCTCGACAAAGCGTCGCTGAGCGGCCTCGGCCGCCTCCGGACCGTGGAACTCGGCGACGATGGTCCGGGCAAGTCGAAGCTTGAAGTCTCGGGGGTTCACCCGCCCCAAGCGGGCGTCTTCCTTCATCCGCTCGATTTCTTCGAGGGGAACGTCCGTCAGGAGTTCGTAATACCGCCACATGAGCGTGTCCGAGATGGACATGAGCTTGCCGAACATCGTGTCGGGCGGCTCCGTGATGCCGACATAGTTGCCCAAGCTCTTGCTCATCTTCTCGACCCCGTCGAGGCCCTCCAGGAGGGGGACCGTCATGCAGACTTGAGGGGGTTGACCCATCGCCCGCTGGAGGTCCCGTCCGACGAGGAGATTGAACAGCTGGTCCTGTCCGCCGAGCTCGACGTCGGCCCGGAGGGCGACCGAATCGTAGGCTTGCAGAAGGGGGTACAGGAGCTCATGAAGGAAGAGGGGCTGGGCTTCGGCCATCCGCCGCTGAAAGTCCTCCCGGGCCAAAAGACGGGCGACGGTGAATTGGGCACAGAGACGGACGATGTCCTCGGCTCGGAGGGCGGCCAGCCACCGACTGTTGAAGTCGATGACGGTCCGGTCGGGGTCGAGGACCTTGAAGACCTGCTGGCGGTACGTCTGGGCGTTGGCCTGGACTTCTTCCGGCGTCAGGGGCCGGCGCGTGACGGACCGGCCCGTCGGGTCGCCGATGAGGCCCGTAAAGTCCCCGATCAAAAACACGACGGTATGGCCCAAGGCCTGGAAGTGCTTCATCTTCCGCAGGAGGACGGTATGCCCGAGATGAAGGTCCGGCGCCGTCGGGTCAAAGCCGGCCTTGACGACCAGGGGACGGCCCGTGCGCTGGGCCTCCTGCAGGCGGGCCTCCAATTCTTCGGGCGTCACCACGTCGACGCATCCCCGGGTCAGAACCCGTAACTGTTCGGCCACGGACGTCATCGGTCTCTCCCCGCTTGAAAAGGATGCAGGATACAGGATGCAGGATGCAAGATGCACGATGCAGGATGCAGGATGCACGATGCAGGATAGGAACAGATCGAGTCCCGGGGAAGTGTCTCGCCCCGTGTGTCCAAGGGGGCCATGCGGCAGTACGGCCATGGGGATGATTCACTACGGCTCTGTTAAGATACGGATGCAGAACCCGGGGGCGCGTTCTCCGGTGC